>QWCN01000279.1_pt1 | contig 90262 bp, 72 predicted proteins | sample 1972711 | NCBI WGS metagenome assembly QWCN01 (sample SAMN09866707, study PRJNA288562) | Human gut metagenome isolate term1_stool, whole genome shotgun sequencing... | isolation source: gut | host: Homo sapiens | place: USA: California | reverse complement strand
GCGGCTCATCCCTTCAGAATGGGATTGAACCAGTTGTTTGTTTCTCTCAAGTTCAGCGGATTTTTCCGAAATGGCTTTCTCAATGGCCGGTTTAAGCTGACGGGCCACCGCAGCCATACCCAATGTACTCTTTTGGCCTAGGTCATTGAAGTCCGTAAAACCGGCCATATCTTTTTCCCGTTCTCCGGGAGCAAAGACAGGAAAAACGGCTTTACCTCCCACAGCCTGTGCAGCCTTTTCCGCCTTTTCACGTCCGGGATTGGCTCGAACCTTCGGATGATTAAGGAGATGGAGATCGTCATCTCCCGCGATGATTACGGCTTTATCCGGGTACTTATCTTTAAGAGCCGTAGCCACGGCCATAAGATTCCCCGAGTCGAAAGCCGCGACGGTCGCATGACCTATGGCATCAGAAATGCTTCCTGCCGTAGCGTAGCCCTCAGCTATCACGATGGCCGGGGCGGTACGCAAGGCGTCCATGCCGCCCACAGGGTGGAAACATCCTTCCTTGCGGCTGTTTTTGGCGAATCTCTTTGTACCGTCTTCCTGAATATACTGCATGGACCACAGCTTTCCATCTGCGTCAACAGCAGGGATGCAAGTCGTTTTCCCATCTGTGGCCAAAAAAACTCCTCTTCGGGGAGCCAGTCCTTTCCTGTCCAGATAAGGAGTCGGCACGTCTTGTTTCATCCAGGAGAGCTGCCCGGCCACACGTTCTGCCGTTTTTTCATGTTCGAGAAGCAGCTCTTTGGCCCGTTCCTGTTGTTTTCTGGCGCATTCGGCTTGGAAGGCTGCTTTATCCTGTTGGCTTATAAAAGCCCCTTGCGTTTTCCAACGCACCTCTTCTCCCGTCCGATTATTCTTCACGTACCCCGCTGGCCGCCCATCCATATAAGCGACATAGAACCCTGAAGAGGCTCCCGCCCTATCGCCTTCCGTCCTGATTCGATGTGCCGCGCCGTCCATCAACGGATGCTCTCCTTCGACGATGCACCCGACAGAACGCAGGGCTTCCGCAAACTCCTCACGGGGAGTCATCGCGGGAAGCTGTTCGTTCTTCACATTTTCCGGAAGCCATCTTTTCAACTGTTCCATGTCTGCCTGTGGCCCGGCATACCAGCTTTTTGCAATACTATCCCACTTCGCACCAGCGGCCCTTGCCGCATCCCGTTCATTGTAGGAAACCGCAAGATATACACGTTCCGAATCTCTTACTTGGGACATGGATACTTCCTCCTGTTTCATGGCTTGTCCGGTCCTCACCAACCGCTCATGAGAGTTCACGCCAGCCGCCGGTACTTCAGGTGCCACCGTTTCAACAGACTGAGCCAGTGATTCCTTGAGCCCGCGTTGCGCGGCATCGCTACGGGCAACCTGTATAGCCGCTTCCTGTGACTCAAACTGCTTGAGCTTCACTCCCTGCGGCGTATTCGAAGTGCTGTGCCATTGGCCGTCCTCATAGAAACTTTGCCCCAGGGAACCGACTCGACGGCTAAAATGGGTACGGCGCAAGACATGGCCATCCAGGGTATAGCCATTGTGCTGATTGGAGACGGTATATTCCGTTCTTCCTTCGCCGTCGCCAAACGTGAGCGTGTGGAACTGTTTTGCCTCCGGTCGGACGCCTTTTGTGACGGCAGCGGCACTTTCCCGATTTTGTTCCGCCGATTCCGCCAATATGGGAGGTTCCACAATCAGGGATTTTTTCGGCTCCCAAGTGGAAACATAGTTCGAATCATCCTGCATCCGCTGCAATTCCCGGATGACCGCGCCGTGGTTTTCCCGTGCCAACGTCAGTTCGTCCTTTTGCGGAAATTCCTTACCCAGGGCGGCTTTGACGGTTTCCAGCTCGGCGCTTTCCTGCCGGGCGTTCTCCCGTTGCCTTTCTATGGATTCGTCCAGCCCTTTGGCTAAGAAGTTGTCCATACGCTGGAACAGGCCGGACAGACTGAATTGGTCGTCAAAGCTGTATCTCAGATTATCGGGCAAAAATTCCTGTTCGCCTTCTCCCCGCATTGTGAGACGGAACCCGTCGCTGCCGTACAGCAGCGAAGAACGCACGATATGTACGTCAAACCCACGATAGGAACCAAACGGCACCTTTGCCGAGGAGTTGCGTGTCACTTCCTTCACACCGTCGAGCAGGCGATTTTTGATTTTTTCACTGTCTTTTTCCGTCAGGAGCTTGCCGTCCGCCAGAAGCTCAACGCATATTTTCTCCTTCCCCTTTTCCTTGATTACATGGGTATGTGAGTCCCGACGCTGGATATTGGCGGCATAGGCGCTTTCCGCCTTGTCCAGCCGCGTTTCAACGGAGCCAAGCCATTTCAGCCTGTCCCGCAGACGATGTTGGCCGCGCTGGTGTTGAGAATATAGGGCTTCCAGTTTCCGCAGGTCGCTGGCCAACTGAACCTGCATAAGAATCAGGGGATTGCCGGAAGCTGCCGCTTTCATTTCCGCCGCATTAGCGGCTTTTGATTGCACATCGTCAATGACGCGCTGGAGGAGATCGCCCTTTCTGAACTGCTCTATGGCGGCAGCCTTGTATTCGATGGTCTGCCACATCCGCGCATCGTAAGTCTGTTTTGTTGCGTAGTTATATACAGCGACAGAAAAGTTGTCAGGATCTCGCTCATAGAACAGATTCCCTTGACGTATGATCCTTCCATTTCGCTGTTCAAGGTCGCTCGGCCTCCAGGGGGCATCAAGATGATGCGCGGCTACCAGACGTTGCTGCACGTTCATGCCCGCACCCATCTTGGCGGTGGAGCCGAGCAATACTCTGACATGACCGGCGTTCATGTCGCTGAACAACTTTGACTTGCGAATATCCGTATTGGCATCATGGATAAAAGCGATGTCATCTTCAGGAATGCCTTTATCTATGAGCTTTTGCTTTATATCGTTGTAGACGGAGAATGTGCCGGACGACAGGGCGATAACGGCGTCCATATCGGCGGCGACCGTAGGATCTTCTCCGTCCGCATCGCCGCTCTCAATCAGATCCGCATCATCGTCATCCGACCGCACCGCTTCTTCCTCCCGAAGAAGCGTGCCGTCCACATCCACAAAGGACTCAAGCTCCAAGTCTGGCCGTACAGCCTGATCGGGGGCAACCACTTTTCCAGACTTGGGCGTGGAGAGATCGCAGAATACAAGCTGTGTGCCCTTGTCCGCCGCCGTATCGCGCCAGATTTCGTAGATGCGATCCACGGCAACATTGATTTTCGAGCCGGGATGATCACCCGCAGCCGGGTCAATCAAGCGAAAGTCCAAACCCGCTTTGCGGGCGTCATTGGTGATTTTGAGCGGATTATCCACACGAGGGTCGCTGGGCAGATGCTCCATACGCTGGATAATCCTGTCCATGTATTCCGCCTGATCCGCCGACCGTTCCACGACATCGTTAAAGGGTTTACCGCCCTTCACCGGCGGCGTGAGAGGCCGTAGACCGGCCCGCTTCGCCTGCTCGTCCAAATCGCTTTTCGTCACCACGTCCGCGAATGTGCGGTACATGGAAAGCAGTTCCGGCACGTTCTGGAAGCTGGCAAAGCGCGATTTCATCTTGTAATTCACCCCTGTGGCGTCCAACTCCCAACCATTGGTAATCTGGCCAAACGTCGAGGCCCAGGCGTCGAAATGCTCAATGCCCTTGGACTGCAAATCCTTATATTGCATGTAGCGTTGCAGGGTATAAACTTCGGCAATCGTGTTGGATATGGGTGTACCGGTCATGAAGTATACACCCCGGCCATCATGTTCGCGTTGCAGGTAGCGGCACTTGATGAACAGATCCAACGCCTTCGCGGAACCTGTGACGTTTCCCAAGCCGGACACGTTCATAGTCGTGGCGTAACTCAGATTCTTAAACTCGTGCGATTCATCCACAAACAGAGCGTCAACGCCCAAATCACCGAAGTCCACGGAGCGGTCTTTCTTACCATTACCGGCAAGCAGGGCTTCATAGCGGGCTTCCATTTTTTCGCGTTGCTTTTCAAGTTGCTTGATGGTGGCGCGTCCGCCATCCGCTTCCTTGGAAGCCTGTATCGCCTCGATTACCGCGTCAATTTGCTCTTTGAGAATTTCCTCCTGCACGTCGCGGGGCATGTCGATTTTGCGGAATGAGCTATGAGCCACAATGACGGCATCCCATTCTCCCGTGGCGATACGCCCAAACAGCCGTTCCCGATTCTGTTTGGTGAAGTCCGTCTTGTCCGCCACAAGGATGTTCGCGTCGGGATAGAGCTTATAAAATTCGTCCCGCCACTGGTGCAGCAGGTGATTGGGCACAACAATCATGGGCTTGGAAAGAAAGCCCATGCGCTTGGATTCCATCACCGTGGCGATACAGGCCAGCGTTTTGCCCGCTCCCACAACATGGTCGAACAGTGCTGTACCTTCCTGGATGCTGCGCCAGACCACATCCTTCTGGTGCGGCCTGAGCTGCACCTCGGACGACGCGCCCACAAGCTCAAGGTGCGAGCCGTCATAGCGCGGGGGAACGTTCGTGTTGAAACGCTCATTGTAGAGTGTGGTCAGCATGTCGCGCCGGGCGTCATCCGTCCAAACCCAATCAAGGAACGCCTGACGGATTTCATCGGCCTTCTGCATGGCGGCAGCGGTCAATTCCTGATCAATCACCATGATCGGCCTGCCGTTGTCGTCATACTGGCCACTTGCCTTTTCCACCTTGATGGGCTTGTTCGTCAGCAAGGCCCCGATAATTTTGTCGGCGGGATACTCCGGGATGCCCCAGACGCTCGTGTTCAGGGATGAGTCCCAGATGTTGACGGAAGCTTCCCATCGGCCAACTGTCGGGAAATAATTGATGCTCTGAATCCCCTTGCCTCCATGAAGATGCTCGGCAAAGTCGGAATACACCTGCGCCGGAACCCAGGCTGAACCGAACTTAATGCCGATGTCCACGGCTTCGATGTCCGGCGGCATGGCGGCGGACAGGGCTTCCACGTTGGAAGCGAAGCGCGCATCCGTTTGCGCGGCCTCCGTTGCCAGATGGAGCTTGGCCCGGACATTGCCGGTCAGGTATTTATCCCGGATTTCCCATTCCTCATTGGCCGGGTTCAGGAAAATCAGGCCCTGTTCCTGCAATTCCTTCTGGATGGAATCGGCGGGACGCCGCAGGAGCTGCTCCATGCGGCTGAAATCCACTTTGCCGGTTTCCCGCAACGTAATGAGCAGAGCGTCCTTGCCGCTCTCGGCCTGTTCAGCGACCTGTGCGGGTTTGAGCACCCGCTGTCGGAAAATGGCGGCTTTTTTGGCCGACGCGGGCCTGGCCTGCCGGTTCTGCCGTTTGGCGGTTTCGGGAGAAATCCCCTTGTCGTAGTCCGTTTCCAGGGACTCCAGCAGGGAATGCTCCGGATCGTCGCGCATGAGGGCGCGGTTCGTCTGCGAGTTCAAATGTCCGTAGCGCCGCACGAAGGCATCATACTGGCTGTTGAGCTGTGCACGCAGCGAGGTCATCCGGCTTTCGTCGCCGTCCCCTTTCTCCTCGTTGAGCAGTTCACGCAGGGTATCTCGGACTTGAATGATGGAGGTCAGGCGTTGCCGAACCCCCTCGTTCTTGACCGGCAGTATGTCGTAATCGCTTTCGCCAAAAGCGGCGGCTGTCTTGAAGACGATCTTCCGGCTCTGCGGCTCGACGCACAGGGCATCCATTTTCAGAGACTGGAAATACGGACTACGAATGAATTCCGCGTTGCGCGTCCTGACCTCGGTGTTGAGCGGGTTTTCCACCTGCGGCACGAAGCGGCCTGCCGGAAGCACATCCAGGCGTTCGGCTATTTCCTGTCCTAAATCCGCATGTCCCGGATCGGGCACACAACTCACAGCATCAAAAAGCCCCCCAGAAAAGGCCAGAGTGCCGATGACCTGCCGGGGGTTCTCCACAAAGTAACTGTTGATTGTGGCCGGGCGTCTGCCGCCGTTTTTGAGGTCGTCCACTTCTATGGAGGCTGTGTTCACCCAATCCCGGCTGTACAACTTTTCCCCGGAATTTTTCTGGAAGAACACGACATCCGCCGTGACATCCGTCAGGGCGTTCTGGCGGAAGGCGTTTTCCGGCAGGCGGACAGCTCCCAGAAAATCGGCGTACTGCGAGATATGTTCCCGCACCGTGGAATCGGCGGAATCCATGAAGTAGCGGCTGACCACGAACGAGGCTACGCCGCCTTCCCGCAGCAAGTCGATGGATTTAGCAAGGAAGTAGTTGTGGACGGAGAACTTCCGCAGTTCGGGAAAATCCGGGTCGTACAGCGACTGGTTGCCGAAGGGAGGATTCCCGACTACGGCGTCGATGCCGCCTGAGCGGATCTGACTGCTTTGGAAGCCAACGTTGAGATGCTGCTCTTTCGGATAGAGGTATCGCGCAATGGCTGAGGTCGTGGGATCAAGTTCCACGGCCATAAAACGGGCATTGAAGTTTTCAGGGCAGAGGCCGATGAAATTGCCGATACCCGCCGATGGTTCCAAAATGCGGAGGGGTTCACCTGTACCCAGCCCCAGAGTGGAGAGGCCACGGTAGATGCCCCTGATAATCGTCTCTGAAGTATAGTGCGCGTCCTGTGTGGAACGGCGGGCAGCCGCGTAGTCGTCCGGGGCAAGCAGACCCTGCAATTCCCGGTGTTCAGCGGCCCATTGTTCATTTTTCGAGTCAAAGACTTGTGATAGCCCGCCCCATCCCACATAGCGGACAAGAATTTTCTGTTCTTCCGGTGTGGCCAGTTCCGCGCCATCATCCCGGAGCTGTTTCAGCAGGCGTATGGCGGCGACGTTATCCGCGTATTTGCTTTTCGCGCCGCCAACGCCAAGCCGATCTTCAGGAGTTATTTGGTAATTTTGAGGTTCATGTCGATGCCCATGCTCTCCAGTATCTCCCAATCCGACATCCCACGCAGACTCAACTGCCGGGCTGTCTCGCTGCTCAAGGCTCTCGCTTCCGTCTGCTGCTGGCCGTACACCTTCAGATCGAAGGCCAGACTCCCTTGCGCTTCCAGCTTCCTCAGCTCTTCGGGGCTGTTCAGCGCCCAACGATCCAGTATCGAATAGCCCAAACTGGTGTACCCCCCGCTTCTCACGTCGTTGATTGTTTCGGGCTTGAGAACTTTTCTGGCTATTTCCAGCGGATAGGTTTGTCTGTCGAGCATGTTGCGCCTCCAAGGGAAGAATATGAGTGAAATGGGAAAGTTCCTGTATGGTCAGGTAGCTGTCGGCGGCATCCGCATACAGTTGTTCCGGCGTCCTTTTTTCGCCGTCCATGACCTGTATGATTTCCGGGTTACCGCTGTACATGCGGGAGCCGTCTTTCAGTTCATAAACGGAATCGCCATTCCCGTTGACGCCAAGGCGTTTGATGGAAGCCGCATCATTTGTGGGGAAAGAAAAGAAGTTCGCTTTCCGAGCCGGTTCCGGCTGACGCCCTTCATTTTCTTCCGGTTGCGATGCGGGTTCGGAAGTGCTTTCCTCCCGCATGTCGTCCTGAATGTTTTCAGCCCGTATCTGCTCGATCTGGCTTGCCATTGCGTCGAACAGCGACAACTGGCCGATATTGCGTTCTCTTCGTTTGGCCATAATTTTTCGTCCTTGTCCAGTTTCCCTTACGCGCTCATGCTCATGACGTAGTTCAATATCTTTTCAGCATCGGCAGCCGCCCGGAAAAGTTCACGGGGATCGTCTTCAAGCGCCTTAATCCAGCCCTGTACATAGGCCGCGTGGTTACCGGCGCTCTGCCCGATGCCAAGTTCCACCGAAAGCATCATGCCGCTGATTTTGGCTCTCAGCTCCTCCTTGGCGTACGTCATGGAACCGAACGGGCCAAACTCCCGGTTCAGGCGCGACTCATGCCCTGTCCAATGTCCGAGTTCATATAACGCCGTGGAGTAATACATGGCTTCACTTGGAAACTGTTCTTTTTTGGGCAGATAGATGGTATCCTGATCCTTCTTGTAGAAGGCGCTGGCCTGGCTGCGATTGATGATGGTCGCCCCAGATGCCTCAAGAAGTTTTTCCGCCCATACCACGTCACATTCGCGTGGTTTTTCGGCCAGGAACGGCGGCAACCCCTCGATTTGTTCGCCATTGAAAACATAGCTGATAAAACTGCGTGGACGTTCCAGCTGCACCTTCATCCGATTGCCGCTTTCGCCACGAACGCCCCTCTCTTCCTCAAATTTCCAGTAAATAATGGGGGTTCCTTTTTCCCCCTCCTTGACCTGCGCTCCGGCCTCCTGAGCCTGCCGATACGTCATCCATCTGGGATCACGGTGATCCTGCAACATGAGGTGGATCATGTTGCCGCCACGGTAGCGTTTTCCCGTCGTCGGGTTCATGGGGGGCGTACCGTATCCACCGGCATCAAAAGGCTTCTGCCAGGGGGCTGCCCCCTCCTTCAGCTTTTCAATCAGTTTTTCGGCTACCCGAGTGTAATGATCATCCGCCTTGGCCATATTCCTACTCCCATACAATAAGAGGTTTCAGGGGCGTACAGAGGGTGTCCGTGCTCACAGGGCCGAAGTAGCGGCTGTCGAAAGAAAGGGGATGCTCGGACATAAGCAAAGCCTGATGGTGCAGCTCGACCGCTCCATCCACACGGGCGGGGATAGCCTGCTGCCTGGAACTGTTCTTCAGGGGAAGACCATTCACACGGACGATATCTTCGGAAAAATCCACGCGGTCGCCGTCCAGTGCCTCAACCCGCTTGATGAGGTAGCCGAACCGATTTGGACAAACGCCATAGGAAATAAGCCCGCGCTCACGACCAAACCGGCTCACTTCATTATCCTCCGGGCACATGAGGACGAGATCCCCCCAATGTATAGGGCTATACGTTTTCAGGTAGATTCCTAAAGGAAAGCTGCGAGTGGTATTGATGACAAGAATATACTGTGCGGTCACAATGAGCATGACGCCCAGGCTGACGAACTGGAAACTACGCTTCAGGAGCGGATGTATTCTGCGGCTCAACATCAAGGACGCCTCCACAGGTATTCTGTTGGCTGTCGAGGTCAGCCCGTTCTTCCTTGGGTGGCTTTGCCTTTTCCGGGGCGGGGACTTGCGTCCGCGCCAATAGGACGGGATCGAGGAAATAGGGCATCTGCTTTCCGTAGATCGCGGGCGTACCGGCCACAAACACCAGCATGGTGCCGCCTTCCAGCATCTTGTCGTCCACAACCTTGGCCTTGGGCATCCGCATAACCTCATCTTCCGTCATAAGCGGGCGGGAGACTTCCTGGAATGTTGTGCTCACCTGCGTATTGAACGGCCCCATGCGTTTGCCGCTCGTCGTCACCTGTTCTTTGATGGCCGTGGTCTGCCCCGCCATTTTGGAGATGTACTGAATACTTCGCTGCACCATCGGAGCGAAAACGATCTGAATATGCGTGTTGGCCGTAATTGTCTGATGTTCCCCATAAATGCCTATGAGTTGATCCATATCCTGACAGATGAGATAGAAAACAAAACCATACCCTGCCAGAAACGCCAACGACTCCTGTATTATTTCCAGTTTCCCCAATGAGGGAAATTCATCAAGCATCATGAGGAGCTTATGTTCGTGCTCCATCGTCTGGGCCGAGAGGCGACAAATCATGTTGATGAGGATACGTGTCAGGGGGCGGAGACGATCTTTGTCCGTCGGGTTGGTGATGATATACAGACTCACCGGCCTGTGATCCCCGGCATCCATCAAGTCTTTGATCTTGAAGTCCGATGTGGCCGTATTCTTCGCAACCGTTTCGTCGCGCCAGAGAGACAGGAAACCGCGTGCGGTCGAGATGATGGAGCCCCGTTCCTTTTCCGGCGTATTGAGCATGTCCTGTGCGACACGCGCAACGATGGGATGTGGCGTTTTGTCTTTCCGGCCTTCCTCTGCGCGGTGCCCATACCGCTTCATCCCATTCCAGAATGTTTCGTCGAGCTGGTTCTCGGAAAGCAACGCGTCAATCGCCGCAAGGGAAGCCTCCCCCTCTCCATTTTTTTCCTTGTAGAGAATGTGCAGAATCAACCCTACGAGAAGAGACTGAGAGGACACGATCCAGTGACGCCCCGGACCGTCCTGCCCCTTGCCGTCTGGATCAGTAAGCATTCCAGCAAGATTCTGTACATCCGCAATCTCGTACTCGGGTCCAAGCCTGATCTCCTGCAACGGATTCCAGCGAACCGATCCTTCCAGCGCCGCCGGTTCAAAACGCAGTACGGTCTGTTTCGCACAGTTCGCTCTCCATCCCGCCGTCATCTGCCACAATTCCCCCTTCAAATCTGAAATGACGGCGCTTTCCATCCACGTCGTCAAAGTGGGGACGACAAGGCAGACGCCCTTACCGGAACGAGTCGGGGCTAGTGCGAGGACATGAAGATTCCCTTTGTGGCGTAGGTAATGGAACCCACCCTTCGGGTCGATCCAACCACCGACGAAGAGTCCTTCAGTCTTCAGGAGTTCCGCAGAGTTAATATCTTTCTGGTTTGCCCACCGTGCCGAGCCATGTATTGTTTCCATAGCCCGGCTTGTATTGGAAACGACTGTCTGCCAGAGAACAGCGACGATCAGCATAACTGCCGCAACCACGGCCCCAATGCTGCCAGCGCCCGCAAACAACCGGGGGGCCTGGCCGTATCCCTCCATAGCCCACAGAAGAACAGACCACGGAGGATAGACGCCTTGTATGTTCCATCCCAATCCAGGGGCATAGTTCACTTTCCAGGCAACAAACTGTGTCGCTGCCCACATGCCGCAGAGGAGGGCCAATAAAGCCAAAACCTTGATTACCACCTGTGAGCCTTCCTGTTTGCCTGTACTCATCGGCTATACCCTCTGGATTGTTCTCTGGCCTGATTGCGGGCGCGCTCTCTCGCTGAAGAGAGTTCGAGCACCCGCCTCCTGATGCCTTCCGGCGCATGTATGGTAAACCGTGAAAAATGCCGTTCAGCAAAATCAAGAAGGTGTCTCAACTCCTTCTCCGTAGGATTGGCCGGTATCAGAATACGACCGCCCTGCTCCCTGATGCCTCCCGGATACATTCGGGTTCCTTTACCTGTGACCTTTTCGGGACGTCCGAACGGCAGCTTCTCCACTCCCGCAAGAAACGCTTGGTGTTCAAGGCGGTTCCTTGTCTGCAAATAGCTGAGGGAATCAGAGGACTGTTGCCGGGCCTTCGTCTTATTCCAGTCAATCCATTGTTCCTTTTGCAATTTTTTCTTCAACTTGGCGCGGCTCAATCGGTACAGGATGAGCTTGTTGAGAATTCCGCTCGTCATGTTCTTGATAAGCAGATTACGGAGTCGAAAATCCTTCACGGCATCATCACGCTGCTCAAGCCGATCCTGCCTCATTTGCTCACGCTTCTTCTGGCGCTCCGCATCCTCCCTTCGGTATGCCTCCCACAACGGAGAATTGCCCGACATGGGCTGGCGCACATACTCTTTCTTTGGAACGGTCGGGCTCTGGGCGATCCCCTCAAACGTGCCGAACCGCTTTTCCAAATTGGATCTGGAGAGGCTGCGATCAACGGAACTGGCCTTGACGTGTACCTTGCCGGACATGAAGACGAGCCCGTTTCCCCGCGCCTTCAGGGACAGACCATGCTCGGCCAGCACCTTGCCGAAGGCATCCCAATTCCCTGCCTCCTTCATCTCCGTGAGACAGTTGCGCTGTATCCAGCCGATCAGGGACTCCATGTCCCCGGCCCGCTCCATGTTGATGGCCACCGTTGGCCGAGCCTGTGCCCGGGGAATATGGTTGTCCGCCGCAAGCCCGAACGCCTTCTCAAGCTCGGTGCAGGCGCGGGCCAACGTCCTGAAATCCCTGAGCGGTTCATGGATTGTCAGTTTTTCAGGGTGGACTTTGTTGATAGCGACGTGAAGATGCATATTTTCCGTATCGTTATGCACAACAGAAAGCCGCTGGTGTTCGCCGTAACCAAGCTGCTCACAAATGTGCTTTTCTATTTCGGCCAGTGCCTCAGAAGACGGGCGCTCTCCCTCACGGAAGCTCACAACAAGATGGTAGGTCTTGTCCCCCTTTGCCCTGATGTTCTGCTGCTGTACCGCCAGCATCTCCATTCCCGCCCATCCTGCGTCCTCAGACTCACATCCCGTCACGCGCACTTCCCCAACCCGGCTGCTGCTCCCCTGCGTGTTGGTCAGGTAGGAAATCAGCCGGGTAACGCTGCTTTTCGAGGGGGTGTTCATGCGCATACGACGGGCAATCATTGTTAATCCTGTAAAATTTTTTGAGAAATCAACGCCAGTGAAGCCTGAAGCTCCGTTATTTCCTTGACCGTGGCGCTTGTCAGTTGTTTGAGCTGTAACCCTGAGTAGCCAATCAGTTTTTCGTCGTTTTTCAGAAGCATCTTGAGGAGCCCGCCAGCACGTCCCAGATCAGCATTGACCTTGCCCAAGGTCTTCACGGCCTGCTGATCAACCCGGTTTTTGATCGGCGTTCCCATACCCACCTTCCGCAAATATTCCGAAACGCTCATTCCGGCTGTTTCAGCCTGACGTTCGATGTCTTTCCGTTCTTCTTCCGTGCAGTAGCATTTGAGAGGAACCAGCCTGCGTCTTGCTTCCATGCCTTTGGCCCCGCAGGGCAGGATAGTTCCCGTTGAGCACGCAGTGCGAATAAGGGAACCGTGGTGGGGGCGTAGGCCCACACCACCTATCCTGCCCTTTTTTTCATCTGATAAAATAAAAAAAGAAATGGAGCAAATGCGAAAAAAAGAAAAATGCTTCGCTTGTTTCTTATCTTTTCCGATCTTTTCTAACCTTTTCGTTTCTCCTCCAATCTTTTCCAGATTTTTCGCTTATTCTCCAATATTTTCCAACTATTTCAATTTGTTTTCGATAATTTCCATTCTTTTCCAGAAAAATTTTTTCCGTAATATCCAACTTTTTACCTGCCATTTACAAATATCTTGCATAGAAATGCTATTTGTGACTATACAAAAATCATTCGATATACCATTAATATGAGGCCAGGCATGAAGTCACAATCGCTTTCCGAAGAACTTCTGGCTCGATCCACAAAAATCCCGTTAAAACAGGGCTCTAGGCATCTCAAAGCCTTGTTTGCAGCCCATCGGGAAGAGATCGGGGACGCACTCCAGCAAGGATGGAACATGTCCCAGATATGGAACGTGCTTCACTCCGACGGCAGGTATCCGGGCTCGTACAGCTCATTCAACCAGCACTGTGCGAAACTTCTTAAAAAGATAGAAAAAACGGCTGAAACGCCAGAAAAGGACGAACCGAAGTCCAGCCAAGACTCTCCGGCATCTCCCCAACCGGAAACCTCGCCTCCAGTTCCAAAAGACTGGAGCATCAAGGGTGCCGAGTGGAAGCCGGGGAGTGCGAGCGAAAAATCACTTTTTTAGGAAGGAGAATAACCGATGGCTCATGTTCACTTTTTCTTGAATCCGAAAGGCGGAACCGGGAAAAGCCTCTTCAGCTATATTATGGCTCAGTACCTCTCCAGCAAGGGACTCAAAACGACCTGCATCGACTGTGATCCCGTCACGCCGACTCTCATCGCTTATGAAGCCCTCCATGCTCTCCGCATTGACATCATGGAGGACAACAACATCGAAAAAATAAAGTTCGACAAGTTTGTCGAACTGATCATCGCGGGCGAAGAGGGCGAACATTTCATCATCGACAACGGCACCAGCTCCTTTGTCGCTCTTGCCGATTACCTTGTCGCCAATGGTATCGTTTCATTTCTTCGTTCGATGGGGCATGTGGTGACATTCCATGTCATTATTGTAGGCGGAGACAATCTGAAAGGTACTGTGGAAGGTTTTCAATATATTACGGATAAATTTAAAGGTGATTCCCAAATATTGATATGGCTCAATCCCTTCTTCGGAAAAATAGAAAGAGATGGCAAGTCATTCGATCAATTCAGTGTTTTTGCTGAAAACAGCAAGTTCGTAGATGCAATTATCAATTATCCTGACTTTCCAAAAGATATGTTCGGGAAATCATTTGCCCTGCTGCAAAAAGACAGGCTTACTTTCGCTGAAGTATGTGATGTTGAAAAAGCTCCCAAGGGATATGATCGGATGACATGCCACCGTCTGGGGATGATTAGAACACAGGTATTCAATATGCTTGATGCCACAAAGGTAATCTAATGGATTCCCTTGAGAATTACCTTCTTGCTGTCATGAAGGAAAACAAGGTCACTCTTGAGCCGAATGATCCTTTGTGTGTCCTGTATACGATTCTTTCCAAGTTCGAGAACGACCTCCTTGAGAGCCAAAGAAAATGTCTCGAAGCGTTCAAAAGCGATATTGAAGCCTCCTGTTCCAGTATTGAGGCAACTGAAAAGCTCCGGGCTGAACGGGCTCTTTCCTACATTCAGGCCAGCGCTGAAAAAATGCTGGTTGGACTTCCTGAAAAGCTCAACTCCGCCATTCAGCAGGAGGCGTTCAAGAAACAGCTCCTCAAATATGCCCTCGAAGCCATTCCCGAAAGAATGACCGTGCCTATTCCGCAAAAACTCTGGATATTCGGGGCCTGTCTTGCGGGCTTGAACATTCTTGTTCTCATCATGGGAGCAATACTTTTGTTCTGAACATCAATAAAGGTGATAAGATATGGATTTTGAACATTACCATACCCTGTTTGCCGGGCACGTTCTCAGGCTGCTGAAAGAGCGTGACATGTCAATGTATGACTTCGCCAAACGCAGCGGAATATCCCCGGCAACTCTTTCCGAAATTACGAGGGGAGGCAATCCGACTCTCAAAATGATGATCGCCATCGCCAATGGCTTCGGTATCCCCTACACCATGTTTTTCAAGCCGCTGGATTCCGAAGAATGGCAAGCCGTCAGAGCTTCCGTCCAATACGCCACAAGCTGCAAACCAGCCGAACTGCCCAGCGACGACTATGTACGGCTCTCCGATGTCATCCTCCCCTGCCACAAAGCCGCCATTGTCATGGACTGGGGTTCAAGTGCGGAAAAGGAAGTGAAAAAACTCATGAAAAAGCGAAAAGACAGCGAACGGCGCACGAAAGAAAAAGAGGCTGTCGCCACTGAAACCAACCCAAAGGATGAACACGATGGAAACTGAGCAGACCATCTCTCAGGAAGTCTTCGAACCCACCATTGAAGACATGATCCAGACCGAAAACGGCATCCCTACGACCACCTCCCTCGTCATCGCTCAGGCGTTCGAGAAGGAGCATAAGGATGTATTGAGGGCTATATACAACATGGAATGCTCTCCAGAGTTCAACGAGCGCAATTTTGCGCCCGTTGGGTACAAGGACGCTAAAGGAGAAATACGCCCCGCCTACCGGCTCACCCGCGACGGCTTCGCCTTCCTCGCGATGGGCTTTACCGGCAAAAAGGCTGCGGCATGGAAGGAACGTTTCCTTGAAGCCTTCAATGCAATGGAATCGGCCAACCTACGCACATTTCAGTTCATCGCACATGCAGCGCCATTGGTCATATCTGCCTAAACCTTCATTTTGGGGAGTCATTAAGTTATTTCCTTAAATATCTCACATATAACTTCGTCAGAATCATAATTTATTAGAAGAACTTCCTGCTTATTTGTGATCACATACTAGATACATTTATCACAGACGTTTTGTAAAAATAAATATCGGCCATCATACAGAGAATATGTTCTTAGAGATGGTTTCAAAACATTTGGAAATAGGTTAAAGCTCCTCTGTACTAGATGATGGTTAGGTCTCAAATTCGTCTGAGCAAGAAGCAATGGTCAAAAATTTAACCGCATCTTTCAGGCAGGACAGCTACTGACCGTCCTCCTGCTGATGGCAAGCAGACTCCCGAAACCATTCTTTTTGTCCTGACGACGGGATGTCGATGACGCGAGCTTCCCCGAGAATACAGCAGTTATGCCACGGCATGGCGAAGACTCAGGCGATGGAGACAGAATGGACCCCTTGCTCACATATGGCCATGTGCTTCTTTCAGAACTGGAATCCAAGAGGAGCTTGACCTCAAAAAGTGCGCACTGGATGGCTCGTTTGTTCGAGCAAAAAGAGGCCAACGGGTCGGCAGAACCTGTGAAGGATCAACTAGCGCGTGTCATGCCGTCATAGATGGGAATGATTTACCTCTGGCAGTGGTACTTTCTGATGGACGATGTCACGACATGCCCATGCCGTTGCCGTTGTGGAAAACATCTAGACAGGTTGTTTGTGTCGTCGCCCTCGCGGACTTGCTGCGGACAAGAGGCATACGGCATAGTATCCTGGAAAAGAAGAAACCAAAGAGGAAACGGGGACGACCTCAGGTTTTTCACAGAGGCCTGTCCTCGAATCGCTGGAAGATGGAACGTTTTTTGCTTGGTTGGACAACTTTAGTCGTCTGGCGACTCAATTTGAGCGACTTTGCATGATACATCTTGATTTTATTCAGCTGGATTGCGTCATGCTCCTTCTCAGAAACGTTTTGAAATGCTCTCTAACTCGCTGCAAGTTCTCAAATTTTTATTCTCGGCAACCTAGCAATTTCATCGTTTTTGACGGAATCATTTAAGCTATATAATTTTCAAACAAAATGCTATAATTCTAAGAATAAGCCAATGAACACAAGCATCGTGCTATCACGATTCAACTTAGATTGAGGTGCTAGGATGACCGAAATCATCAAGAGCGAAGTAGTAAAATTTGTCGCAAGCAACGAACCAATAGAGCAAGGAGACATATTATTTTGGAAGGACTCTCAAAGGCCGTTTGAGCGTGCTGGAATTATCGTCACAGCAGATTGTGATCTTGCATGGCGTAAGCATTGGGGAAAAATTTCTGTTGTTCCGATTATACCTCTAGAAGATTGCCTTGAAGAACTGCTAGCTCCTAGGATATTGTCAACTCACCAAAAAAAACTGGAAGAAAGTTTTCACAAAAAAGTGACATCGCTGCTAACTAAGAATGAAGGAAACTCCCCAAGCAGCGAGGCCCTTGAAAATCTATTGAGGATAGAAGAGCTCCCCGTTTACTTTAATTCGGATAAAGATTTAAAATTCCTCCATTCTTGCCTCCGGCAAATCCAAGGAGTAAACAAGTTTTGCAGTCACAAAGAATTACTACGACGTGTAGAAGCCTTTTTCAATCAAGGAACAAAAGAAGACAAGATGGAAGATCAACTTCGAAAAAAAATCCAGCAACGTTTTACCAAGTTACCAGGAGATCTGCTGTTACTTCCATCTATTGAAGGTTTGCCATTTCAACCTGCGATAGTCTGGCTCAGGATTATTCGAGAAGTTGATGAAAAAAATATTGCGCTGAGATATAGTGAAGAAAAAAAAGACGTAGCAGTACGGATTGGCAGGCTTCAACCTGTATTCAAATACAGGATAACTCAAATGCTTGCACATGTATTTTCTGATATTGGATTACCAAGCACATATGAAGAAAAAATTAAAAATGAAATAAAAGAATTCATATTAAAAATATAAAATATTAAATATGATTACAGTCTCGTTACCTTTTTATTAAAAACACAGGACTTAAACAATGTTTGATTATATAATTATTAGTGCAAACGCGGCGGGAATTCTTGCCCAACAAAAAAATGTTAAATTTGTACCTCCTTTTTTAAATCATAATGTGGATCAATTAGTTCATCATAATTCTAATAATACGTGTCCAGCAATACTCACAACAACAGAAGATAGAGAGGGCTATAGGTTTGCCGCGATTTCACTAAACGAACTCCAACGACTTCCGGAGCAATCGGCACCTTATGTTTTTGGTCGTATTGAACGAGCGTTACGCGCAAGCATTAAAATGCCTGTACGAGTGCCCATTTCATGGCAAGAATACCATTACCGCTCTCTCTTTTCTTTCTTTGCTGCACCTATAGAGTATGGAAATTTTCGCTGGGTTTCTCATATAAACAATGATGATAATACTGTATTTTTTCTTAAACTTACTGACTCTAAAAGTAAGAAGCTTGAAGAGTTTGAAATTCCTAATTTACCCTCATTTCGTTCATACTTTGACGAATGTGTTGCCAAAACTCATAGTTTTGAAGATAAAAAAACATCTTTACCTTTTGTAGAAGAGTTCGACTTTAGTACCATAGGTTCATCTGCCATATCAAAATCGTGGAATTGGGAAAAATGGAACTCCAACTTGAATGACGTACAGAAACAAGTGAGGGATCTACCAATTGATGAAAGTATTAGAATTGTTGGTCCTGCAGGGAGTGGAAAAACACTAACGTTATGTTTCAAGGCATTACAAGGTGTTCGTAAGGATAAAGAAAACAATAAAACAAACCAAATACTATTTGTCACCCATAGCTGGGCAATGGCTGAGCGTATTGACGAAACACTATGCATTCTTAATAATGGGGAACCCATCCAAGAAATCACGGTAATGCCTTTACTAGAAATGTTTCGTGACGTTCTTGGTAAATCCCAAATAAGCAATGTCCGTATCCTTGGCGATGACTCCACGGAAGGGCGTAAACTTCAACTTAATTTAATAGAATCATTGATTCTTAATTTTCCAAAAGGCGATATTGAATTGCTTAAGGTTCAGTCGTTGTCATCTCATATCATCACAGCTCTCGAATCTGTTGAACAATCTCCTGAGCGTGCGGAATTAGTTGAATTTGTATATGAAGAGATAAATGGCGTCCTCCTATCTGAGGGCATAATGCCTGGAGACAAGACTAAGGAAGAATCTTATTTATCAAAGGAAAGGGCTGATGATCTTCCACCTTTTTTAACCCGAGGTGACAGGAGCTTCGTCCTACTAATATATAAAGCTTTTCTCCTGCGATTAGCTGATCGCGAATATATTACAACTGATCAACTTGTTAGCGATGCGACTAAGTTGCTTGAAACCTTTTCGTGGAGAATAAAGAGAGAGACTAGTGGCTATGACAGGATTTTCATTGATGAACTCCAGTACTTTGATGCCCAAGAGCGGTTTGCAACGGTTCTTTTGGCTTCAAATCCAGAGACCGTTGTTCTTGTAACTGCTGAAGACCCCAGCCAAGGTGTGTTTACCTCGATCCTCCCCAACAGACGTGATGGAATTTCTGCCCGCCAAGAGAAGCATGCGATCACCATGACCGATGCGCACCGTTTTTCTCCAGGGATACTTAATTTTGTGAAACATCTATACATGTCCTTCCCCCTCAATGCACAGTCCATAATGATTGAGAATGGACAAGTAGATGCCTCTGGATCTGTGCCATCTTTATACCATGCAAATAGTCTTGAGGATAGTCTTGATTGTGTAGGTAAGCTTGCACGAGAACAATATAATTCTTTAGGAAGGGATGAGCGGTTAGCAATAATTTGTCTTGATTCTAGCAGCAAGAAAATTGTTGAATATCTCGATAACAATAATTTTCCTTCAGTTGTACATATTGATAGCCTTGATGCTGCTGACCGTCTTTCATATACCAAACGCTCTATAGTTGTGGGCGAGTGGAGATTTTTGGGGGGGACGCAGTTTTCAAAAGTCATCGTACTAAACTCTTCAGTCTCTCTCTCTCAAAGTACTTTTACAAGAATACGAGATCTAACCGCAATTTATGTGGCTTCAAGTCGCGCCTCAAATTCACTTACATTAATTCTTTCCGGTGGTACTCCAAAAGAAATTCGTGTCGCAGTTGAACAAAAATTACTTGAATCTTCTAATATATAATTTTTTGAATAAATAGAAAAAGTGCGACTCAAAGTCGCACTTTTTCTTTGTGTGTCAATATAACTCAAAATATTTAAAATTTGGGCCATGTGTAGCACAGAGGCAATTCTCTGCACATTTTTAGGACGATTTTATACAAGTCTTCGTACCTATGATTAAACCGGAACTCACACGCTTTCAAATGGAAATAAAAAGAGTGCTTTTGCATGCCTCTAAAACGAACCAAACGGGTTTTGGCATAGGCCCAAAAACTTTCTATACCGTTAATATGACTGTGTTCGTTTACGAATTCATTCTTGCCGTGCTGCGCCCAGTAGTGCTTTTGATAGCCAAGGACTACAAGACCATTATAGCCGTACCAGCCGTCAGAAAGAATAACACTTTCCGGATCTACGCGGCCCCGAACAATGTCTTGTGAGGTGGCTCGATAACAATCCGGCACAATTTCTGTGTAAACACGGCCCTGCCTTTTGAACAGGCAAAAACTATGTTTTTTCCTCTGGCTCCACGGCCTCGGGTGCCTTTAACGCGCCGAGCGCCAAAGTAGCTTTCATCAAACTCAACTTCGCCGAAAGCTGGCGATTCAGCTTCACAGGCAAGGTCTATTCGCTCTCGAATTCCCTGAAGCAATCCGCTCGCAGTGTTGCTGTTTAGCCCTGCAACCTGGGCGAGTTGGGTGACATTTAAATCCATAGAAAAGATCCTGACAAACTGGCGGAATTTTGCCTCAAAAACTTTCGAACTGTGAATATACTTATTTTCCATTGCCATAATTAGCTTTTAGAGCCTCATTAGCCTCTGTGCTAGTCATGATCTTATATTTTTATATTAAAATCAGGCAGTTTATCTATCGAGTTCATGTAATCCGGCGAAAGATGAGCATATCTTTGCGTCATTATCGTCGTCTTGTGTCCAAGCATTTTCCCTACGCTATATAGTGGAACTCCTTGCATAACTAACCAACTCGCAAAAGTATGGCGCAGCGTATAAAAAACAACTTTATATAACGGATCGGTTATATCCTCATTAAACCTACATAGTTTTACTGCTCTCCGAAATGGAGATCCTGCCTGCGTAAAGGATTCTCCATTTTCCTTATGGAATAGCAATGCCTCACGTGAGGCAGGTAAATGTTTTTGGCATATCGAGGCAACAATAGGTTTCATTTTTATGTATCTTGAATCTCCATTCTTACTCTCAGCCACATATATTATTTTATTTTTTAAAGAAATATGACATCGCCTGAGATTAAAAAGTTCATTTGGTCTGAGTCCTGTATTCAGGGACAGCACAGTCAAATCTCGCCAAAGCATACTAGAAAAAAACTTTCTATTTGATAAACAGGTTATCAGCATATTAGCTTCATCAATTGACAGGAAGCGATAGCGTTGATTTTTAACTTTAGGCATCGGAAATGATGGCAATTTTGTATCGCTGAGTTCATATTCTTTTGCGGTATACAGGACACGTCTGAGCAAGCTCAGACAGTGGTAGATGGTTTGTGGGCTCAAATTCTTTTTTTCGAGATGGCAGCGGAGCCGAGCGAGATCGAGTTTTTTTATAGAGCTAATTTCTCTCTGTTCGAGGTGAGAGAGGTGAAGCTCCCACCTACGGAGTTCGGTTCTTACTCCCTTTTTTGAGTCATCACAAAGAGTTAAAGAATTATAAAGTTGCCAAGCATCTTTCAGTATTGCCATTTCTTACCTCATGCGGTATATAGGGAAAAATTCGCATGTAGGTAAAAAAAAAGTCTTTGAGAATCAAAGACTAGTAGCTAGAAAGACATACGGCCTTTCACGCCGTCAACAGCGGTTCAAATCCGCTTGGGGACGCCACTAGAAAACTAGAGGCGCATCACTTTACTCTGAAATCAGGGTGTTGTGATGCGCCTTTTGTATTATATTCCCTCCGCTTGTAAAGCTCTCTCCCAAGGCTTTCAGGCCGCGTCGTCCCCTCCACGTGCGCTGCGCGCCTATCTCCCTCTAGCGCTTTTTACCTCCGCGTTCCGTCCCTCAACATTTCTCTTCCCCGTGAAGCAGCAACCGACCGTGGGGCCTTGCTACAGGCTCTCATCTCATCACGGCGCTCTGTATCCGTGGGCTACCCTTTAGCCTTCTCTGCCCCCCGATCATACTTGATGAAGTATGATCGGCAGCTAATCCCGCTCCCAAGATCCATTATGAAAACGTCTCCTTTATACTGAAAAAATAGAGAAAGGCTATCCCCCAACTGTGCCGGTAAGGGCCGTGGAGACAAGCCGGCCGCTGGAACTGTACGTGTGGGTCTGCTGAGTGTGGTATGGCTTTTGATCGAGTTAGCCACCTTCTGGAACGTTGTCCGACCAAGACTCCACGCAGGAGGCGTCACCGGTAATCGGGCACTCGGCTGTCGACATTCCCTACCAGTTCTTGGACACTAGATGGGGCATAAAACGCATGTTATCTGCTCAGACAAGAGGCGAATAAAAACATTTAACTATTTATATTTGTTAAACAACAAGTTAAAATGCCACATCCTATTCCAAGCTTTGAAAAGTCCGACAGGCTATCAATGCGCATGTTGAAATTTTGACATCTGAATATGCCATCAGGAGGATCAGACCTATTTGTCTCCGGCTCAGCTTCCTCAGCACGCATCACGAGAAGTTACCCAACTGACCGCGTAATCATGAGATCTGCTTTTGACAGTCCTCCATCGGTGTTATAATAACCGTTATAGCTTCATGAATGGGGATGACTTCGATGATCGGTTTGAACGCTGACTGGAAACTGACAACGACTGCCTATGCTCATCAGCGGGCGGCGATAGAAAAGCTCTCGCGGCTCAGGGTCGGAGCCCTGTTCATGGATATGGGGACGGGCAAGACGCGTACAGCTCTTGAGCTTGTCTGGCTTCGTAGAAAGCGCATCGCAAAATGTGTCTGGTGCTGCCCCGTATCTCTTATGGAGGAAACCAAAAGGGAAATTCTACGGCACACGTCCTGTCTCGACACGGACATTCACATGATAGGCCCCCGGACGCGGGAGAAGAACGTACCACAGAGCTGGTGGCATATTGTCGGGCTGGAAAGCCTCAGCAGTTCGCCCCGCGTGGTTTATGTTCTTGACAGCCTGATCGACGGTGGAACATTCCTTGTGGTTGATGAATCAACCTATATCAAGGGACGCCGGGCGAAGCGAACACGGCGGCTCATCAGGTTCGGCGCCCGGACTCCCTATCGACTCATTCTCACCGGGACGCCGATTCAGCAGGGAATCGAAGATCTGTATACGCAAATGGAATTTCTTTCCCCGTTGATTCTAGGATACACACCAAGACATGCCTTTCAGAGCGCCTTTGCCGTCTTTCAAGCCCCAAAACGGACTTTTTCCGTTGAAAGCATGAGCATCGGCGAAGTCTGCCGTATCATAGCCCCCTATGTATATCAGGTCAGCAAGGAAGACTGCCTGAAACTGCCTCCGAAGATGTACCGCCGTATTCTGTGCCGTTTTTCCGAAGAGCAAACGACGCTCTATCAGGCGGTGAAGGCTCGCTTCCTAGACGATCTGGATAGTTACGGACCATCCGATCTCAGCACGGCGATTTTCCGTTTATTCAGTGGGTTACATGCCGTTTCCTGCGGCGTCCTGCCGTCCGGCTTTCTGGGGGCAAGGCGTCTGAGAAACCAGAGAATGGATGCTCTGTTCGCTGAACTCAGGCAACTCAAAACCAGCCATGTGATCATCTGGGTGAATTACCTCGAATCGATCGCCGCACTGGATGAGGCTTTTCCCAAAGTCTTTCCAAAGATGCCGGTGTATACGGTTCACGGCAGGATTCCGGCGACGGTGAGAACGACGAAGATCGATCTCTGGAAAAGAAGGGGCGGGGTGCTCATGGCGACGCAAGGGACCGGAGGATACGGGCTGACGCTGACGGAGTCACATCGGGTCTTCTTCTATTCCGAAAACTGGCGGTATGCACTCAGGCTTCAGGCTGAAGACAGATGCCACCGGATAGGCCAAAAGAACAGCGTATACTACATTACGCTTCAGGGTGAAAGCCGGTTTGACGAACGCATCCGTTCTGCGCTTACCCGGAAGGCCGACGCGCTTGAGGAGCTGAAAAAGGAAGTCAGGAGACTGAATGGCAACAAGAACGCCATAAGGAAACTGGTGGAGCAAGCGGTATGAGGCATTGGCTTGGTATGGATGTGTTCTCTGCGGCGCGCTTGCGGTTGGAGGAGGTCTTTGACGCTTTTGAGCGGGTATATGTCTCTTTTTCCGGTGGAAAGGATTCCGGGGTTGTCGTTCAGCTCGCATTGGATATCGCCCGTGAAAAAGGCCGCCTCCCACTTGATGTGCTGCACATCGATCTGGAAGCGTGGTATGCGCATACCGATGCCTTCGTCACCCGTATCATGACCAGGCCCGATGTCCGTCCGCACTGGATATGCCTGCCCATCCACCTGAGAAATTCCGTATCGCAGATTCAGCCGCACTGGCTATGCTGGGATCCCGATGCGAAGGATTTGTGGGTCCGCGAGCTTCCTGTTCATCCGGGCGTCATTGCGGATGAGGCCTCTTTTCCATGGTTCAGGCGGGGAATGGAGTTCGAGGAATTCGTACCGCTGTTTGCGGAACATTTCGCGGAAGGACGTTCCTGTGCCTCGATAGTGGGCATCCGGTGCGATGAGTCCCTGAACCGCTTCCGGACCATCGCCTCCACGACCAAACGCCGGTGGAACGGAAAGAGCTGGAGCACGGTGACGCCTTCCGGCGTCGTCAACATTTATCCGATTTATGACTGGAAAACGGAAGATGTATGGACAGCCACGGGCAGACAGGGATGGGACTACAACAAAGTTTACGACCTCATGCATCTGGCCGGGGTGGGCATCCACCAGATGCGCCTCTGCCAACCGTATGGCGACGATCAGCGCAAAGGGCTCTGGTTGTTCAAGATGCTGGAGCCGGAAACGTGGTCCAGGGTGGTTGGGCGTGTGCAGGGGGCTAATTTCGGCAGCCGTTACGTTGAACTTTCTGGAAACGTGTTCGGCAATATCCGCATCCGCCTTCCGAAAGGGCACACATGGAGGAGTTATGCCGAATTTCTGCTCGACACCATGCCTCCACCCACGGCGGAGCATTACAGAAAAAAGATCAACACCTTCCTAAAATGGTGGACGAAACACGGCTTCCAAGAAATCCCGCAGGAGGCCGATCCCAAACTGGAATCCTGCCGTAAGGCCCCGAGCTGGCGACGTATCTGTAAGACATTGTTGAAAAATGATTACTGGTGCAAGGGGCTGAGCTTTGGCCAGACCAAGCGTGATATGGAGCGCCAGGCGCAGCTCATCATGAAGTACATGGAGCTATGATGGAACTGCTCGAATTCAAGCATGAAAATGATCCGGCAAGAAACCGGGAGCTGTTTGGACTGTTGGGTGAGTACGCAACAAGTTCGGCCATTCGAGACAAACTGGGAGGGGTTATCAGCTCCGAGCCGGGGCGCCTCTGGTTCATCATGACGGAGAAAAGGGAAACAAGGCGAGTAATGGCCTTCGGATCGATACGTTTGGGGCGGGCGGGGGCCACTATTCTCCATTTGTACGCACTGGAGGAAGGGGCGGACATTCCAGTGCTGGAACATTGTCTTGAAAGTGCCCGGGAAAACGGCGCAACACATCTGACAACCACGGATTATTGGACCAGGAAGGAGCTGTATCTGCGATACGGCTTTGCCCCTGTCCGGAAAATTGGACGTTTCGTGCGCTTCAAAAAGGAACTTGAACGTGGAGATTGATGGACTTCTGGCTGAACTGGAGTGTGCACTCAAGGCGGAAAAAGGCGATCTGGACAGGCGCGTTGCCGTGTACAACCGTATCGTCGCTTTGGCTGCGGCCTATCTTGATATGCCGCACCCGGTGGTATGCCCGCAGCTCGTCCCGGTGGATGACGTCCGGGGGAACGATTATAATCCGAACCAAGTCGCTCCCCCCGAAATGCGGCTGCTCAAGCTGTCGATCCGCAAGGACGGTTTCACCATGCCCGTTGTGGTGGCCCGAGACGGCAAGGAGCATGTCGTAGTAGACGGTTTTCATCGGCGGCAGGTGGCGAAGATGGACGCACAGATACGGAAAAGCCTTGGCGGATATTTGCCCGTAGTCAGGCTCGACAAAAGCATTGAGGATCGCATCACCTCCACCGTCAGGCACAATATGGCGCGAGGGACACATCAGGTGGAGCTTACGGCGAGGCTCGTGACGTTGCTCCGCAAGCACAGCTGGACAAACGAAAAGATCGGCAAGGAACTCGGCATGGACCCAGACGAAGTGTTGCGGCTGAAGCAGATGCAGGGGCTTGCCGAAGCCTTTGCCGACCGGGAATTCTCGCAGGCATGGGATATGTGCCCCCAGAGTGCTGCGAAAAGGCAGGAATGAACTGCCCGGATTCATCCGTATTTGGCAAAGCCGCTGTTTAGGCTGACCGTGCAGAAAGAGCCTTCTGTAATTGGGTACTCGTAAACCTGCGAGCATGACCTGTTCGGGCTATAGTGGCTGAAACAGAATGAATAAGATTACAAGATAAAACCAAATGTAGATTTTACTTGGTATTGTTCTTTATCGCGCTATGAACATATACCAATAGGAAGCTATCCCATCTCCTTTTGGGAGAAGGCCCTATATCTGAGTTAGCTTAGACGTGAAAGGCATTAATACATTTCAACTACACCATTTTGTAGGCTCAACGCATCCCTACTTTTGTATAATCCCTCTATTACCACTGCATATGAGAAACCTTCAACACTTTGCCAGGAGATCTCCTTTCGAAGGAAATGCTCTTGTGAAAAATAAGATTTCTCTTCTTTAACCAGTCCATTTCATTCTATCTTATTCCCTGTGCCCCTAAAAACATAACATACTGATATGCTATAAAAACGTATCAAAGTAACACTTTGTTGACATTTGTAACACCAACACTTAGAAAAAGGCGAACCTGGTGCTCAATCAACTGCGGGCAACCAGCGTGTCTTCTTTCCTTTGAACCAGTATTCGTTGGCAGTTGCACCTCGTGTTCCAAGGGGTTCCCCCATCACACATATGCAGAGGAGGCAATATGGCTCAGATCACTATGGAAAATGTCGTGTATGTCCAACATACGCCTGCCCCCGGCACAAATCCTGATTCCTTATTTTTCGTCAATATCGACAAAGAGAAATGCATCGGATGCGATGTCTGCCAATCCTACTGCCCTACTGGAGCCATTTTTGGGGAAATGTTTGAACCGCATGAAATCCGCTACACGGGAGGTTGCATCAATTGCGGGCAATGCCTGACGCACTGCCCTGAGGGAGCCATTTTCGAAGAACAGACCTGGATCCCGGAATTACGGCGGAAGTTAAGCGATCCCGAGATCAAATGCATCGCCATGCCGGCACCGTCGGTGCGGTATGCGCTCGGAGAAGCTTTTGGGCTTCCCACAGGCACCGTCACGACCGGCAAGATGCTCACCGCGCTCAAACAGCTCGGATTCGCCCATTGCTGAGATACGGAATTCACAGCCGACGTGACCATATGGGAAGAAGCAACGGAGTTTGTCGAGCGGTTGACGCACGGGAAGAACCTTCCCCATTTTACGTCCTGTTGCCCTGGGTGGCAGAAGTATGCAGAAACATTTTGCCCTGAATTGCTTTCCCATTTTTCGTCCTGCAAATCGCCTATCGGCATGAATGGTTCCCTTGCCAAAACGTACGGGGCCGAACGTATGGGATACGCCCCCAAGCAGGCGTACACCGTCTCAATCATGCCGTGCATCGCCAAAAAATATGAAGGGATGCGTCCCGAACTCCAGCTAGACGGGATGCGGGAAATCGACGCAACGCTGACCACTCGTGAACTGGCGTATTTGATCAAGGAGGCGGGAATAGACTTTCGGGCGCTTCCCGACGGAGAACGGGACAGTTTGATGGGCGAATCTTCCGGCGCTGCTACCATTTTTGGCGTTACCGGCGGCGTTATGGAAGCGGCCCTGCGTTATGCCTATGAAGCGCTGACCGGAGAAAAGTACGGGGCATGGACGGGATCAAGGAAGCGACAGTGACGATAGCCGGAAAGGAGCTCCGGGTTGCAGTCGTCCACGGTGCGAAACGCTTCAAGAAAATCTGTGATCAGGTACAAGCGGGGAACTCCCCCTATCATCTCATCGAATTCCTGGCTTGCCCTGGCGGATGCGTCTGCGGTGGAGGGCAACCTGTCATGCCGTCATGGTTTGGTGCGATGAATCGCAAAACGACGAGTCTCTTCGCTGGGCTCAAGAAACGCCTGACCATGGCGAACAACGCTTAGGAGGAAGGATGTCCGTTCATCAGATTGGCAGACGTGGTTTCTTGAAGGTCGTCTGTGCCATAACGGGTGGAGTTCTCATAGGCATCCGTGTAACAGTAAGGCAATCGCGGCAACCCGGGAACTTTCTCAATACATGAGCGACAGGCTGGGCGGCGTCTATGGCGCGGATTCGAAGTTTCCCCGGCGAGCGTCCCAAGATAACCAGCAGGTCCGCGAACTCTATGCCAACTATCTTGGAAAGCCGCTCGGGCACAAATCGGAACAGCTTCTCCATACCAAGTGGTTTGACAAGTCCGCAAAGGTGAAGGAACTCCAGGCAAAAGGCGAGTTTCCGAATCCACGCTTCGAAAAAGAGTTCGCGGCCGGCACATATCTTATGAATAGCCTTTCACCCAAGAAAGGATTCGTTTTCGTACTATCGGCCAACAGGCCTATCTGGGCTTTTCTTCATGCTTATCCAGCGATAACCGTATAACTGAACGTCGACGGCACGGTCTGCCGCCGGAGGAAACAGAAATGGAACATGCGGCGGATACGAAGGCGGTTTGGCTCCACGAGTCTGCACTTGAAGGGCTCTTGGAAAAACATCAGGCGGAAGATCGGCAGCATGTCCGGGACGTACTGAATAAAGCCCGTTCATTGTCGGGGCTTTCGCTTGAGGACGTGGCCGTCCTCATGACCGTTCACTCACAGGATTTACTGGACGAACTGTTTCATACGGCCAAATCCGTGAAGGAAGAGATCTACGGAAACCGGATTGTCCTTTTTGCTCCTCTGTACATTTCCAATCTCTGTTCCAATGAGTGCCTGTACTGCGCATTCCGACGATCCAATAAAGAGGTGATCCGCCGGGCATTGAATCCGGATGAGATCAGGCAGGAAACAAAAATTCTGCTGCGGCAGGGGCATAAGCGCGTACTCATGGTGGCTGGCGAGGCGTATCCCGGAAGCGGCATTGATTATGTACTGGAATCCATTGATGCGATTTACGGTGCGGAAGAGAACGGCAGCCGCATTCGCCGGGTGAACGTGAACCTCGCCCCCCTGTCCGTAGAGGATTTCCGCCGACTGAAGGAACGGAACATCGGTACGTTCCAGCTTTTTCAGGAAACCTACCATCGGCCGACCTACGGCAGGGTTCACCTTGCCGGGCCCAAAAAGGACCTTGACTGGCGGGCATCGTCGTTCGACCGTGCCATGCAGGCGGGCATCGACGACGTGGGCATGGGGCTGCTCTACGGGCTATATGACTGGCGTTTCGAGACGTTGGCGCTCATGGCCCACATCGCGCATCTTGAGGAGCGGTTTGGGGTCGGCTGTCATACCATCAGCGTGCCGCGCATCGAACCGGCCATCGGGTCGGATTTGGCCTCCCGGCCGCCGTACGCCTTGGACGATCAGGATTTTCTCAAGCTTGTCGCCATATTGCGCCTTGCCGTGCCGTACACGGGCATTATCATGTCCACTCGGGAAAACCCGGCTATCCGGCAGCGGACGCTGGAACTCGGCGTTTCCCAGATTTCGGCGGGCAGCCGTACCAATCCCGGTGGCTATCAGGAATCCAGCCAGTTCGAGGCGGCACAATTTCAGCTTGGCGATCACCGCTCCCTCGCGGAAGTGATTGCCGATCTCGGACAGCACAAATTCATTCCCTCTTTCTGCACCGGCTGTTATCGTCTCGGGCGTACCGGCAAAGATTTCATGGACCTGGCGAAACCGGGCCTCATCAAGGAAAAATGCGCGCCCAACGCCCTGTCCACCTTTGAGGAGTATCTTCTCGACTACGGCACACCCGAAGCGCGGGAAGCCGGGGAGCGCGCCATTGCGGCGGCGTTGGACGGTATGGACGGCAGGATCCGCAAGGTTTCCGAAAACCTGCTCGCCAAGGTGCGGGACGGCCGCAGGGACGTCTACTGTTGAGAACCTTCTTACAATGAACAGCGCGGACGATTTCCGGAGTGGGCAATCCCTGAGCCGGGAGCCGTCCCGTCAGGGAATGAAATTCATGGTGGAACGGAACCATATCAACGTATTGCGTCGTGAAGTGCTCAGACGGGTCGCCGAGTCCTTTCTCCACGATGCGGATTTCGGCAAAAGCGTGGAACGCATCCCCTTTGTCATGCGTCCCAAAAATACGAGACCAAGCCGATGCTGTATCTATAAGGATCGCGCCATATTGCGCTTTCGGGTCATGGCCGCGCTCGGATTCCGGCTTGAAGATGAGGAAGACGACTCCACGCCTCTGTCCGTGTATGCTGAAAAGGCGCTGGAGCGGGAACAGCCCTCGGCCCCAATCCTGACCGTATGCGATACGGCCTGTCAGGGATGCATTCCCGCACGGTACTATGTGACCGACGCGTGTCAGAACTGTATTGCCCATCCCTGCATAGGGTCCTGTCATTTCGGTGCCATCCAGCACATCAAGGGACGTTCCTATATTGATCCCGAAAAATGCCGCAACTGCGGCATGTGCCACGACGCCTGCCCCTATCAGGCCATCGTCCGCCTGTCCGTGCCCTGTGAGGATGCCTGCCCGGTAAAGGCCATTCACAAGGGCGAAAACGGCCGCGCCGAGATCGACATTACAAAATGCATCAGCTGCGGGCGCTGTATGCGGGCCTGTCCGTTCGGCACGGTCATTGAGCGCAGCGAGATCGTGGACGTCCTTTCCGCCATGAAAACGGGCAAGCATCTTACCGCCATGATGGCCCCCGCCATTGTGGGGCAGTTTCCCGGCAACCTGAAGCGCGTGGTTGAGGCTCTGCGGGAGCTCGGTTTCTCCGAGGTCCTCGAAGTGGCTTCCGGTGCGGACGTCACCACCAAAAGAGAAGCCGCCGAATTTGTGGAGCGGATGAAACACGGTGAACGCTTCATGACCACATCCTGCTGTCCCGGTTATGTGGAGGCCGTACGCCTGCACCTGCCGGAAATGGCCCCATTCGTCTCCTCGACGAGCACCCCAATGCACTACTGCGCCGAGATAGCGAAAGAACGTTTCCCCTGCACGACGACGGTATTCATCGGACCGTGCGTCGCAAAACGCCGCGAGGCGCTGTACGACCCCATTGTGGACTACGTGCTGACATTTGAGGAAGTCGGGGCGCTCCTTGAAGCCAAAAACATCGACGTATCCTCCTGCGCGGAACACTCGCTCGGTGATGGCGCGTCGGGCGATGGCCGGGGATATGCCATTTCCGGCGGTGTCGCCGCCGCGGTCAAGAAGGCGGTCGGAAACGACGTCGAAGTCACCCCCCTGTATGTCAACGGACTTTCCCTCGCCGGGCTACGCAAACTCAAGAGCTACGCAACCAAGGACTGTCCCGGCAACCTCGTTGAAGTCATGGCCTGTGAAGGGGGATGCGTCGGCGGGGCCGGAGTGATCGGAGACAAGATAAAGGTCACCAAGGCGGTGGAATCCTTCGCCAAAAGCGGTATGTAACCCATGCGCAGGATGCTTTGCCGATCGCCTTTCCCGCAGGAACGGCTGTTGAACGACGGATTGAAGGCAGGAGAAAGGGTATGCAACGGAACGATATTCTGAAACTGCTTTTCGAAACGCCGTACGAGGCTCTGCGTGAGCGCGCCGACGAGGTGCGGGCCCGGGAAAAGGGAGAGCATGTCTTTGTCCGGGGCCTGATCGAATTCTCGAACCGTTGCGAACGGAACTGCCGATACTGCGGCCTGCGTTCGGCGAATCCGTCCCTGAAACGTTACCGTCTTGACGAGGCCCAAATTGTCGAAGCGGCGGAACGGGCCGTGGCTTTCGGCGTGGACACTCTCGTCCTGCAATCCGGCGAGGTCCACGGCGATCCGCAACGTATCGCCCATGTGGTGGATGCTCTCCGCACACGGTTCCCCGTGGCCGTTACTCTGAGTGTCGGAGAGCAGCCCACTGCTTCTTATGCGCTGTGGAAGGAGGCGGGCGCATCCCGCTTCCTTCTGAAGCATGAAACGGCGGATGCATCCCTGTACGCTGCCCTGCATCCCGGATACACGCTCACGCAACGGGTGGATGCGCTGCAACGCCTGCGGCGGGCCGGCTATGAAATCGGTTCGGGGTTCATTGTGGGCGTTCCCGGCCAACGTCCCGAGACACTGGCGGACGATATCCTGCTGGCGCGGGAACTTCATGTGGACATGTGCGGGGCCGGGCCGTTCATCCCTCAGGCCGATACGCCTTTGGGCAACGAACCGCAGGGATCGGTTGAGCTGGCCTTGCGGGTCATGGCCGTACTGCGCATCGCTCTGCCGTGGTCCAATCTCCCCGCGACAACGGCTCTGGCGTCGCTTGATCCCGTTTCAGGGCAACGGGAGGGCCTGCTCGCCGGCGGCAATGTGCTCATGCCCGGTTTCACGCCGGCGGCCCACCGGGAAGACTACTGTATTTATGACAACAAACATCGAGTCAGTATGGATGAGGCCCGTCAGGTCATCGAATCGGCGGGGCGCACCCATTCGCTACACAGGGAGGGGTGACATGCTGGATGCGCCTAAAGGCCTCAGGTTGCACATCGGCCTTTTCGGTCGGCGGAATGTGGGTAAATCATCGCTGCTCAACGCGTTGGCCGCACAATCCGTGTCCATCGTATCCGATACGCCGGGAACGACCACGGATCCGGTGGAAAAAACGTTGGAATTCGCCCCGCTGGGGCCAGTCGTTTTTCTGGATACGGCGGGATTGGACGATGAGGGCGAACTCGGGACACAGCGCACGGAACGCACGCTTGCCGTATTGCCTCGAACGGACATGGCTTTGGTGGTGACGGCGGAAAACGTCTGGGGTCACTACGAAGAAACCATCGTGAACAGGCTCAGGGAGCAGGCAATTCCGTTCCTTGTGGTCATGAACAAAACGGAGTCGTCCGTTGCATCCAAGGATCGCCTACCCGATGCCATGAGGGGCCTCCCCATGGTGCGCGCTTCCGCGAAAACGGGCGAAGGCCTCGAAACGATCCGCCGCGAACTGGTTCGGCTGTCGCCTGGCGAATCGCTTCACGAAGCACAGCTAGTGGCGGATCTGCTTCCCGAGAAGGGCGTCGTCATCCTCGTCGTCCCCATCGATTCCGGCGCGCCGAAGGGCCGACTCATTTTGCCGCAAGTGCAAACCATCCGGGATGCCCTTGATGGGCGCAAGTTATGCCTTGTGGTGACGGAAGGAGAACTCGGGGCGGCCTTCGCCTGCCTGAAGGAACCGCCGGCTCTGGTGGTCTGCGATTCGCAGGTGGTGCGCCGCGTGGCGCTGGAGACGCCGCAGTCAGTCCCTTTGACGACCTTCTCGATCCTGATGGCCCGCCTCAAGGGAGACCTGCCGCTCCTCGCCGCCGGGTCCGCCGCCATTGGGAACCTCAAGCCCGGCGACAGCGTGCTCATGATGGAGGCCTGTTCCCACCACCCGCAACAGGACGACATAGGGAGGATCAAGATTCCCCGCCTGCTCCAGCAGTATGCGGGCGGAGAGCTGCGCTTTGACATGTGTGCGGGCAAATCCCTCACGGACTGTCCCGGATCATACGATCTCATCGTCCATTGCGGCGGGTGTACACTCACGCGGCGGCAAATGCTCGGCCGCCTGCGCTCCGCTCAAAGCAGAGGCATCCCCATGACGAACTACGGCGTCGCCATTTCCTTCACGCAGGGCGTACTCAAACGGGTACTAACACCATTCCCCGATGCCCTTGCCGCCTGCGAACCGGCCCATGAAACGCGTCATGACTCTCAATCAAAAAAATAGTCAGTGAATCCAGTTAGATAAAATACGCTTCATTGGCCCCCGATGAGGCCGGGACTGTTACGGGGGGACGGACATACCATCTGGGTTCTTCTGCAAAAAACAAAGATACCATACGATTCCACCCGGTGGGCACGGAAGCCCCTTCGCCCCGTTTCAGCGTACACGCCGGAGCCCCTGTTTTACACATACTCAAGGCCGCCGTTTCCCCAGTAATTGCGAAACCTGTTCAGGGAAACCACGTAAAGTTTTCTTATGCACGAAATGTCTCTTATTACAAGCTTGTTATCCATCATTCGCGAGGAGATGGAACGGCACGCCGACACCGTCTGTTGCAAGTACGCGTACGGTACGGCGCTCTGGCGAACATCGTTCCGGAAGCACTGTCCGTCGCGTTCGAGCGCTCTTACGGCAGGGACGGATTGGGAAGGGGCTGTGTTGCAAACCGAAGAAATCCCCCACTCGCTCAAGTGTTCTCACTGCGGACAAATCTTTTCCCCCTCTCGGCAGAAACGTTTTTCGGCACCGTGCCCTTTCTGTGGAGAAGAACAAGGGCACTCCATAGAAGTGGGACGGGAACTCTATATCCAGAGCATGGAAGCGGAATAAAGGAGTTATCTCATGGAAATACCAGTTATTCGCAACGTTCTTGAGGCCAACGAAAAACTGTCGGCACGTCTGAAGGAATGTTTCGCCAGGCACGGCATTCTTGCCTTGAACCTCATCAGTTCCCCCGGCGCGGGAAAGACTTCCCTGCTCGAACGGACGCTTGCGGATCTTTCCCCCGAGTTCCGCATGGCCGTTATCGAGGGCGATCTCCAAACGGACAACGACGCCCAACGAGTAGCCGCCACCGGAGCTCAGGCTGTGCAGATCAACACGGAAGGCGGATGTCATCTCGACAGCAATCTTGTCATGGAGGCGCTGGGGGCGCTCAACCTGAACGAAATCGATATCCTGTTCATTGAAAACGTGGGAAACCTTGTCTGCCCAGTGGAATTCGATTGTGGCGAAGATGCCAAGATCGCCCTCCTCAGCCTCCCCGAAGGCGACGATAAACCCGAAAAGTACCCGTTCCTCTTCAACCGTGCCAGTGCCATGATCCTGAATAAAATCGACCTGCTCCCCTATCTGGATTTTGACATGGAAACCGCCGCGCGACATGCCCGCCATCTTAATGCCGCTCTCCCCGTCTTCAAAATATCCTGCCGCACGGGTGACGGGCTTGAAGAATGGTATGATTGGCTCCGTCAGGCTGTCCGCGCCAAACGCAGCGCACCAAACGAATAAGACGCATGTTCTTCGTCTGAACATTTCTTGTCTGAAAAGGTATGCACGGTACCCTGTACCCATGCATACCTTTTCATTTCAGGAAGGTCGGAGCTAGAACTTGTAGTTTACGCTAAAAGCTGCCTGGAAGTTGTTTTCCTTGTACAAGTTATTCCAGAGTTCCTTATCGGCGTCGAGATAGATATACCCAAGCTCAAAGGCGAGGGTAAGCCCCTCATACAGCTTGTATTGGGAATCAAAATTGACTTCCCACAGTTTGTCTTTGGTGGTGAGGTACATATTATTGCCGACAGTGGCCATTGCGCCACGAGCGACCACCCCGCCGCGTACCATTTCCGTATTGTTCGTGCCTTTGACCATCGCAACGCGGAATGCGTGACTCAAGGCTTCAATGAAGGAAATATCCTTCAGCTCAGCCATGATCCCCCAGCTGCCGCTGATATCCGTTCCGTTAAACGTGCTGGAACGGTTATACATCCCGCCGTCATATCCAAAAGAGGTCAACGCCACGTCAGTATCGATGACGGGCATACGTTCGGAACCGTCAAGCGCGTTCGCGTCATCACCGGAAGCGTACCAGAACGTAAGGCCGGGTGTGACAAAATCCGTTTTGCATTCAGCGGCCAGGGCGGCATACCAGCCCGCGCGCTTCAGATCTTGATTGCCCGTTTTCCCCATGTCCACCTTTCCGTAAACACCATCTACGGCGACTCTGAGCGGGCTGAACAACGTCATTTCAGCGGAAAGGCCGCCCCACCATGCGTTGCCGTGATTGTCTTTGGAGTCGGCGACAACCTTCCCGGTGCCAACGGGGAGCAATCCGCTGGCGACTCCGGTCTTGTTGTTCGCACCGGCACCGAAACGGGTGTCTTTGCCGATCGCGCTGTACATTCCGAAGGGGTTCATCCTGATGCCATCGAACTGCACCGGAACCGCCAGCCCGATGACATCCATCGCATCGTGGCTGTTGTATGTATACAGCAACGTGTTGTCCTTGCCATATAGGGAAACAGTACGTTCATCGTTATTGTACGCACGAACCCAAAAAAGCGTGGCCCCCACGTTTTCAGTGAAATTTCCGGAAAGCGAGATCCCGGCACCGTCGGTCGTGAATGCCGCGTACGGTACCGCAAATGTCGCGATGTCGAAGGGCTGAAGGCCCATGCGGACTTTTGCGTCCGTCTCCGGGATAATCCAGTCGACATAACTATAACGTACTTTGACGACCTTACCGTCCGTTCCGAGGGCGGCATCATTTGTTCCCCAGTTTTGATGGCCCACTTCAAAAAAGACGACGCCCTTGAGCGAATCGGAAGCCACGATATCGATCTGCGTGCGTAACCGCGTGGAAGCCTTGAATCTATCAACAGAAGCATTCGCGGATTTGAGGGGGTTGCGATCAGCCCAGGAAAAACCGTTTTGCCATTGCCCCTTAATATTCACGTCAGCCGCCCGTGCACCGCTCGTCATACTTAAAAGAAGGCCTGCCGCAAGGAACAACATCATTGCACGTTTCATCATCACCTCTCTAGCGTCAAAGGTTATACGATGGGCTCTCCCCCCAAGCACAGTGCGCACAACGAGAGCCCGGGATAAGCTTGCCCGGAAGGAAAACGGCCCTATTGGGCGGAATATCAGAAGAAATACATGATAAAGCGTTCTAGCCGGGCTTGCCCGCCGTCAGCCGGAACATGGGGACAGGATTGAATGTCTCGTCGACTTCCGTATAAATCCTGTCGCTTATCCGGGTATCGCAGCAGATATCGGTGAACCCTGTTTCGTCCAATGTCCGCATGTCCCATTCAGGGCGGGGGACGCAACCGTTCGATGCGCCCGTCGAGCGCCTGGCAGGAGGAATGCATGGCGGAGCCTTATACTGTTGCGACGCAAGCGTCAGGGTTAAAGGGGATAACGGATTGAAGAAGCCGTTGTGCATATCCGCTGGATGCCCTTGCCAGGTGCTCCCTCTCCAAGGATTCCACGATGGTCCCCTCATGAAGAAACATAATATGATCACATAAGTAGGTGACGGCCTGGACATCATGGGCAATGAACAGGTAGGTCATGTCCCCCTTCAGCTCCAACAGCAGTTCCAGCACTTGCGCCTGTACGGACACGTCAAGCGAGCTGATGGCCTCATCGAATACGATGAATCGGGGCCTGGTCGCTATGGCTCGCGCGATGCACACCCGCTGGAGCTGCCCCCCGCTCAACTCGTGGGGATAACGGTTCCGCAGCGCCTTCGGGAGCCCGACCCGCTCAAGCAGTTCCGGGATTGCACATGACGCGTCCAGCCGCAAGATATCCAACGGCTCTCTGATGAGTTCCTCCACCGTGAATCTCGGATTGGCGGAGGATGTATAGTCCTGGAACACAACGCTCATTTGCCCAGGATGTTCCTTGCTCCATACATGAACAGGGCGGCCTTCCAAGAATACCTGCCCACTGTCCGGCTGTTCCAAACCAAGAATCAGCCTTCCGAGCGTGCTTTTCCCCTCGCCGCTTTCACCGATGAGCCCTACGGAAGAGCCTTCGGACAGTGTGAGGTTCACGTCTCTGAGGACCGGCTGCCGTTTTTTCCTCCAAAAACCTCCCGATACCGGATAGCTTTTGGAGACATTGCGGACCTCAAGCAACGGCGTTTCCCGATGTGCTACCGACATTGCATCACCCTCTCGAAGGCTTTGGACAACGAGGCTCTCGTGTCCACGAGATAACGCGTATAGGGATGCCGTGGAGCGGAGAAAAGCTCCGCTCCGCCGTATTCGACGCCGACGCCGTCCTTCATGACCAAGACTTCCTGCGCGAGCTGGCGGACTACGCCAAGATCATGGGAAACCAAAATCAGGCTGGTCCCGAACCGTTCCCGGATCCAATGGAATTGTGCCACAACCTCCCGCTGGTTCATGGAGTCCAGCGCCGTTGTGGGCTCATCGGCAATGATGATATCGGGCCGCTGAAGCAGCGCCACCGCGATCATACACCGCTGCAACATGCCTCCGGAAAGCTGGTACGGATATTTCTTGAGCATATCCGGCGGATTGTGGATGTGCATCATCTCCAGAGCCTCAATGATGCGTCCCCTGCTCTCTTTTTCCGAAAAAGCCGATGTCGTCGCCCGGAGTGTTTCAAGAAGCTGCGCCCCCATGGAGTAAAGAGGATCGAACGCCGTCATCGGTTGCTGGACTATCATGGCGATTCGCTTGCCGCGGATGCCGCGCATGGTTTCCCGGCCTGCCTGCAAGAGGTCGATGCCGCCGAAACGGACACTGCCGGAAACCCGCAAGGAAGGAGGCGCCAGTCCCAACAGCGCCAGGCACGTCAGCGATTTGCCGCTGCCGCTTTCCCCAACGACGCCAAGGCAGGTTCCCGGTTCAAGGCAAAAATGCACATCCCGTACGATCAGCGCCCCGGTAAGGGCGTCTCGGACAGTCAAACCCCGCACTTCAAGTAAACTCATGAACGTTCCCTGCCCGCGTGTTTGGGATCAAAGGCGTCACGCAGGCTGTCGCCTAAAAAATTGAATGCCGCCACAACCAACAGAATGGCCATACCCGCCGGGATCATCTGCAACGGATACATGGTCATGACCTCCTTCGCCTCATTGAGCATCATGCCCCACTCCGGGGTGGGGGGCTGCACGCCCAACCCGAGGAAAGACAATGCTGAAATCATCAGGATCACGCTTCCCGTATCCAGCGTCGTCAGGACAAAGAGTTCGCCGGCTGTGCCGGGCAACAGATGCCGCATCATGATCCTGATGGATGATCCGCCGGCGACCTTGGCAAACCGGATATAGTCCTTGTCGGAATATTGCCGGACGATGGAACGGACCATACGCGCATACCACGGCCACTTGGCCACCACGTTGGCGATGACCACGTTTTCCAGGCCTGGGCCCATCATGCCCACAATGGCGAGGATCATGACCTCGCTGGGGAAGGACATCATTACGTCGCATATGCGCATAAGCACGTCGTCGATACGGTTGCGGAAAAACCCGGAAACAAGGCCGACGCACGCCCCTAACGCGGAGGTTATGGCCATAGTAAGCAAGGACAGAAACACCGTCGCGCGTATGCCGCAGACAAGACGCGAAAGGACGTCGCGCCCAAGCTGATCCGTCCCAAAGGGATGATGCCAGCTCCACGGCGCGAACTTGTCCCTGACGTCGACAAGCGTCGGGTCGGACAAGGGAAGTATGGGAGCGAGGAGGCCCAATACAAGAACAACCCCCAGGAACCCCATGCAGGCCAGCGCCAGCCTGTCTCTTTTCAGGCGAATCCACGGGGACATGCTAGAATTCCTTTCTCAGCCGGGGATCGATGGCAGCGCTCAGGATATCCACCAATACGTTACTGACTACAAAAAGAACCGCCATGATCAGCACATAGGCCTGGATGACGGGAAAATCACGGTTGAAGATCGCCGTCACGCAAAGCCTTCCGATGCCGGGCCATGCGAAAATGCTTTCCACGACAAAGGTTCCGGCTATAAGCTTCGGCAACGACATACCCAGTGCGGTCAGCGAAGCCTGAAGCGAATTCTTGAGCATATGGCGGGTGATCGAGCGCTCGGGCAAACCGCGTACCCGTGCGTAGAGAATGTAGTTTTCCTGCTTATTCTGAATCATGTTGGCACGGATAAGCCGCGTATAGGTGGCGATATATGCAAGGGACAACGTGACCGCGGGTAAAAGGACGGAGCTGGGACCGTCCATCCCGCTCGTCGGAACGAGATCAAATTTGACGGCAAACAGCCACATAAGGAGAAGCCCGGCCCAGAAACTGGGCATGGCCGTACCAAGAAAGACACCGCCACGGATGAGCCGGTCGAGAAAGGTTCCTTCATACAACGCACAGACGATCCCGGCGGAGAGACTGCACACCAGCGTCAGGCACAGAGCCGCTCCGGCAAGAACGAGTGTCGCGGGCAGCGCCTTTTGGATTTCACCAAGCACGGGTTTGTCGTCCACATAACGATTGCCGAAATCCCCATGCAAGGAGTTGTTGAGCCAAACCACATAACGCGTCAAAAAAGGTTTATCCAAGCCGAGTTTCGCACGGGTTTCGGCGAGCACCTCTTCCGTGGGAGTGACTTCATTGACACGCACGGCCACTTCCGCCGGGTCGCTGGGGCTCAGATTGATCAGCACGAAAGACAGAAACGAAATCCCAATAAGGATGGGGATGAGGTTGAGCAGGCGACGAAAAAGATAGCTCCCCATACGAAACTCCTTAAGCATTACAAGCGGCCCGGGAGACGCGTCTCCCGGGCCAGTCTGCTAGAACGACATCCTTTCAAAGGGGATTTCGTACTGGGAGGTACAGAACGTAACCCCCTTGAGAGCCTGGACATGTACGGCCTTGGTACGCGAATAGCTCAGAGGCACGTACACGCCCTGTTCATGGATATACGCCAGCAATTCCTTGTACGTATTCTTACGGGTATCCTCATTCGGCTCGATCATGAGCGCGGTGATTGTCTTGTCCAGCCATTCCTTGCGCTCCAACCCGACCTGCGCCTGATAATCCCCGTGGGCGGGAATGCGCCAAGAAGACAGATACGACTGCGGATCATATGGTGTACCCCACGACAGGGAGTATTGCAGGTCGAATTCGCCGGTGCGCTGCCGATCCAGAAACGCCTGCTTTTCCTCGCCCACGATCTTGAGTTCCACGCCGATCTTCTTGAGATCGTTCTGCATATATTCGCTGATGGTCCGTTCCTGCGAATTGTTGGAATTATAGTAGATGGTGACGACGCACTTCTCGCCGTCCTTGTAACGGTACCCGTCCTTGCCCATGCTCCAGCCAGCCTTTTCCATCAGTTCGTTGGCTTTCGCAACATCATAGGAGCGTACCGGAAGATCAACGTCGCAATAGGGAACGGTCTTGGCCATCAACGTGTCGGCTATCGTTTCCGAGCCGTTGAGTATACCGTCGGCAATGGCCTTCTTATCGATGGCGTGCTGAAATGCTTCGCGCACATTGATATCCTTGGTAATCGGCTGATGCGCGTTCAGAAGGATGGCCCGTGAGGCGATGGGGGCGCTGATCTCCGTCTTGTACTTGCCTTCCTTTTGCAATGCGGCAAACGCGTCGAGGTTCAGCATGTCACCGTCGGAACCGAAGATAAGATCGATTTCCCCCTTCTGGAGTGCGAGCAGAATAGTCTGATGGTCCGGCATAACCTTCCAGCGTACGCTCTCCAGAGCCGGCTTAGGCCCCCAATAGCGTTCATTTCGCGTGAACACGGCATACTGCTTGTCCTTGTGCTCGGTCAGAACCCACGGCCCCGTGCCGACATAACCGGACACGCCGTTCTTGGTTTCGCCATCAATGAAACACTTCGGAGAGATGAAACGGAAAGGCCGGGTCAGCCCCAGCTCTACCAGCGTAGGGTAGTAGGGATGCTTGAGCACCAGCCTGTAGGTATATTCGTCAACGGCCTCATTGCGGTCGATTTCGTTGACCATATCCAGCCATGCGTGCCGGGGAAGGTTGCTCACAATGGCGTCCATATTCGCTTTGACGGCCTCGGCGTTGAAAGGCGTTCCATCCGTGAAGGCAACATCTTTCCGGAGATGGAAGGTGTATTCCTTCCCATCCGGGGAGATTTCCCAGCTTTCCGCGAGCCAGGGTTTGACGCCCTCCTTCGTATTGACGACCAGTGGTTCGAACACCATGTTTTGCGCCGCCATCTCGCCGGAATACAGATGAGGGTTGATATTTCGAATATCCTTTGTGCTCGCGTACGCCAGTTCCGTACGAGGCGCTTCGGCTTTGGAGGCCGGCTCCTCCTGCGAGCACCCCGCAAGCCCCAAGAGTGCGATAACCACGACAAACAGTTTTCTCATGAACATGATTTCTCTCCGTTAGCAACGTGAGCTATAAAGTTTTTTTGCTTCACCTGTTCCCCAATGAATGGCACTTTGAGGGCCAATATTGTCCAGCCAGGAAACGATGCGTTGCATCTTGGTAGTATCTTTTTTTATTTCGTAACACCATTGGGGAGTGCACGGCAATGATTACCAAAGATATGGGATAGGGAGTTGGGGCGGCTTTAACCAGTAAGTCCCACCCTACCGAAAACAAAGCCAGCCCCAAAGGGTAATGCGCACTAACCCAACAATAGGATATGCCGCTCTTTTTCCGTATCAGTAATACAGCCCAGCAGTTGGAATCAGTATATTTTGATGAATGGCGCTCCCATCCCAAAAGAGATCCCGGCCAAAGGATCAAGTTTTCCAATCAATTCAAAAGAGGAAAAGATACTTTATCTCACGCTATTCTTCTTTTTGGGCTGATACCATGAAGCGCTTGATAATGGATACGGGCTGTCCCGTGCCGTCTACGAAATGTTTTCGTTCCACGTCAACCGTCACATTGCGTGCCCCCAGTTTCAGGAGCGTTTCCACATCCCACTGCGGACGGTCGACTCTGCTCAGAGGCAGGTTCGCGGCAATGGCATGGATCGGCGCGGGATCGACCCCGAGCATAAAGTCCGGATTGTGGCCATCCGTATAGTCAGGCTGTTTCAACTCCTCCGCATAGGGTTCGCTGTAGAGGTGGCGGTAATGATTGCCGTCAAAATTGACGAGGCGCCCTCCCGGTCTGAGTACGCGCAGCCATTCCGCATAGGCTGATTCCGGGTGTTCGAGGTTCCACATCAGATTGCGGGACACGATCAGATCGAACGTTTCATCCGGAAACGGAAGGTCCTGCGCGTCGCCTTGCCGCACAACAATAGAGACGTCGGCTTCGGCGGCATTCCGAGAGGCGCGCTCCAGCATCCCTTCCGTATAGTCGAAGGCGACCACGGAATGCCCCAGCCGGGCCAGCAGGATGGAAAAGAATCCTGGCCCGCATCCTATGTCCAAAATGTCTAATCTGCCGGACGCAAGTACAAACGGACGCAGACGTTCCAGCCAGACTTTTTCCGCATGTTGAAGATCATACGCAGTCTTCAGGGAGTACCCTTCCGCCCGCGTATTCCAGTAACGCCGTATCGCTTCCAATTCCGTCATGGCCTTCTCACTGCTTGATGCCCCGTACGAGGAACATCGGGATATGGGTGTACCGAATCCGGTAGTAATCGTTCATGACGTCTGGAGGCAGAGCCGCCCTGACAAGCACGTCGCGGCAACCGAGCCGTTCCAGGCAGGCCTTGTCCCACCCGGGGCGCTGTTCACGGCTGAGCGGCAACTGCGGGATCAGCTCGTCCATGATCGGGTCTCCGTGTTCATCCTCCACGGCATACCCCATAGCACGCAGCGTTTGGGCATCTTCCGCATACAGCCGGGCAAGCTCCGGGTCGAACAGGTGGGCGTGCCAGTTCGCATCGAAATTCAGAAGGACGCCACCGGGCCTGAGGACGCGCAGCCACTCCGCATACGCCCTGTCCGGGTATTCCAGATTCCATGTAAGGTTGCGGCTCAAGACGACATCAAACGTATCATCCTCAAATGTCAGGTCTTGGGCATCCATCTGGGAAAAGTAGGCGCTTGCTTCCGGGGAATGGTTTTCGATGTTCTCCCGGGCACACTCGATCATGGCTTCGCTGTAGTCCACCCCCGTAATTTCATGCCCCCGGCGAGCCATCAGGATGGAGAAAAAGCCGGGTCCGCAACCCGCATCGAGGATACGCAGAGGGTGCTTCCACGGAAGCTGCTCCGCGATCAGCTCATCCCATACCTTGGCCTGAATAGTACCAAGTTCATCCGCATTGACGGCGGAATAGGCCGCTACCCTGCCCGACCAGTAGGCCCGGATCGTTTCCAGACGGCACCTATTCACAACGGCCTCACGGGAATAACATTCAAAAAACCGGGGCGCGTCCGCTCGACGCTCGCCTCTACGTCGTAGACGTCGCCAAGCAAGTACGGGTGCAGCACCCGTTCGGCCGTATCAAAGGCCTTGATCCGCCCCTCGTGAAGCATGAGCAAGCGGCTGCTGTATCGCGACGCCAACATGAGATCATGCACGACAAAAAGCGTAATCGCCCCGTTTTCCTGCGTGTACTTCCGGGCCAAATCCATGACGACGAGCTGGTGACGCAGATCGAGCGCACTCGTGGGTTCGTCCAGCAGCAAGACCTTGGGCCGCGACACGAACGCCTGAGCCATGAACACAAGCTGCTTCTGCCCACCGCTCAGGCTGCACACCGGCTTCCGGCTCAGACTGTCGAGCCCAAGTTCCGCCAGCGTGTCCGCCACTTTTTCGATTTGCTCGTCGGTCACTTTCCATCTGAGATCCTTGACCAGGCCGAGGAGAACCATTTCAAAGGCCGTCAAACGGCTGGTAACGGATTCGAGCTGTGGAACATACGCAATGTCCCGATCCGAAAAAAGGTTGCCTTTATCGTCGTACAGGGCCACGTCACCAGAGCGTTTGATCTGCCGCGCGATAGCCTTGATCAGTGTGGTCTTACCCACGCCGTTTCGGCCAACCACCGCCACCATTTCTCCGCCATGCAGCGTTGCGGATACATCATTGATGACGTGGTTTCCCGAAAAATGTACGGACAGGTTCCGAATAGATAAAGTCAGCATGTCACCTCCCGTTTTTCATGAGCAAAACGAACAAAAACGGAACGCCTACAATGGACGTGATAATGCCCACCGGGAGCATGGAGCCGCCAGAAAGCAGCTTTGAAACAACCGAGGACGCAAGCAGCATCAGGCTGCCAAGGATCGTCGCGCTGGGAAGCAGATAGCGTTGATCCTCACCCAACATGAGCTTCGCACAATGCGGAGCGACAAGTCCGACAAAGGCCACCGTACCGATAAAACCAACGGCACCGGCAATAAGAAATGAACAGATCAGAAAGACATGCAGACGTAACCTCTCCACATTGATCCCCAGGCTCCGCGCCCGCTCCTCACCCGTCGTCAGTACGGTGAGACGCCAAGACCAGCCGGACAGGAGCGCCGCACCCATTACCAACAAACAACCACTTACGACGACGCTCATCCACGACGAGCGTTGCAGGTTCCCGAAGGTCCACCCGGAAATGATCTGCGCGATCTCCGGGGAGGCACGGTATTGCAGGTACTGCTGCAACGCCTGAAAGAAAAAATTCATGATGATCCCCGAAAGGATCAGCGTACTCGTGGACATCCCCTTCAGGCGCCCCAAATAGAAAATGAGGAGGGAGACGGCAAGCGCGAATACGAGTGCGAGCAGCGCCGTCCCGATCCAGAGGTACCCCGCCACGGAAAGCCCCAACGTAATCGCTATGGCCGCTCCAAAACTGGCGCTTGCCGTAATGCCGAGAGTGTAGGGGCTCGCCAGAGCGTTGTTGGTAATGGTCTGGATTTGCAGACCGGCAAGGCTGAGCGAGCCTCCCACAAAGACACAGGTCAGCGTCATGGGCAAGCGGATGGACCACAAGATGGCCGTATTCGCCGTATCACCGTCCGGCCCGCCAAGCAGGGCCTCGACGACTTCACCGGGACCGATGCCGGAAGAGCCCATGCCGAGATCAATGACGATGAGGCCTAGCGTCAGGATGGCGAGCACCATACCCGTCAACAGACGCCTTCCGTTCAGCTGCCTGTACATATGTGCATTGCCGGAAGGCATACCGTCATCCTTCATGCTAACGTGCACATTTGATCATAAAGGTTCCGTCGAACTTCAGTTCAGGGAGATATTTGGCATAGAACGCGCGCATATCGCCCATCGGATCCACTTCTTGGAAGGTGTTGGGATAGAGGATCTTGGCGAGGTACAGTGTCAACGTATAGTCGATCATGTTCCGGAGGCTGCCGTGATCCACGGCATATATCTCTCCAGACTTGACCGCAGCGAGATTCTTCCAAGCCGGACGCTCGGCAAAGCCCTTCAGCCGCTTCTGTGCAGTGGCCTCGTCGATGGTCAGCCCCATGCTCATCTGGTCACCCTCGGCGTTGTTGCGCCAAATACCGCCGCCGATGACGATAAGCTGGGGATTGGATGCAAGTACGAATTCCGTATCCAGCGGCGCATAGGGCTGGGTGGCATTCTCAGCCAGATTGTCGGCTCCAAGGTTTTTCAGGATCGCGCCCCAGAGTACGTCCTTATTATAGCTGTTCCCGTACTCTCCAATGCCCTTGTTCCCCAATTCCATGTAAACCGTCTTGTGCTTGGCGGAATCAGGGAGCGCGGCAATCTTCTTATACACGTCTTCAAGCGCGGAGGCATACGTGTCGCACTGTTCCTTGGCCACAGCTTCCCTGTCGAGAAGCTGGCCGAGGATCATCGTACTCTTCGTGTGGTTCTCCACCTTCATGGCATGGTAATCAAGGACTACAACCTTGATACCGGCCTTCTCAAATATGTCGATTTTCTGATTGTTGTCCGCAAACTGAGAGCGCCCTACCAATAACACATCAGGCCGAAGAGACAGTATTTTTTCGGAGTCGAGGATGTTGTCGTGATATCCGCCGATACTCGGGATAGCTTTCAGTTTAGGAAATGTTTCAGTATAGACGACATACTCGCCGTACCGGGTTTCCTCCCAACCGTCGAACGTCATGCCTACAACCTTATCCAGACTCTCCGCTCCGCCGACCATCAAAAAATTGGCGATGTAGTTTGCGACGACGAACGTCTTGGGGAGTTTATCCAGCCGGACCTCGCGCCCAGCAATATCGGTAAAGGAAATCGCCGGAGCAGCCAAAATCGTTTTTCCGGTACCCCCCAAAAAAAGAACCGACAGCGCGCAAGCCATCACCACACGGGAGAGCCTTCCCCAAATGTGCATCATGAACCCCTCCTTGCTGAATAAGTAACACGTTTATAAAAAAAGTATTATGTGTCAAGGGGGAATGAGTCCAATTACACTATATTTATAAATATTCTCTTAAATAAAATGCGGTTCAAGCCTCCGCGGGACGAACGGAGAGTTCTTGCGCAATCCCAGAAGGTCACAATATGGGCGGCAACACCGCACTGTGCGAATGCTGTTTATCGACGTCATCCCGTCATCACTCCTGATGAGCGGCTCCGTTTTTCCATCGTACCCTGGAGGTTTGGGATTAGCCTCTGAAAGAACCGTTTTTGCTCAGTGCGTCATAGCGCCTTATTCTTCAGGGAACAGAACCACAGAGGAACCCACCAATGCAGTCGGTGGGTTCCTCTTTTTTATAAGGCACTCTTACAGAAGTGTCCTGACAGGCGCATCAGGAGCCAGCCAAACCACACCGTGCAAAAGTGTAGCCATGCTTGATCAGGGACAAAAAACGGTGATGCGAAAGAGAGTCGGGAATCACTGGCTCCGCACCCTAGGAAATCTGTACATCATCATATTCCAGTGGGCTCACTCTAACGAACAGAGATGAGTATCAACAGTATAACTCGAGAAAATCATTTACGAATAACTCGTGCTACGATTTTTTAAATCGTATACTTTCCTGCGTTGATGTGGAGAAAGCGAAACCTGTAACGATAGGAGAACGTAAATGACTACTCTTGGGACAAGATACCCTACATTGGCGTTTATTTCCGGAGGCGTGGGAGAAGCAGAGGATGGCATTCCCCCACAACCATTTGAAACATTTTGCTACGACTCGGCGCTGATGCAGGCTAAAATCGAAAATTTCAATATCATTCCTTACACTTCAGTACTGCCGAAAGAACTGTACAACAACATTGTTCCTGTCGATTCCGTGGCTTCTTCCTTCAAACACGGTGCCGTGCTTGAGGTCATTATGGCCGCTAATGGGGCCAGATTGGAAGACCACCGCGCCATTGCCACCGGGCTGGGCATCTGCTGGGGAAAAAACAAACAGGGCGAGCTCATCGGGGGATGGGCGGCGGAATATGTCGAATACTTCCCCACTTGGATCGACGACGATATCGCTAAGGCTCATGCCGAAATGTGGTTGAACAAGTCTCTCAGGCATGAGCTGAGCCTGCGCGGGGTGGAACAACACAGCGAGTTCCAGTTCTGGCATAATTACCTGAACCTCACCAAGCCTTATGGATATTGCCTGACCGTTATGGGGTTCCTCAACTTCGAGTTTGCTGACCCTGTGAAACGCTAGCTTTGTCATCCCATAGCCGATCCCGGACCGCCAGATCAGGACGGCGGTCCGGGCAAAATGGAACAGATTGTCAGTGAACAGGAGCGGGGTATGGCGAATAATACCAAAAAATTAGGTGTGATCGCGCTTGCCAGTGTGGTGGTGAGTTCAATGGTGGGGGGTGGCATTTATAGTCTGCCCCAGAATATGGCCGCCCAGGCTTCGGTAGGGGCTGTGATCATCGCTTGGGTCGTGACGGGTATCGGAATGTTTTTCCTGGCGAATTCCTTTCGCATCCTTTCCGACATCCGACCGGATCTCAAAGCGGGGATCTACATGTATGGCCGAGAGGGGTTCGGTTCTTTCGTTGGGTTCCTCATCGCTTGGGGATACTGGCTGTGCCAGATTTTCGGCAACGTAGGCTACGCAGTCATCACCATGGATGCCCTCAACTATTTCTTCCCGCCCTATTTCGCCGGCGGCAATACCATATACGCCATCATCGGCGGATCCATCCTGATTTGGCTATTCAATTTTGTGGTACTGCGCGGGACACAGCAGGCTGCCGTGATCAACACCATAGGTACGATCGGCAAACTCATTCCGTTGTTCGTGTTTATCATTATTATGATTTTCGTTTTTCATATCGATAAGTTCGATTTCGACTTCTTCGGCAAGCTGGCGGTGGACAATGGACAGCATTTAGGTGGGCTCGGTACTCAGATAAAGAGTACCATGCTGGTTACACTCTGGGCTTTTATCGGGATCGAAGGCGCTGTGGTCCTTTCTGATCGGGCCCAAAGCCAAGATGACGTCGGCAAGGCCACGATCATGGGTTTTGTTGGCTGCCTCGTTGTATATGTCCTGTTGTCGGTACTGCCCTTTGGATTTATGACCCAACAGGAACTGGCCGCCGTGCCTACGCCTTCCACTGCCGGTGTGCTGGAACGGGCCGTAGGCCAATGGGGAAGCTGGATTATGAACATTGGGTTGATCATTGCGGTTCTGGCCAGCTGGCTTGCCTGGACATTGATCACAGCGGAAATGCCTTTTGCCGCGGCAAAAAACGGAACCTTTCCACGCCAGTTCTCTAGGGAAAACGCCAACGGTGCGCCTTCCGTGTCCTTGTGGGTGACAAGCGCGCTCATGCAGCTCGCGCTCCTGCTTGTATATTTTTCCAACAATGCTTGGAATATGATGCTGAGCATCACGGCTGTCATGGTTTTGCCCGCCTATCTCATCTCTACGCTTTTCTTGTGGAAAACGTGCGAGGATGGCCAATATCCCCAGGGGGCCGCAACCGGACGCGCTTCAGCGCTGGCCTGCGGCTTTCTAGGGTCGGCCTATGGGCTTTGGCTCATTTACGCTGCGGGGCTGCACTATTTGCTTATGGCATCGGTGTTTATCGCCATCGGCATCCCTGTCTATATCTGGAGCCGGAAACAACATCCTGATCAGAACCCCATGTTCCTGAAATATGAAAAAGTACTTTTGGTGCTGCTCGTACTTGTGGCTTTGTTCTCGCTCTATCTTTTTATGCGGGGAATTGTAAAACTATAACGAGTGGATATTGACGAAGTCATAAAGCAAGTATTTCTGCAAACGCAGAAAGAGTTAAAGTGCGGCTAGCGTTTTTCCCAAGGATAGGACCTCCCTTCGGATAAAAGTTTGTCCCACTTCATCTGAAGGAGCCCCCCAACAGTGCAGTAAACACTGTTGGGGGGCACTTTTTCGGTAGTGATGGACAGTAACGTGGGAAATTCGCGGCGCAATTTTCCATCACTTCCGACACCCCAAAAAGAGAAAGAACAGTCCAGGCAAGCCTCCCCCAAAAGCCTCACCATTTGGGAACTCTTCGCTCACCATTTTAACCTGTGCTCAAAACGCCCGCTAACAATCAAACGGGGCTTATACCACCCAGACCCCAGATCGAATTCATAGGAACAGACAAGTGTCATCCATAACGCAAAAAAGAATTCTGGCCTTCTGCAAGACCCGGAAAGTATCTGGATAGCCCAATCCACCATCCATAGACACATTTTCTGTTACGTTCAATAACGAAATGGGGAAAGAAGGCTACCTCTGTTCAGCCGTTGAGGGACATCAGCATATTGACGTGCGCCGCAAGCTGCTTGTCCGCATAGCCGGGCACGGGCATGGCGGCGTCCGTCATAAAAGCCTCCGTATTCTCAGGCCTTTCGAACAAACAGGCCTTGAATGCCCACTCCACGGAGATCTCGTGCGCGGCGTGTTCCGGCACCGGCAGATCGGTTATGCCGGGCAGGGCCGAACGCGTAGCGGGTCCGCCGATTTGGAAATGCAGTGACCGCGTGTCGCTGAGGATGTCGGTCGCCGTGTGCCGGTCCTGCACCTTGACCGTCAATTCCCCACTCCACTGGCCGCTTCCAGTCCTGTCAAACGAAAGGGGGCCGGTTTTGTCGTCCAGCTTCAGGATGCCACACCCGGCGATTTCCAGCTCAGTCGTGCCGTAAAGCGTGCAGCCGGACAATGGCGTTTCGCGGAGGCTGAGCAGCAACTCGCCCTCCCCGGCGTCGGGGTCGATGAGGTTACGCATCGTTATTATAGTATTGCCCTCTGCGGAAAACATGACGTGAGCGGTGTCTTTCGCGCCGAGCGTCTGGACTGAAACAAGATCGGCATTGAGGGGGTGTACGAGTACATGCCCGTTTCTGGGTCATGACGAACGATCCCCATACTTCCCCACCGCGAGGCTCTTGCCTAGTCCCGTGCCGGGATCGGAAGCGGAAACCCCGTAGGAGAAGACTTCGATCGCGCCGCCTTCATCCGACACTCCGCCAACGGCTCCGCTCAGCTTCGCCTCGGCGACTCCACCCTCTTACGATAAGCCGGAATCCTTCCTAGGTTCCAGCACCCGCCACCGTGCACGTAGTATTCCCGAAATAGCAGAGGATGTCCGACGCCTAGTTGGCGATATCGGAAATGACCGTATTCTGATTTCTACAGGGCTGGAGGAAATCACTTCCTGTTTGTTTAATTATTCTGCGGAAAAAGCTCCGGGTTTTGTTCCACCATCGGCCTGTGTTGCAAAAAAAGATAGCCTGTCCACATCACCGATCACAAACCCGTCGCGCGTACAGGCGGTAATCACTCCCAAGTCTTTCAACTTACGGATAGCCCGGTTGAGCGTGGTGCGGTGAACCCCGAAACGGTTGGCCCGTTCGGTCTGGCTTATGCCTAGAAAGACATCACCCTCTCTGAGTCACGAATTCTGATGAAAACATACCCGGATTGTTTTTCCGTCCTCTTATGGCATTTTAGGAAGGAAAGACTTTTTTTCGGAGCATACGGGTGTTGCAGGTGTCCATCCAGAAACAACTTGAAGCATTCGCGCTTCAGGTTTCTTTTGTGCTCGCTTCCCGCGGCATCACGGTACTGTGGGGGGCGTCCGGTTCGGGTAAGACCACCTTACTGCAATGCCTTGCCGGGTTGCTTCGGCCTGATGCGGGGAGGATCGCCTGCCGTGAGGCAGTCTGGTTCGATGCGGAACAGGGCGTATGCCTCGCGCCCGAACGGAGGCGGATCGGGTATGTTTTTCAGGACGTCCGGCTGTTCCCGCATCTGTCCGTGCGCTCGAATATGCTGTTCGGGCGGCGGTTCCGGGGCCCGTCCGGGGTATCGTTCGAAGACGTGGTCGCGCTTTTGGGTCTGGGACGGCTGTTGCACCGCACGCCTTCCGATCTGTCCGGAGGCGAAAAACAGCGTGTCGCCGTGGGGCGCGCCCTGCTGGCCTGTCCCGAGCTGCTGCTCATGGATGAACCGTTGACGGGGCTGGATCGGGGCAAACGAGAAGAAATCATGGCCTACATCAAGGCGATCCCGGAACGGTTCGACGTCCCCATCCTGTATGTGACCCATTCGGACGCGGAACGCCGCTTTCTGGCGGATCGCGTTCTGAACCTTGAAGACGGCAAGCTGGCGGAAGACTGAACCCGCGGTGATTGCCGCACAGGGAGGAACTGCAATGAAACGATGGATTCTGGCGCTGGTCATGTTGGGCCTGAGCGTCGTACCGGCCTTGGCCGAGACAGCCGTGACCACGGGGATGGGCTACAAAAAAATGCTCTCCGAACTCTGCGCGCTGTACAAGCAGGAGTCCGGCAAACAGCTGACCGAGGTCTACAGCGGCACCATCGGGCAGTCGCTGGCCCAGTACAAGGCCGGAAGCGGGGTTTCCGTATTCGTTTCCGACAGGCAGACACTGGAGGATTCGGACGTCTCTTTCGCTTCGTTTCAGCCTTTGGGTACCGCCGTGCTTGTACTGGCGTGGAAAAAGGGCCTGAATGTGGAGTCGCCCCAGGACCTCCAAAGTCCGAAGATCCGATCCATCGGCTATCCCGACAAGAAGGGCGCCATTTACGGAAAGGCCGCTGAGCGATTCCTGACCCAGAGCGGCCTGCGTGGACCGCTGAAGGACAAGCTGCGGATGTTTTCCACCGTGCCGCAGGTGTTTTCCTATCTGACCACGGGCGAACTGGACGCCGGATTCGTCAATACGGCGGTCGTCAAGGCACAGGGCAAGTCCATCGGAGGCTCTATGGACATCCAGTCCGGTTACGATCCCATCGAAATGGTCGCGGCGGTGGTCAAAGGCGCGGAGAAGGACCCCGAAGTCGAGGCGTTTCTGACGTTCCTCCAATCCGACAAGGCCCGATCCGTTTACGCCAAACACGGGCTGCGCCCATAACCGGGAACCGATGTGCTCGGCGAACTGTTGCACGACGAGGAAGTACTGTTTTCGGTGTGGCTTACCTTGAAGGTTGCCGCCGTGTGTCTGGCCCTGCACCTCATCACGGCGGTTCCGCTGGCTCTCTGGGCGAGGTCGCCGAAAGCGCCGTTTCGCCGGACGCTCAATTTCGTTGTGACGCTGCCGCTGGTGTTTCCGCCCATCGCGCTCGGCTACCTGTTGCTCATGGCCTTGGGGCAGACCGGGCTTGGGGAGCCTCTCCAGCGGCTGTTCGGGGTCCGGCTGATCTTTTCTCAGGCGGCGGTCGTGCTGGCGGCCTACATCGCGGGGCTGCCTCTGGTCATCAACCCCGTCCAGGCGGCGCTCGGCAGTGAAACGGTACGCAAGCTCACGGAAGCTGCGCGCGTGACCGGTGCCGGTCCGGTAGCCGCCTTTTTTCTCGTGGCCATTCCGCTGATCCGCACCAGCCTTGTCGTGGGGCTGTTGCTCGGCGTAACGCGCTCTTTCGGCGAAGTGGGCATTTCGCTCATGCTCGGAGGCAACATCGCGCAGCGGACGAACACGTTGTCGCTTGAAGTGTTCAATGCCGTTTCGCGCGGCGACTTCGAGCGGGCCACGGCGCTGTGCATCCTGCTCGCCTGCATCAGCCTGTGTCTGTATCTCGCCATCGATCAACTGCAACGGAGGAAGGCATGAATTTTCACATCAGCCAGCGCTTCATCGACGAACTGCTGGAAGAAGACTGTCCGTACATGGATTTGACCGTAGAGGCATTGGGCATCGGGCGCGAACCGGGACGGTTGACGTGCCATCCCAAAGCCGCCTGTGTCGTGGCGGGCGTTGAGGTCGCCGCGCGGCTTCTGGAGTCTTCGGGGTGCCGGGTTGCGTGCGAAGCCGCCAGCGGCGATCGGCTGGAGGCGGGGCAGGTGTTTTTGCGCGCCGAAGGCACGGCGGGGGCCATCCACCGGAGCCTCAAAATCGCACAGAACGTGATGGAATATTCATCCGGCATCGCAACCCGCGCAGCGGGCATGTTGGAAAACGCGCGCAAGGCCAATCCCCATGTGCAGCTGGCAGTTACCCGCAAGCATTTCCCCGGGACCAAATGGCTTTCGCTTGCGGCGGCGCAAGCTGGCGGAGCCATCGTGCATCGGCTCGGGCTTTCAGATTCCCTGCTGGTTTTTGATCAGCATCGTGTTTTCACGGGCGGGCTCGACGGATTCGCCTCCCGGGTGTCCGAGTACCGCAAGGCGTTTCCGGAACAGAAGCTGGGCGCGGAAGTCGCCACCCCGGAGGAAGCCCTCCTGCTGGCACGCGCGGGCATCGATTCCATCCAATGCGAACGTTTTACCTGTGCGGATCTTGAAGAAACGGTACGCGGGGTCAAGGCCGTCAACGCCGCCGTTCAGGTGCTCGCAGCCGGAGGCGTGACCGGTGAAAACGCGGCGGCAGTCGCCGCAACCGGGGTGGACGTGCTGGTGACGACATGGGCCTATTTCGGCAAGCCCGCCGACATCAAGATGGTCGTCAGCGCGTAACGCTTTGCGGGGGCGGCATCCATACGGGCTGTAAACGGAACCTTCAAACGAAGAGAGGCTATTCCACGAACTACACGGACGGTACACGGCACTGGATCATGTCTGTATGCGCTGCCTGCTCCGTGCAACGCCATAACTGCGCTTTATATCATCCGTATTTCATAAAGAAAGCACAGGGCAACACCTCGGGGGATTCCCTTGGTGTTGTCCTTCTCTTTTATCAGGTTACAGGCATAGTATTAGTGTACCCGACCTGATCCGGCTGTCAGCTCCCAAAGGCCCGATCATCAGGGCCTTTTCTGCGCGGGAATGGCTCCCAGACCTCGGCTCACTCTAGAGCCGTAGCGCGCTCAAGCACCAGGTTTAGCCAGCTAAAGCCGAAGCGGGAGACGTGGAAAGAGCCCCTTTTTCGAGAATGCGTTTTTATGCTGCCATTAAAAGATAGAGCACACCTTGACACTATTCAATTAATGTTGAACAATAGAACTATGAAAATCAAAACAGCCACCACGGTTTTTGAAGTCCTGGCTTCGGAAGTACGGCTCTCCATTTTCCGGCTACTGGTCAAGTATGCCCCGGAAGGTTTGGTTGCCGGTGAAATTTCCCAGATGCTGGATATACCGAAGACGAACCTTTCCTTTCACCTGAAAAACATCATGTACAGCGGGCTCGTCAGCATGGAGCGTGAAGGCCGTAATACCCGCTATAGGGCCAACATTCCATTGATGCTGGAAACCATAGCCTACCTCGCGTCCGAATGTTGTTCCGGCAATTCTGCCCACTGCCAGCCGTACTTGACGGAAGGCGGTATCGAACAGGAATTTTTATCGGCTTGTTGCCAAAAGCAAACGTATAACACTGAGATAAAGACTATGGATACAGCGGATAAAACAAAAAGCAGCGAAGACGTGAAGGAAACCGTACGAGCCGGATACGCGGCCATTGCCACCGGCCAGCGTTCTTGTTGCTGCTCCAGCCAGCGCAGCAGTCAGGCCGATCCTGCCCGTTTGGCGGCAGCCGTGGGATATGATGCCGAGTCTCTAGCCAAGCTGCCGGATGGCGCGAACATGGGGCTTTCCTGCGGTAACCCCGTGGCCATCGCCGCGTTGCGGGAAGGACAGACCGTTGTGGACCTTGGCAGCGGCGGCGGCTTTGACGTATTTCAGGCTGGCGAAAGGGTGAAGGCATCCGGCAGGGTTATCGGTGTGGACATGACGCCGGAGATGCTTGCCAAAGCTCGAAAAAATATTGAGCAGTACCGCCAGCGCACTGGCCTGGACAATGTGGAGTTTCGTCTTGGCGAAATCGAATGCCTTCCCGTGCCTGACAACAGCGTTGATGTGGTGCTTTCCAACTGCGTGATCAACCTTTCCCCTGACAAGCCGAAGGTTTGGCGGGAAATATACCGTGTATTGAAATCCGGGGGCAAGGTGTCCGTTTCCGACCTTGCGCTGCTGAAACCTCTTCCCGACAATGTCCGGGACATGGCTGCTGCTCTCGTCGGCTGCGTGGCCGGCGCGGTTCTGGTCGAAGAAACCAAGGCGCTGCTCGAAAAAGCGGGGTTCACATCCATAGTGCTGACGCCCAAGCCCGACTATGTGCGGAACATGCAGGACTGGAACGATCCTCTGTACAAACAAATAGCGGAAACACTTCCGCAAGGAGAGGAAATGGCCGACTATGTGGTCAGCCTGTCCATCGAAGCCCGCAAATAACCAAAAGACAAAATTATCGTTCAGCCCCTTGCGGTTCCGGCTCAAGGGGCTTTTTTTGTGGGGAAATGTATGAATCCCGAATACACCAGTAAACTTGCTCCTCTACTTACACCCGTTTTGGGCACAAGTGAGGAGTAGAAACCATGTGTAGATTTAATAGATCTTATTTTTATAACATCTGGTAGCAGTAGTCATAAAAAACCATATCAATACAATTGATAATAATTGTAAAAACTATTTTAGTATTAACTAATTATGTCATATAAATATGACATTCATAATATATTATTAATCAATCTATATGATATACATTCCAGACTAACACTTATAACTGCTTCCTGTAAGAATCCAATAGAACATTCCGTTGGCCAAAGCGTAGCGGATCGTTTACCTGTACGGCTACAGGCTGACAGAGAAATAAAGTTATGCCACAGGATGAACATTGTTCATACCTGTGGCATAACGACTGTCTGTAGCAGTAAAGTTTCTGACACTATTTATAGCTTACTCGATTTACCCTTCCTTTGTTTTGTAGCATAATAAATAGAGCCAGAGAATAACGCTTGCTCAGTCGAAAGACAGCAACCTCTGCTCCGCATTGTCCGCACAAAGTGCCGTTGCAGCCGGAATGCACAAGCGGATATCACCGCTCAGATGTCGGAGAGGATATCTGAGGCCAAGAGCCACAACCTCTTTGTCACGTCAACCGCTCTCGACACCCACTGTTTCAATGTGCATTTACAACGCCAGAGCCTTTCTTATCTTTTCCGGCGTCACGGGGAGCTGATAGAAGCGCTTGCCGATGGCATGGGTGATGGCGTTGCCGGTTGCGGCAATGATCGGCACCATCACCACCTCCCCCAGCCCTCTGGTCGGTGAGGTTTCAGACAGCGGCGCAAGATAATCGGCCGTCTGGTTCCAGACAGCAACATTCTTGGCCCGTGGCAGCGTATAGCGATTGAAGTTCCACGTTCCGTTGCCCGGCCCGTCTTCATAGAGCGGCAATTCCTCCATCAAGGCGTGCCCGATGCCCATTGCCAAACCGCCCTGCAATTGGCCGGATACGAGTTCCGGCACGATCATTTGGCCACTGTCGACCAAACTGTGGTGGCGCATGATTTCTATCTCGCCCGTGAAGGTGTTGACGTTGAGTTCGACGATGCAGGCAGCGGGCGTATAGGTCGTCACACCGGCATTATTGCGCTGAACGGCAGGATAGTTCACGCTGCTTCTCTTGATGAAGTCATAGCCGCCGGTGGTCATACGCCGCTTGAGTTCCGGCGCGGCACCATCGCCGTAACGCACCGAAAGGACGTCCGCCGCTACGCTGATCGAGCCGATCGTCGGAATATCGAATGTCGCCGTCGTCCATTCCCAGCGGCTGAAGCAGTGCAGGGCAACCCCTGTCACCAGACCCATCTCATGGGCTTTCCGGGCAACACGTTCGAATGGGAGAGTCTCCATCCCGCCGCCACCGATGCCGCCCTCGACGACGCGCAGGTCACTCAACGTCATACGGGCGCTGGCAATCTGCCCGCCAGCCGGCCCCTCGCTCCAGATGGCGCGCGCAGCCGGCCAAAGGGTATGTTCAAATAGGAACCTCGCCGCCTGCCGCGTGCCGAAACCGATGAAATAGGCACTGTTGGAGGCACTCATTGCCGGCAGCATGAACGGCACCCAGTAGGGATTCTTCTGAAATTCATCCTGCTGCTCCTGCGTCGTCGAATAGGGTTCCCAATTGCTGACCATCGGCAGTTCCGCAAACTCCGCAACACCAAATTCGACGAAGTCGGGAGCTTTGCCTAGCATGTCGCGGACGATGACCTGTTGCGCCGTAGTCGCGCCGGTGCCGATCTCCTGCACGCAGTGGCGCATCCGCACCTTGCCGTCAGCATCGAATTCCAGCGCCAGCGCGCTGGTATCCGCACCCGTGCCGTAATCCTTCTGTACCTGCGCGAAGCCGACGCCGTACCGCTTGCCGGGATTGGCCTTGTCAAAATCAACCTTGGCTTTCTCGCGGTTCACCCACAGAGGATGCTTTGCCGCTAGATCGAGCATTTCAATATTGTTCAGCTCGCCCAGCGGCTGGGCTCCCTGGGTATTTTCAAAGCCCGCCTGCAATGCATTGCGGCGGCGGAGCTCGATCTGGTCCATACCCAGCTCAACGGCGAGTTCGTCGACCATCAGCTCCGTGATGCTCATGGCCTGAAGGGTGCCGTAACCGCGCATCGACCCCGCTTCGACCGCGGGCGTCGCAAGCGCGACGGTCGTAAGATCGGATTTCGGGAAATAATAGATTGACTGCGCGGCGGTGGCACCCACCTGAGCGACCGAGAAGGAAAAATTCGCGCGGCCGCCTCCATTGAAGTTGTAGAACACCTTCAGGATCTCAAACTTGCCGCTCTTGCGGTCGGCCACGATCGTTACATCCATTTCGACCGAGTGGCGCTTTATGCCGAGCTGGAACTGTTCGTAGCGGTCGTTGGCCAGCCGCACCGGCAGGCCATCCCCATAAAAACACGCAGCGATGGCGTAGAACGGGAAAAGCGAATGGTCCTTGGAGCCGTACCCGACGGTGGTGCCCGAAAGCAGTTTGATCGTCTCGACCGGAAATCGCTTGTTGTCCTTAACCATCAGCGCCGCGACCCGGGCGACCTCGTAAGGCGACTGCGCGCCCACGATCAGATGCAGCGTGCGCGTCTTTGCGTCATACCACGCATTGCCGTTGTCGGCCTCCAACGGGCATGGGTCGATCGATTGCGAGAACCCGCTCCGGTCCAGTACAAGCTTGCTTTCATCCTTGCGCGCCGCTTCGATGGCCTTTTCGATGTCCGCAGCCGCGTCCATGCCGCGCCGCATCGGTTCATAAGTTTCGCGTGCGACCGTAAGCGGATCGCGTACCCCGCCGCCACCCCGCTGTTTCAGCATCACTGAGGCAGGCACGAACACTCCCGTCGGAGATTCCGGCGGCCACACCGGGTTATTGCCGTCAAAAGCGCCCCAGATGATAGCATCCTGCATCGGCGAATAGACAGACGACGAGGTCGGGGTATCGCCGCCGATCCGGACATAGCGTGCCGCGCCGTAATTGGGCGGCGTATTCGGGCCGGTGGCGGCGCCGTACTTCACGACATCCTGCGCAAAACGCAACATCCGCTTCGCCGCCTCAAACCGATCGAAATCGTGATACACCAGCAACGCCACCGGATGTCCGATCAGCGGCGGCGTCTGCCCTTTGGGAACCAGAAAATTTTTGCCATAGAACCCGGCTGCCAGACTTTCTGGCTGCGGAACGGTCACGCCGTCGCCGAAGAGTTCTTCATGCAGGACGAGGCGGTCGGGCTGCAATTTCGGCCCCAGAAGGCTCAAGTCCACGCCCTCGAATATCCGGTCGGCCCGCGTTGCCTTGATGAAGAATGCGTGGGCCTGCTCCTTGGGCCAGCCGGACAGATCGCGTGCGCGAAAGTCCCGCGCGAACGTCTTCTGCCCGGTCACTTTGCGCAAGGCGTCCCACCGGTAACGGACCTTGCCGTCCGGCGACATCCAGTCCAGCGGACTGGGGCCCGAATGCACTTCGAGCGCATGGGCATCGGGCAAGCGCCCGATCATCACGGAAATACCGAAAAACATGCCAAGTTTGATAAACTGGCGTCGCGAACTATACATCATCATCGTTTTCTCCCGTTCGAAATCCCTTTGCGTAGGAACCTGCAAGCGTCATGAAAAAAGACGACCACACCTTGTGGCAGGCCCGTCCATTATGCCGTTTATTTTACCGCTGTTTCCTGAGCGCTTACCTGCTCCACCGTCACCGGCACGGCCTGGCCGCCCCATTCCGCTCTGATCCAGGTCACGAGATCGGCAACCTCGGCGGCATCCAGGCGGTGGGCGAAGGGCGGCATGGCGTACATCCGCTCTCCATTCTTGAATATCTGTGTGGGGGTGCCGTTGAGGACGACATTGATGAGCGTCTGCGGGTTGTCCATCGCCAACGCCGCATTGCCCTTCATGGCCGGACTGACATTGGGAATGCCCTCACCGTCCATGCCGTGGCAGCCCGCACACGACGCCATATAGGTCAATCGGCCCGCAGCCATGGGCGTACCGGCTTTAGGAACGGCGGCTTGCGGCAACGGTACGGGAGACGCGGCGGGACGCGCCAGCTTGCCGTCCTTGCCGGTGAGCAGATAAATGGCGACCGCCTTGACGTCCTCCGGTTCCATCGCACTGGTCGAAAAATGCGTGACCGTGTACATGCTGTCGAACGAAGTGCCCTGCGGTGCCATCCCCGTGGCGAGATAGGTGCTCAGCGTGGGGACGTCGAAGCCTCGCTTGGCGAGTGCCGCTGCGGTAATATCGGGGACAACCACCCCGTCCACCTCACCGCCCTGCAAGGATCGGGAGAATTCAACGCCCATCATGAAATTGCGCGGCGAGTGGCACGAGCCGCAATGCGCCAACCCTTCGACGAGATAGGCGCCCCGGTTCCATTCGGCGGAGCGCTGGCCGTTCCGCGGAGCCTTGCGGTCGGGAAAGTTCAACAGCGTCCAGAAGTCCATGAACGGACGCACCGGCAGCACGAACACGCCCGTATTGGACTTATTGGCGATTGGCATGGCCGGGATGCTCATGTTGTAGGCATAGAGCGCGTCAATGTCGTCGGGCGTCGTTATATGGCTGAAGACAAAGGGCATGGCCGGATAGAGATTGCGCCCGCCCGGCGCGATGCCGTCCCGCATTACGCGATGGTAATCGGCACGCGTGTAATTGCCGATGCCGTACTGTTTGTCCGGTGTGATGTTGGTCGAATAGAGCGTACCGAACGGCGTCGCTATCGCCAGACCGCCGGCCCCCATCGGCCCCTGCGGCATCGAGTGGCAACCGAAGCAGTCTCCCGCCAAGGCCAGCTCGCGGCCACGTGGGATCAGGGCCTGCATCCGCTCGGGCGAAAGAGCCTGCCGCGCCTGCGGAGCTACGCTTGATGTCCGGAACAGGCCGGATAAAACGACAAGCGCCGCTACCACGCCAATGACGACGATAGCTACAATCCAATTGCGTATTATAGTGTTTTTCATAGCTAATCCACCGAGCCGATCACACAGCCGGGCGTGGCGAGGGCGACATCGCGCACGGCTTCGTAATACCGCACGTACCCCGTACAGCGGCAAATATGATCATTGAGGGCGTCCTCGATTGCGCTCTCCAGATCGGCACGCTTGACCGGCTCATGCTTGAGGCGATCGATAAATGCGGTCGCGCCCGCGACGAAACCGGGCGTACAATAGCCGCACTGGAACGAAAATTTTTCGATGAAAGCTTTCTGAATCGGCGTCAGTTCCGTGACATTGCCCTCTGCGTCCGTTTTTGCCTGGCCTTCGATAGTGATGATTGTCTTGCCGTTGAAAGCATGGGCATTGGCAATACAGGTCCGGGTGTCGACCAGCCTACCGTCCGGCTGCACTTCGAGGACGGTGCAGGCATGGCAGACACCTTGCCCACAGCCGAAATGCGTGCCGGTCAAGTTGAGATAATGATGTAAAAAATCGATCATCGGCATTCCGACCGGCACATCGATCGGGCCGACCTCCTTGCCGTTTACAGTCATGCTCAATGGCCTTTTTTCAATTTCAGCCGTCATCGTTTCGTCGCTCATGAGCCTTTTCCTTTTTTGGGGTGTGATGAAAAACTCGGTCCTGAAGCCATGTCCCGATTCGGAGCAATCCGCCTGATGCCCAATCCTGTTCCGGGTTTTCAGTGAGCGGGCTTCGGATAGAAAGGGGACATGCTTTTTCGCCGGACATCACACTGGAGCCGACAGTGTGAAAGTCCATTGTGTGAAATGTAGAGGGGCTTGGGGGGGATATCAATATTATATACTTGATATTTTTACTATAATACAAATCAACTCTGCATCTGTGGAGCGGGTTCCCTTCAGAATGGAACCCGCAGCCAACAGCGTTTCCCGAGCTGATCGCTACCCCTGCCCCACTATCGGGCACGGAACGGCGAGATACGGTTTCCGCAGCTTTCACGATTTTGCCCTGTCCTCCCACATGAACGGAAAGATTTCCGATCTCCCTACCCTCCATCCCATCCATGTATCCTTCAAGGCTTTTTTGCCATCACAGCCTCTCTTTTCCCCGCGCGGGCGGCTTTATCCTCCCAACGCCAGCAAAGAAGGCCTTGCATGAAGGTTAAAGGTAAGATAATTTATTGGACAGACCATTGACCACCGTCCATGAACAAGGCACACGAACGGCCCGCCTGCGGCATCAGGCGGATGCCCAACGCGCATCAGAGGCTGCCGGGTCCGCAGGACCTGCCTCAACAACACGCGACGCCCAGGAATTTCATGGGATGGAATTCTGCCTTCCCATCTTTTCCGGCAGGGAACCCGTCGCCCTCCCCCAACACCAAGGAGAAGCCATGTATACGTTGGCACATTTGCATGTCATATGCCGGGATATGGAAAAAATGATCCGCTTCTGGCGCGAGGCGCTCAGTGCGGAATTCGTCGAATACCGTACTTTCGGGGACGATCCGGGTGCGATCATGCGCTTCGGAGGACTGGAAATCTATTTCAAGGAAATCCCGCAGGCCAAGGAGCTGCAATCCGGCCAGGTCGGCTACGAGCATGTGGGGGTGTATGTGCCGCATCTCGAAACCAGCGTGGAATCCCTGGTCAAGGGCTTTGGCTGTACGCTGGCGTCCATGCCCGCCAATCAGAACCGCGTCGCCTTCGTCCGGGGCCCCGAAAACCTGATGCTCGAACTCATAGAAGCCTAATCCCGTTCACCTATGAGGCCGCCCCGGTGTTTCCATGCCGGGCGGCCTCATATCCGTTCCAGAGACTCCCTCGCTGGAGAGCCGAGGCATTTACCGAGACAAATTACGGAACCCACCTCTCAAGGCACAAAAAAGCGGAACCTCTGAGGCTCCGCTTTTTATATGGCGTTTCGCAGGCGTCGAGAAAAAGGCTCAGCGCGTCGCGGGCGGCTGCCTGAGCCAGTCCTCCCACGCGTTGGCCAGTGCTTCCTTCTTGGAAAGCACCACCGCCATGATCGCCTTGCCCTTGTCGGCGTCGCCATACCCGAGCACGTCATAGCACTTGAGCCACGACGTCCGCCCGAGGCGGGTCCACTCGGAGAGATCCTCCACCACGCCGAGCAGTTCCATGCCCTGCTCCTGCAAGGCCCTGTCGTCCGCGACAAGCATTTGGGAAACCTTCGTCCGTTCGTAGGCCATCGCTTCCCGGCCCGCCCGGATCAGTGCGTCGCGGGCCTGTTCCGGCAGGCTCTGAAGCCATTCCTCATTGACGATGATGTTTGCGCTGTGGACCGCATAGTTGATGCAGGTGGCGTACTTCTGGTGATCCGCGAACTTCATGGTCACCACGTTGTTGAAGCAACCCTCCTGCCCGCTGACGGTTCCCTTGGCGAGCATACCGTAAGTATCCGCGAAGGACGCGGGATGCGGCTTGAAGCCAAGGGCGTTGAAGGCGGAAACCGCCAGCGCGCTCTGCGGTGTGCGCACGGTCACCCCCCGGGCGTCGGCGAGATTGCGGACGGGATGGGCCGCGTCCGTGGTCAGCTGCCGATAGCCGATGTCCACGATGGCGAGGACGCGCGCGCCGCTCTCCTTGACCGCCCACGCGTTGTGCTGGTCCCACATCAGATCGACCAGCTTGCGGAATTCCTCCAGCGAGCCGAACAGGTACGGCATGTTCAGCCAGCCGCAGGACGGCGCGAACGGCATGAAGTTGTTCGTCGCCAGCACGGACATCTGGATATCGCCGTGCTGGAGCGCGCGGACGGTCTTCTGTTCGTCCCCAAGCCGCATGTCGGGATACAGCTGAAATGCGAAGGCGCCGCCCGAATATTTCTGGGCCAGTTCGACCAGCTTCCCGTAGGTCACGTTGACGTAGTTCTGTTCGCCCGTGCCGACCGAGGAAGCCACCTTGACCGGAATGGCGGCCACGGCCAGCCCCGATACAAGGCCGGCCAGCGCCGCGCAGACAAGAAGGACCATCGCGCATCGTTTCATAACATACTCTCCCCAAGGGTTGTCCCGTCCCGCCGGACGGGGGGCCCGCTTCTCCGGGATCCGGGAACGCCCGCAGTACCGGGGCGTCCCTTCCAAGGCTAGGGCCTATCGTTTCATGAGATGATGGGCGCTTTTGGCGTAGAACTCGATGCCCGAGGGATCGAAATGCTCAAACTTCTTCATGCACTCTTCAGCCAGTTCGGGATAGGGGCCGTCGATCACGATGTCCTTGTTGCCCCGCCGCAGGATTTCCAGCGGAGACAGCCCGAGATAAGGCAGATCCATCACAGTGTAGTCCTGCTTGTCGTAGATGCTCGTGGCATGAACGATGCGCCCGATATTCGTGTAGAAAATGGCGCAGGTACACATGCTGCACGGGCTGCCGGGCACGTAGATCGAGCACTGCCACAGGAATTCGGGATCGTATTTTTGGGCGGCCTCGCGGCACAGATTCATTTCGCCGTGCGCAAGCGGGTCGTGCTCCGTGAGGCAGGTGTTCAGCCCTTCAAGAAGCAGCTCGCCCGAAGGCCCCGCCAGCACGCAGCCATAAGGCTCGTTGCCGTAGGCCAGCGACTTGAACCCGGCCTGAATGCCCTTCCTGAGCAGTTCGATGTCCTTCTCGGGGGTTACCCATGCGAAACGCCCGTCGGTCACTTCGTTGCCGTGCACAGTCAGTCTTTTCTTTTCCATGACGAATCCTTTTCAAAGGAGGGAATCCCCCCGTTTATGCGCAATCCCGATTCCGGCGCGGACCGCCGTCAGATCTTCCACTCCCCGCCCCGCTGATGCGGGCCGAGCCCGTCCCTGACCAGATGGCAGGCCACGAAATGGTTGTCCCCGATCTTCCTGAGTTCCGGCTCCTCATGGCGGCAGACGTCCTCGGCAAAGGGACAGCGGGTATTGAACCGACAGCCGGGCTTGAGATCGATGGGGCTCGGGGGATCGCCGAGCAGCTTCACGCGTCCGCCCTTGGGAGAACGCGACACCTGCGGGACGACCGACAGCAGCGAATAGGTGTAGGGATGGGCGGGGGACGTGAACAGGGATACCTTGTCCGCCACCTCCGCGAACCGGCCAAGGTACATGACCCCGATGTCGTCGCACATGTGCTGCACGACGCCGAGGTCATGCGAAATGAACAAATACGTGAGGTTGTTCTTTTCCTGAAGGTCCATGAACAGGTTGAGTATCTGCGCCTGGATGGCCACGTCGAGCGCGCTGACGGGCTCGTCGCAGATGATCAGTTCGGGATAACTCGCCAGCGCCCGGCCAATACTGATGCGCTGGCGCTGCCCTCCGGAAAACTGGTGCGGGAACAGCGCCCGCTGCGCCTGATGCAGCCCGATCTGCTCGAAGACCTCCTTTTCCCGCTCCTCGCGTTCCTCGTGGCTGCCCAAGTCCATGAGATTCAGAGGGTCCTGCACGATCTTGCCCACGCGCATACGCGGGTTGAGCGAGGAGTACGGGTCCTGAAAGACGATCTGGTACTTGGGGCGCAGAGCCTTGAGCCGATCCTCCGGGATGCCCACAAGCTCGTTGCCCTCCAGCCTGATGGAACCGCCCGAGACGCCCACCAGCCCCATGATGGCCTTGGCTATGGTTGTCTTCCCGGAACCGCTTTCGCCCACGATGCCGAACGTGGTGCCCTTGCGCACGCGGAACGACACGCCGTCCACAGCCTTCACGTAGGAACGTTCCCCGAACAGCGACTTTTTCGGGAGCGGAAAGTGAACCTTCAGGTCCCTGACCTCAAGGAGGCCCTCATTTTCAGTGCTCATGGCTCACCCTTTGGTAAACGGTGTTCTCTTCACGGGCCAACGTTAGCTGTAGAGCCAGCAGGCCACTTCATGTCCGGCGTCGATCGCCTTTGCGGGCGGGTTGTGCTCCATGCATTCCGGCTTCCCGCACGGACAGCGCTCGTAGAACGAACAGCGGTCCTTGCCGAGTTCGGCCATGCCGAGCACCATGCCGGGGATTTCGTGCAGGCGGTGCCGCCCGCTTGCGGGCGTCCGCTGGAGGTGCGGGATACAGCCCTTGAGCGCTTTCGTATACGGGTGCTGCGGGTTGAACAGAATCTGCTCGACCGAGCCTTCCTCGACCTTGCGGCCCGCGTACATCACGGCGACCTTGTCGGACACCTCCGCGACCACGCCCAGATCGTGGGTGATCATGATGATGGACGCGCCCACGCGGTCCTGCATCTCCCGCAGCAGGTCGAGGATCTGCGCCTGTACGGTCACGTCGAGGGCGGTGGTCGGCTCGTCCGCGATGAGGATGTCGGGATCGAGGCACAGGCTCATGGCGATCATCACGCGCTGGCGCATACCGCCCGACATCTGAAACGAATAGTCGTGCATCCGCTTCTCGGGGGAGGGGATACCCACCGCCTTGAGCATGTCGACGCTCTTGTCCCACGCGTCCCGCCTTGTCATGTCCTCGTGCCGCAACAGCGTCTCGACGAGCTGGTTGCCCACGGTGAACACAGGGTTCAGCGAGTTCATGGGCTCCTGAAAGATCATGGCGATCCGCTTTCCCCGGATGTCGAGGATGGCTTCTTTCTCCAGTGTGAGAAGGTCGGTCCTGCGGTACAGGATTTCACCTCCGGCGATCCGGCCCGGCGGGATGGGCACGAGCCCCATGATCGAAAGGGCCATCATGCTCTTGCCGCACCCGGATTCGCCGATGATGCCCACGGTCTGCCGGGGATCGACTTTCAGGTTCACCTTGTCGAGGACCCTGACGATCCCCATCTTCGTCGAGAACTCCACCTGAAGGTCCCTGACTTCAAGCAACGTATCTTCCATGGTTCGCCTCGTTTCGAAATCGGTTTGCGGGCCGCGCTAGCGTCGCCGCAGGCGGGGGTTGAACGCATCGTTGATGCCGTCGCCGATCAGCCCGATGGCAAGTACCACAAGAAAAATGGCCAGGCCGGGGAACGTGACCGCCCACCAAGAATTCATGATGTAATCCTTGTTGGAGCCGATGATCATGCCCCATGTCATGATGTTGGGGTCGCCGAGGCCAAGGAAGCTCAGGCCAGACTCGAACAGGATGGCCGACGAAATGGTCAGGGTGGCCACGATGACCAGCGGCGGGATGGCGTTGGGCAGGATGACCCGGCACATGATGGTAGCGTTTCCCGCGCCCATCGTCCTCGCGGCGGCCACGTAGTCCATTTCCTTGATCCGCATGAATTCGGCGCGGGTGACGCGGGCGACCTGCGGCCAGCTCACAATGCCGATGGATACGGCCACGCTGGTCAGCGAGGGGCTGAACAAGGCCACCACAACCATCGCAAGCAGAAGGGGAGGCAACACCTGAAAGAATTCCGTGGCCCGCATGAGCAGTTCGTCCCAGATGCCCTGCCGGTACCCGGCCAGCGCCCCGATGGTAATGCCGATGCACAGCGTCACCAGCGTGGCGAAGCCGCCCACCGCCATGGTGGCCTTGCCCCCTGCGATGATGCCCGCGAAGATGTCGCGGCCCAAGTAATCGCTGCCGCAGATCAGGCCGTATTCACCGGGCGCGCTCATGGGCGGAGCGACCATCTCGAAGGGATCCACCGGGTAGACCAGCGGGCCCACGCAGGTGAGCAGCAGGACGGCCCCGAGCAGGATCAGCCCAAGCACGGCGGCCCGGTTTTGCAGGTACATCTTCCACGCTTCACGCAGGGGGGACTCTTCCTTGTATTCCCAAGCGGCGCTTTGTTCGGACATGGCTACCTCCTCCCCACTCTCATTTTGGGATCAAGAAACCGGTAGGCGAAGTCGGTCAGGACATTGGCGATGATGACCACGAACACGGAGCAGAAGAGGATGCCGAGCAGCGTGGGATAGTCCTTGCGCAGGATGGACTCGTAGGCGAGCCGCCCCATGCCGGGCCAGTTGAATACCGTTTCCACGAGCACGGCCCCGGCGAACACCTGGCTGAATTGCATACCCGCCAGCGTCACCACCGGGATGAGCGCGTTCTTCAAGGCGTGCTTGTACACGACCGTCCGTTCCCGCAGGCCCTTGGCCCGTGCCGTGCGGATGTAGTCCGTACCGAGGATGTCGATCATGGAGGCGCGTTCCATGCGGCTGTACTGGGCGATGTAGAGGATCGCCAGCGTCACCACCGGCAGGATGAGGTGATGGGCCACGTCGAGGACATAGGCGAACCCCGTGTAGCCCGCGCCGATGGTCGTCATGCCCGACACGGGCAGGATGGGGATCCACGATGCGAACAGGATGAGCAGCATCATGCCGGTCCAGAACGCGGGGGCGGAAAAGCCGATCAGGGCCACGATGGTCACCAGATGGCTGGTCCAGCTGTTCGGACGCCGCCCGGCCTGCACGCCGAGGCAGACGCCGATGAGGACCGCCGCGCACACGGCGGTGACCACGAGCAGCAGCGTCGCGGGCAGGCGATCCTGAATGAGCTCCATCACCGGAAGATTGAAGAAATAGGAGTAGCCGAGATCGCCGTGCAGCACCTTGCCGAAATAGGCGACGAACTGGTTGAACAGGCTCTGGTTCAGCCCGTACTGCTCGCGGATGGAGGCAAGCAGTTCGGGGCTGGCACCGCCCATTTCGCCAGCGATGGTCACCGCCGGATCGCCGGGAGCCAGCCGGATGAGAAAGAAGTTCAGGCACAGTACCAGAACGAGCAGGACGGCAGCCCAGAACAATCGTTTTCCTACGACACGCAAGAACGTCATAAGAACTCTCCGCGTATGTTGCGAATGGGCCGGGGCCCATTCCGAGAAAGACAGGCACGTCCGGAACAGCCCCTGTCCGGGAGGACGCCGGGCCGCGCGGAGTTTCCCCGCCCGGCCCGGTCAAGCGCGGCTACTTCTTCAGGTAAACGTCCATATACGGAGCGAGGAAGCCCCAGATGGACGCGGGCACGTTGCCGACACGCTTGTTGTAGATGGTGTGGTAGGCGGTGGTGGTCATGAAGTAGATAGGCACGTCGTTCATGACGATCTGCTGGAATTCCTTATACAGCTTCGCGCGCTTCTCGTTGTCGACCTCGGAGGCCGCCTGTTCCATGATCGCGTCGACCTTGGGATTGCGGTACTGCTGGGTGTTGGAGAAAGGAACGCCCTTCACGATGTTGGCCGAGGAATACGTGCGGTGCACGCCGATAACCGGGTCGCCCCAGTTGAACACGTTGTCGGTGGTGATGTCGAAGTTGTAGTTGGACACCCGTTCGGCCCACGTGCCGAAGTCGGGAGAAATGCGGATCTTGGCGTCGATGCCGACCTTGGCGAGCTGCGGCTTCAGGTATTCGGCCATCATCTTGGTGGTGGGGGAACCGGGGGCGTAGTCCACGGTCACGGTAAAGCGGGTGCCGTCGCCCTTGACCGGATACCCGGCCTCGTCGAGCAGCTTCTTGGCCTTTTCAAGGTTCACGTCATACATGTTCACGTCCTTCGTATAGAAGGGGCTGAACGGCGTGATCGGGGTGGCGGAAGGCGTCACAAGGCCCATCATGATGACCTTGGCGAAAAAATTGCGGTCGATGGCATAGGCCGCTGCCTGACGGACCCGTACGTCGTCGAACGGCTTCTTGCCTGTGTTGAAGGCCACCCAGTCGAGGGAGCCGATACCGGCGTAACCCTTGTTGGTGACCACGAGGTTCTTGTCGCCGGAGAGACGCTTCACTTCGCGGAGGCTGTCAAAGAAAGGCATGGCGTCCACTTCGCCGCGCTCGACGGCCATGACGCGATTGTTCATATCGGGAATGATCTTGATGATGACGCGGTCGACGTGCGGCTTGCCCTTAATGAAAAAGTCCTTGTTCTTCTCGAGCATGATGTAGTCGCCGGGCTTCCATTCCACAAACTTGAACGGCCCGCTGCCGATGGGAGCCTTGTTCGCGGGATTCTGACGGATATTGGGATCGGTGCCGTAGACGTGCTTGGGCATGATCGGGCACAGCACCGGGGACATGCACAACAGGATGGCGGGATGCGGCTTGGAGAGCCGGATGACCGCGGTGTACGGATCGGGCGTATCCACGCCGGATACGGGCGCGTACATGGCCTTGAAGGGATGGTTGGCCTTGATCGCCATGATGGAGAACGCCACGTCCTCTGAGGTGATCGGCGTGCCGTCATGGAACTTGGCGCCCTTGACCAGATGCAGGGTCAGGCTCAGGCCGTCGGGGGCCATCTCCCACTTTTCGGCGAGGTAGGGATGCGGATTCCACTGGTCGTCGTACTGGAGCGGGCTCGCAAAGAGCTGCGCGCCGGGGATGCCCGAGGAGATGCCGGAACTCAGGCCGGGGTTCAGCGAAACGGGGTTCTGCGCCCAGGTCACCGTGAACGTGCCCCCGTCGGGGATGGCTTCGGCCTTTGCGGGCACCGCCGTAAAGAGCATCGCCGCCGTCAGCGCGGCAGCGGAAAAGAGCTTCCAACCGTTCGTGAGACTTGCCATCGTTGTACTCCTTATGAGTTAGCGTTGCCTTGGCAACGGGTGGGACGCACTCAGGGCTTGCGGGGCTGGAAAAGGCCGTGCCCGAACGGGGCCAGTACATTGCCCTCGCGGGCCACCACCCTGCCCCGCACGACCGTGCAGACGGGGAGCCCGACGCCCTCAAGCCCTTCGAAGGCCGAAAACGGATTCAGATACCGCAGGGAATGAGCAGTGATCGTCCAAGCCCTGCCCGGATCGATCAGGACGGCGTCCGCGTCGAGCCCGACGCCGAGCGCGCCCTTGCGGCCGTCGAGGCCGAACACCCTCGCGGCGGAGGAGGCGAACCGGGCCAGCAGGCTCGGGCTGCACCCTCGCCGGGTCACGGCCTGATCGAACATGACCTGCACGAGGCTCTGGAGACCGCTGAGGCCGCCCCACGCGCCCATGACGCCGTGTACCGCCTCGTCCTTTTCGTCGGGACGCGACGGCGAATGATCCGAGCCGATACAGGACAGGGTGCCGTCCAGCACGTATTCCCAGAGCCCGTCTCGGGCCTCGGCGGTCCGCAGGGGCGGCGCGCACTTGAAGACCGTGCCACCGGATAGGAGGTTTTCTTCTGTAAAAACGAGGTAATGGGGGCAGGTTTCTCCAGTGACGGACAAACCATCGGCCTGTGCCCGGCGGACGAGTTCGGCCACGCGGGGATGGCTGACGTGGCAGATGTGCACGCGGGCCCCGGTTTCGCGGGCCAGTTCAATGACATTCGCCGTGGCGATGACTTCCGCGACCACGGGGCGGCTGTCCAGAAAGGCCCGTCGGGTCCCGCCCCCGGCCTTCGCCTTCGCTTCACCGGCGCAGATAAGCGCGTGATCCTCACAGTGGAACCCGGCGAGGCCGCCGAAAGCCTTGATCCGAAACAACGCCTCACGCGCCAGCCCCATGTCCACACTGGAATACCCGAGGGATACTGGCGCGATGAAGGCCTTGAAGCCCGCGGCCCCGGCCGCGTCCATGCCCGCCAGTTCGGCGGTGTTGTCGGTCACGAGCCCGCCCCAGAACGCATAGTCCACGAGACTGCGCCCCTCGAACACGGCCAGCTTGTTCGCGAAGGCATCCGCGGAGGTCAGGGGAGGCGTGTTTTGGAGAGGCATGTCGATGAGGGTCGTCACCCCGCCCACCGCCGCCGCTTCCGAGGCGTGCGGCAGGTCTTCGCGCCAGGTGAAGCCGGGATCGTTGATATGGGCGTGACAGTCCAGCATACCGGGCAGCACATACAATCCTGCGGCGTCCAGCTCCTCGCGCGCGGGTAGTGTTCCGTCATCGGAGATCGCCGCGATTTTCCCGTTCCTGACGTACAGATGCCCGCCGAAAACCCTATCGGCGGTGACCAACATTCCGTTCCTGATCGCTAAATCGAACATGCGGACTCCGAGAGGCGGCGGCAGGCGCCGGAGAGATGTGCAGAGGGATCGTACGTCTACATAGTAAGATGGTTAAGCTGTCTGACCAGTTTAAATAAAACAAAAAATTACAACAAATTATTTATCTATTTTAGTTTATCATAACGTATTCGCCCTATCTCCGCAACCCCTTGCCGTTTTTTCTCCTCATAAAACCTTCCGGAGCGTTCCCAAAACGCGCAAGGCGCGGCAGATATGCCGTCCTCCCGGAAGATTGGGGACCGATCAAGGGACGATATGCGTCCCCTTGCCTTCCACGACCGCGGCGCGGACGTTTTCCGGCGAGGTGATGATGGCCTCCTTGCCGGTTGCCCTGACGAAGTCCACCGCCGCCAGGACCTTGGGAAGCATACTGCCCGGAGCGAAGTACCCGGCTTCCACGCAGGCCATCGCCTCCGCCACGGTCATCCGGGAAATATTTTCCTGCTCGGGCGTTCCGAAATGGATGGCGACATTGGACACCGCCGTGGAAATGACGAACAAGTCGCTCTTGATGCGTTTGGCGAGCAGGCAGGAGGTCAGATCCTTATCCACTACGGCATCGACGCCCTCATAGCCCCCCTCCGTACGGAACACCGGGATACCGCCGCCACCGCCCGCGATGAGGTGCAGGCCCGAGGCAAGGAGCGTTTTCAACCCGGCCTCCTCGACGATCTCCAAAGGGCGTGGAGAGGGTACGTAACGCCGGAAGCCGCGCCCGGCGTCTTCCCTGAGCACCCACGAGGGATTTTCGCGGCGAAGGACCTCGGCCCGCTCGGGCGGGTAGAATTCGCCCACGGGCTTCGTGGGATTCCGGAAACCGGGATCGTTTTTGTCCACGACCACCTGCGTCAGCACGGCGATGGAATCCTCACACAGGCCGCGCCGGAGGAACTCGTTCTTCAGCGTCTGCTGAATCTGGTACCCAATGCCACCCTGCGTGTCCGCCACGCAAGTCACCAGCGGCAGGCCGTGCAGCCCGGACGTGGCGTGCGCGACTTCGCTCCGCCACAGCAGGAAGCCCACCTGCGGGCCATTTCCATAGGTGACAACCACCTGATATCCCAGCTCCACGAGGCTCACGATATGCTTTCCGGTGACGCACAGGGCCCTGTACTGATCCTGTACGGTCTGGGCGTCCTTACTGAGGATGAGCGAATTTCCGCCGATGGCGATAACTGCGACCTTGCGTGTCGGCATGTCTGCTTCTCCCGATGGCGGGTCCCGGGATACGGCCCCACCGGCTGATGGATAAAAAGGATCCGGGCGAGATGGCGACCGGCCCGGAAGCGGGCCTCACGGAAACGTGCCGGGGAGGGAGGCCGCCGAAAACGGCCCCGCATCTCCCGTACAAGGCTAGTTCACGCCGCAAATGGACGCGAGCAGAGCCATGCGCAGTGGGATGCTGAACCCGATCTGCTTGAAATACAGTTCGAATTCGCTCTTATCGAGGCTCTGTTCGAACTCGAAGTCGTTGCGCGGCAGGGAATGCATGATACCGACCACGCGCCCGGTCTTCTTCTTGATGTATTCGAGATCGTTGAGGTACAGATAATGGTTGGCGACCTTCCGCATGAAGTCCTCGCGGTTGGGGTCTTCCTTCTTCAGGGAGCTGCCGGGCAGGTACAGCAGATCGGCCCTGGTCATGAGCTCGACATTTTCGTCGTGCGTCAGATCGAAATGTTCTTCAAAGCTCGCGCCCATGCTCTTCAGCTTGTCGATCAGGACCTGCGGGGTCCGCAGCCCGCTTGAACCGGTGTAGATGATGTGCGCACCCATACGGGCCGCACCGAGGGCGAAGGATTGCCCGGAACGTGCGCGGGACAGGTCGGGCGTGGAAATAATGATGCGCATGTCCTCAAAGGGCTTCTTCAGGGCGCGCAGGGCGGTGTACATGTCCAGCAGGCCCTGCGTGGGATGGGTCACGTGCCCGTAGCCGCCGGAAATGATCGGGCAAGCGTCCGAACCGAGGCGTTCCAGCGTGGACAAAACCTGTTCGCTGTCCCCGTGGCGCAGCACCAGCACATCGGCGTACTGGGAGATAACCCGGATGCCGTCGTACAGGGATTCATTCTTCGCCATCGCGGAATGGCCCATCGGATCAGTCTCGGTGATCACGCGCCCCCCGAGGCGGTGCATGGCGACCTCGTGGCTGCACCGGGTACGCGTGCTCGGCTGGAAAAACAGTGTATACAGGAGCTTGTTGGCAAGCAGCGGAATCTGGTTCTTGGAGTACGGCTCCAGCAGTTCGGCGGCCTTGAAGAGATGCCCGAGCTCTTCCTTGCTGTAGTCGTCGAGGAAGGTCAGGTTTTTGCCCTTCATGTTGGCGGCTTCAAGTTCGTCACGAAGGTCCAGCGGCTTGAGGCTTGCGGAAATGGTCATGATAACGCTCCATTGTATGACGGCGGTGTTGTGGGGGAGGCGGCCCGCCGCCGGAAACGCGGCGGGCCTCCGGCATCAAATCTCCGCGTCGCGGTGGCAATCCTTGGAGTAGATGTAGGAAAGGCGGGTGAGGCCCACGCCGTAGCAGCACTGTTTGCAGTACGCGCCCATCCATATGAAATCTTCAGCCTTGACCGGAACCCAGTCGTCGTTCAGCAGATACAGGCCCTCCCCTTCGTACAGGTACGCGCCGTGCTCCTGCACGTGCGTTTCCACGAAAGGATGGCAGCCGCCGGGCGCGAAGGACAGGATGTGCATGTTCATGTCGAAACGTTCGTCCACGGGCAGCAGATCGCGCACGAACACGTTTTCCATGTTGTCGTAGATGCGTTCTTCGATGTCGTTGGTATTGCCGAACACGGCGTAGGGTTGCATCGCGGGATCGGGATGCGGGATGTAGCGCTGCTTGTAGAGCAGGAAGCGCAGGGGCTTGTCCGTCTCGTTACGGAAGGAGATGCCCACCCCGGCGGGCGCGTAGGCATAGCCGCCCTGCGGCATGACTTCGGTGCGTCCGCCTACAGTGACGGTCAGCGAGCCTTCACCGTCAAGCACGTAGATAAAGGTTTCGATCAGGCCGGACGCGCCGTAGGGCATGGTGGTCCCGCCGCCGGGCAGGGCCGTGCCGATGTGCTGGACGAAGCCAGCGCCCATTTTAGGGGTGCACAGAATGGTCATCCGGCAGCCTTCGATGCCGGGGATCACGTTGAACACACGGCCTTCCGGAGGGATGATCGCGTACATGCCCGGCTTCACCACGGCTCTGGAACTCAACAGATCGCTCGGATATCCCATACTCTTCTCCTTCCGCGGGCGGCCCGCTCGCCGCGTCCCGCCCGGTTGCGCCGCCCGCGCCTTCGCGGGGGCCTGTTCCCTTTCGCACGCGCCGCGGCATCGGCGTATGCAGTTGGTTTCCGGATGTCCCATCCACTGTTTACTGCCTTCCGGGGCAAGGCATACCCTCCGGAAGGCCGCCCTTTACGTTTCATTGGACAGATGGTCTTACCAAAAACAGCAATAGCCCCCTGTACAAAATCTGTCAATCTTCTTTTGATATTTTTTTCATTACCAGACTATAAAAACATATATTTCAATATGTTTTATAAAACGGGCCCTATTTGCTTTTTCCCGGCAAAACTGGACTCTTCCCGCTTGTTCCGATAGAATGAAAGGCAGCATCCCGCTCCGCCACCACCCCGGCGGGCCGGAACAGCGTTTTTCCCGACGGCCAAAAACCGTTGGCCCCGTCATCAACCTTTTGGACTCAAAAAAGAGTGGGATATGTTCGATAAAGTCGTCAAAAGCACCGTTCCGGGGCAGGTCATCGAGCAGATCAAGGAACTGCTGGTCAAGGGAGAACTCAAACGCGGGGATCGCCTCCCGCCCGAACGCCAACTTGCGGATATGCTCGGCGTGAGCCGCCCTTCCCTCCGCGAAGCTCTTCGTGCTCTGGAATACGCCGGTATGCTGGAAACCCGTGTGGGCGAAGGCATCTTCGTGGCCGACGGAGACAGCATTATGATGAACAATCTCCTGATGCTGCACCTCATCAAACAGTACGCCCTCGAAGAGATGATCGAGGTCCGCAAGGTCCTTGAGACGTCCAACGTGCGTTTTGCTGTGCTCCGGGCACGCGACGAGGATCTCGCCGCGCTCAAGGAAATTCTCGAACAGTCACGCAGCCAGATCGCTAACAAGGCGGCCTTCATCAAATCCGACTACGCGTTTCACCAGGCCATCGCCGTGGCGTCCGGGAACAGCATCCTTGCCACCATGCTCCAGACCATGCGGACAATGATGAGCGACTTCAACTCGCAGCTCCTCACGTCGCAGGAAGGCCGCCAGCAGGTCTACGCCCACCACAAAAAAATCGTCGAGGCCATCCTTAACCGCGACGAGAAAGCGGCTCAGGACGCCATGTTCCTGCACCTCGAAAACGTCGTCCAGAGCATGAAGAAGGCCTCACCCAGCAAAAGCAAATAACCCGAACGGGGCTCGTTCCCCCGCTCCGGGAACGATGCCGCCATGCACAAATTTGCCATGACGAGCTCGGACACGACGCCCCGGCGTACATGCGCCTCCGGCCTCATTTCCGAGTATCGTCATGCCAACATAATAATGCTGTAATATCCATTCATTTTTTGTGAACCGGATACTGAAACAGCCATCTCCTCCGTATGCTTACCCCCACAGATCCGCAAGGAGGCGGGCCGTCCGTTCCAACATGCCATGCGTATGCAAGGCGGTGAGCCCAAACCGGAGCAAACCGTCGCCGTAGGGAACCGTAGGATAGCGGGCCGCCAGTGCCAGCACACCCCTTTCCGCCAACTGTTCCCCAAGATGGGTTGTCCTTGCTTCCCCGCCTGTAGGAACCGCAACAATATGAGCGGTGCCGCGTGTAGGAATGCCAAGTTCAGACAGGCGGGCACGAAAAAACACGGCATTATCCCAAAGCCGGGCACGTTCAGCGTCAAGCAGCGGCAAACGTTCCAACAGCTTCAAAACAGCCGCAGCATGGGCCGGAGGCATGGCTGTGGAATGCATGACCGCCGAGGAAAGGCTTTCGAAAAAGGCGGCAAATCCCTTGGGAAGCAGCAGGAACGAACCGAACAACCCAAGCGACTTGCCGAATGTTCCCAGAACGATGTCCGCCGTACCCGGCACCCCGGCGCACAGCCCGCGCCCTCCAGGGCCGAGCGCGCCCACCGCATGGGCCTCATCCACCATCAGGAAAAAACCGTACTTGCTGCGGAGTTCAGCCATACGGGACACATCAAGTTCCGTACCGTCCATACTGAACAAGGACTCCGTCATCACCAGCGGCTGTACCGCGGCGGGAGGGGCGGAAGCAAGCCGCCGTTCCAGATGCCCATAATCCGCATGGGCATACGTCCGCACATCGGCTTTCCCCAACAGGATCCCCCGCGCTATGCTGGCATGTACCCGGCGATCCACAAAGACGGGCTGCCCCGCATGGATCAACGCCATAGCGCAAGCGAGGTTGCCCTGATAGCCGCTCGGCAGGAACAGGCATTCGTCAAACCCGAAATACGCCGCAACCGCCTGCTCCGCTTCTTCGGTGATCCGGCTCCGTCCGCCGGCCAGACGTGACGCCGAAGCCGACGGCGGGAAAGCCGCGAAACACTCCCCGACCTCAGCACGCCATTCCGCAGATGAGGCCAGCCCCAGCCCGTCGTTGAGCGTAAAATTCAGGAAGGCCCGGCCCCCCATGTGCACGACAGGGCCTTCGCCCGCCATGTCCAGCAAAGGCGGCCGCCGTTCAAGCCCTCGGGCCCGGCCTTCCTTCAGCCTTTCATCAAGACATTCGCGGAGGGTGCGTTTTGCGTCAGCCATTGAAAAAGCCGCCTGTATCGAGGTTCCAACATATCCCTTCTAAAGGTATCGTCATAAGGAGCCAGCCCGATGCCGAGGGAAACCGACCATGCCGGAACAGCCTCTTTCCCACATTCCATTTCGAAAAGGCCTTTCTCCGTTTTCGCCGCACTCCCCGTTTCCGACAAAGGGAGAGAACACGCCGGACAAACATCCACCCGATACGTTGCCGCCCGTAAGGACTGCCCCAGCAAAACCGCACGGAATGCCATCAAGCCATTGAGCGCATCTGTGGGAAATCGGCACTCATCCACCGACAACAGGAAGGCATGGCACGAGAATCCCGCAAGGAACCGCTGATGCAGGGCGGCGGCCTGTGCCGCGGCCTCCAGCCCTTGCCACATGGGGTCTGATCCGAAACGGCGCCACGCGGTGAGGTGATCCGGTTCTGCCGCGCCCACCGCGTCCAGCAGGACAAAAGGCCGGGGTGCGTCTCCGGGAAGGGCATCAGTCATCGCCGCACCGTACTACCAAGGCCGCGTTTTGCCCGCCAAATCCAAAATTTTCCAATACTCCCACCGGGCCGGGAAACGGGCGCGTTGCAACGGCAAAGTCCAACAGCCCGGAACAAGGTTCGTGCAGGTTCCGAATGGGCGGCAACTGCCCGGATCGCCATGCGGCGAGCATCAAGGCCAGCTCCATCCCCCCACAGGCGGCGGAACCATGCCCGATCCATGACTTGAGGGCGATTATGGCGGGACGCGCCCCCACCTGCGCAAAAACCCTCTCCAACAATACGGCCTCACTCCGGTCATTGAGGGGAGTCCCCGTACCGTGTGCGGAAACCCAATCGACGGCATGGGGCTCAAGGCCCGCATCGGCAAGCGCCCCCCGTACCGCCTGCTCCGCAAAGCGGGCCGATTCGTCGGGCGCGGTGAGCGCCCCTCCGTCCAGAGAAGCCCCAAAGCCGAGAATCTCCGCAAACACCGCCGCCCCACGCGCCCGCGCCGACTCCAAGGATTCAAGCACGAACGCGGCCCCCCCCTCGCCGGGGACAAAACCGTCACGGGCCTCGTCAAAGGGACGGGACGCTTCCGACGGCACGGGGTTCCGGCTGAGCGCATGGGCTTTGGCATACCCGAGCATCCCGCCGCGGGAAAGGCGGGAATCCCCGGACGAGCAAAGGACGGTTTCCGAAAGGCCGTACCGCACGCGCCGGAAGCCCTCCCCTATGGCCTGCAGCGCGGACGCGCACGCCGTCCCAAGCACGAGGCCCTCCCCGTGGATATCGAGAAAACGCGCCAACGCGGTGTTTCCGGTATTAGGCAGCCAACGCAAGAGCCATAACGCATCAAGCGCCTCGGAATCAGCCGGAGGAAGCCCGTTTTCCCGATCGAAATCCAGCATGGGGCCGGATGCCCCTATCAGGCAGGTCTGTGGAGGCATGTGCGGATCGAATCCCGCCGAAGCCGCCGCCCGAAGGCCGGACAAGACGGCAAGCGCCGCACCCCGGTTCAGATAGCGGCGGTGCCGCCATGCCGAAAAACGGGAATTCGCCGCATCATCCCCCAAATCGGAAATAGGACAGGCGGAATACCCCGGCAGGGCTTCGCTTGGGGCGAACGCCGGGCATCCGCCGGCAAACGCCCGCGCGATGCCGCCCTGCTCCCATCCGAGGCTGGTACAGCAGCCTATGCCGGTGATGACGACCCTATTCATATTCCTGCGAAGGCAGCGCCGCGCGGACGTACGCCGCAATGTCATCAAGGCAGAGCTGCGGGACGGCATCCGGGTTGGACAAGCCAAGGGCGAGCGCCTTCACGCGTTCCGGGGAAAGGTAGGGATATTCACGGCGGATAACCGCTTCCGGTTCGCCGCCATGCGCCACGTGGTAACGCAGGGAACGCAGGAACACCACATCGTCATCAACGAGGATGTGGAACGTCTGGCCCAGCCGTGCGCCGATCTCCAACAAATCGATGGACTCACAAGGCAAATCCGTCATGAGCCGGGTTTCGCCGGAAAGCGTCCGGGGGTCGCGTTCAAAAATGTCGGCAACAATGCCGCATACCTTATCCGTTATTTCCGAGTAATCCATTCTATCCTCAAAATGTGGTTTTCGTCGCCGAAAGCCCGCCATCCAGCGTCACTACCGTGCCATTGACCGAGGACGCCGAAGCTGAAAGCAAAAACAACACTGTTTCAACGGCCTCATCCATGCGGACCAGCCGACCGATAGGCATCCGTTTTTCTGCGCCCTCTCTCCTGCGCTCCAGAAATACCGCACCCCGCCCGGCATCCAGCCAGCTCAGGCGCAAGGAACAGGCGGTGATCCCCCTTCCGGACAGCTCCACGGCAAGGCTCCGGTACAGGGCCTCGCCAGCCAGCTTGGCGGCCGCATAATACCCCTGCCCTTCAGCCGGGCACTCGGCGGCGCTGGATGAAACGAACACGCAGCGACCGAACCGGCGGGCCAGCATGGAGCGCCCCACCGCGCGGACAAGGCGGGCACGCAGGCCGATATCCACGGCGGCCCATTCCATGATCGCTTCCGGCGCGGCCCCGGCAATCAGGCTTTCAAAACGCGAATGCATCAGGTCGACCAGATGGGCGGGCGGTTCGCCGAACAGCCCCCGGCACCGTTCCGGCAGGCTTTCCGGTTCGCCGAGCGGAAGGCTGCAAAGCCCCGCTTCCCCACAGCGCGCAAGCCCTTCGGACGAACGGCAGACGGAAAGCGTTTCCGCGCCCTCCTCCCGGAAGGCACGGGCCAACGCCATGCCGAGCTGGCTGCTTCCCCCCGTAATGATGACCGGCCCTTTGAAAAGCAGTTTCATGCCTCCCCCCGCACGGGCTCCGCCGCAACAAGGAGCGTCCCCTCAGCCATACGGCGTCCGCCGGACAGCAAGACGCACCGGATCGCCGCCGCATCGGGTTGGGGCGTAAACGCGTAATCATACTCCCCCGGCTCAATGAAATGCCGGAAGCGGAACCGCTTCACGCCCAGAACTCGCCAGCCGGGAAAGAGGGCTTCCGCACCGGCCCGCATAGCCTCAATGACGAGCGTCCCCGGAACCCTTGGGGCACCGGGGAAATGTTCAACAAACAAAGGGTGTTCCCCAGAAAACCGCCATGTGCCCCGCACCTCGCGGTTCCCGGAACCATCCATCCGCCCGCCGGGAATAGCCTTTTCATTTTCCATGCTTTTTGTGTACCCATACCAATCTGAAAAAGCAATCCGTCCCCCGCATACCCCAGAAATCCGGGATACGTGTTCCAATCCGGCCCTGCTTGCCCCATACCGCTAACGCTTGGGCAAACAGATCCCCCCCCTATAAACATTGTCCACCGAAAAGTGCGAACCGGAAACATCCGATTCGCACTTTTACTTGCTCATAAAGCATCTGCCCATATCAGGCAGGCATCGCCGCAGGCTTGATTACATCAAGAGCCGCGGCAGGAACATGACGAAGTCCGGGCAAGCCGCGACAACGATGATGAGCAGCCACATCGCCAGCAGATAGGGGAACGCCTTCAAAGCGACCTCTTCAAGCTTCACGTCCGTAATCTTCATGGTAATAAACAGGTTCGCGCCAAAGGGAGGCGTCAGGAACCCGGTTTCGCAGCACACCACAAACAGGATGCCGAGCTGGATCGGATGGATGCCGAGGGCGTTCGTGATGGGCAGGAACACCGGCGCGAGCACCACGACCATCGCCAGCGTATCCGCCACAAAGCCGCACAGGAAGATGAAGAACGCGATGAGCAGCAGGGTGATCGTCGGGTCCGTGGAGATGGAACCGAGGAACGCGCCCACGGTCTGGGGGATATGGTACAAGGTGAGCAGCCGCGAGAAGGCCATCGAGACACCGACAAGGATGGTGGCGGAACCGGCAAAGGCCGAGGTGCGGATAAGCGCCGAGGAAATGTTCTTCCACGTCAGCTTGCGGTAAACGAACAGGCCGACGAACAGCGTCCAGAGAACGCCCACTTCGGCGGCTTCGGTGGGAGTGAATACGCCCCAGTAGATGCCGCCGAGGATGATCGCCGGGGTCGCCAGCGCCCACTTGCCGTCCCAGATGGCCTTGCACAAGCCGACAATGGAAAACTTCTCGTTCGTACCCTGATAGCCGCGCTTCTTGGCGATGCAGTACGCGGTGATGCACATAAGGCTCGTCAGCACGAAACCGGGGATGAAGCCCGCCATGAACAACCCGGCGATGGACGTATTCGCCACGACGCCGTAAATGATCATCGGGTTGCTCGGCGGGATCAGGATGCCGAGCGTGCCGCCCGTGGCGGAGACTGCCGCCGCGTCGTCCTTACGGTATCCGGCGGCGATCATGCCGGGGATCATGATACTGCCGATGGCGGCCGTGGTGGCGGGGCCGGAGCCGCTGAGCGCCGCGAAGATCATGCAGGCAAGGATAGTCACCATGGCGAGGCCGCCGCGGATGTTGCCCACCGCCTTCTTGGCGACTTCAATGATTTCACCGGTGATCCCGGCGGGCTCCATGAGAAACCCGGCCATCACGAAACCGATGGTGGCGATGAGCGGGAACTGGTCCATGCCGGTGTACAGATTCTGAGGGATGAACTCCATCGGGAACGGCATCCCGATCATCGAGATGATGGAGGCCAGACCGATTACCCCAAACAGGGGCAAGCCAAGCAGCATGAAGACGACGAAGGATATGACGAGCAACATGGGTTAGTCCTCCCGGCTTTCGAACTCAAGCGTATTGTTCCGGATATCGCGATACAAGCCCTGAAGCGTCCGAAAGATGGTGAGGGCCATGCTGATCGGAATGATGAGATACGCGTACATGACGTTGATCTCGAGGGCGGCGGAAACCTGCTTGAATCGGACCATATTCTCAAGCATACCAAGGCTGTAATAGAAAACCAGGGCGCAGAATACGGTGAACGTGAGCTCGGAAACGACGTACAGGACCCTGACCAGCTGCGGGAAGCGCTTCTGCAGCACATCCATGAACATGAGGATGCGCAGCTGCTCCTTGTGCTTCACGGCGATGGCGACGCCGATATAGGACGACCACACGAACAGATAGCGGCACAGCTCCTCCATCCACGAGAACGACTTGCCGAGCAGGAAGCGCGAGAACACTTCCATGCCGAGCAACAGGACGAGCAAAGCCAACATGACGGAAACGACAAACTCTTCAGCCCAATCATCGAGCCAGCGCAATATTCCTGACATGACTTCTCCAATAAACGGATTCCGTTTGAAGAATGTGGGGAAGGCACCGTCTTCGGATCACTGGAAGGAGGGTACGGGAGAAGACTCCGGGCGCAATCCGGGATTCCCGGCAAGCATCCCTGCCCTGCCATGACGAAAGATGGCATGGAGGAGAAAATGCCGCAGGATACCCGCCGCAATCCTTTCGGACCGGGTCCGCTCCTTCAATAACCGAAGCGCGGGAAACAGAGACGGATCAGGAAAAGCACAGGCCGGACGGGGGAGCGAGAGGAAGGGGCAGCATTCCTCTGATGTCCGAGAGGTGGGGTACGAGGAGGGACTCGGAAAAACGCGTCCGCAGAACCTTCGTACACAGAGGGAAGAGAAGCAGAAGAAAAACGACAAGCCGCATATTCGGCAACTTGTTGGGTACGGCCTCAGTTGCGGACAGGACAGCCTTGCCTTCTCCAATGAGCTGTTCGGCGGCTTCCTGATGCATGGGGAAGAAACTGGACGTATCACGAATCATGAAGTTCGTGATGCTGATGTCAGGAATGGTGATCTGCTTCGCCTGAATCATCCACGGGCCGTACAGAAGCATCAGCAACAGCAAGATGCCCCAGCACCCGAAGATAAAAAAGCGAATGTATCGCAATACCTGACTCTGCATACGATCTCTTCCCTTTGATTTGAATCCAATCTATAGCCTGCTGTTTTTTCTGTCAATATAATTGTGATTTAAAGAACACTTTCTTTTCCATTTTCCATCGAAAAACAACAACCCCGTGCCATCCATAACGTATTTCTCCTTACGCCCCCGCTGCCGTCCATCTGCGGCAATGCGCTATCCTCCTTTTTCCAAAGACGTTCTAAAAATCCTCTGCCATCACCAAGGGCCTCTGAAGAGTTCCGCTACAATGTCGACAAAGGAAAAAAACTGCCTCCGCATTCTTTTTTCCAACGAAAAACGCCGGGGAAAGCTCCCCGGCGTCCTTCATTGCTTCCGCAGGGCCATGCCTAGAACAGCACTTCGCCCAACAGGATAGTCACAACCGCAATCGTTATCCACGACAACAATATAATCAAGGGGGCCGTCTTCCAGATGCTTCCCGAATCAGACCACTCATTGCCGTGCAGGAGCGCGGCGCTGGCGCTGGCGGCGGGCGTCAGGAAAGCAAGGTGGACGCCCATGACGACCATGATGAGGGGCAGTTCGGGGGCCGCTTTCATGCTCGAACAGTAACTGAAGATGACGGGCATGAGGGCCACGCCGACGGCGCCGTTGTTCATGACCTGCGTGAGCGCGGTAGCCACAAAGCCGATGAACAGCGCGAACACGACTGGAGAACTGCCGCCGAAAATCGGCTCGACGATCATCATGAGGAAGTTCGTGATCCCGCTCTCCTGCGCGGCCATGGCCCCGGAAAGCGGCTGTACCACGGCGAGCAGGAGGATGATGCCCCACGCGACGCCGGAGTCGATCATGGCCTTGAACTTCAGCAAAGGCTTGCCGTCCACCTTGAGGAAACACATCACGGTGACGAGGAACACGCAGATCCCCGTGTTGCCGATGGACTTCAGGAACCTGGAAATAAACAGGTCGGCGGGCAGGAAGTTCGGGAGCAGCAGCAGGGCGACCAGCGCGAAGAGGAAACAGAGGATGAGCTTCTGTACCTTGCTCAACTTGAGCGCGCCGTCGGTGTCCAGCTTGCTCGCGTCCAGCTTCTTGAGCTTTTCCATATCCGGCTTGAACACGTACTTGCCGAGAGCGATAAACAGGAGCGAGCACAGCACACAGGAACAGGCCGCGATGAGCATGTACTTGGCGTAGTCGATCCCCACGCCGGACATGGTCTCGTAGGCGCTGAACACGGTGAGGGCGGCCTGCTTGAAGGGGATCAGGGACATGCCCACCTGCGACGCGAAGACGATGCCGAACACCATCATGGTCGGATAGCCGTCCCCCTTCTTGTAGCCGCATACGTCACAGATCCCGTACAGAATGCTCCAGCCGATGATGGCGGCGGGCGAAGCGCTGGTCAGCCCGCCGAGGATGAACATGGAGGCCAGAAACGTGAAGGTGAATACCCACGGCCTGCCCGCAACGAACTTCCGGGTGATGAACCACAGCGAGATGAACCGCGACAGCCCGTAATGGTTGATGGTCGCGCAGAACACGAAGATGAAGAACATCATCACCACAATGGGATCGCCGAAGCTGCGGTTGAGCAGCACCACAGGCTTCATGCCGCCCACCAGCATGAGCGCGAGCAATCCGGCCATGCTCGGCCAGACGATATCGATAAAGATCCAGCCGTACAGCAGGCCGAGGAAAATCCCGATCAGCCTCATGCCGAGCGCCGTCAACGGCTCGACAGGCGGCAGTTGACCAAAGCCGAACATGATCAACAGGCAAAGAAAAGAATGCACATAATACATGGCATCGCCTCTTGCCGTCATCTGAGCATTCGCGGACATGGCGTCATCCTTCTTTCGATTCGGTTACATTCGATTCTGGAGAAACGGAAGCGGGAACCTCTCGGCGCACCGGTTTTCTCATGGAGAGGAGGCATCATCCTCGCTCGACACGGTTCTCCGGCACGCCTCACTTTTCCCGTGGGACAGGGGCTTCCCCATGAGGAAAGCCCCCGCGTCCTCACACCTGCATCCGCAACGGGAACGAGAAGCCGATGGCCCCGCAGGGGCAGCTGGTACGGCAGTTGGCGCAATGCCAGCATTCGTCCCCAAAGGCCACTTCCGGACGATCCCGCTCCTCAAGATGCTTCAGCTCAAGCACATAGCCGGGGCAATCATCCACGCAGGTCCCGCACCCCTTGCAGTGCCCGCAGTGCATACAGCGCGCGGCTTCGGCCTGCGCCTGTTCCTGCGTGTAGCCTTCGTTGATCTCCCGGAAGGACAGCCCTTCCCGGATGCTCTGACGCTGCGGTTCGGCCCGCTCGTACTGCGCCACCCCGTAGATTTCCTCAAAGGGCACCACATAGGGGGGCTGAGCCCCGGCGAGACGGTCACGCGCCTCGATCCGGCCTTCTTCATTGATGATATAGACTCTGGAGTTTTCCCCGGTCAGGTAGGCATGGACGCCGAAAGCGGCCCTGCGCCCTGCTCCGACGGCCCCTGCGATGGACGACGGCCCCGAAGCCACGTCGCCAGCGGCAAATACCCCCTCAAGCGACGTCTTCTGGGCGGCGTCCGCCACAATCCACTGGCGCGGAGTACACTCCGGCACTTCACCCTCAAAGAAACCGAGGTCCGTCTTCATGCCCACGGCGAAAATCACGGTGTCGCAGGCAAGGACATGTTCCCCGCCGGGAACCGGGATGAGCGACAAGCGGCCCTGTTCGTCGAAACGGCATTCCTGCACATCGAAATAGTCCACGCCGGAGACGCGATCGCCATCCTTGCGGATGCCGGACATCGTACAGCTGTTATGGACATGGACACCTTCCCGGCGGGCCTGTTCCAGATCCTCTTCCGGGGCGCGCATGGCGCCTTCCGCCTCAAGGCACAGCACATGCACATCGGCCGCGCCGAGGCGCCGGGCCGTGAACGCACAGTCGAAGGCCACCCCGCCGCCGCCCATGATCACGACCGTCCTGCCCACGTCGGGACGCTGGCCGAGCGCGGCCTTGCGCAGGAAATCCACGGCTTTCAGGCCGCATTCCGCGTTGGGTATGGGCAAGGCATTCTCTTTGGGCGTGCCGGTGGCGACGACAACGGCATCCGAAGAAGCACGCAGTTCCGCGAAAGAAATGTCCTTGCCCACGGTGACGTTGACACAGGCGCGGACACCCGTTTCCAGTATCCAGCCGATCTCGCGGTCCACCACGTCGCGGGGCAGACGGAAATCCGGGACGGCGTAGCGGGGGATCCCCCCAAGCACGGGGCCGGATTCGTACACGGTCACATCATGCCCGAGGAGGGACAGAAAATAGGCCGCCGTCATCCCGGCGGGACCGCCGCCCACCACGGCGACATGCTTGCCCGTTTCCGGCGCGCGGGTGAAAGGTTCGATGCCCTTGGGGGCGTGATCGTAGGCGGCGCGTTCCAGCGCCCGCGTATTCACGCAGCCTTCCAGACGATCCCGGTTGCACTTCGTCTGACAGAAGTGGGGGCACACCCGCCCGGTCACGCCGGGGAACGGGTTTCTGGCGCGCAGATAGCGCAACGCTTCACCAAAGCGCCCCTTTTCCACAAGGGACTGCATCTTCTGGATCGGGTTTCCCGCAGGACAGGACGCCTCGCAGGGAGACGTGCGGAACTGGTCCTTGAGGCTGTCGCCCATGACGATGGGCTGTTCGATTTCTCGGCTATATCTCGGGGGCATAAAAAACTCCTTGGCGCTCAGGGCGCATTCGACGACATCCGCGCATCGGCCTCCCCTGCGGGAGACGGCGCGCCATGAACCTTACAGAAGCGGGGCCTTGCCCCACTGATAGACCGGGCCATTCTCGCCTCGTATCAGCAGGAGCGGCTTCGCCATCTCGGGATTGATCTCGGGATAATCGGTCAGGCGGTAGACGCAGCGCCCCGACTCCTTGCGCTCCATGGTGGCCTGAATGGCCAGCTCGCATATGGTGAGCACATCCTTCGCCTCGTGGCAGCGCATGAGATCGCGCAGCGTATCGGCGTGCAGTCGGGAAGCCTGATCGGACAGGAAGCGGATCTTTTCCAGCGCGCGGGCCATGCCGGTCATGGAGCGGCGGAATCCCATGTAATAATTCATGACATTGCGGGCGGCCTCTTCCAGTTCCTTATAGGAAAGCGTCTCCTCGTTTCCGAGCGGCGCGAAGATTTCGTCACGCACGCGGGCGGCCAGAGCCTCGTCCACCGCGCCAGCCGCGGACATGCCGGACGCCTTCAATGCAGCCTGCCTGCCCGCCTCGAACCCGCCGCACATCGCGCCGGAACAGTAGAGGAAGATGCTGCCACAGAACAGGCCGGGCACGGACGTCTCAAACTGGTCGTTCACGGCGATGGTCCCGCCGAAGATCAGTTCGCCGATTTCCACTTCGAGAAGCTTGTGCTGGAAGTCGGTGCCGGTGCATTCCGCCCAGTCGCCGAACGTGGCCTTGTCGCCGGGCATCAGGATGTCCTGCAGCTCGCGAACCACGGCTTCGTCCACATGCCGCATATCCATATAGAAAGGCGGGCCGGACCCTTCGAGCTGTTCCTGGAAGGTGCCCTGAATCTGGTTGTTGCGCACGCCGTTTTCCCACATAGGGTCGTACTTGCCCATGAAACGCTCGCCGAGGGCGTTGATTTCGTGCGCGCCGGAGCTGTTGATCCCGTTCATGCCCGGACAGCCGTAGCCCTTGGGCAGCATGGTCGCGCGCTGGTAGGTATCCAGCTCCGTCACGGCTGCCCCGGCGTCGTAACCGAGCACCACGCCCGCGCTGGTGTTGTAGGGATACATCCACACGTTGTAAGGATTGTGCGTGGAGTTGTCGGTGCCGCGCGTAGCGGAGCGGCCCTGCGCCGACACAACCGTCTTCGCACGGATGATGTAGAATTCTCCGGTACTCACGTTCCAGCCGAGCGCGCCGCAGGCCTTGCCGCCGTCCGTGAGGATCTTGACCGCCATCACGCGGTCGAGCACATCCACCCCGCTCTCCCGGACGATCCGCGCCATCACGCGCTTGATGGTCATGCCGTTGGCGATGTGCACCCACCACGTCCCCGGCTGCCCGAAGCCCTGCGTGCGGTGGTAGCGGCCGTCCGGCGTCCTGCCGAACTCGACGCCCGCCGCCTCCAGCTTCTCAAGCATGGGCTTCATGTGGGCGTACCAGCCATTGCGCAGCATGGCTGGGGTCCAGCCGTTCAAAGGCTTGGCGTAGAACTTGATCAGATCCTCGGCGGCATCGTGCGCGACGCCTTCCTCATCGAGGACCGCCATATAGTGGTCATTCCCGCCGCCGATGCAGCCGGAGCTTTCCAACTTGCCCTTGTCCATGAGGAGGACGCGCAACCCCTGCTCGCGCGCGCCGAGAGCCGCGCCGCAGCCGGACGCGCCGGAGCCGATGACGAGCACGTCCGTTTCGATGAGCGTACCGAGAGGATGAGTTGAGGTATTCATGGTTCCTTCCTGTTGTGAGGTTCGCTGCGGGGGGCGGGCCGCGCCGTGGATCGGCGGCATCCCACGCCTCCTTTTGTGAAAAAAACATCATCAAAAATACTTGTATTGTCAAATCAAAAAAAAACACTTATCGTTTGAAAAAATCATACAGTGAGGCTGCCATGATTGAAGAGCTGAATGGTGATTTCCTCCAATGGCTACGCGGATTTTACTACGTTGCCCAGACTGGGAGCATCCGCCGGGCCGCCCAGATGATGAACAGGAACCCTTCGACCATCAGCTATCAGATCCGGTCACTGGAAGAGGAACTCAACACCGTCCTCTTTGATCGCTACAAGAAAAGCCTCCGGATCACTCCAGAGGGTAAAAAACTTTTTGAATGGACTGTTTACACATTTGAAACATTGCGCGGACTCCGTTCAGAGGTCGGAACGCTGAGCGGAAAACTGCAAGGGACGGTCACGTTTTCCAGCAATTTGCCCTTTGCCGCACAAATTGTCGGGATCATCTCCGGATTTCGGGAGCGGCACCCCGACGTCAACATCCGCATCAGGCGCGCCCTGACCTACGAAGTGGTCGACGACGTGGAAAGCTCCAAGGTGGACTTCGGCCTCACCGGAGTTACGGTTCTTCCCGATCACAGCGAACTGGAAGAACTTTTTCAAGCGCGTCCCCTGCTCATCGTCCACCGGGACAACACCTATCACCTTCCCAAGAAACCGAAACTCAGCGATTTGGAACGCCTGCCCTTTGTTTCGTTCCTCTCGGAACGAATGGACGACAGCGGCGATCCCTACTTTGAGAACATGGACGCAACCCTTTTCGTCAAAAACACCGTGCTCAGCGTCAACAACTACCACCTGATGCTGCGTTACGTCCTCCACGGCGTAGGGGCGGCGATCATGGATGAAATGTGCCTCAAGGCCAGCTCCTACGGGACGGACTGGCGGCCTCTCGTCAGCTATCCGCTGGACGAATTCCTCCCCACAGTCCGCTACGGCATCCTTGTCCGCAAACGCAAACACCTGAGCCCGCAAGCCAAAGGGCTCATCGAAAATATCCGTGAAGAGCTGGCAAAAACGAACCTGCCCGCGTAATCCCGTTCCTCTTCCCTTCTATCCGCACACAAAAAAAGAGCTCCGAACATACTCCGGGACTCTTTTTTAGAAAACAGATACCCCTTGAAACCACAGAGAACTATTGAGGAAGGGGAAACCTTCTCCCTGCCGGGACGAACTCCCTCCGCGCCGCCTCCCCATCAGTCGAAAGTCTTGGGAAAGGTGGGGGGTCCGGGGGGAGGAAAACCCTTCTCCAGAAGGGTTTTCCTC
>QWCN01000293.1_pt1 | contig 90381 bp, 73 predicted proteins | sample 1972711 | NCBI WGS metagenome assembly QWCN01 (sample SAMN09866707, study PRJNA288562) | Human gut metagenome isolate term1_stool, whole genome shotgun sequencing... | isolation source: gut | host: Homo sapiens | place: USA: California | reverse complement strand
TGCGCCAGCGCACAAACCTCCTTCACCGTAATTCTGTTTACAGGTTTTTCCTTCAGCAGTTTCAGAAAAGACTGCTTGAGCACCATTTGCGTATAGCGTTTCCTTGCATCCATCTTCTCCATATTGAGCCCCTCCAAAAAAAGTTTACAAAGAAAAGCAACGCTTTGACAGAAAGTGTTGCTTTTCTTTCGGTCGTATGGCAAGTGCTGATTGTTTCTGCCTTTCCCCTCAAGTATACTGTGCTTGTGAAAGATAATCAACACTTGTATGCTTATTTGAGGAGGCTTTTTTAATGTATGATAAATATCTTGTTACAGGTGCCACCGGCTTCCTTGGCAGAGCTGTTGTAGAAGCGCTGGTACGCCGCGGCACACGAGTGTATGCGCTTGTGCTGCATGATGACCCCTATATCAATTTGCTCCCCAAAGAAGTCCATACCGTCATCGGTGATGTGTGTGCGGAAAACTCGCTGACAGACTTCTTCGCGGATGCGGACAGCCGTACCTGTGTGATTCACTGCGCCGGTATCGTCTCTGTCGCGTCCAGACCCGGTTCGAAGCTCTATCAGGTCAATGTAGGTGGGACATGGAGCGTTCTCCGGCAATGTATGGAGCGTAATGTGGGCAAAATGGTCTATGTTAGTTCCGTCCATGCCATACCGGAAAAGCCAAAGGGCTGCACCATTACGGAGGATTGCGAATTCTCTCCGGGGCTTGTGGACGGAGATTACGCCAAGAGCAAGGCAACCGCAACAGAGCTTGTCTTCAATGCGGCAGAGCGCGGGCTGAATGCCAGCATTGTCTTCCCCTCCGGTATCATCGGGCCGGGCGATATACAGGGAGGGAGCTTCACCTCAATGGCGAAATCGTTTCTTTCCAGAAAGCTGCCCTTTGCCGTTTGCGGCGGATATGACTTCGTGGATGTGCGAGATGTGGCAAAAGGCATTCTCGCCTGTTCCGAAAACGGAGAGCCCGGCAAAGGATACATTTTGTCCGGCCACTATGTCACCATTCGCAAGATGCTTCAGCTCGTGGGAAAGACTGCAAAGCTGAAGTATCGCCCCATCTGCCTGCCACTGGGGCTTGCAAAGCTGGCGGCTCCATACTATGAACGTCGAAGCACGAAGGAGCGAAAGCCGCTGTTTTTCACCCCTTATTCCGTTGCTGTTCTTGCCTCAAACGGGCAATTCAGTCATGCTGCAGCATCGGAATGCTTTGCGTATCATCCGCGCCCGGTGGAGGATACTTTGCAGGACATGACAGCCTGGCTTTTGGGGCAGAGGAGAACGGACGAAGTGTGACCTCACATCAACAAAAAGCACCTTGAGCAGGCTGCACATGTTACTGATATACTCCGCAATCTCAGCTGCCATCAACAGGCTGTCCTCCGCCCTTTGCGGTTATCTGGAAGCCATGTTTGAATAAGATATGCGGCGCTGTAATTGCAGCACATCCGGTTTTAGACAATCGGGTGTGCTGCTTTTCTCATACCGGACAGCATTTTTCTTCTGTGCCTTAACCGAATATCCACCCCCTGAGAGATACCGCAAGACGGGTCACGCTCGTCAAGCAGCGGGTGCGGGAAAACACCCGCCGGAGGCAGCGGCGCGGCATCTATGGACTGAGCGCCGCGTGTATGCTGCTGTTCGCGGTCTTGACGCAGACGGCAGGCACGGTCGTCGCTCCGGGTCAACCTGAGGCATGGGGCGTGTTCGGCGCAATGCTGCTGCGGGAGGACGCGGGGGGCTATGTGCTGGTGTCCGTCGTCTCCTTTGCAGCGGCGGTGGTCATCACCGCGCTGTGCTTCCGGCTCAGAAACAGAGAAACTCAGAGTAAAGGCGGGACGGGCAAGCCCGCCCGACACGAAAAGGAGGAGAAAAGCCAATGAAGAAACGAATCCTCAGCATCCTGCTGCTGTGCTGCATGGTGCTGACGCTGCTGCCGACAACGGCTTTTGCTGCGGGTGAGCTTCGCCGTGATAAACAATTCTAAACGGAGGAAAGAAGATGAAAACAGGGAAAAAACTACTCACAGGATCACTTTTGGCGCTTTGCGCCGCTCTTTTGGTGCTTTGCATCGTGCTTGCCGCAGGATGGAGCAAGGCGGCAAAAATCGACACTGCACTGCCGGAGGTGCGGAACAACGGCACGGCGATCCAGTGGAAATACAGCGATGAAGCCGATTGGCATGACCTTGTGGCGCTTACCGAGCTGCGGGGTGCTGCCGGAGAAGCCGGTAAGGACGGAGCCAACGGTAAAGACGGAATTAACGCCAAAAGCATCGAGGTGCAGCGAGCCGCAACCCACATACAGTGGCGTTACGCGGGTGACGAGTGGCAGAACCTTGTGGCGATAGTCGACATCACAGGCCCCGCCGGACAGAGCGGTAAGGGCGGAGCAAACGGAAAAACACCGGAAATCCGCGTGAACGAAAACACCGGCAAGGACGGAACCGACGGTGCCACCGGTAAGGACGGTAAAACACCTTTTATCGGCGAGAACGGCAACTGGTGGATCGGAGAAACCGACACCGGGGTGAAAGCCGCAGGTGTTGACGGTGAAAAAGGCGACAAGGGTGACCCCGGCGAAAAAGGTGACAAAGGCGATAAGGGTGATAAAGGCGACAAGGGCGACCCCGGTCAGAACGGCGGAAGCTCCGGGTATTTTCATGCAAAAGCGTCAGTAGGGACGGCTCTTCTTCAAAACTATCCCGCAAGAATTGAATTTACTGAAAAAATAAACAGAGGCGGTCTGATTTCAGCTTCCGGAAATGAAATTACGCTGAAAAAGGGGCATATATACAATATCATCATAAGCGGCTCTCTGGGAGTCGGCTCAAACGCTCCCGGGAGCACCGGTTATTATGGCATCCAAATGACAGACAGCAGTGAGGATGCAGATTTTTGCAGGAATATCACACGCATAAAAAGAGATGGAACAAAACTTCCGTATAGTAACGACTATCATTCCTTTAACTTCAACAGAATGTATGACGCATCAGCCCGAGATATAACATTGAAATTTTTATTTGAGCAATCGGAATACAATACACTCCTTGAGGGGTTCATCGGCACCATTACCATAACCGCTCTTGATTAAGTTTACATAACGGAGGTAGCAAGAAATGAAAAAACGAATACTCAGCATCCTGCTGCTGTGCTGCATGGTGATTCCGCTGCTGCCGACAACGCCCTTTGCTGCGGGTGAGCTTCGCCGTGATAAACAATTCTGAACGGAGGAAAGAAGGTGAAAACAGGGGGAAAACTACGTACAGGATCACTTTTGGCGCTTTGCGCCGCTCTTGAGGGGCGCGGGCAAATAGCCCCGCGCCCCATTCGCTGTCTTCCCAGAAAAAGACGGCTGTTCCTCAAAAGAACAGCCGTCCCGTTTTTTTCTGCTGATATGTATCTGAAATCAGACCACAAACAGGTACAGGAGATATCTACAAGTCTGTTTGTCAGCCCATATCGGCGGATAGAGCCTTGCTGATTTGGGCTTGCAGTGCCTCCGCCTGCTTCTTTTCCGTAACAGCGCCCACGATGGGGTCGCCCACGATGTTGCCGTTCCTGTCAACCACATAGGTGGTGGGATAGGCAAAGATATTGGTGGTGAACTTGCCGGCCTCTCCATCGGAAGCGAAATACACGTTCTGATAGGTCGCGCCCTTCTTGGCAAGCACATCCTTGGCCTCGGAAATGGCCGTCTCGTTGCCGTCCAGCGTGAAGGTGTTGACACCGATGAGAGCGCCGCCCTTCTCCGCAAGCTCCTTGTTCAGCGCGTCCAGCTCGGCAAGCTCTCCCACGCAGGGGTTACAGGTGGTAAACCAAAAATTCACAACGGTGACGGCGTTTTTGGCGAACAGCTCGCTGCTCTTCACCGTGTTACCGTCCAGATCCTTGCCCTCAAAGGCGGGAAACTTCTGCATACTGCCATCGTCAGGCGGCGTGGTCATATCGCTGCCCGCCGGGACGCTCGTATTGTCATCACTATCAGGCGTCTCTGACAGCCAGGGATACTTCGTCTCCAGCTCCGCCCGCTGGTTCTCAATATCCTTGATCTTGGTGGCCTCGCCGGTGAGCAGCGTCAGCTCCTCCTCGGTGAACTGATCCTTGGCATTCTCGATGGTCTTGAGCAGAAAATCGCCGTAGTTGCCGCCGTCCTCTATCATGGCCATGCCCTTATCGGCTGCCATAAAGACCTTTTCCCAAAGAGCTGTGTTTTCCGACAGGATGGCATTTTCCTGCGCCTTCAGCTGCTCGTACAGCGCTTTTGCCTCCTCGCCGCCATCATTGCCGTCTGTGTCCTCTGCGGGCTTTGTGCCACAGGCGACCATACCGGCGGCCAGCACCAGCGCCAGCATTAGTGTGATGATTTTCTTTACGTTCATTTTGTTTCCTCCGTTTTTAATGTATTTGCAGGTTCTACAGGTTCTTTTTTGCCGTCTCCAAAGCCGTAGCGGAAGCTGACGGCGTTGGTGGGACAGGCGCGGATGCACATCCCACAGCGGATGCACTCGGTGTGGTTGGGCGTTTTTGTCACGTCCACATCCATTTTGCAGGCCTTGGCGCATTTTCCGCAGGAGACGCATTTGTTCCTATCCACCTTCATCTGGAAGAGGGACACCCTGTTAAACAGCGCGTAAAACGCACCCAGCGGGCACAGCCACTTGCAGAAGGGCCGGTAAAATACGATACTCAGCACGATCACTGCCAGCAGGATGCTGAATTTCCAGGTAAACAGGCTGCCCAGCGCCGCCCGGATGCCGGAATTGGCAAGGGACAGTGGGATGGCTCCCTCCAGCACGCCCTGGGGGCAGAGATACTTACAGAAGAAGGGGTCACCCATGCCTACGTCGTTGACGAGAAACGCCGGCAGCAGGAAGACCATCACCAGCAGCACGGCGTACTTGAGGTACGTCAGGGGCTTGAGCTTTTTTGTTGAGAGCTTCTTAGTGGGGATCTTATGCAGCAGCTCCTGAAACCAGCCGAAGGGACACAGGAAGCCGCAGATGAAGCGCCCCAGCAGTACGCCCAGCAGAATGAGAAAGCCTGTGATATAATAGGAGAAGCTGAACTTGGAGGACCCCACCACCGCCTGAAACGCCCCGATGGGACAGGCGCCGGAGGCTGCCGGGCAGGAGTAGCAGTTCAGCCCCGGCACGCAGACGGTCTTGCCCGCGCCCTGATACAAGCCGCCCTTGAGAAAGTTCGGCAGGTGCAGGTTGGTCAATAAGGCCGCCCCTGCCTGTATCCAGCCCCGAAAACGGGCCAAAAGATGGGACGCGCCCGAAGTATTCTTCTTATCCAATGCCCACACACTCCAGACATAATTTGATCGCTTTGCTCAGCACCGTGGCGGCCTCGCCCCGCCAGACGCCGAAGCACAGCATGGCGGCTCCCGCCAGCAGCAGCGTGACCTGCGCTGCTGCCTTCTTCCTGTGACTCATTTTGATCACCCTTTCCTGTTTCTGCGGCCTATCATAGCGCAGGCGGGTTAAAATCTTTGTTAAGAACAGAAATTTAACACAAATTTTATCCGGCTCTGCTATAATAGGAGACAACCTGTTCATTAAGGAGGCAACTATGCACCTTTTGATTGTAGAGGACGAGCGCGCCCTGTGCGACACCGTCGCCCGCAGCCTGCGGCGGTCGGCCTACAGCGTGGATTGCTGCTACGACGGCGAGAAGGCGCTGGAGCTGCTGGAAACGGAGCGGTACGATCTGGTGCTGCTGGATCTGAACCTGCCGAAAAAGGACGGAATGACGGTGCTGCGCACCCTGCGGCAGACCGACAGAGAGACACCTGTGCTGATCCTCTCGGCTCGCGGCGAGGTGGAGGATAAGGTGACGGGCCTGGATGCCGGCGCCAATGACTATCTGGCGAAGCCCTTCCATCTGGCGGAGCTGGAGGCGCGCATCCGCAGCCTGACCCTGAGGCAGTTTACCCAGCAGGATGTGGTGCTGCGCTGCGGGCAGCTCACCTTTGATGCCCGTGCGCGGGCAGTTTCCGCCAACGGGCAGCCCCTGACGCTGACCCGCAAGGAGACGGGGATCCTGGAATACCTGATGGCGCATCAGGGGCGGCCTGTGAGTCAGGAGGAGCTGATGGATCACGTCTGGGACAACAGCGTGGACAGCTTCAGCAACTCCATCCGCGTCCACATCTCCGCCCTGCGGAAGAAGCTGCGCACCGCGTTGGGCTACGACCCTGTCCGCAACCGCATCGGCGAGGGCTATCTGATGGGAGGGGACGAAGAATGAAGCGGCTTTCCCTGCAGTGGCGCATCACACTGATGTCCGTCCTGCTCATCGGCATCACCTGCGTGGACATGAATCTGCTGCTCTGTTCCTCCGGTGTGTACTATATGGACACCATTGCAGACAGCTTACAGGGCGGCGGCACGGTGATCCTGAATGAGGGCGGCGCGGCAAGCTTTGACCCGCAGCTCGTTGCGCCCAGCGAGGAGCTGACCATCGTTGTCGATGGGGCGCAGGGACGCTTCCGCACCACCAACTGGTATATCACGGCTATAGTGACACTGCTCAGCGGAATTTTGGCCTATTTCGTCAGCGGGCGAGCCCTCAAGCCCCTGCACAGCTTCGCCTCTCAGGTAGAGAAGGTGCAGCTGAACAATCTGGCGGATGTGAGGATCGATGAGGACGTGCTGCCGGAATTCCGGCAGCTCAGCCACTCCTTCAACCAGATGCTGGAGCGGTTGAACAACGCCTTTACCGCCCAGCGGCAGTTTACCGGCAATGCCGCCCACGAGCTGCGCACGCCGCTTGCGCTGATGCAGGCACAGCTGGAGCTGTTTTCCGCAGAGCACACCGATGTGCTGCCGGAGACGGCGGAGTTTCTCCTGCTTTTGCGGGAGCAGACGGAGAGGCTGACGCAGATGACCAAAACGCTGCTGGAAATGAGCAATTTGCAGCAGGTGGCGCGGAACGAGCAGATTCAGCTTATCCCAATGATTGAGGAGATTTTCACAGACCTCGCCCCGCTGGCAGAAAAGCGCGGTGTCACGCTAAAAGCGGAGGGCGACGGCGTTATGACCGGCAGCGACGCGCTGATCTATCGGCTGATCTTCAACCTGACGGAGAACGCCGTCAAGTACAACCGCCCTGGCGGCTCGGTGTGGGTCTACGTCACACAGGAGACGGAAAAACTCCTGATCCGCGTTTCCGACACCGGCCGCGGCATTCCGGAGGAATTTCAGCGGAGCATCTTTCAGCCCTTCTTCCGGGTGGACAAGTCCCGCAGCCGCGAGTACGGCGGCGCGGGACTGGGGCTTTCTCTGGTGTGGGAGATCGCCGATCTCCACGGCGGCTGCGTTTGGGTGGAGGAAAGTTCGGACAAGGGCACGACCATCGCGGTGGAGCTGCCGATACAGTGAAGCTGCATCTCACATAAAGCAATAAGCCGCGCAGTGGGAGCACCCTTCGGGCGCTCCCGCCTTATCTTAGCATTTTGAATGACTTTGTATTTTCCCAAAGGCCCCCGCTTCGGCGGGGGCCTTTGTCTTTTCACCTTTCGTTTCCCGCTGCGTAGGATAGACTGTACGGAGTCGCCCGGCTCCGCATACTACGGATACGGAAAAGGGAGTGTCTATGCAATCATCTGTCCTTCAGGGGATATTGCTCCCCTTCTGGGGCACGTCGCTGGGTGCGGCGTGCGTATTCTGCCTGCAAAGAGCGCCCTCCGCCGTTCTGCGCCGCGTGCTGGAGGGCTTCGCCGCCGGGGTGATGACCGCTGCCTCGGTGTGGAGCCTGCTGCTGCCCGCTATCGACTGGGCGGACATGGGCCGCTGGTCCTTCCTTCCGGCGGCGGGCGGTTTCTGGCTGGGGGTGCTGTTCCTGCGGCTGCTGGAGCGACTGCTGCCGGAGGCTGTTACCGACCGTTCCACCACCATGACCCTTCTGGCGGTGACGCTGCACAACATCCCGGAGGGGATGGCGGTGGGTGCGGCCTATGCCGGATGTGTGGCGGCAGGAGCCGCCGCGCCCGCCGCGGCGTTTACGCTGGCGCTGGCCATCGCCATCCAGAATGTGCCGGAGGGCGCCATTGTGGCCCTGCCCCTGCGTACCGCCGGTGCGGGGAAGGGGAGAGCCTTTTTGGGCGGCGTGCTCTCCGGCGTGGTGGAGCCCCTGGCCGCCGGCGTGACGGTGCTGGCGGCGGCGCTCATCGTTCCGGCACTGCCCTGGCTGCTGGGCTTTGCCGCCGGGGCCATGCTCTATGTGGTGGCCGCCGAGCTGCTGCCCACGCGCGGCGATTCCGGCCCGGGGGCGCTGGCCTTTGCCGCGGGCTTTACCGTAATGATGATCCTGGACGTGGCGCTGGGGTAGGGAGGAGGGTTGACAACGGCCAATTCCTGTAATATAATATCGCTGACAAGTAAATAAACAGTCTGTTGATCCAATGTCGCCGGCGGCCGTACAGCCCACCATGGGCCAGGCGTCGGCATAGAAGGAAAGGGGTAGCCAAACCCCGCACGACCGGTACTGTGAGCGCAAGGATGCACCGAAGCGGCGTAAGCCGCCGGGACGAAAGTCCGCCATTGTGGGTAAGCCCATGAGAAGGTAGGCTGCAAACGAGGCGGGAATACTGTTCCCCCGCGGCGCGAGCCAGGAGAATTGCATTGTGTAGGACAAAGTTGCAGCGGGCGCGCTCTCCGTGTGCGGGAACCTTGTACCACCATGTAGATGTACCACGCTGGCCTCCTGAATGGGAGGTCGGTGTTTTTTGCACCACCTTTTTCGCGGCCGGCCCTTTTGGGCGGGCGGCGGGGGCGGCGTCTTTCCGTGGTGCAGGGGTCGTATCTATTGCGTTCGCTGTCCGGCTTTGCGCCGGGCAGCGTTTCATTTTCGCGGGACAGAGTGCACTCTGTCCCATTTTTCATGCCCTGCATGAAAAATATTTCCCTTGCCAGGCTGACACGCTGCCATACACAGCGAAGCGGTGCGGAAAACTCGACTGTCAAGCTGAGGCGCCGTGCGCTTTCCATCTGACCGTGAAACTGTGCAGACGAGTCCCCTTTGTCAAGCTGAGGCGGCCATTGGCCGCGTGCTTTTCCATAAGTGGGGCGGGGATGTTGCCGCATCCCCGCCCACCCCCTCACGTCGACAAAAAATTTACATAAAGGAGAAAGAGACATGAAGAAGAGAGTCATAAGCTGGCTGCTGACCGTCGTGATGGTCGTCAGCCTGCTGCCCACCTCCGTGTTGGCCGACACGCTGGCCGCGGATCAGGAGCAGCAGACCCAGCAGGAACAGATAACTCCGGTGGACACGGAGAACACCGTCCCTGCCGAGGATGAGGAGACGCAGGAGCAGCAGGAGCCTGCTGAGGAAGTGCCTGTGTCCCAGATGGCCCGCAGCGGCGGCGCGGCGCTGGCGCTGGCGGAAGGAACTGTCAGCTCCGCGAAGGAGTTTGCGGCGATGGACGCCAGCGGCAGCTATACGCTGACGAAGGATATCATTGTCACCGAGCCCTATGCCAGCGACTTTTCCGGCACCTTTGACGGCAACGGCCACACCGTGACGCTGAATATTACCGCCAAAACGAACTATGTCGGTCTGTTCAAGACGCTGGCGGGCGGCGCCGTGGTGAAGAATGTGAAAGTGGATGGTACAGTGTCGGGCACGGAAGGCGTTGCCGGCATTGCAGCCCAAGCCAATGGCGCAACCATTAGTGGCTGTATCAACTGTGCAGAAATCTCCGCAACCGAACGACATGTAGGCGGTATCGTTGGAAAACTGCGGGGAGGTACAGTAGAGAATTGCTATAACACAGGTGCCATTTCCAGCAGCAGAACAAGACCCATAAATATGGGAGGGATAGCTGGTTATGTAGATGGCGGAGCGAGTGTTGAGAATTGCTACAATACTGGAAGTATCACTGGAAGTGGAGACAATACAGCCGCAGTTGTCGGATGGAATGCTGCTACAGTTAAGAACTGCTACTACTTGGAGAGCACATATAAAGTGGGGTCTTGTGGAAATGGCGACTACACCGACCCCACTGTGTCCAAGACCGATGCAGAGATGCGCAGCGGTGATATTATTACCCTGTTAGGCAGCGCCTTCATGGCCAAGGCCGGGGACTATCCTGCCCTCAGCTGGGAGACCCCCACCGCGGCGGTACTCTTTGCCATTGCTCCCGCGAATGCCACGCTCGAAATCAATGGCGGCACTTATACCGGCTCCACCACCGTGGCGCTGCCCGCCGCCGATACACCGTATTCCTATACCGTGTCCTGTGACGGTTACACCACAAAAACCGGCACCGTGACCGTGACGAACAAGGACAACCCCGTGGCTGATCCTGCCAATGTTACTGTTACGCTGGCGGAGGACACCTCTGCTTGGGTGAACGTGACCTTCAATGTCACGCCCACGGGTGCGGCCCTGACCGTCAAGCGGGGCGACACGGAGATCGAGCCGCAGAGTGACGGCAGCTATAAGCTGCTGAAGGATCACACCTATACTTACACCGCCGAGACCGCCGAGGAGGGATATGAGCCCGCTGCCGGCGAAGTGACTCCCGACGAGAGCAGCACCCAAACCGTGGCGCTGAAAAAGGTGCAGAGCATTGCGGTGACCAAGGCTCCCACAAAGACGGAGTACTACAAGGGCGATGCCGAACTCGACCTGACCGGCATGGTTCTCACGGTGAAGTATGAGGGCACCGATGAAACCCGCACCATTGAAGGCGACTATGCCGCCGCCGGTGTGACCTATGAGGGCTTTAGCACCGAAAAACCTATCGAGAGCCAAACCGTCACCGTAAAGTACAGGGGCAAAACCGCCACCTTTACCATCAAGGTGAAGGACGCAATGCTCTTTGCTGACTTTTTCACGGGACTCAATGGCATTGCCACAGCGCAAAACAGCACCTCCTACAAATTTGAGCCGGTGCTGCTGGATGGCGGTTATGTCCTGAAATCCACCAATGAAAAGAAGGGCAACACCACCTCCAGTCTGACCCTGACCTTTGCCAAGGCTGCCCAGTTGACCTTTGACTGCAAAACCGACTCCGAAAAAAATTATGATGGCCTGCGCGTAGATATTAACAATCAACAGGGAAACCAATTTGGTTCAACCGGCGGCGGATACAGTGGTGAAAAGCAAGATTGGAAAGAGTTTTCCATCGCTGTAAATGCCGGGGATAAGGTCACCGTAAACTACCGAAAAGATAGCAGCGGGGACAAGGGGCAAGATTGCATTTGGCTGCGCAATTTCCGCGCCGAGGTGCTGCCCACCGTGCGCTTTGATGTCAAGGATGCGGCAGGAACGGCAATTGATGCCACTGTGACGCTGAAAAAGGGCTACACCGGCCTGACAGCGGGTACAGACGGAAGTTATGCCCTGACAGTTGGCGAAAAATACACCTATACGGTGGAAAAGAAAGGCTACGAAAAGGTAACGCAGGAGTTTACCGCCCAAGAGGGGAACAACACCATTACCGTTACCCTTGTCAAGCTGCCGGTCATTACCCTGAAGTTTACCCCCGATGATGCGGCGGTAACACTGAAACAGGGAAACACCACCGTTTACAAGGAGTCTGCGGACAGCGAAAAAGGCAAGAATGTCTATATCGCTGCCAAGAATACCGACTACACCTACACCGTCAGCAAGTTTGGCTATGAGACGGCCACCGGCACGATCAGTGTTGCGACCACCGATGTGAACAAGACCGTCAAGCTGACCGAGTTGGCAAAGCAGACGGTGACCTTCAACATCACCAAGCCGGAGGGCGTGAACGCCGAACCGACCATCACCGTCAAGTCCGGCAGTATCACCGCCTACACGGGCAGCGGCGCGAACTGCACTCTCCCCGCCGGGGACTATACCTACACGGCCAAGTTGGATGGCTGCGATACCTTGTCTGGGAGTTTTGTGGTCAAGGCTGCCAAGACCATAGGCCTGGAGTTCGTCAAGTCGCTGACCTTTAACGATTTCTTTGCCGGCCTGGACGGTATCACCGCCGAGAACGGCACACGATATGGCTTTGAACCGGTACGGGCTGCTGGTGGGAACTATTTGGAGAGCAATAGAAGGAGTTACGGTGCGACTTCCTTGACCCTGACGGCGACAGAGTCCCGCTTGGTGTCCTTCCGGTATCTTGCAAAGGGAAATAAAGCCGAATATTCATGGGAAGACGATTCTGCCTTTACCGTGAAAAAGGGTACTACTCTGCTGACAGCCTACGAGGAGAACGGTTGGAAAACCTTTAGCACGGTGTTGAATAAGGATGAAAAACTCACCTTGTCTTTCAGCGAAAGTGGCAGCAGTTACTATGTCCGGCTCAAGGATTTTGCCGCCGCCGCAGCCCACACCCTCACCCTTAAAACTCCCGACGGTGCAACGGTGGTGCTGAAGGACCGTAGCGGCGCGGAGATCACCGGCAAAAACGGCGCATACACCGTTGCCGCCGGTACCTATGCCTATACCGTCAGCAAGTTCGGCTACGAGACCAAGACGGGGAACATCACCGTTAGCGCCGATGTGAACGAGACCGTCACGCTGAGCGAACTTGCCTCCTGCACCCTGACCTTTGCCGTAACTCCGGCGGAAAACGCTAAGGTGACCGTGACCCACCCCGTGGGCGGCACCATCAAGCCCGAGGCCAACGGCGGCTACAAACTCTACCTCGGCGAGACCTATGCTTACACCGTCACCAAGGCGGACTATGTCCCCGTTCACGGCAGCATCACCGCCGCCGAGGACAAGACGCTCTCCTTCACCTTAACTTACGCGGGTGAGGGCTGGGACGGCACCGCCAAGACCGCACCCACCCAAGACAAAAACGGCGTCTATCAGATCGGCACCGCCGCGAAGCTGGCCTGGTTCGCCGATGCGGTCAACAAGGGCGACACGACCATCAGCGGCAAGCTCACCGCCAACATCAACCTCAACGACAAGGCATGGACGGCTATCGGTACCGACAGTAATAAGTTTGCCGGCACCTTGGACGGCGATAATTACACCGTTAGTGGTTTGGCAGGAACTGGCGGATTAGTCTATTATTTGAGCGCCAATGGAACTGTCAAGAGTTTGTGTGTGGATTGCGCCATTGACGGTACAAGTAATGTCGGAGGTATTGCGGATAAGAGTGAAGGCCGGATTGAAAACTGCCTCGTCAGTGGTTACATCAAAGGCGGCGATGACGTGATCTTTGGTGTTGGCGGTATTGTTGGTCATGGTGTGGCAGGCAATGTCATTAGTGGCTGCGTGAGCACAGCGGATATTCTGTTCAAGTACTCCCGGTATGCGGTGCAAAATGGCGCGGGAGGTATCGTGGGTTATACTTACGGTACCGTAGAGAACTGCTATTTTGCGGGGAACGTCCACACTAACGCAAAGAGTGTTAGCGCTGGCGGATTTGGCGGACTTGTCGGCTGTGCGCGCAGTAATGCTGTTATGAAAGACTGCTACACTGTAGGTGCTGTCACCGGTCCGGAAAGCAGCTTCGGTGCGGTGGTAGGCAAGGTGAACTCCGGCGCCACCATCACCAACTGCGCTTATCTGGACACCGTCGCACCACAGGCCGCGGCGGATGGCACCACCAGCGGTATGACTGCCCGCACCGCGGACTATATGCGCACCCCGGAATTTGCGGCGGAGATGGGGATGCACCTTGACAGCGGCAACAGCAACGGCGGCTTCCCGGTGCTGCCCTGGCAGGGCGGCACCCCCGTGGACAATGCCGACCTCAAGGCCGCTGCCGCCGCCGCCAACGCCTTGGAACTTCGCGGCATGAGCGCCGCCGACGCCGCCAAGAAAGCCAAGGCCGACTGGTACGCCGAGACTGTGCTGAGATTCTATGACCTTACGGACTATAACGATAAGGCCGACCTCTGTGAGAAATACGGCATCGAAGAGCCCGGCGAAGCGGTCACGGACCTGCACGACTACTTCCTGAACGCCCTGCAAAAGCACTTCTATAAGGAACTGGGGCTCGATGCCGAGAATGCAGACCTTCTGAAGGCCGATGCCACCGGCGTCTATCAGCTCCGCGGCCTTACCCCGGTGAGCAGCGACCCGGAGGAGGAAGAGGAGATCGCGCAGACCTATACCGGCTTCCTGACCCTGCCCGCGAGCGTCACCGTTCCCGTGGAGGGCAGTGGAGAGAAGACCGTTTCCCTCGCATGGACGGCGGATAACGCTCTGGTGAACACCGCCACCGGCGCGCTCACCGCGCCTGCGGCGGATAAGGTCACGGTGACCCTCACCGCCACGCTCCAAAGCGGCACTTCCACGAAGACCAAGACCTTCACGCTGTGCCTCTGGTCCGAGAATGCGGAAAAGGTGCAGACTCTGGAGGATATTGCCGCCGAGTTCACGCGCAAGAATACCGCCGTGCAGCCTCTGGAAGGCGTGGGGCTCTATTATGAAACCAACATCACCCAAGCCTTCCGCCGCCTGCTGGCAGAGCAGGGCTATGCGGATGTGGCGGACAACTCCGAGATCACCTATGTTAACGGCAGCGCCAAGGCCAACGGCTTTGACGGTACCAAGGTACAGTACATTGCCGACAACGGCAAAATCACCTACTTCACCGGCGACGGCACCGCCCGCCAGACCGTGCAGTACACGGGCCTTAAGTTCAACATCACCTATGCCGGGGTCACCAAGGAGATCACCCTCCGTGCCACCGTGGGGCGCAGCGCCGACGCGGTGCAGAAACTGCTGGAGAGCGCCGCCGGGTCCCTGAATTGGGAACTCATCCGCGGCGAGAACACCAACGGGGCCACCCAAAGCGAGGTGGCGGGCTGGACGCTCTACACCGTGAACGACCGCATCACCTCCAACCTCACGCTTCCCTCCGGCATTGCGGGGCGCTATGATGTGAAGGTGCAGTGGGGCACCCGGAACACCGAGTGGCTCTACATCACCAACGGCACCAACGGCACCGGCGTGGGCACCGTCAACCGCCCCCTGCAGCCCGCAGACGGCACGGCGCTGCCCGAGAAGGCCGGCAAGTTCCGGCTGATCGCCCGCGTGACCTATGACGCCTTCGATGACTACACGCTGGCGCACATCACCGGCGACAACGGCGTGGAGGTCTATGCCGATGTGCTCTTTGACGCCACCGTTGCGCCCTTCGACAGCAGCGTGACCAGCGAGATGCAAAACGCTCTGGCGGAGAAGTATCAGGGGCTCCTGCGCGACTTTGTGGACAAGACAAAGCCCGTGGACACGACTGCCGTCGGCGACGATATGCAGATGCCCAGACCCGCTCTTCTGGAGGAAAAGGGCATCATGAGCGACAGTTATAACCAGAAGGTCACGATGGTGAGCCTTACCCCCGATGTGCTGGACTTCTATGGCTACCATGCCCGCGTTTACCGCCCACTGCCCGGTGAGAAGCCGGTGGAGGCGAAGTATGTGGTGACCATCACCACCCGCAGCTCCGGCCTTCTGCTGGCGCGGCAGGAGTTCAGCTTCACCATTCAGCCTTTTACCCCGCAGGAGTTGGATGGCGCTGCCGCCTTTATGACCGAGGCGCTGACCGAGGCTGTTTACTGGAACGGCATCAGCAACGGCAACACCGACAAGGACAACATCACCGGCGACCTCAAGCCCTTCGTGGAGATCCACAAGGAGCAGGACGGCACCCTCACCTATGTCTACGGTGCGGTGAACATGGACTTCAGCGGCATCAAGGCGGACGACATCCCCGGCTGGTACGCCTCGGAGAAGTACCGTACCTTCTATTCCTCCCGCCCCACCGTCATCGAGCATGAACTGCTGCGGGTGCACCCGGCGGAGTATAACGCCAAGGTCACCGTAAACAGCGTGCTCTCTTACAGCAAGTACGCCCAGTATTGGGAAAAGTTCGGCATCAACGGCACCGAGGAGAGCAAGGAACGCTACAAGGACTTTGCCCAATTCTACAAGCAGCCCATCCACATCGACCTGACGGTGATCGGCGAGAAGAACGCCGCTGACCCCAACGAAAATCAGACCCTCACCGTGAAGGTCAAGGTGGACGGCTACGACAAGAACGGCCATACTTTCACGGGAATCTCCGGCTTTACCTTCACCGGCAAGGCCAACGAGGATCCCACCGCTTGGGACGCTGTGAAGGCGTGCCTTGACAGTGCCAAGTACACCTATACCGGCAGCGGCGCCTACATCAAGAGCATCACCGATGCGGCGGGCCACACCCTCAAGGAGAAGGGCGACGGCAAGTCCTCCGGCTGGATGTTCGGCATCGCCGTCAAGGGCGGCAACGAGACTCTGCCCAAGACCACGCTGGACAACACCTATCTCAAGGACGGCGACACCCTGCGCCTGTTCTTTACCGACACCTATATCCCGCTGGATCCGACGGATCCCGCCGTGCCCGGTGCGGAAGTGCCCGGCTTCGATGAGGCGTATGCCGGCGCCAAGGCGTATATCCAAAGCGCGGTGAGCGCCCCGGTCGTCAGCTATCTCTTCGGCGAGTGGGCGGTACTGGGACAGGCTCGCGCCAAGGTGCCCCTGTCCGAGGCATATATCGCGGCCTATTATGAGAAGGTCGTGGCCTATGTAAAGGCGAACATCGGCTCTGACGGCATCCTCCGGAAGCCCGATGATAAAAACACCCCCGTCATCACCGACAACGAGCGTATCATTCTGGCCCTTACCGCCATCGGCAAGGACCCCGCCAACGTGGGCGGCAAAAACCTGCTGACGGCGCTGCAGGACAAGGATATCATGAAGGTCACCGATACCAGTAAAACGGATATCAACGGCCTCGTCATGGGTCTGCTGGCGCTCAACAGCCGCAATTACACCTCCGACACCTCCTGGCTGGTGCAGGCTGTTCTTGAACAGCAGAACAAAGACGGCAGCTGGAGCGCCAGCGCCGACACAAAACCCGTCGGCGACGTGGACATGACCGCCATGGCGCTGCAGGCGCTGGCGCCCTACTATAAGGACGGCGGCAATGAAACCGTGAACACCGCCGTGAAGAAAGCCCTCAACTGGCTCTCCGGCAAGTATCGAAGCGGCTACGACTCCTCCGAGAGCTGCGCGCAGGTGGTCATCGCCCTTTCCGCCCTGAATTTGGATGCCAACACGGACGCGCGCTTTACCAAGACCGTGGAGGGGAAGACCCTGAGCGTGCTGGGGAACCTCCTGCAGTACCGCGTGGCGGAGAACGGCGGCTTTAAGCATCAGTTCGCAGACAAGGCCGTCAACGAGATGGCCACGGAGCAGGCGCTTTGCGCCATGGCCGCCTATGCGCGCTTTACCGAGAAGGCCAACGCCCTCTACGATATGACCGACGCCGCCTGCGCCCATCGCTTCGGCGAGTGGAAAGTGACCGTGGCCGCCACCTGCACCAAGGACGGCGTCAGCCGCCGGATCTGCTCCATTTGCGGCGTCGTGGAGGAAAAGCCTGTTCCCGCGACGGGCCACAAGTTCAGCGCGTGGACGGTGACCAAGGCGGCCACCTGCACCGAAAGCGGTATCAGCACCTGTAAGTGCAGCGTTTGCGGCACGGAGGAGACGATGATCGTCCCGTCTCTGGGGCACAGTATGACTGCCACGGCGGGCAAGGCTGCTACCTGCACCGAGGCAGGCAACAGTGCCTATTGGACCTGCTCTCGCTGCCACAAGTTCTTCAGCGATGCGGCGGGCAAGACCGAGATCGCCAAGGACAGCTGGGTCATCGCGGCCCTGGGCCACGATGAGGCCACCCGTGCGGCGGTGGCGGCCACCTGCTACGCCTCCGGCCATGAGGCGGATACCTACTGCAAGCGCTGCGGCATTGTCATCACAGCTGGCGCGACCATTCCCGCCACCGGCAAGCACACCTACGTCAACGGCGTCTGCACCGTCTGCGGCGTCAAGAACCCGATGGCCAACGTCAAAGGCGATGACATCAAGGTGGACAGCAAAGACAACAAGACCGCCGCGGGCGACGGCTTGGTCATCAAGGCCGATGATACCATCACCGGGGAGGTGCTGGCGGACATCAAGGCAGCAGTGAGCGACGGTGCAATCACCGTGACCGTGACGGATACGCTCCAGCTCACCAACGAGCAGAAGGCCGCCGACGGCGGCAAGAGCGCCCTGACCGAGGCGGCCAAGACGGCCGGTGACGAGGTTAAGAAGGAGCTGAACAAGCTGGCCGAGAAGCTGGACGCCCTGCGCGGCGACAAATCCCGCAAGAACGCGCAGTTGGAGAAGGTCGTAGACGTGACTGTGGCGCTGGTCAAGACGGAAGGGAACGAGATCAAGACCGTGGCGCAGCTTATCGAGCTGCCCCACAGCGTCACCGTGACCATCCCCATCACCGACGAGCTGTACGCGGCCCTTCAGGGCAAGCACGTCTGCGTGGTGCGCAGCCACACGGATAGCAGCGGCAATGTGACCACTGCCGAGCTGTCCGCTACGCTGGGCGGCACCAAGGGCAATTATGTCCTGACCTTCCAGACGGACAAGGCCTCCGCGTTCGCTATCGTCTCCTATGAGACGGTGTCCTCCGGGTACTACTACGGCGGAAGCGGTACGGCCGACAGCGGCAAGACCGACTCCTCCAATACGGCGGACGACAGTCAGATGGTGCTGTGGCTGGGCAGCGCGGTCCTGGCGGCAGCAGCCGTTGTGGTGCTGACCCGGAAGAAGCGCGTTTCCAAGTAACAACAGAACAGCCGACGCAGAGGCGCGAAAGCGCCTCTGCGTATGGCGCTTTTATGAGAAATGAGAGATATGAAGAAAAACCACCGATTTTGGCTGTTGGCGCTGGCGCTGTCCCTGCTGCTGACCTGCGCCGCCTGCGGAAAAAAGACCGTATCGTACGCCCCCGGCAACATTCCCACGGCAACGCAGGAGCAGACCGCGGACACCAGGAAGGACGACACAGCTGAAACGGGCACCACCAAGGCTGACGGCAAGCAGGACGCGGCAAAGACTGAGGATAAGACCGCGGACGACAAGAAGCCTGACAAGCAGAAGTCGGCTGATGATGCCAAAAAGGCCGAGGAGGACGCCAAAAAGCAGGAGGAAGCCAAGCGCCTGGAGGAGCAGAAGCGGCTGGAAGAAGAGAAGAAACAGCAGGAACAGAAGCAGCCTTCTGCGCCGGACCCGGACCCTGCGCCTGCACCTGACCCTGCGCCGGCGGCGTCCGTATCGCTGTACATTTCCTGTGCCACGGTGCTCAATAATATGGACAAGTGCTCCGACGGCGTGAAGGATATTATTCCCGCCGACGGCGTGATCCTGTCCACCACGGTGACCATCACCGAGGGGGAGTCTGTCATGTCCGTACTGAAGCGGGCCTGCGGTGACGCGGGTATCCCGGTGAGCTCCAGCAGCAACTATGTCAGGGGCATCAACGGCCTGTTCGAAAAAAATGTGGGCAGGAGCTCCGGCTGGATGTACTGCGTGGGGGGAACCTTCCCCAGCTATGGCGCGGACAGCTATACGCTCTCCGGCGGCGAGAACATCCAGTGGCTCTACACCTGTAATATGGGTGCAGACGTGGGCAATACCTACATGGGCTGACAAAAGGGCGGCTTTTGCCGCCCTTTTTCCGCACGCAGGATTGACGTATCCCCTGGCGGCAGGGTATAATCAAAAGGTTAAGACATCATGTATGCAGGAGGTGATCCCATGGACGATACGCTGCGCACTTGCCATCCGGCGGTGAGCTTTGCCTATTTCGCCCTGGTCATCATCTGCACCATGTTTTTTATGCACCCGGTGTGCCTGGTCCTGTCGACGCTGGGCGGCGGGTGGTATGTTGCCCGTCTGCTGGGCGGCAAGGGCCTGCGCCGCCACCTGCTGTGGCTGCTGCCCATGGCCCTCCTGGCGGCGGCCCTGAACCCGGCCTTTGTCCACCAGGGCGTCACCATTCTGGCCTACCTGCCCTCCGGCAATCCTTTGACGCTGGAGAGCCTGCTCTACGGTCTGGCCGCCGGCGCCATGCTCAGCGCCGTGGCGCTGTGGTTCGTCTGCGTCACCGATGTCATCACCTCGGACAAGGTGGTGTACCTCTTTGGCCGCGTCATCCCAGCGCTGTCCCTGCTGCTGAGCATGATCCTCCGCTTTGTGCCCCGCTTTGTCCGGCGGCTCCGTGCCGTGGCGCAGGCCCAGCGGCATCTGGGCCGTGATACCCAGACCGGCGCCCCGGCCCGGCGCGTCAGAAGCGCCCTTCGTGTGTTCTCCATCGTTGTCACCTGGAGCCTGGAAAGCGGGCTCATTACCGCCGACAGTATGCGCTGCCGGGGCTATGGCCTGCCGGGGAGGACATCCTTCTCCCTCTACCGCTTTGACCGGCGTGACGGTGCCGTCGCCCTCTGGCTGGCCTTCTGCGGCCTGTATCTGCTGGGCGGCGGTCTGGCCGGCGGCTTGCGCTTTCAGTATTACCCCATGCTGCTCAGCGGCCCCGTCACACCGCTGACGGTCAGCTTTTTCGCCGTTTACGGCCTGCTCTGCTTTACGCCGGTGCTGCTGGACGCCCTGTCCCGGCGCCGCTATCTCGTCCGGAAAGGAGGGACTCCCCGTGCCTGAACTGCTGCGTTTGGAGCATTTTGGCTTCACCTATCCCCAGCAGCCCTGCCCCGCGCTGGCGGATGTGTCCCTCACGGTCCGTCAGGGCGAGTTCTGGGTCCTCTGCGGCGCCTCCGGCTGCGGCAAGACCACGCTTCTCCGCCAGCTGAAGCCCGCCCTGCGCCCCCACGGTGCGGCCGAGGGCCGTATCCTCTTCGACGGTCAGCCGCTGGATGACCTGCCGCCCCATCGGCAGGCCGCCGATATCGGCTTCGTCCTCCAGTCTCCGGAGGAGCAGACCGTCACCGACAAGGTCTGGCATGAGCTGGCCTTCGGACTGGAGAGCCTGGGTTGCGACACGCCCTCCATCCGTCGCCGCGTGGCGGAGATGGCCTCCTTCTTCGGCATCCAGGACTGGTTCCATAAGAAAGTGGATGAGCTCTCCGGCGGCCAGAAGCAGCTGCTGGCCCTGGCCTCGGTCATGGTGCTCCAACCCCGTCTGCTGATTTTGGATGAGCCCACCAGCCAGCTGGACCCCATTGCCGCTGCCGACTTTTTGCAGACTGTGGGCCGCCTGAACCGCGAGCTGGGCATCACCGTCCTTCTGACGGAGCACCGTCTCGAGGAGGCCTTGCCCCTGGCCACCCACGCCGCCGTGCTGGACGGCGGCCATCTCCTCTGTGCCGGCGCGCCGGAGGCGGTGTGCCGTTCCCTGCGGGGCCGCGGCCACGATATGTTCCTGGCCATGCCCGCCGCCGTCCGTATCTGGGCCGGGGTGGACAGCGACGCGCCCTGCCCCATCACCGTCCGCGAGGGCCGCGATTTCCTGTCCGGCTGGTGCGATGAATACCCCCTGTGCCCGCTGCCGCCCGCGCCGGTGTATCCCGCCGGGGATACCGCCCTTGTCGGCGCGGGTCTCTGGTTCCGCTATGAGCCGGACCAGCCGGACGTGGTCCGCGGTCTGGACCTTCAGGCCCGCCGGGGTGAGCTGCTGGCGCTTCTGGGCGGCAACGGCGCGGGCAAGTCCACCACCCTGGGCCTGCTGTCCGGTGCGCTGACGCCCCAGCGGGGCACCGTGACCCATACGGGCCGCATCGGCGTTCTGCCCCAGGACCCGCAGGCTCTGTTCGTGAAAAACACGGTCCGTCAGGACCTGTACGAATCCTTTGACGGCACGGACCTCCCCAAAGACCAGCGTGACCGCCGGGTAGAACAGGTGACGGCCCTTTGCCGCCTGACCGAGCTGCTGGACCGTCATCCCTATGACCTCTCCGGCGGCGAGCAGCAGCGGGCCGCCCTGGGTAAGGTGCTGCTGCACCAGCCGGATATCCTGCTGCTGGACGAGCCTACCAAGGGCCTGGACGCCGCCTTCAAGCAGTCCTTTGCCGCTATTCTTTCCACGCTGACCGCCGCCGGCACGACAGTGGTGATGGTCAGCCACGACGTGGCCTTCTGTGCCCGGTATGCCCACCGCTGCGCCCTGTTTTTCGACGGCAGCATCGTCGCGGAGGGCACACCCCGTGACTTCTTCTCCGGCAACAGCTTCTATACCACTTCCGCTAACCGTATGGCCCGGGACTTCTGCCCCCGTGCCGTCACGCCGGAGGACGTGATCGCGGTCATCGGCGGGACCGTCCCGCCCCAGCCGGAGGTGCCTGCCGCCTGGCAGCCTCTGCCTCCGGTGGCGGAGGAGTCCACCGCCTGGAAGCCGAAAAAGCTCCCCTGGTGGCGCAGGACCATCGCCGCCGTATGCGGTGCGGGTGCGATGGCGATCTTCTGGCTGGCGGCCAAGCACACTGACCTCACCGCCCTGGTGGGCGGCGGCACGCTCTCTCAGGCCGGCTGGCAAGCCCTGGGCCTTTACGGCCTGTTCATCGCCCTGCTCTTCGGCTGCATCGCCGCCATCGGCCGGCGCTCCAAGCCCCTGACGCTGCTCCAGACCCCGGTGCAGAAGCGAAAGCTCTCCCACCGTACCCGTCTGGCGGCGGCACTGATCCTGCTGTGTATCCCCGCCACGCTGTATCTGGGCTTTTTCTACCTGGGCAACACTGCCTACTACCCCATCGCCTTCGCCGTGCTGCTGGAATGCATGGTGCCCTTCTTCCTGGTGTTCGAGGGACGGAAGCCACAGGCCCGTGAGCTGGTGCTGGTGGCCTCCCTCTGCGCCCTGGGCGTGGCGGGCCGCGCCGCCTTCTTCATGCTGCCCCAGTTCAAGCCCGTCCTGGCCCTGACCATCATCTCCGGCGTGGCCCTGGGCGGCGAGACCGGCTTCCTGGTGGGCGCCATGACCATGCTGGCCAGCAACGTTCTGTTCTCCCAGGGTCCCTGGACGCCTTTCCAGATGTTCGCCATGGGCATCATCGGCTTCCTGGCGGGGGTGTTGTTCCGCCGGGGCTGGCTGCGCCGCAGCCGCGCCGCCCTGTGCGTGTTCGGTGCAATCTCCGCCGTGCTCATCTACGGCGGCATCATGAACCCCGTCTCCGCCCTGCTCTATGCCCGCACGCTGGAGTGGAAGGTCATCGCCGCCTACTATGTCACCGGCTTTCCCATGGACTGCGTTCACGCCGCGGCCACGGTATTCTTCCTGCTGGTGCTGGCGGAGCCCATGCTGGAGAAGCTTGACCGCATCAAGATCAAATACGGCTTAGTGGAATAAGCAGATGCGCCCACCCCGACGGGGTGGGCGCGTCCGCGCGGTGCAACTTCAGGTTTCCCACCTTTTTTTCGCCGCAACCCAAGGCTGATAGACAATCTGCCCGATCTGCTGTATAATAGATCCAAACACACAGAAGGGAGGACCGCCTATGCCTGCCATCCGCTGCAAGGCCTGCGGCAAGACCTATGATTCCCGTGAGGGCTTCTGCCCCAAGTGCGGCGCCTATAACCGCCCGCCCCGCCGGGAGTGGGTGGACGCCGGCGGCGACGTCCACTACGCCGAACAGGAGAAGGTCTGCTACGAGCGCAAGGAATGTCACGAGAAGAAGGTCTGCTACGAGGAGCAGACCCGCCGCCCCCGGCCCCATATCCAGTGGCACGTACCGAAGAAGAATGCCGCTTCCGGCGCCATAGGGGCCGTGATCGCCGTGTCCATTGTCATCGTGCTTATCAACACGCTGCGCGGCGTGTCCGGTGACATCTTTGACCGCAATGAGCCGATGCCCGACTACGACTGGAGCACTCCGGAGTACGTCGGTGAGGCGGTAGCGTCGGCGCGGGAGTATGCAGAGATGGGCGAATGCTTCACCTTGGAGGGCGGTGCCTTCGTGGTGGCCTATACCGAGCTGGACCACGAGAACCTGTCCCTGCTGGCCTATGTGGTGGAGGAGGGGGACTACCAGACCGTCCCCGACCTTATCTGGGTGGACGATGACGGCTTTGAAAACTGGTGCTATCCCGAGGATGTTGTCGTTTCAGACACCGATGACAATGTGTTCATATGCACGTATGACCTGTCGATGCTGGAGGAGCTTACGGAGGAGACTTACCTGCTCTTCTCCGGCATGGATAAAGAGGTCGTCGTTCCCGTTGACCTTGCACAATGGTGATACAAAAGCCTCCCCTGTGGGGGAGGCTTTTTGCTCTATATAGACAGGCCCTCCGGCGAAGCCGGGGGGCCTGTTTCTCAGAACTTGTCCTTATTGAATATCCGCAGGATCTCGTCGAAGGACTTGTCCATCTCGTCCTGACCCTGCTCACCCTTCACCTCGTCCAGGGGCTGGGGCGCGCCGCTGTTCTCCGTCTGTGCGGGCTGGGTCACAGCAGCGGCATTGGCGGCCTGCTGCGCCTCGTCAAAGCCCGTGGCGATGACGGTCACGCGGATCTCATCGTCCAGCGTCTCGTCGAAGGCGGCGCCGAAGATAGTCAGCGCGTCGGGATGCACCGCCTGCTGCACCAGCGTGGCGGCCTGCTCCACCTCCTCCAGACCGATGTCCATGGAGCCGGTGACGTTGATCAGCACGCCCCGTGCACCGTTGATAGAGGTCTCCAGCAGGGGGGAGGAAATGGCCATCTTGGCGGCCTCCTCGGCCTTGCCCTTGCCGGCCGCGCGGCCCACGCCCATGTGGGCCAGACCTGCGTCCTTCATAATGGCGGTCACGTCCGCGAAGTCCAGGTTGATGAACCCGGTGTCGCGGATCAGGTCAGAGATGGACTGCACCGCCTGGCGCAGCACGTCGTCTGCGATCTCAAAGGCGTTGGCAAAAGTGATCTTCTGGTCGGTGGCGTATTTCAGACGCTCGTTGGGAATGATGACCAGCGAGTCCACCTTGCTCCGCAGCTCCTCAATGCCCTGTTCCGCCTGGGTCATGCGGCGGTGTCCCTCAAAGCCGAAGGGCTTGGTCACCACGCCCACGGTCAGAATGCCTGCCTCCCGGGCGATCTCAGCCACCACGGGTGCCGCGCCGGTGCCGGTGCCGCCGCCCATGCCGGCGGTGATGAACACCATGTCGGTGTTTTCCAGCGCCTTGGCCATCTGGTTGCGGCTCTCCTCCGCGGCCTTGCGGCCCACATCCGGGTTGGAACCCGCACCCTTACCGCCGGTCAGCTTCTCGCCGATCTGAATTTTATAGGTAGCGCTGGAGGCATTCAGCGCCTGCTTGTCCGTATTCACGGCCACAAAATCCACGCCCTGCGCGCCGCCGCGTACCATGCGGTTGACCACGTTGTTTCCGCCGCCGCCTACGCCCACGACCTTGATGCTGACAACGTTCTCCGGGCCGGTTTCCAATCCAAAAGCCATGTCTGCTCCTCCTGCCATAATTTGTATGAAAATGACGGATTATCTCCTGGTAAATGCTATATCTTGTATTGTATTACGAATTGGCGCAAGCGTCAAGTGTAAGCACTTAATTTACCGAAAAAGTTTTGTGCCGGGAGCATGAAGCACCTGCGCCGCGTCCCCGATGCGGTGCGGTACGCGCGGCATCACTCCGGAATAAACCGTGCCTTCCCCTCCTGCATCATATTGATAACGCCCTTTTCGTTGACCTCCAGCTTCTCCACCACGGCCATCAGATAGTCCAGCTTGTAGCCGTAGTCGGCCTCCCGGGGCAGCTGCACGTCGAACCGTCCCAGATACCGCAGCGTCAGCTGTGCCGGGTCGCTCATATCCAGCAGCGATACGTCCGCCGTCATGCCGCGCTGGTCCAGCGCCTGCATGAGCGTCAGCAGCTGCTCCAGCGCCAGCTCCTGTCCCTCCGCCGCCTTTGCCGGCTGACCCACCGCCGGGTCTGTCAGCGTCAGGCCCTTTACCTGCATCCGCTGCTTCGCGGCAGCGGGCGTTACCTCGTCCACGATGTTCCCCGTGTCGCACAGCAGGTACGCTTTCCCGTCCTGCACGATGGCCGCCGGGTCCGCGCACTCCGTCACGATGATGGAAAGCCCGTCCGGCAGCGACCGCCGGAACTGCACCGTCTCGATATACGGCAGCGCCTTGCGTATGCGCTCCGCCGCGCTGTACTTGTTCATCAGGAACATATTGTCCCCCTCGCTGACGCCCGCCGCGTCGATGATCTCCTGCCGGGTATAGCGGTCATTGCCGCTGACCTCGATGCTGCGTATACGGAAAAACAGCGTCAGAGCCAGAGAGATGGCGGTGCAGATCAGCACAAAAGCCAGCAGCTTGTAGAGGAAGCTCAGACTTCCTCTCCGCCGCTTATGGTTGTACCGTCTGCGCCTTGCCATCGTCCGTGCTCCTCCGCTGTTTCTGCTGTCTCGTCTATTGCTCTGTGATCCGGGCGCCCAGCGCCCGCAGGTCCCCGGCCAGGTCCGCGTAACCCCGCTGGATGTGGCCGATGCCCTGCACCGTGGTCACGCCCTCGGCGGCCAGCCCGGCCACCGCCAGCGCCGCCCCACCCCGCAGGTCGGTGGCCACGACCTCCGTGCCGTGCAGCCGTTCCGTGCCGCACACCACTGCCACCCGCCCCTCGGTCCGGATGTCCGCACCCATGCGTGCCAGCTCCGGCACGTGCCGGTACCGGCTCTGAAAGATATTCTCCACAAACACCGTGGTGCCCTGTGCCCGCAGCAGCGCCGCCATCAGTATGGCCTGGCAGTCGGTGGGGAACCCCGGATACGGCGCCGTCCGCACCGGCGGCACGGCCCGCAGCGGCCCTGTCCGCACCAACTGTATGTACCCCTCACCGCAGCGGACGCCGCAGCCCGCCTGGTCCAATACCGTGGTCACCGCAGCCAGGTGCCGGTGCTCCGCGTTCCGCAGCGTGACCTCTCCGCCGGCGGCTGCCGCCGCGCACAGATAGGTGGCCGCTACGATCCGGTCCGGTATCACCCGGTGCACGCACCCGTGCAGCTTGCGTCTCGGCGACACCGTGATGACCGAGCCGCCCGCGCCCCGCACCTCCGCGCCCATGGCGCACAAAAAGGCCTGTAAGTCCGCGATCTCCGGTTCCCGTGCCGCATTGCAGATCACCGTCTCGCCCTCCGCGCCGCAGGCCGCCAGCATGGCGTTCTCCGTGGCGCCCACGCTGGGCGTGGCCAGCACGATCTGGCAGCCGGTCAGCCTCCGCGCCCGGCACCGCAGGGTCCCGCCTGCGTCGTCAATGTCCGCCCCCAGCGCCCGCAGGGCCGCCAGGTGCAGGTCGATGGGCCGCGGCCCCAGCTCGCACCCGCCGGGATAGCTCAACTCCGCCCAGCCGCACCGCGCCAGTATCGCCCCCAGAAAGATCACGGACGACCGCATCCGCCGCATCAGTGTCTGGGGTATGTCGCACCGCGTCAGCGTGGTGCTGTCCACCAGCAGGTCGTCTCCGTCCCACTGCACAGCGCAGCCTAAGTACCGCAGGATATCCGCCGCCGAGTCCACATCGCTCAGGTGCGGACAGCCCTCGATGCGGCACACATCCCCGCTGAGCAGCGTGGCGGCCAGAATGGGCAGTACGCTGTTTTTCGCGCCCTGCACCGCCACCTCGCCCCGCAGCGGCGTGCCGCCCTCTATGGTGATATACCTCATGTGCCCTCCCTTTCCCGTCCATCCAACAGCTACGCCATTGTATGAACGGACAGGGGAGAGGGGTGACTCCCTTACTTCCGCACCAGCGCCATGACCGTGTCGTAGATACGCGCCGTGGCGTCGGGGATACCCAGCACCTTCATGGCCCGGGCCATGGAAATGCGCTTTTCATTATCGGAGAGGATGGCCTCCACGGCCTTGTACAGCCCGTCTCCGGTGCTCTCCGGCTCCGTGATGACCACCGCGCCGCCGTGCTTTTCCAGCAGCCGCGCGTTCTTCTCCTGATGGTTGTTGGTGACGTAGGGTGACGGCACCATCACCGTGGGCTTGCCCAGCGCCGTCAGCTCGCTGATGGTGGAGGCCCCGGCGCGGCACAGCACCACGTCCGCCGCCGCCATCACCACGTCCATGTCATAGATGTACTGCCGCACGTCCAGCCGGTCGGACTTGGGCAGGCCCAGCTCCCGCAGCTTCTGCTCCATGGCCTCCCAGCCGCCCTTGCCCACCGCGTGGATGTGGCGGAAGGGATAGCCCTCTGCGTCCTCCCGGCGGAAGAAGTCCACCATGCACTCGTTCATGTGGCTGGCGCCTAGGCTTCCCCAAAAGGATACCACAAGGGGTGCCTCGTCGTCAAAGCCCAGCTTTTTCCGGGCCTCCTCCCGGCTCAGCCGGAAGAAATCCCCCCGCACCGGCGTCCCGGTGACGGCGATGCGCTCTGGGTGCTTGTAGTGCTGCCGGCAGTCCTCAAAGCCCACCATGATGACGTCGGCGTAGCTTTCCAGCAGCTTCGTGGTCAGCCCCGGCACCATGTTGCTCTCGTGCACCGCCGTGGGGAGGTGTGCCCTGGCCGCCGCCTTCACCATGGGATAGCTGGCGTAGCCGCCGGTGCCCACCACCAGGTCGGGCCTGAAATCCCGCAGGATGGCCCGCGCCTGCCGTCCGGAGGACGCCAGCACCCGCACCGTGTGCAGGTTGTGCCGTATACCCTCGATGCTGAATTTCCGCTGAAAGCTGCTGACCTCCACCGCGGCGTAGTCGTACCCCGCCTTGGCCACCAGCTCGCGCTCCATGCCCGTGGGCGTGCCCACGAACAGCACGGCCGTCTCCGGGGCCTTCTCCTTCATATACCCCGCCAACGCAAGGGCAGGGTTTACGTGTCCCGCGGTGCCGCCGCAGGTAAATATCACTCTCATTCTGCTGCTCCCTGGAACCGCCGCGGCGGTCCGACCTCTATATTTTGATACGAATAGTAGTTTTCCTGCAATAAAATACGGAATGTTGTCAAATCCTGCGCTTTTATCCCGCCCGTGCCGCCGGTATCTGTCGCGATACGCTCAGCACGATGCCCATCTCCACCAGCTGCAAACACAGTGCCGTGCCGCCGTAGCTGAAGAAGGGGAGGGAGATGCCCGTGGTGGGGACAAAGCCCGACACCACGGCGATGTTCAGAAATGTCTGCAAGGCCAGGTGGGTCATCACGCCCACCGTCAGCAGCGCGCCGAAGCGGTCGCGGGCGTGGAGCGCGATCCAGAAGCCCCGGAGGATCAGCATGGAGAAGATCAGCATGATAACACACGCGCCGATCAGCCCCAGCTCCTCGCAGATCACGGAAAAGATAAAGTCGTTGTACTGCTCCGGCAGGTACAGGAACTTCTGCCGTCCCCGGCCCAGTCCCACGCCCAAAAGGCCGCCGGAGCCAATGGTGATCAGGCTCTGTGCCAGCTGGTAGCCGTCGCCGTAGTAGTCCTCCCACGGGTTGTGCCACATCTCGATACGCGCCGCGCCGTACTTGATGACGCCGGCCTCCGCCAGCTTCACAAACAGGAAGGCCAGTGCGCTGACGCCGCCGACGCCCACCGCCACCAGCCAGCCCTGTATGCCGCCCACGATCATCAGCACCGCGCCGGTGGCGAAGATCAGGACGGTGCCCGACAGGTGCGGCTCCAGCATCATCAGTACGCCGATGACCGCCAGCAGCGCCACATAGGGCAGGATGCCCTGCCGCCAGGTCAGCATCTTCTCCCGCTTTTTGGAGATGGTGTCGGAGAAGTAGACGATGACCGCTAACTTGGCGATCTCAGACGGCTGGAACTGGAACACGCCCTTGATGCCCAGCCATCGGGTGGCTCTGTTGGCGGTGATGGCCAGCGGGTTGTGGGGGATGATGACCAGTATCAGCAGAAACAGCGCCAGCCCCACCAGCAGCCGTCCCGCGCCGCGCCAGCGCTGATAGTTGATCTTGCTGACGATGAACATGGACACAAGACCCAGCGCCGCGAAGGCGGCCTGCCGCTTGAAGTAGTAGGTGCCGTCCCCGGTGTCGTAATAGGCCCGGGGAAAGCTGGCGGAAAACAGCATGATCAGGCCGATGACCGTCAGCAGCAGCGTCAGGATCAGGAAGGGGAGATCCATCTGCCCGCGGGCGGCTTCCTTATGCCGGCGCTCCACCTGCCGCATCCGTTCCTGCTGGGCCTTCCGGGCGCGCTGTTCCTCCCGTGTCATAGTCTCCCTCCTTCCCTGTGAAAATAGTGCGAAGCCTTAGAAGCCGAAACGCTGGTACACGGCCAGATAGGCGATGACGCAGCCTATGACACTGACGGCGGTGAACACCGCCACCACCTTGGTCTCCTTCCAGCCGCACATCTCGAAGTGATGGTGCAGCGGCGCCATCTTGAAGATGCGCTTGCCGTGGGTCAGTTTGAAATAGCCCACCTGGATAATGTCGCTTAGTGTCTCGCAGATATACACGATGCCCACCAGGATCAGCACCAGCGGCATATCATAGGCGAAGGCCAGCGCCGCCACGGCGCCGCCCAGAAACAGCGACCCCGTATCGCCCATGAACACCTTGGCCGGATAGTGGTTGTACAGCAGGAACCCCAGCAGACCGCCCACCAGTGCGCCGGAGAACAGCCCCAGCTGCTCGAAGCCGGGCCAGATCACCGCCATCACCAGGAAGAACAGACCCACCGGCACGGTCACACTGCTGCTCAGTCCATCCAGACCGTCCGTGATATTCACGGCGTTGACGGTGCCCACGATCACAAAGGCCGCGAACACCAGATACACGATCCACGGCAGCACGATGTGGGTGTTCCAGAAGGGAATATACAGGTTGGGGCTCAGCATCCCCTCGTACCGCATCAGGCACAGGAACGCCACCGCCGCCGCCAGCTGCAAAATAAACTTCTGCGGCGCGGTCAGGCCGGTGTTCTGGTGGTGCTTCACCTTCTGATAGTCGTCGATATATCCGATAGCGCCGAATACCAGCGCGAACAGGTACACATACAGGTGTACGAAGCTGCCGGCCATCATCCGCTGCCAGCCCAACACGACGATGGTGAGGCCGATGCCGATGATGAACATCAGCCCGCCCATGGTGGGGGTGCCCTGCTTCGTCATGTGCCAGGAGGGCCCGATCTCCTTGATGGACTGTCCCGCCTTCAGCTTTACCAGCGCCGGTATCAGCAGCTTGCCTGCGATGGCGGTGACGATAAAGCATACCGCGACAGGCAGCACGATCTCCATAATTCCCATACTATCTTGCTCCTTCCCTCCGCGCCGCGCGGAGGTCTTTTCTTTATTTCTGCGTTTCCTTCAGGTGCTCGGCCACGATGACTCGTTCATCCATGGGATAGTGCTTGTGGTCGATCTCCTGGTAATCCTCGTGGCCCTTGCCGGCCAGTACGATCACGTCGCCCGGCTGGGCGTGGTCCATGGCGTAGTGAATGGCGGCCACCCGGTCGGGGATCACCGCATAGGGTGTGTCATAGCCCTTCAGTCCCACCAGAATGTCGTCGATAATGGCCTCCGGCTTCTCCGTCCGGGGGTTGTCGCTGGTGACGATGACAAAGTCTGCCAGCCTTGCGCCGATCTCACCCATCACGGGCCGCTTCGTCTTATCCCGGTCGCCGCCGCAGCCGAACAGCGCCACCACCCGCCCCTTGGCGAAGGACTTGGCGGATTGCAGCACCTTTTCCAGCGCGTCCGGCTTGTGGGCATAGTCGTTCAGCACGGTGTAGCCCGTTCCCGGCGTAGGGATGATCTCCATCCGGCCCTTCACGCCGTGGTTCTTCGCCAGTGCGTCGGCACACTCCGCCAGCGGCACGCCCAGGTTCCAGCAGCAGGCCATGGCGTCCAGCGTGTTGTACACGGTGAACAGCGCCGGTATGCCCACGTGGACGTGGCACCATTCCGTGTCCGCCTCCGCGTCAAAATCCACACTGCCGGGCTCCAGCGCCACGTTCTTCGCCATCAGGTCCGCCTGACCGTTCACGGAGTAGGAGAACCGCCGGCGGCAGGTGGCATCGGCCATCAGCCGTTCCGCCCAGGGGTCGTCGGCGTTGTAGATGCCCACGTCGCACTGCCGCATCAGCAGCGCCTTGGCGTCGCAATAGGCCTCCATGGTCTTGTGGAAGTCCAGATGGTCCCGGCTCAGGTTGGTGTAAATGCCCACCGCGAAGGGTATGCCGTACACCCGGTCCAGCATCAGTGCGTGGGAGGACACCTCCATCACCACATGGGTGCAGCCCGCGTCGGCCATCTCCCGCAGCAGCTTCTGCAGCTCGAAGGACTCCGGCGTGGTGCGCTCGGTGTGCAGCACCCGGTCGCCGATCATATTCTGTATCGTGCCGATCAGGCCCACCTTGGCCCCGGCCTTCTGTTCCAGAATGCTCTTGATGAGGTAGGTGCTGGTGGTCTTGCCGCTGGTACCGGTGATGCCGATCATGGTCATCTCCCGTGCGGGGTGATCAAAGCGATTGCCGCCCACCACTGCCAGCGCCCGGCGGCTGTCCGCCACCCGGACGAAGGGCGCGCCGTCCTCCGGCGCGCGCTCGCACAGCACGCAGGCAGCGCCCTTCTCCCGTGCCATGGGAATATATTTATGTCCGTCCGTCTCCGCGCCGGTGACGGCGATGAACAGATCGCCCGATTCCACCAGCCGCGAGTCGTACCGTACCTCCCGGATGTCGCTATCCAGCCCGGCGTTTGTTTCCAGAATATCCAGCCCGTTCAACAGCTCACGCAGTTTCATCATCAACTCTCCTTTGCGTCTGTGCATAATGGTATATACTATTCTACCACATTTCGTCCGCGGACAAAAGGGAACCGTGTGCTCTGTTGGGCGCAAAACGTGTGGCGTCAGTCCGTCACGGACGTGTCGCCCAGCTGCACGGTAATGACCGTGCCGGCCTCCACCTCCGTACCCTCGTCGATGGACTGGCTCAGTACCCGGACGGAGCTGGACTCGCTGCCCGTGGTGCCGGAGAACCGTATCAGCAGCCCTGCCGCCGTGGCGGTGGTGTTGGCCTCTGAGGGCGTCTTGCCGATGAGATGCGGCACCACGCACTTGTCCGTGGACTTCTCCTCGCCGACGTACAGAATAACGCTGGACTTGCCGGGGATGATGGCGCCGCCGACCGGCGTCTGGTCAGTGATGGTCTCGCCGTCGCCCACGATCTTATAGCTCAGCGCGCGGTCCTTCAGCTTCGCCTTGGCCTCCTCCACGCTCATGCCGATGACGTTGGGCACCGTGGTGTCCATGCCCAGCAGCTCCTCGGCGGAGTAGCTGGGCTCCACGCCCAGATAGGGCAGGATCTCCGCCATGACGGTGCTGGCGGTGGGTGCCACCATGTTGCCGCCGGAGACGTAGGTTCCCGTGGCGCGGCTGGGGGTGTCCATGGTGATGAGCATAATGACCTGCGGGTCATCCGCCGGCGCGAAGCACAGGAACGACACCACCACGTCGCCGGTCTGGCCCTTATCGGCCGTGCCGGTCTTGCCGCCGATGCGGTAGCCCGCCACCTGACCGTTCTTGCCGGTGCCGCTGGCCACCACGTATTCCAGGCACTCCCGCACCGTGGCGGAGGTCTGCTCGCTGATGACCTGCCGCACCGGCGTGTCGTCGTGGCGGTAGGTCACGTTCCCGTCGCTATCGGTGATGCGCTCCACCAGATACGGCGTGTGCAGATACCCGCCGTTGACGCAGGCCGCCTGCGCCGCGATCAGCGCCAGGGGCGTCACGGTGAAGTTCTGGCCGAAGGCGTAGCAGGCCAGGTCCAGCTGGGTAAAGCTGCTGTCCGCGGCGAACACGCCCACGGCCTCGCCGCCCAGGTCGATGCCCGTGGTGTTCATCAGGCCGAAGGAGCGCATATACTCGTAGAACTTCTCGCTGCCGATGCGCAGCCCGTAGTTGATGAACGCCGGGTTGCAGGAGTTCCCCACCGACTGCACCAGCGTCTGTAAGCCGTGGCCGTTCTTGTTGGAGCAGTGGATGGTGTAGCCGGAGATATTCACGCTGCCGCCGCAGTTAACGGTGGTGGTCTTATCCACCACGCCCTCCTCCAGCGCCGCGGACAGCGTCAGGATCTTGAAGGTGGAGCCCGGCTCGTAGGTGTCGTTCAGCGCCTTGTTGCGCCATTGCAGCAGCTGCATATCGGCCACGGTGCTCTCCCCGCGCTCGATACGCTCCTGCAGCGTCTGGTCGCTGACGGTCAGAAAGTCGTTCAGATCGTAGTTGGGATACGACGCCATGGCCAGTATGCCGCCGGTCTTGGCGTCCATCACGATGCCGCTGGCGCCGTTGGCGGCGGAGAACTTATCCACCATGCTCTCGATACCCTTTTCCAGATAGTACTGGATGGTGGTGTCCAGCGTCAGCGTCAGGTCGTTGCCGTTCTTGGCGGCGAAATACTGCTCATAGGTATACAGCATATCGTTCTCCGCCTGATCCTTGGAGGAGATGACCAGTCCGCTCTGCCCCTCCAGCTCCTTCTCGTAATAGGCCTCCAGCCCATACAGCCCCGTGTTCTCGTCGCCCACGAAGCCGATGACCTGCGCCGCCAGCGAGCCGTAGGGATAGTACCGCTTCGTGTCCGCCACCAGGTGTACGCCCGCGATCTTGTTCTCGTCCACATACGAGCGCACCTTGGCCGCCGTGTCCTCGTCCGCCCGCAGCTGTATGACCTCATACTGGGACTTCACGTTGTCCATCCGTTTCCGGATGGCCGAGGCGTCCTTGCCCAGGATCTCCGCCAGCCCTGCCGCCAGCGACTCCTTCGTCCAGCTGACGGGATCTTCCGTGTCGTTCACCGCGTTGTCGATCTCCAGCGGGGAGAGAATGATGGTCTCCGCGCTGGAGGAGATCGCCAGAATGTTGCCGCCGGCGTCATAGATGGTGCCCCGGTTAGCCGTCACCACCGTCCGCCGTGTCTGCTGGTTCACAGCCTTGCCCTGCAATTCCTCATGCCGGGTGATCTGCAGGTCGAACAGCCGGAAAAACAGCAGCACGAACATCACGACGCCCATCAGGATCATCAGTACAAAGGATCGGGTCTGAATGATCCGGTTGGCCCGCCGTACGTTCTCGTTTTTTCGGTTGGAATTTTGGTTTTCTGCCACGATAGTGCCTCCTGTTTTGCCGTCGGACCCTGCTCCGGCGCCGCCGCGCCCTGCTGTTATAGACCAAGCAAGGAGCAAGAAGTCGCCTTCTTACTCCTCGCGCTTATACTATACTTTCCCTCAGCGGAAATATTCCAGTACATACGCCCACAGCGACTCTGCCTTTTCGGTAAAGCCGTTCAGCGCCGCCGCGCCGCCCGCGGCGTATACCTCCACGCTGTCCGCACCGGACAGGTCGATGTACTGTATCTGGCCGCTGCTGGGCTTGGACATACCCGCCGCCTCCGCCGCCGCCTTCACGGTGGCCAGATCGAAGGTGCGCTCATACGCCGTCAGCAGCGCCACGTGCTCCTCCTCCAGGGCGGAGATCTCCCGCTTGATGGAGGACACATTATCGGAAATGCCGGTCAGCTTCACATAGCACAGCATCAGCGCGATGACCATGCCCACCACCAGCACCGTTCCCAGCAGCAGAACAGGGGAGGGCCGCACCGCGGCCCGTGCCGCGCTCTGCCGCCGCTGTACCGGCTGTACCTCCGGCTGCGCCGGCCGTACCTTCTTCTGGGGGAGCTTTCCGGCCTCGTCCAGCTGCTTTTCCCGCGCCAGCGCGTCCAGATCATATGCCAGGCTGCCGTAGGTGGCGCCGTGACGATAGTTGGCCATGTAAAACTCCCTCCTTCCTCCGTCGGTTCTTTTCCGCCGATACTTTGTTGCAGTCGCTTGCCATACACAAAGTATGGCTGCACGTCTGCGCCGCGTCTCGGCGAAAAATAACTCGCCGGATGTGGCTCTTTTCCGCCGATACTTTGTTGCAGCCGCTTGCCATACACAAAGTATGGCTGCACGTCTGCGCCGCGTCTCGGCGAAAATAACTCGCCGGATGTGGCTCTTTTCCGCCGATACTTTGCTGCAGCCGCTTGCCATACACAAAGTATGGCTGCACGTCTGCGCCGCGTCTCGGCGAAAAATAACTCGCCGGATGCGGTTCTTTTCCGCCGATGCTTTGCTGTTATACCTTCTCCGCCACCCGCAGCTTGGCGCTGCGTGCGCGGGGGTTGTGCGCCAGTTCCTCTTCGCCGGACACAATGGGCTTCCGGCTCACCAGCTTCAGCTTCGGCTTCCTGCCGCATACACACACCGGGAACTCCGGCGGGCAGATGCAGCCGGTGGCCAGCTCCTGCAAGGTCTTCTTGATGATCCGGTCCTCCAGCGAGTGGAAGGAGATCACCGCCAGCCGCCCGCCTGTGTTCAGATGCGCCGTGGCCGCCTCCAGCATGGGCGGCAGGGCGTCCAGTTCGCCGTTGACGGCGATGCGTATGGCCTGAAAGCTCCGCTTGGCCGGGTGCTGCTTCTCCCGCAGCGCCTGTGGCGGCATAGCGGACTTGATGATGTCCACCAGCTCCAGCGTCGTCTCGATGGGCTGCTGCTCCCGGTGCTGTACGATCCGCTTGGCGATGGCCGGCGCGTAGCGCTCCTCGCCGTACTCAAACAGGATGCGCCGCAGCTCCTCATAACTCCAGCTGTTCACAACCTCCCGGGCGGTGAGATACGCCGTCCGGTCCATCCGCATATCCAGCGGTGCGTCGTGCATATAGCTGAAGCCCCGTTCCGCGTCGTCCAGCTGTGGAGAGGAGACGCCCAGGTCGAACAGCATACCGTCCGCCCCGTCTATGTGCAAGTCGGCGAGGATGTCGCCGATGCGGTCAAAATTGCTGTGGACCAGCGTCACCCGGTCCCCGTAGTCCGCCAGACGCTCCCGCGCGGCGGCAATGGCCGTCTCATCCCGGTCGATGCCGATGAGCCGTCCGGTGGTCAGCCGTTTTACGATCTCCAGCGAGTGACCCGCCCGGCCCAGCGTGCCGTCCACATAGATGCCGTCGGGCTTGATGGCCAGCGCGTCCAGGCACTCGTGCAGCAGCACCGGCACGTGGCCGTAGTCCTTCTCCTGCGTCACGGTGCTCACAGGCCCATCTCCGCCATGGCGCTCTCCAGCTCGCCGGAGGCGAAGGCGTCGTTCTCCACGGCGGCCCAGCGCTCAGCGTCCCAGATCTCCGCCCGGTCAAAGCTGCCGATGACCACGACCTCCCTGGTCAGTCCTGCATACTCCCGCAGCTTGGCGGGGATGAGGATGCGTCCCTGGCCGTCCGGCTCGCAGTCCGCCGCGTAGGCGAACAGCGCCCGCAGCTTTTTCACCTCGTTGTAGGACAGCGCCTTCAGCTTGTCCATAAACGCCGCCCAGCTCTCGTCGGAGTACACCGACAGGCAGTGGTCCTGCCCCACGGTGATGTGGAACGTCTGGCCCAGTTCCTTCCGCAGCGCGGCGGGAATAAAGAGGCGCCCCTTGGCGTCGATCGTGTGTGCATACTGACCGGTCATGGGTCCGCCTCCTTCCGAAAAAAATAGTCCCCGGTGGAAAACCGTGGGAACATCCCCCACAAATATGGATATTGCCCCCACAATTCACCACTAACGAGGTTAGTATACATAATCCCTGGCAAAATTGCAAGGAAAAATTATGTCTACCGCCACGGCAAAAGCCGGATATTCCGCCGGTTTTCGGCCAAATTTTCCCACTTTTTGAAACGCTTGTTCGACGGACATAAACGGAAAACTCCGGCGGGCACAAGATTTTGTGCCCGCCGGAGCCTGTTAACACAAGATGAGGCTTTCTTGTGAAAATCGCAGAAAAATTTATGTGGATTTTATAGATTTTCCACAAAGTCTATAACTGCCGCCGGTCGGGACCGGCCTCGCTTTCCGTCCGAAAAGACGGACCGCCGCAGGCTCTGCCTGCGGCGGTCAACGTAAATACTGTGTGGGGGAGGGGAGCGCTCAGCGCTGGCCCTCGCTTTTTTCGGCGGCGGACTCGTTCAGCTGCTGGCGCTGGGCCTGCATCTGCTCCTTGCTGGCGGCCCGGAACCGCGCCCGGGACTCCTGCACCTCGGTCAGCGCGGCCTGGATGGCCTCCTCGGTGCGGCGCAGCGCGTCCTCGGTGTAGGTGTTGGCCACGTGATACAGCTCCTTGCTGCGGTCCTCGGCCCGGCGGATGATCTCGCTGCTCTTCTGGCGTGCCAGCTGCAGTGTCTCGCTCTCGGACACGATGGTGCGGGCGTCCAGCTCCGCCTGACGCAGTACCTCCTGCGCCTCCTTCTTGGCCCCGGCCACATACTCGCTGCGGGCGGCGATCAGCTCCTGGGCCTTTTTCAGCTCCAGAGGCAGCTTGGCCCGGATCTCATCCAGCAGATCCAGCGCCTCGTCCCGGACGATGATACATTTGTCAGAGCTGAAGGCCACGCTTTTTGCCTCGTCGATCATGCCATAGAGCATATCCAACAGGCGCTGTACATCTTTCTCTTCCATAGTGCGGTCCGTTCCTTTCTTTTTGTCGGCGCCGGGAGGCTCAACCCCGCTGCCGCATCAATTCCTCGGCGACCGGCGCCGGTACATACTTTTCCAATGGCTGGTGGTAGCGGATCATCTCCCGCACCATGGTGGAGCTGAAGTGCTCATACGCCGCACTGGCGGGCAGCAGCACCGTCTCCAGCCCGGGACAGATACCGCCGTTGATGCGCGCCATCTGGGCCTCCAGCTCCCAGTCGGCGCAGTTCCGCACGCCCTTCACCAGAATGTGTGCGTCCTTGCTGCGGACAAAGTCCGCCAGCAGCCCGGACCAGTTCTCCACCTCCACGTTGGGGATGTCCGCCACGGACTGGCGGATCAGCTCCAGCCGGCGCTCCGGCGTGAACATAGGCTGCTGCTTCTGGCAGTTCACCATCACGCACACGCACACCTTGTCAAAGCACCGCGCCGCCCGGCGGATGATATCCAGGTGTCCCAGCGTGATGGGGTCAAAGCTGCCGGGGTAAATGGCGATATTCATTCCGTATCCTCATTTCCGCCGCGATGATACACCGTCAGCTTGATCTTGCCGTATCTGTACTCCCGATACAGGGCATAGGGCGCGGGCATCTCCGGCAGCACCGTATCCGCCGCGCTCTCTGCTATGATTATACCATGTGCACGGCAAATGTCAAACGCTGCGATATCCGTCAGCGCCTGCTGCAAAAGCCCGCTGGCGTAGGGCGGGTCCAGAAACACGATGTCGAACTTCTCCCCGCTGCGAAGATACGGCAGCGCGTCCCCCTGCCGCACCCTGGCCCTGTCCGCCAGGCGGCACAGCGCCAGGTTCTCCTGTATCAGCCGCACCGCGTCCGCCCGCCGGTCAATAAACACGCACTCCGCCGCGCCCCGGCTCAGGGCCTCGATGCCCAGCTGTCCGGTACCGGCGAACAGGTCCAGCACCCGCCGTCCCTCGATGTCGAATTGTATGATGGAGAACAGGCTCTCCTTCACCTTGCCGGTGGTGGGCCGTGTCTCCAGCCCCTCCAGCTCCTTCAATACCCTGCCTCTGGCAGTTCCCGTGATCACGCGCATAGTCCGTTACCCCCTGGGGTCAAAATGTTCAAAGATGACCAGGTTCCCGGCCGCCTCGGCCTTTTCCATAGTCTTCCTGTCCCGCACGGTCCAGCTGGCCTCCTGCACCTTGTAGAAGCCCCGGCACAGCCGCAGGGACAGATTGCCCCGGTCCTCGAACCGATAGGCGATGAAATCCGGCCGCGTCCGCACGTTCAGCAGCAGGTTCGCCAGGATCCACCGGATGCCGCCGGGCAGATGCTGCGCGTCCCCGTGGGCGGAGAAATCCTCGCTCAGCTGTCCCCGCAGGATATCCGGCTCGTTCTGCCACAGCCACATCAGGCACCGGGGGTCGAAGGACTCCACGCAGTACGCGCCCTTGTACTTCTTCAGCACCCTGCTGGCCGCCGCGGCCAGCGCCTCGGCGTTGCCGCGCTCCGCCTTCAGCTCCACGATCAGCGGCGCCCGGTCCGTGAACAGCGGCAGCACCTCCTCCAGCAGGGGGATCCTCTGCTCCGTCCCCTCCAGCGGGTACTGCTCCAGCGCCTCCGCGGTCAGGTCCTCGATCTCCACGTCCGCGCCCGCTGTCCGCAGCAGGGAGGCGTCGTGGATCACGGCCAGCTTGCCGTCCTTCATCAGGTGTACGTCCAGCTCCGCGCCGAAGCCGTTGGCCGCCGCCCGTTTGAACGCCGCCATGGAGTTCTCCGGAATACCCTTCTCCCTGTCATGCAGGCCCCGGTGGGCATACCGCCACTGCCGGAAATACGCCTGGTCCATCTTGCCCCGCCGGCACCGCAGGCACAGCAGATACAGCCAGAACAGCACCAGCAGTACAATAATGATAATTATGATCGCTTTCATCAGTCGTTTGTCAGCTCCTCCACCGTATTGTCAATAGCCCCGGCGTCCTCTGTGCCCGCCGCGGCAGTCTGCTTCGGCACCTCCCTGCTGTCGCCGTGCTTCACGAACAGCATGGTCACAAAGGCCAGCGCCGTGAACACCGCCGCGTAGGGGAACAGCACGTGCATTCCGAATTTGTCCATCAGCAGTCCCGACACCATGGGCGTAGCCACCTGCGCCGCCATGGACGCCGTGTAGTAAAAGCCTGTGTACTTGCCCACGTCGCCGCCGGAGGCCAGCTCCACCACCATGGGGAAGGAGTTGACGTTGATGGTGGCCCAGGCGATGCCCGCCAGGGCGAACATGGCGTTCATCAGTGCCGCGGGACTGTCCGCTGTCAGGAACCCGGCCACGCCGAAGGCCACGGTCAGCATCACCACGCCGGCCAGAATGGTCTTCTTCCGCCCGATCTTCCCGGCGATGAAGCCCACCGGCAGATAGGCCGCGATGGCCGCCGCCTGGGCGATGATCAGCGTCAGGTTGTAATCCTTGTGCAGGATGTTGCTGGCGTATACCGAGTATTTGCTGGTCACGGCGTTGTAGCCGAAGAACCACAGCACGATGCTCAGCAATATCAGCAGCAGGCTCTTTACCTCGTCAGCGGACAGCTTCCGCCCCTCGTTGGGGTGATCGGCCTCCTCCGCGTTCTCAACGCCCGCGGCCACGGACTGCGCCTGCATCTCCCTTGCCCACTCCGGCTCCCGCACCGTCAGCATGAACACCACCAGCGCCGCGAGCATCAGCGCCGCGATGACGCCGAAGTAGCCCGTGTAGCTCATCATGCTGTTGCTCACCGACGCCGTGGCGAACACCATGCCCAGCGCCAGCACGATAATGCCGCCGGCGGAGCCCATCAGGTTGATGACGGCGTTGGCTTTGGACCGCAGGGGCTTGGGTGTCACGTCCGGCATCAGCGCCACCGCCGGGGAACGGAACGTGGCCATGCTCAGCAGGATGATGAGCAGCAGCCCCACGAACACCACCAGTGCGCCGGGATTGGCCGCCGCCGCGTCCCGGGCGCAGGCCTGCCGCGCCGGCACCACGTAGTTGGTGTACGCCGGGTCGGTGACGGTCTTCCCCTCATCGTTGACGGTCTGGCTGCGGATGGCGGTGAACTCCGCCTCCGTGAATTTATGCCCCAGAATAAAGCTCTCGCCGCTGGGGGACAGCAGCGTGGCGTCCTTCTGCTCGTTATAGATGACCGTCAGCGCCGCCGGGTCGTCAATGGCGGATACCTTGTCCAGCCGCTTCAGCTGCGCGTTGTCCGCGAAGGACAGCGCGATCAGCGCCACCGCCGCGATCAGCGTGCCCACCACGATGAACGGCGTCCGCCGCCCTCTCGGGTGGGTGCACTTGTCAGAGATGTGCCCGAACAGCGGCAGCAGGAACAGCGCCAGCACGTTGTCCATCGCCATGATGACGCCGGACCAGGTCTGGCTCATGCCGAATTTGTTGGTCAGGATCAGCGGCACCGTGTTGTCATAGGCCTGCCAGAAGGCGCAGATCAGGAAAAAAGCAAAGCCGACCAGAATGGTGCGCTTGTAATTCAGCTTCATGGTGTCTCCTCCCACGCGCGGAATACCGCGTTGATATCGTCGTACACCCATGTGGGGCGTATGCCGTCTCTTTCAATGTCGTCCCGTGTCCCCTCGCCGGACAGCACGAAAACGCTGTCGATCCCGGCGTTCACCGCGCAGGCGATGTCCGTGTACAGCCGGTCGCCGAGCAGCACCGCCGCCTCCGGCGGATACCCGGTCCCCTCCAGCGCCAGCTGCACCATGGCGGGCCGGGGCTTGCCGATGAACTCCGGCTCCCGTCCGGTGGCCCGGTGCAGCATCTCGCATACGCTGCCGCAGTCCGGCACGGCGCCGTACCAGGTGGGGCACACCCAGTCCGGGTTCGTGGCCAGCCAGGTGACGCCCCGGTTCAGCAATATGCAGGCGTCCTCCAGCTTCTGAAACGTCAGCTCCCGGTCGAAGCCGCTGAGCAGGATCTCCGCGCCGTCCTCCCGGTCACAGGTGACGGGTATCCCCGCCGCTGCCAGCTGGTCATAAAAGGACCGGGTGCCCTGCACGTAGCACCGGCGTCCCGGATACCGTCTCCGCAGCAGGTCGACGGCCGCGTCCACTGAGGTCAGGTAGTCCTCCCGCCCGGTGGCGATGCCCATGCCGTTCAGCTTTTCTATATAGCCCTCCACGCCTTTGGAGGAGTTGTTGGTCAAAAACAGATACCGCCCGCCCTTCTCCCGTATGCGGGAGAGAAAGGCCGTTACCCCGTCGAACAGCCGGTCGTCCAGATAGATGGTCCCGTCCATGTCCAGCAGAAACAGCCGCTTATCCTGTAAACGTCCCAAGGAGCGCCCTCCTTTTCAGATACATACCATAAAAGACAGAATACCACACGTTTGCCGCGATGGCAACAAAAACCCCGTCACACCACCTGAAAAATAAAGAATTTCAGATAGTTCGTCTCCTCCACGCCCCACAGGATGGGGTGGTCGGCGCACTGCTGCCGCGCCTCGATCTGCCGCAGCTGCACCCCCGCGTCCCGGGCGGCGTCCCGCAGCATCTTTACGAACAGCGCCTCCGACGCGAAGTGGCTGCACGAGCACGTGGCCAGATATCCGCCCCGGGGCAGCAGCTTCATGGCCCGGTAGTTGATCTCCTTGTACCCGGTCATGGCGTTGTGTATGGTCCTGCGGCTCTTGGTGAAGGCCGGCGGGTCCAGTATGATGAAGTCGTATTTCCGCGGTTGCTCCGCCAGCTGCGGCAGTAGGTCAAACACGTTGGCGCACACGCAGTCCATCACGCCGTCCAGCCCGTTTTTCCGCGCGTTCTCCGCCGCGCAGTCCACGGCGAACTGCGACACGTCCACGGCGGTCACGCGCTTCGCCCCGCCCTTTGCGGCGTTCAGGGCGAAGGAGCCGGTGTGGGTGAAGCAGTCCAGCACCGTCTTTCCCTTTGCCAGCTTCGCCACCGCCAGCCGGTTGTACTTCTGGTCCAGGAAGAAGCCGGTCTTCTGCCCGTTCTCAAAGTCCACCGTGTACCGTATGCCGTTCTCCGTGATGTCCTCGGCGGTGCCCTCCGGCGCGGCCTCGCCGGGCAGCACCAGCCAGCCCTTGCCCTGCGCCATGCCCTCCAGCGTCCGAAGGGCGGCGTCGTTGCGCTCGTACACGCCCCGGATGACCTGCCCGTCCTCCCGCAGGATGCGTACCAGCAGCGGCAGCACCCGTTCCTTGATACGCTCCATGCCCAGGCTCAGCACCTGGGCCACCAGCACGCGCTCGAACCGGTCCACCGTCAGCCCCGGAAAGCCGTCCGCCTCCCCGAAGATGATGCGGCAGCACCGGCTGTCCGCCTCGCCCATCACCGTTTTGCGGTAGTCCCAGGCGTAGCGCAGCCGCCGTTCCCAGAAGGCATCCCCCGCCGGGTCGTCGTTGGCGTTCCGCGTCACCAGCCGCACCCGTATTTTGGACGCGCTGTTATAGAACCCACAGCCCAGCCAGCTGCCCTTTTTCGACACCACATCCACCAGGCCGCCGTCCTCCGGCGTGCCGCTGATCGACACCACCTCGCCCTCATAGACCCACGGGTGCCCGTCCACGATGGCGCGCTCCCCCTTGGGGGTGATGGTGACGATGGGATACGGTCTGGCAGCTTTCATGGCGGTTACTCCTTTTGTACAGGAAAATTTCTCCTAAGTATAGCACAAAGACAAGCATATTTCCATACGATGTATAAATAAAGTATCGCTGAAGTACAGACAAAGCATAGTAAAATGCACAGAACAAGTATAGGAGGAACTGCCATGCCGCGTATCTTTTTAAGTCCATCTACCCAGGAATATAACCCATATATCACCGGAAACGGCTCAGAAGAGTACTTTATGAACCAAATTGCCGACGCCATGGAGCCCTATCTTTTGGCCAACACCATCCGTTTTACCCGCAACACCCCCGACATGACCGCCGCCAGCTCCATCCGCCTGGCAAATTCTGGAAGTTACGATTTTTATTTGGCGCTTCACTCCAACGGCAGCACCGATGGTACCAAGGAGGGCGCCGTCCGCGGTGTCATCGCTTTTTACTATCCCACCAGTGCTAATGGCCGCCGCGCGGCGGACATTTTTGTAAAAAACTTAAAAGACATCTATCCGTTGCCGGACAAGGTCTATGCCCGTGCCACCACCACGCTGGGCGAGGTCCGCCAGCCCTATATGCCCTCCGTACTGCTGGAGCTGGGCTACCACGACAACACCGCTGATGCCCGTTGGATCGAGGGCAATATCCAGGCCATTGCCGCCAATTTGGTGCTGTCGCTGACAGAGTACTTCGGCCTGCCTTTCGTCACACCCATAACACCCTGGCAGGGCACGGTGCAGACGCCGGGCGGAGGTCCGCTGAACCTTCGTGCGGCCCCTGGCGCCCGGGCCGAGGTAGTCACACTCTTGCCCAACGGTGCAAAGCTCACTGTCTACGGTCGCTACCAGGAATGGTATACGGTGGGGTATCAGGGCCGTCTGGGCTACGCTTACGCCGATTTCATTCAGTGACCCAACAGATACGGTGCCTTGCCTGAAAAACGACAAAAGAAAAGTTTACTTTGCCCTTGACAGTTGACCATAATATGTTTAATATAGTAAAGGATCATTATCGGGGCATAGGAGCCTTTCCGCCCCGGTTGTCATCCGGCACCATATTTTGTGCCGACGCGAAAACCCAATAACAACATAGGAGGAATGTACCATGACCACAACTGGCTGGATCGTGGCCATCCTCTCGTTCGCTGTCGCCCTCGTTCTGGGCTTTGCGGCCTGCACGCTTATCCGCCGCCGCAAGGAAAAGAACGACCAGCGCAAGATCGAAGACGCCGAGCAGGAAGCTCTGCGTATCGTCAACGAGGCCATCAAGAGCTCTGAAAACAAAAAGAGAGAAGCACTCCTTGAAGCAAAAGAAGAGATTTTGAAGAACCGCAGCGAGTACGAGAAGGAAGTCAAGGAACGCCGTGCCGAACAGCAGAAGCAGGAACGCCGCCTGCAGCAGAAGGAAGAGAACCTCGATCACAAGACCGAGATGATCGAGAAGAAAGAGGAGGCTCTGGCCCAGAAGCACGCTGCTCTGGACAAGGAGCAGGAGGAGATCAAACTCATCAAGCGCAGCCAGACGGAGATGCTGGAGCGTATCTCCGGATTCACGGCGGATCAGGCTAAGGATTACCTGATCGCCCAGGTGGAGTCCGAGGTCACCCACGAAACGGCGCTGAAGATCAAGGAGATTGAGGCCCGCGCCAAGGACGAGGCCGACCAGCGTGCCCGCGAGATCGTGGCCACCGCCATCCAGCGCTGCGCCGCCGACCACGTGGCCGAGATCACCGTCAGCGTGGTGCCGCTGCCCAATGACGAGATGAAGGGCCGCATCATTGGCCGCGAGGGCCGCAACATCCGCACGCTGGAGACGCTTACCGGCGCGGATCTGATCATCGACGACACGCCGGAGGCCATCACCGTCTCCTGCTTCGAGCCGGTCCGCCGCGAGATCGCGCGGCTGGCCCTGGAAAAGCTTATCGCCGACGGCCGCATCCACCCCACCCACATCGAGGAAATGGTGGAGAAGGCCCGCCGCGAGGTGGACGGCGTCATCCGCGCCGAGGGCGAGCGCGCCGTGCTGGAGACCGGTGTCCGCGGCCTGCACCCGGAGCTGCAGAAGCTGCTGGGCAAGCTGCACTACCGTACCAGCTACGGCCAGAACGTGCTGCAGCACTCCATCGAGGTCAGCCATATCGCCGGTATGATGGCCGCGGAGCTGGGCGCCGATGTGCAGGCTGCCAAGCGCGCCGGCCTGCTGCACGATATCGGCAAGGCCCTGGACCATGAATTCGAGGGTACCCATGTGGCGCTGGGCGTGGAATACGCCCGCAAGTACCGCGAGAAGGAAGACATCATCCATGCCATCCAGGCCCACCACGGCGACGTGGAGTGCCGCACGCTGGTGGCCTGCCTGGTGCAGGCGGCGGACGCCATTTCCGCGGCCCGCCCGGGTGCGCGGCGCGAGAACCTGGAAAATTATATTAAACGTTTGGAAAAGCTGGAGGAGATCACCGGCAGCTATCCCGGCGTTGAGAAGAGCTATGCCATCCAGGCCGGCCGTGAGGTCCGCGTCATGGTCAAGCCCGAGCAGGTCAGCGAGGATGAAATGGTCATCCTGGCCCGTGAGCTGGCCAAGCGCATCGAAAGCGAGCTGGAATATCCCGGCCAGATCAAGGTCCACGTTCTGCGTGAGACGAAGGTCGTGGAGTACGCGAAATAAAAATTTAATGTTTGCAGGGGCCGCTTCGCATTGCGAAGCGGCCCCTCTTTTGCTATAATGTCTTCGAGTACACAGAAAAACCGACCGGACCCCCGATGGAGGACATACTATGAAGCGTTTTCTGCTGTTATTTCTGCTGCTGGCCCTGCTGCTGAGCCTGACCGGCTGCTTTACCATCACCGGAGACACGACCGACACCTCACCGGAGGGGAAGCAGAAGGCGCCGGAGGAGCAGCACCTGACCGCTGACGTTGACGAGACGCAGGCCTGGCAGCGCACTGCCGGCGCGCCCTGGACCGGCGGAGAACCCCAGACCGTCAGTGCCGACTTTGAGCGCATTACTGGCGCGGCGGCCCAGGGCATGACCGTGGGGCAGGAACTTCTGCTGCTGGATTTCATGGACTGTTACTACCAGTCCATTGCCGACCTGCGGGTCATTGACCCAGCCGTGCTGTTTGCCGACAGTGAGGAGACGCTCTACCACAAGAATATCTGGCACGGCCTGTGCGTCATCCGCAAGCTCTCGCCCATCGACCTGACCATGACCTCATACAGCTACTCCCTCCGGTGCGTATCCATTACACCCTCCGAGGAGACCGAGGGCGACGTGGACCTGGTGCTCCGGGAGAATAATGTGGTCTATTTCAAGGGCTTGAACGGTCTGCCCTCGGAGCAGTTCGGTATCAAGCACACCTTTACCCTCCGGGGGGAGGGAGACGACTGGTCCATCGTGAAGCACTGGTCTGATGACAATCCCTATTACAGTGCCGACTATGACCGCACCACCCATCAGGACAAGAATTTTCCCGCTATCACCGACTACATAGAGGCCCGCCGCGATCTGCCCCGCGAGAGGCTGAGCGTGACAGCCGCTGCCGACCACCCCTATGACCGCGACGCGGCCCGGGCTTATATGCTCACCTGGGTGGGCAAGCGTAATCCGGCCTTCATGGCTTACGACGACTACGGCGGGAACTGCATGAACTTCGGCTCCCAGGTGCTGGCTGCCGGCGGTATTCCCATGGACACGAACGGTGGCTATGAGACAGGCTGGTACTGGTACAGCGCCAGCCAGACCACGCTGCCCTGGGTCAATGTGGGGTCCTTCCGGGACTATGTGGCGGCACCCCGTGTAAGCGGTTTGGTGGCTGTGGCGGACGCGCCCTATTTCAGCGGTGAGACCGGTGATATCATCACCATGGGTGTGGACGAGCCGGCTAACCATACCACCGTTATTCTGGACGCCATTACAGATGAAAACGGCAATGTGGTGGACTATCTGCTCTGCTCCAACACGGCGGATCTGCGGAATTTCCCCGCGTCCGCGTATTACTATACCAATCGTCAGCTGATCAGGATCATCGGCTGGAACGACTGAGCAAGGAGGCGTATTCCGTGGAATACAAGGTTCTGGCGCTGGGCGATGTGGCCAGCGAAACGGGCCTGCAGCTGCTGGAAAAGAAGCTGCGGGCGTTCAAAAAGGAGCATGACGTGCGCTTCACCGTGGTCAACGGGGAGAACATCTCCGGCAGCGGCCTGACCAAGGCGCAGGCGGAGGCCCTGTTCGCCGCCGGCGCGGATGTGATCACCTTGGGCAACCATACCTTCGGTAAACCCCAGATCGCCGCCTATCTGGACGAGGAGCGCTATATCCTCCGGCCCGCCAACTTTACCGGCCGCGCGCCGGGGCACGGATATCAGATGGTGGACTGCGGCGCGTTCAGCGTGGCGGTATTGGTGCTCATCGGCCGCTGCGACCTGGACTTCAACGCCGAAAATCCCTTTACCACCGCCGATAAGCTGCTGAAGGCGCAGACGGACAAGCCCACCTTTACACTGGTGGAGTTCCACGCTGGAGCCACCAGCGAAAAGCTGGCCATGGCCTACTACCTGGATGGCCGTGTCTCCGCCCTTTGGGGTACCCACACCCACGTGCCTACGGCGGATATGCAGGTATTCCCCAAGGGTACCGGCTATGTCACCGATCTTGGCATGACTGGCCCCATCCGTTCTGTCCTGGGTATCCAGCCGGAGCAGTCCGTGGAGTTCTTCCTGGGCGGTCTGCCGGGCCGCTATCAGGCGGCGGAGGGCCCCTGCTCCGCCCAGGGGTGCATTTTTACCCTGAACAGCGAAACGGGGCTGTGCGAAAAAGTGGATAGAATAGAAATAAAATAACGGATACACGCAAGAAAGCGAACTGAATGAAAACAGGAGTGAATTTTTGACTATGTCTGTGGAAAAAGTAAGAGAATACCTGACCCCCTACGGTGTCGCGGATCGTATGCGCGAGTTTGAGGTCTCCAGCGCCACGGTGGAGCTGGCTGCTCTGGCTGTGGGCGTGGAAGGTGCCCGTATCGCCAAGACCCTCAGCTTTAAGGTGGGGGAGGACCCCATCCTCATCGTGGCCGCCGGCGACGCCAAGGTGGACAACAGCAAGTATAAGCACTTCTTCGGCGCTAAGGCCAAAATGCTCACCGCCGAAGAGGCTGTGGAGCGTATCGGCCACGCCGTGGGCGGCGTGTGCCCCTTCGCTCTGCCCGACGACGTTAAGACGTACCTGGATGTGTCCCTCAAGCGCTTTGACACGGTGTTCCCCGCTGTGGGCAGCGCGGCCAGCGCCATTGAGCTGACCTGTGACGAGCTGGAGCACTGCTGCGGAAAGAACTTCGTTCAGTGGGTGGATGTGTGCAAGGGCTGGCAGGAAGAGGAAGCGTAAATGGTACGGGTCGTTCACGCAGGTGACTTCCACCTGGACAGTGCCTTCGGTGCGCTGACGCCGGAGCAGGCCCGCCAGCGTCGTATGGAGAGCCGCCGCACGCCGGAGCGCCTGGTGGAGTGGGCCAACGACCACGGTGCAGACCTGCTGCTCCTCTCCGGCGACCTTTTCGACAGCGACAGCCCCTATGGCGACACCGCGCCCCTGCTGGCGCAGGCACTGGGGTGCTTCCGCGGTCAGGCGGTCATCGCCCCCGGCAACCACGATCCCCTTACACCGGACGGGCCCTATGCCCGCACGCGCTGGAGCGACAACATTCACATCTTTACAGAGGACCGTATGCAGACCATTACATTTCCGGACCTGAACTGCGCCGTACACGGCGCGGCCTTCACCGCCCCGGAGTGTCCCACGGACAGTGTACTCCCCGGCTTCCGTGTGCCGCAGGACGGCCTTATCCACATTGGTCTGCTCCATGGCGACGTTACGATCTCCGACAGCCGCTACCGTCCGATCCGCGCGGCGGATATCGCCGGTAGCGGGCTGGACTATCTGGCGTTGGGTCATGTTCACAGCTGCAGCGGCGTTCTGACCGCCGGGGCGGTCCCTTATGCCTACTGCGGCTGCATAGAGGGCCGCGGTTTTGACGAGCTGGGCGACAAGGGTTTCCTCTTCGGCGAGGTGGGGGCGGGCACCGCCGATCTGCGATTTGTCCCCTTTGCCCGGCGCCGCTACTGCATCGCCCAGGTGGATGTCACCGATGGCGACGCCCTCACCGCCCTGGAGCGCACCCTGCCCCATGATACGGAGCAGGATATCTACCGCCTGCGTCTGACCGGTACGCCGGAGCAGCCGCCCCGCCTGTCCCTGCTGGAGGAGGCCCTGTCGGGCCGCTTCTTTGCTCTGCAGCTGCGGGACGAGACTACCGTGCGCCGGGACCTATGGGACAAGTGCGGCGAGGATACGCTGCGGGGCCTGTTTTTGCAGGAACTGCGCCGCCAATACGACGCCGCCCCGGACGACGCTGCCCGCCGCCGTATTGAGCAGGCGGCCCGATTCGGCACGGCGGCCATGGACGACCGGGAGGTATGAGCATGAAGAATATCCTGATGATCGGCACCGGCGGGACTATCGCCAGTGAGATGACGCCCTCCGGCCTGACGCCGGAGCTGAACAGCACGCAGCTGCTGTCCTTCGTTCCCCGTATCGGCGAGATGTGCCATGTGGATTGCGTTCAGCTCTACAGCCTGGACAGCACCAATATCCGTCCCGCCCATTGGCTGGGTGTGGCCAGGGCTGTGCGGGAGAATTACGATAGATATGACGGCTTTGTCATCTCCCACGGCACCGACACCATGGCCTATACCGCTGCCGCGCTTAGCTATCTGATCCAGGGCAGCCCAAAGCCCATCGTCCTTACCGGCGCGCAGAAGCCTATCTGGTTCGACGGTACCGACTCCAAGCGCAACCTGACCGACGCGTTTCTCTACGCCTGCCGCGGCTGCGGCGGCGTGCAGATCGTATTCAACGGCAAGGTCATCCTGGGTACCCGTGCCCGCAAGACCTGCTCCAAGAGCTTTCAGGCCTTTTCCAGCGTCAACTATCCCGACCTGGCCGTGGTACAGGACGAGCACCTGCTGCAGTATATGCGCTGCGCCTGCTATCCCAGCCCGGTGTTCTATGACGCGCTGGACGACAAGGTGGGACTGCTGAAGCTGATCCCCGGCACCCCTGCCGCCGTGCTGGAATTCATGCTGGACCGGTTTGACGGCTTGGTCATTGAGTCCTTCGGCGTAGGCGGCCTGCCGGAATATGAGGGCGACGCCAGCTATTTCGATATCATTCACCGGGGAATCGCGCGGGGCAAGCTGGTGGTCATGACCACCCAGGTGCCCAACGAGGGCAGCAATCTGGCGGTCTATCATGTGGGCGGGCGGCTGAAAAGCGCCCTGCGCCTGCTGGAGGCCTACGACATGACCACGGAGGCTGCCGTGGCCAAGCTTATGTGGATCATGGGGCAGACCCGTGATTTCGACGAGGCGGAGAGGCTGTTTTACCGCCCGGTGGCCCGGGATATACTGTATGAGAATTAAAAAGGAAGCGCCGGGGGGCGCTTCCTTTTTTTGCAGTTTATGACGAAGAGGGGATACGTTTGTCTCAGCTGTTCTTTTTTGTCACCGGGCGGCGGTACAGCAGACGGGCCAGCTTCTTCCGGTCAAAGGGAATGAGAGGGTACAGGTACCCCTTGCCCACCAGCGGCTTTGCTGTTACGATCAGCGTCAGCGTGATCACGATCCCCGCCGCGAAGCCCCACCAGTCCCACAGCCAGATCAGCACCAGCAGCAGCATCCGGCACAGCTTGGTGGCGTAGCCCATCTCATAGCTGTGCTGGGCATAGTTGGCCACTGCCACAAAGGCCATATACACCAGCACCTCCGGCACCAGCCACCGGGCCTGCACCGCGAAGTCGCCCAATATCAGCGCACCCAGCATACTGAACGAGTTGCTCAGCACGTCCGGTGTGTTCAGCGACGCGATTTTCAGTATGTCAATGATCAGCTCCACCAGCAGCAGCTGCACGATCAGCGGCACATAGTATTCGTCCTGTACCAAAAGGAAACGCAGGTTCTCGTGCAGCGTATCCGGGTTCTTCACCAGCAGGTACCACAGCGGTGTAATGAACATGGTCAGCAGCAGCACCAGCGTCCGTATGATCTGCAGATACGTACCGATGAGGGGCGGGAAGTAGTAGTCGTTGATCTCCTCGTTGAACCGCAGGATCGTTGTGGGCAGCAGCAGGGCCGACGCTGAATTGTCCACCAGCACCACCACATCGCCCTCCATGATACACGCCGTGGCCACGTCCGGACGCTCGGTATACCGCACCTTGGGAAACGGATTCCAGAACTGCCTGGGCGCGATGGCCTCCGCAATGGTCTCCTGACTCATGGCCACCGACCGCACCTGGATGTGCATCAGCTTTTCCCGCAGGGCCCGCAGCAGCCCCTCGTCTGCCTCGCCCTCCATGTAGCACAGGGCCACGTCCGTGCCCGAGCGCTCCGGCAGCTGCAATCGCTCCAGCCGCAGATGGGTATCCCGTACCCGCCGCCGCAGCAGCGCTGCGTTCTGCATGAGGTTCTCTACGAAGCCGTCGTGGCTGCCCCGCAGTACCCGGCTGGTATCCGGCTCCTCCACCGACCGGGTGGGGAACTGCTTGGCGTCCAGCACCACCCCGCCGCCGAAGCCGTCGATGATCGCCAGCGTCTTCCCGGCGAATACGCCCATCACCGCCGTGTCACGGTCCGGCTCGGCCGCCGCATCGCAGGCGGACACATACCGCCGGCAGAAGTCCGCCGCGTCTGTCACACCGTTCAGGTCCGGCAGCGCCTGCCACCCGGCGATGACCCGCTCCAGCATGTCCTCCTGGGCGTAGCCGTTTACCACCCACAGCCGCGCCTGCCGCCCGCCGATGGACAGGTCGCGCCCTGTCATATCAAAGCATCGGCCCACGCCCAGCAGCTCGTTCAGCTCCGCCGCTTTCAGCGAAAAGCACCCTGCGCCGCGATAATAGCCCGCCATTTCCGGGGCCGTCTCGTTTCCGCCCTGTTTTGCCTGTTCCATGATGCCTTCTGTCCTCCGTCTGCCATTTTCCGGTAGCATTTCCCGCCTGCGGAATTTTATGTATGCCCCGGACAGGCCCTGCATATCGTGTAAAAAAGGAGGTGGCAGCCATGAAAAAAAGCGCGGCGGCGGCCCTTATTCTGATGGTACTGCTCTTCGGCGGCGCCTACCTCACCGCCCGGGAACCGGACGAGCTTACGCCGGAGACACCGCAGGCACAGGGGGACGGGGAGGTCGTGCTGACCATAAAAACCGGGGAGGCGGCGGAGCGGATGACGCTGCGGGATTACCTTGTGGGCGTGGTCCGCGGCGAGATGCCTGCTTCCTTTGAGATGGAGGCGCTGAAGGCCCAGGCCGCGGCCGAGCGCACCTACGTCTACTACCAGCTGGCGCAGGGCCGTAAGGACGCGCATCCCGACGCCGACTTCTGTACGGACCATACCTGCTGCAGCGCCTATCTCTCCGAGACAGCCGCAAAGGAAAAGTGGGCCGCCGACTTTGCTCCCTGGAACACCCGCGTCGTCCAGGCTGTGGCGGACACGGACGGTCTGGTGGCCCTCTACGACGGGGAACCGATCCTGGCGGTGTTCCACTCATCCTCGGCGGGCAGGACCGCCGCGGCCGGGGATGTCTGGTCCGGCGACCTGCCCTATCTGGCCAGCGTCGCCAGCCCGGAGAGTGCCGACACCGTGCCCAACTATTACAGCACCGTGACCTTCACCGCAGCGGAGGCAAAAGACCGTCTGCTGGCGGCCCACCCGGAGATAAAACTCACCGGCGCGCCGGAGACGTGGTTCGGCGCAGTGACGGAGAATGATTCCGGCCGGGTGGAGACCGTCTCCGTGGGCGGTACGGACATCGAGGGCACGGAGATGCGCCGCATCTTTTCCCTGCGCTCGGCCTGCTTTACCCTGACGGCGGACGCGGAGAGCGTTACGTTCCGCGTCACTGGCTACGGCCACGGCGTGGGCATGAGCCAGTACGGCGCGGAGCAGCTGGCAAAGGCGGGGAAGACCTGGCAGGAGATACTGGCGTGGTATTACACCGGTGTGACCATCGGACCGGCGGGCTGATATCGGGGCAAGGGGTCAGGGGCACGGAAATGCGTGACAAGCGGGCAAAAACGTGGTATAATCTATAAATTATGCGGGATATTCACAAATTGTTCAGGAAAAGCCTGCCCCGCAGGATGTAAGATATACCCAACGATATGTACCGGGAGGAGAGCGCCTATGGCACGCAACATTCTGGTGGTCGAGGATGACCGCAATATATCCGATCTGATCCGTATGTACCTGGAGAAGGAGGGCTTCGAGGTCCGCAGCGCCTATGACGGCGGCAAGGCCATCGAGGAGTACGACAAGCAGGCCCCCGACATGGTGCTGTTGGATATCATGCTGCCCGTGGTGGACGGCTGGGGCGTATGCGCCCATATCCGCGAGAAGGGCAAGACGCCCATCATTATGCTCACCGCCAAGAGCGACGTGGGCGACCGCATCACCGGGCTGGAGATGGGCGCGGACGACTATCTGGTCAAGCCCTTCGAGATGAAGGAGCTCATGGCCCGGATCAATGCCGTGCTCCGCCGCAGTGAGATACCCGACGACACAAAGAAAAAGCTGGTGTTCGACAAGCTGGTCATCAATCTGGACAGCTATGAGCTGCTGGTGGACGGCAAGAAGGTGGACACGCCCCCCAAAGAGCTGGAGCTGCTGTATCATCTGGCGGCCACGCCCAACCGGGTCTATACCCGCAACCAGCTGCTGGACGAGGTCTGGGGCTTTGACTATTTCGGCGACAGCCGCACCGTGGACGTGCACATCAAGCGCCTGCGGGAGAAGATCGAAAACGTCTCGGACCAGTGGGAGCTGAAAACGGTCTGGGGCGTGGGCTATAAGTTTGAAGTGAAGTAAGCATGGGCGAGAGGATCAAACGTATCACCGGCAGCCTGTATTGGCGGCAGTTTATGCTCACCGCCGGTATGGTGGTGCTGACCATGGCCCTGCTGGGCGTGTCCTTCTACGCGCTGAGCTATAACTACACCGTCTCGGAGAAGCGGCAGGAGATGCAGGACCGGGCGGTGCTGGTGGCGCAGCTGTCCGTGGACTATTTTACCGCCGGCGATGACGCCGAGCGTGACCAGGGGGACGCGCTGCGCTCTCTGGCCGGCGTGGCCTCCCGGATGACGGACGTGGACTTCCTGATCTGCGACACCACCGGCAGCGTCCTGCTGACGACGGATGCCGATTTGGCCGGAAAGACCGTCGTTGTCCCCGAGGACATTACCCAAACGGTGCTGGGCAGCGAGAGACTGTACGAGGGCCGCAGCACCGTGGGCGTATATGAGAAAAAGCAGTTCGTGGTGGGCGTGCCCATGGCAGACGCGGACGGCAACACGCTGGGCCTGGTGCTGGCGGTGATGAACAGCGCCGAGCTCATGCAGATGTGGCGCTCATTCATCGCCCTGTTCTTTATGACCAGCGCCATTATCCTGCTGCTGGCGTTCGTGGCCAGCTTTGTCACCTCCATGCGGCAGATACAGCCCCTGACCGAGATGGTCAAGGCGACCCGTGCCTATGCCGGCGGCGATTTCGATGTACGGATGCAGGAGACCGGTGACTGCGGCGAGATCAGTGAGCTGGCGGCCTCCTTCAATGCCATGGCCGACTCCCTGCAGGAGACGGAGCGCCAGCGCCGGGACTTTATCGCCAATGTGTCCCATGAGCTGAAGACCCCCATGACCACCATCGCCGGCTACACCGACGGCATTCTGGACGGCACCATCCCGCCGGAGAAGGAGCGCCAGTATCTTCAGATCATCTCCGACGAGAGCCGCCGTCTCAGCCGCCTGGTGCGGCGTATGCTGGATATCTCCCAGATACAGAACAAGGAGATGAAGAAGGAGGAGTTTGATCTCTGTGAGTCCGCCCGTATTGCCCTGCTGTCCATGGAGAAGAAGATCACGGACCGTGGGCTGGACGTGGACGCGGAGATCCCCGAGGACTCCGTCATGGTCCAGGGCGACCGGGACCTGATCACCCAGGTCATTTACAACCTGCTGGAGAATGCGGCCAAATTCGCCACCCCTGGCTCCCAGCTGTATCTGGGTCTGGCGGTCAACGGCGAGAAGGCCTATGTCACCGTCCGCAACCTGGGGCCCACCATTCCGGCAGAGGAGATACCGCTGCTGTTCGAGCGCTTCCACAAGTCCGATAAGTCCCGCAGTGAGGACAAGGACGGTTACGGCCTGGGGCTGTATATCGTCAAGACCATCCTGGCCCAGCACAAGGAGCAGATCACCGTCACCAGTCAGGACGGTGTAACGGCCTTTACCTTTACCATGCAGATGGCGCACGGCGCGCCCCGAGAGGTACTCTGAATATGTATGATGAAAATAAAATGCCGCTGACGCCCGATCCGGCGGCTCCTGCCCCGGAGCAGGAGCCGGACGAGGTCGTCAGCTGGTATGTCCGTCCGGACGAGGGGCAGGAGATCACGGGCTGCTATGTGCAGCCGGGCCCCATGCCCGCTGCCGCGGCGCCCAAGGCTGTCCGGCAGGAGAAGCGCCGCAGCCGCAAGGGCCTGTGGACGTTTCTGGTCATCCTGGCCGTGCTGGTAGGCGTGGTGCTGGGGGTGGCCATCGTCTCCGCCCTGCGGGGCGGCAATACGGACGGCTATGGCGATGACTTCGACGACGGCGATCACGATGCCAGCAGTATCGTGGATATCTTCCAGAGCGATGTGCCCACCATCCCCCGGGCGGACACGGACCCCGATCTGCGCTTTTATTGCGAAAAAGCAGGGGAGGAGAAGCTGACTATCCAGCAGGTCTATCAGCAGGTAAACCCCGCCACGGTGCTGGTGCTCACCGACCTGGGCGAAAAGGCCAGTGTCGGCACCGGGGTCATCCTGACGGCGGACGGCTATATCGTCACCAACGCCCATGTGATCGCCGGCGGGCAGAACGCGCTGGTGGCGCTGTACAACGGCGACCGCTACGAGGCGGAGCTGGTGGGCTTTTCCAGCACCGAGGATCTGGCGCTGCTGAAGGCGGTGAACGCCTCCGGTCTGCCCACTGCGCCGCTGGGCGACAGTGAGGAATGCCAGGTGGGCGATACGGTCTACGCCATCGGCAACCCGCTGGGCGTTGAGCTGCGGGGCACACTGACCCAGGGCATCATCTCCGCCATCGACCGTCCCGTCACCATGGAGGGCCGCGTGATGACGCTGCTCCAGACCACCGCTGCCCTGAACAACGGCAACTCCGGCGGCCCGCTGATCAATGAGTACGGCCAGATCATCGGCATCAACACACTAAAGATGAGCAACACCCTGTCCGACATCTCTGCCACGGTGGAGGGCCTGGGATTTGCCGTCCCGTCCAGCCGTGTGGTATCTGTCATCAATGATATCATCGCCACCGGAGGCTTCCGCGGCCTGCCCTCGATCGGCGTCTACGTGCAGGAGACGGAATTTGCCGACGGTACGACCCACCCGGTGATCGATTCCGTCACGGAAAACTTCGGCGCCGAGGAAGCGGGGCTGCAGAAGGGCGACGTAATTCTGGCGGCGGACGGTATAGGCGTCAGCACCAACACCGATCTGCTGGCCGTCCGCCGGACCCACATCGTGGGCGAGAGCGTCGTGCTCACTATCCGGCGTGACGGACAGACCTTTGATGTGACGGTCGTCCTCTACCCGGTGGAGGGATGATCACTTTACAGCGCAGAAACAGGGACAAGGCCATGGCCTTGTCCCTGTTTTACACCGCAAAACGACGGATATTTACAGATAATAAACAAATAGTATACATTTTGTTGCCGGAATTTGCGGCTATTTTCGCCTTCGTTCCCGCCATAGCTGCCGCAGGCTGCCGGCGGCCGCCAGCAGCAGATACGCCCCGAACAGCCGCCGCAGTACCGCTGTGTCCACCGCCGTCGCCGCCAGTGCACCGGCCGCCGCAGCCGTTGTGCCCCAGGGGATAGCGGATTTCAGCACCTCCGTTTCCAGCAACCCGTTCCGCTTGTGGGCGATGACGCCCATGGCCGCCGTAGGCAGGAAGTACAGCAGATTGACCGCGGCGGCCTGCTGCTGCGGAACACCCAAAATGAGCGTCATAACCAACAGCAGCAGGGTCCCGCCGCCCACGCCCCAGGCGGACAGGATGCCGGCGCCGAACCCCGCAGCCATTGGTATCAGCCAACTTTTCACAGGATATACCTCACGCCGCCGTACAGCAGAAAGGCGGCGAACAGTCCCCGCAGCCATGTGACGCTGACCCGGTGGAACAGCTGTCCGCCCACCAGCCCGCCTGCCAGTCCGCCGATGAGGTATGGCAGCGCGGCGGCCCAGTCGAAGGGCTGCCGCAGCAGGTATACTGCCGCACTGACGGCGCTTAGGGGCAGTATGGCCGCCACGCAGGTGGCGAAGGCCTGTTTGCCAGCCAGACCGCACCAGCCGTTCAGCAGGGGCACCAGCACCATGCCGCCGCCTCCGCCGAACAGTCCGTTCACCAGCCCTGCCGCCGTGCCGGACAGGGCATATTTTGTCTTTGCCTGCATTGTGCCGCCTCCTTTATGTATGCGCCCATCCGGGCGCGGGGTTTACTGGCACTTCTGGTAGCTCTGGCAGTCGGTGCACTGGTCCATGGTGGGACGGCTCTCGTGGGTGCCCACCTGAATGGCAGTCAGACCGCAGTTGTCCACGTCCTTGCAGTGGTGGGCGCAGTTGGTGACGGTGCACTTGATGGACGCATTGGGGGTGCAGGCGCACCCGTCGTTGGTACAGGCTCTGTTCATGGTGTTTCCTCCCTGAAAAATAAAAAGTCAAGCCCGAAGGCTTGACTCTATTTTTGCCCGGAGCGCAGGCGGATATGCACATTTTTTATATGCCAAGAAGCGCCGAAGCGAAGCTGAAATAAATCAGCAGACTGGTGGCGTCCACGATGGTGGAGATGAAAGGACTGGCCATCACCGCGGGGTCCAGACCGACCTTTTCCGCCAGCAGCGGCAGGGAGCAGCCCACGCATTTGGCAAACACCACCACGAACAGAATGGTCAGGCACACCACCAGACACACCAGCGGCGTTACCGCCGCATTGCCCAGCAGCAGCCGATCTACCAGCAGCATCTTCACGAAGTTGGCCCCGGCCAGGCACACGCCGCACAGCAGCGAGACCCGCAGTTCCTTCCACAGCACCCGGAATACGTCCGAGAAGTCCACCTCGTCCAGGCTCAAGGCGCGGATCACCGCCACGCTGGCCTGCGTACCGGAGTTACCGCCGGTGCCGGACAGCATAGGGATATAGGCGTTTAGTACCAGGCAGGCTGCCAGCGCGTTTTCGTAGTGGTTCAGGATCATACCTGTGAATGTGGCCGACAGCATCAGCACCATCAGCCAGGGCAGGCGGGCCTTCCAGGTGGCGAAAACGCCGGTACGGAGGTACGGCTTGTCCGAGGGCAGCATAGCCGCCATCTTTTCGAAGTCCTCCGTGGTCTCCTCCTCGATGACGTCCATAGCGTCGTCAACGGTGACGATACCCACCAGCCGTTTTTCCAGATCCACGATGGGCATGGCCAGGAAGTCGTATTTGCTCAGCGCCTGGGCCACGTCCTCCTTATCGTCCGTGGTCTTGGCCCACACCACGTCCGGGTCCATGATCTCCTCGATCAGGTCGTCCTCTTCCGCCAGCAGCAGGTCGCGGACGGACAGCACGCCCAGCAGGTGCCGGGTGGGATCGGTGACGTACAGGATGTTGATGGTCTCCAGCTCGCCGCCGATACGGCGGATGCGCTTGAAGGCGTCCTCCACCGTCATGTCCTTCTTCAGGGACAGGAACTCCATGTTCATAATGGAGCCGGCACTGTCCTCCGGGTATTTCAGTATTTCGTTGATGGATTTACGCATCTCCGGCGTGGCCTTGTCCAGGATACGGATGACCACACTGGCGGGCATTTCCTCCACGATGTCCACCGCGTCGTCCAGATACAGCTCGTCCAGCACCTCGGTCAGCTCCGTGTTGGAAAAGCCGTTGATCAGCATCTCCTGGCTCTCCGGCTCCAGCTCCACGAATACCTCTGCCGCCGTCTCCTTGGGCAGCAGACGGTACAGCAGGGGCATCTGCTCCTGCTTGCCCTCTTCCAGCAGCAGGGCAATATCCGCCGGCTCCATGGGCAGGAACAGGTCCCGCAGCTCGGCGTAGCGTTTTTCCTTCGCCAGTTCGTCTATCCGTTCTTGGTATTGCTCCAGTTCCTCCTGATAATCGATCAAGCCTGTTCCCTCCCTTCCGGTAAAATAATAATACGCAGCAGGCAGTAGCCTGCTGCGTGCCGCAAAGTGCGCCAATGCGCCCTGTTCTGCACCGTTACAAGCTTTAGCATCGCGGGGCGGTGAAACTGCATTAGATGCCACCTTGCTTTCGATGGCACCTGCTCAAACCCTCTGATGGTGTCTCCACCACTTCGCGGCAGCAGTCCGTATCCCTCGCGGTAGCCTTACCTACCGGATCATATTCAACATATCTATGTTATGCCAAAATCATCGGCCTGTCAAGGCGTTTTCTTGCCATTCCCGCCATTTTTCTTTACAGGTACACCTGCACATTGTCCTGCGCCAACAGGTGGCCCTTCAACTCCTGCAAAAATCGCAGGGCCGGCGGCGTCAGCGGTTCGCCCGCTCGCGTCACCAGATAATTCACCCGGTCCGGCGGCGGGCTGGTAAAGCGGCATACTCGTGCGCTATTTCCGATGCGCGACGCGGCGGCGATGGCTGGCGCCGCCACCCAGCGGCCCTCGGTGGGCGGCAGGAAATCCGCCGCCTGTAGGGTGTCGGCGTACAGCAGGGGCCGCGCACCCGTGCCGAACCACCGGTCGTGCCAGCGGATGAACTCCGGGTCCCAGGTGACCAGCAGCTCCTCGGCTATGTCCAGCGAGGCCGGGTCCACCTCCTCCGGGTAGTGGCTGTCCGGCGGCGACAGCAGCAGAAACGGCTCCCGAAAGGCCGGACGTACCGTCAGCCGGTCGTCGAATACCGTGTTGCTGTCAATAAAGGCAAAGTCCAGCTCATGGCTCAGCAGCGCCTGGGTGATATCCACATCCCGCAGGGTGTGGATCCACAGGGATACCGGCAGCCGCAGGGCAAGAAAGCGCTTATACACCGGCGGCAGGATGTATTGGTTAGTGGTGTAGGTGGCGGCGATACGCAGGTAGGCGCGCTGCTCCAGCTCCGCCAGCGTCTCCGTCTCCGAGAGCAGCTGCTGCCAGCGCTGGGCCAGCGTCAGGAATTTCTGGCCTGCCGCCGTCAGCGTGATGTGCCGCTGGCCCTTGCTCCGCACGAACAGCGGCGTGCCAACCCGTTCCTCCAGCGCCCGTATCCGCATGGACAGTGTGGGCTGGGTGATATACAGCGCCTCCGCCGCGGCGGTCATGGTGCCGTGCTGCACCACTGCCCAGAATGTCTCGATATCCAGGTTGGTCATACTACCGTCTCCTAAAATATAAATTTTCGTTGATATTTTACACGAAAACAATCAATTTTACAAGTGCGGATATCCGTGCTATGATACGGATGTGTTCAGGGAACACCGCTGGTTCCCTAAACCAAACGCTATTTTGATTCTTTCTTTCTTTCTTCCTATTTTCCCTATTTCTCCCCCCTAATACCCGATAAAAAAGGACAGGTTTTTCCAGCCTGTCCTTTCGGGCTGTTTAGGGGTAGATTTTTCCCTGCGGACGTGGTATGGTAGTGCTGTTGTACACAGGAGGGATAACGATGCCCGGTTTTCAGTTTTATTTTGAATTGATCGGCGCGGTGGCCTTCGCCATTTCCGGCGCCGCCCTGGCGGTGAAGAAGCATATGGACCTGTTCGGCGTGGCCATGATGGGCATGACCACTGCCGTGGGCGGCGGTATCCTGCGGGATCTGCTGCTGGGCATCACGCCGCCCGCCGCGCTGCGCGACCCACTACAGGCACTGGTGGCCATCGCTACGTCCCTGCTGGTGTTTCTGGTGTGGAAGCGCTTTCACCCCGAGGGCGATCACCGGAACTGGGAGGCGCTGCTGCTGGTGGCGGACTCCATCGGCCTGGGCATTTTCTCCGTCCACGGGGCGGCGGTAGCCGTCCGGGCCGGCCTGGGCGGCAATGTGTTCCTGACGCTGCTGGTGGGTATGCTTACCGGCGTGGGCGGCGGTGTTCTGCGTGACCTGTGCTGTATGGAGCGCCCCTACATTTTCACCAAGCATATCTACGCCTGCGCGTCCCTGGCCGGCGCGGCGGCATGTATGCTGCTGTGGAGCGCCGGAGAGAACCTGGCGCTGCTGACAGGCTGCGCGCTGACGGTGGTGCTGCGGCTCTGTGCCGCGGTATTCCGCTGGAGCCTGCCGAAAGCGTAAACACATAAAAAAGACCGCGAAGGCGGTCTTTTTTGCTGTTATGCGGTGAGCTTCAGCCCGACGATACCGACGAGCAGCAGCCCCACGAAAATGAGCCGCGGGACAGTGATAGGCTCCTGGAAGGCCAGAATGCCCACGATGACGGCGCCCAGGGCGCCGATACCCGTCCAGATGCCGTAGGCGGTGCCCATGGGCAGCGTCTTCGTGGCCTGTGACAGGAAAAAGAAGCTGGCGATCATGCCCGCGACCGCCCATACCGACGGCCACAGCTTTGTGAAGCCCTCGGACAGCTTCAGAAACGTAGACCAGAATACCTCCAGTCCGCCTGCGATGAATAGATAGAGCCACGCCATACCGATTACCTCCAAAAACAAAAAAATGCGCCCACAGGACGCACCTTCTAAGACCTAACGGCGCGCCCGCGAACGCCTGCCCGTCACCCGGTGGCGGCGGACAGCACAGGTACTATACCACGCCGCCGCCACAAAGTCAAGCGATCCTGCACCGCAACAAATGTTCGAAAAAACAACTTGTGACACATGGAGATATGTGGTATACTATATTATTGTCGAGAATTTACAGTTTTAGCCGCAGGAGGGGAGGGGTCATCATGGGCCTGCACGACGGGCATCGCCAGCGCAGCAAGCGCCGGTATCTGGCGCTGGGTGCAGAGGGGATGGAGGACCACCAGCTGCTGGAGCTGCTGCTGTTCTACGCCATCCCCCGGCAGGACACCAACGAAACGGCCCACCGGCTCATCCAGCGCTTCGGCTCGCTGCAGGGGGTGCTCCACGCCGCACCGGAGGAGCTGACCTCCGTAGAGGGCGTGGGAGAAAACGCCGCCGTGCTGGTGCGGCTGGTCGGGGACATGGCCCTGCGGGCCCGGTGCTCGTCCCTGCCCCAGAAGGTGCTGAACTCCCCTGACCGCACCGGCGCGTACTTCATGGAATTGCTGGCGGGGGAGAAGAAGGAGATGCTCTACCAGGTCTGCCTGGACGCCAAGGGCAAGCTGTTGACCTGCCGCTGCATCAGCAAGGGCAGCGTGGCCGCTTCGCCGGTCAGCGTGCGCCAGGTAGTGGAGAATGGCCTGTATGCCGGCGCCAGCAGCATTATCCTGGCCCACAACCACCCCAGCGGCGTAGCCCTGCCCTCCCAGCAGGATCTGCTGGTGACGCGGCAGATACAGGAGGCGCTCTCGCCGCTGAATATTCGCCTGGCCGACCACGTGGTGGTGGCTGACAGCGATTATGTCTCCATGGCGGAAAGCGGCCTGCTGGCGCGATAAACGGAGGATACCATGCCTGATCTGAAAGTCGTTTCTGAATATCAGCCTGCCGGCGACCAGCCCCAGGCCATCGATAAGCTGGCGCAGGGCCTGGAAAACGGCCTGCGCGCGCAAGTGCTCAAGGGCGTCACCGGCAGCGGCAAGACGTACACCATGGCCAAGGTCATCGAGCGCGTCAACCGGCCCACGCTGGTGCTGGCCCATAACAAGACGCTGGCCGCCCAGCTGTGCGAGGAGTTCCGGGAATTCTTCCCCAACAACGCGGTGGAGTATTTCGTCTCCTACTACGACTATTACCAGCCGGAGGCCTACGTGCCTCAGACGGACACCTATATTGAAAAGGACGCCTCCACCAACGAGGAGATCGACCGCCTGCGGCTGTCCGCCACCTGCGCGCTGCTGGAAAGGCGGGACGTTATCGTGGTGGCGTCGGTCAGCTGTATCTACGGCCTGGGCGAGCCGGACGACTTCGCCCGCATGATGATCTCCCTGCGGACCGGCATGACTTTGGAGCGCGACGAGCTGCTGCGGCGGCTGGTGGAGGACCGCTACGAGCGCAACGACGTGGCCTTCCAGCGCAATGTGTTCCGGGTACGGGGCGACACAGTGGAGCTGTACCCCGCCTACTATAAGGACCGGGCCATCCGTGTGGAGTTTTTCGGTGACGAGATCGAGCGTATCACGGAGTTCCATCCGGTCACCGGTGCGGCCCTGAAGCAGCTGACACACGTGGCGGTGTATCCCGCCAGCCACTACGTCACGCCCAAGGACAAGCTGGAGCGCGCCGCCAAAGAGATAGAGCGCGAGCTGGCGGAGCGCAAAAAGTGGTTCGAGGACAACGGCAAGCTCATCGAGGCCCAGCGCATCGACCAGCGCACCCGCTACGACGTGGAGATGATGCGTACCCTGGGCTACTGCTCCGGCATTGAAAACTATTCCCGGGTCATCTCTCAGCGGCCGGTGGGCAGCGCGCCCATGACGCTGCTGGACTTCTTCCCGGAGGATTTCGTGCTGTTCGTGGACGAGAGCCATGTGACCCTGCCCCAGGTGCGGGCCATGTACAACGGCGACCATGCCCGCAAGCAGAGCCTGGTGGACTACGGCTTCCGCCTGCCCTGCGCCTTTGATAACCGCCCCCTGAAGTTCGAGGAGTTCGAAGAGCGCTTCTCCCAGGCGGTGTTCGTCTCCGCCACCCCCGGGGACTTTGAAAAGCAGCAGGCGGACCAGATCGTGGAGCAGGTCATCCGACCTACCGGCCTGCTGGACCCCAGAGTGGAGGTCCGCCCGGTGCTGGGTCAGATCGACGACTTGGTGGCGGAGATACACGCCCGGGCGGAGAAGAACGAGCGCGTGCTGGTGACCACCCTCACCAAGAAAATGGCCGAGGACCTGACCGCCCACTTCCGTGGGCTGGGTATCAAGGTGCGGTATATGCACGCCGACGTGTCGGCGCTGGAGCGCATGGAGATCATCCGCGACCTGCGTCTGGGCGAGTTCGACGTGCTGGTGGGTATCAACCTGCTGCGTGAGGGCCTGGACCTGCCGGAGGTGTCGTTGGTGGCCATTCTGGACGCCGACAAGGAGGGCTTCCTTCGCAGCGAGACCAGCCTGATACAGACCATCGGCCGCGCCGCCCGCAACGCCGAGGGCCTGGTCATCCTGTACGCCGATACCGTTACCCCCTCCATGCGGGCCGCTATGGACGAGACGGAGCGCCGACGGAAGCTGCAGGACGACTTCAACAAGGCCCACGGCATTATCCCGCAGACCATCCGCAAGAGTGTCCGCGAGATGGTGGAGATCAGCCACAGCGCCGAGGAGGCCTCCAAGCTGTCGAAGAAGAAGCTTTCTGACCGTGAGCGAGCTGAGACCATCGCACGTCTGGAGAAGGAAATGAAAGAGGCCAGCCGTATGCTGGAATTCGAATATGCCGCCCTGCTGCGGGATCAGATCATTGAGCTGCGGGGGGAGAAATAAACCGAACCGAGAAACGACCTATGAAAAAGTACCTTTCCTATATCTACGTGATCCTCAGCGCCGTGTGTTGGGGCTTTATCGGTTTTTCCAACCGTATGCTCACAGAGGTGGGCGTATCGCTGGGCAACCGGGTGTTCATCCGGAACTTCGGCACGCTATTGATCCTGACCATCGTGTTCGCCCTGTTCCACCGTCAGGTGTTCCGCATCAAGCTGAAGCATCTGCCCATTTTCCTGTGCTCCGGACTGCTCAGCATCCTGACGCTGAGCCTGGTCTACTTCCAGTGCCAGACCATGTGCTCCCTGTCGGTGGCGGCGGTGCTGCTGTATCTGGCCCCGTCCTTTGTGGTCATTTTCAGCGCCGTGCTGTGGAAGACACCGCTGACGAAGCGCAAGCTCATCGCCCTGGTGGTGTCCCTGCTGGGATGCGTGATGGTCAGCGGCATCATCGGCGGAGATATGACCGCTTCCTGGGCGGGTATCGGCCTGGGCGTGCTGTCCGGCCTGTGCTACGCCAGCTATACGGTGTTTGCCCACTACGGTCTGGCCCATTACGAGAGCTATACCATGATCTACTGGACATTTCTGGTGGCGGGGCTTGGCTCGGTATTTTTCGCGGACTTCGAGACGCTGCCGCTGGCCTTTTCCGGCACGCAGGGCATCGTGGGCGTGTGCGGTGTGGTGATCGTGGCCACGGTGCTGCCCTATATCTTCTATACGAAGGGGCTTGAGGGCGTGGAAAGCGGCCGTGCCTCCATCATTACCAACATCGAGCCGGTGGTGGAGACGCTGGTGGGCGTGTTCGTGTTTAAGGAGGCGCTGACCGTGTGGACCGTGCTGGGTATGGCCTGCGTGTTCGGCTGCGTGATCCTGCTGGCCAATGGAGATAAAAAATGCGAAGAAAAACCTGTCAAGTCCTGAACGGCTTTCACCTGAAGCTCATCGCCGCCTGCACCATGTTCATTGACCACATGGGGCACACGCTGTTCCCAACGGTTTTGTGGCTGCGCTGCATCGGGCGGCTCGCCTTTCCCATCTTCTGCTTCCTCATCGCCGAGGGCTGCGTCTACACCCGCGATCGGAGGAAATACGCCCTGCGGCTGCTGGTGTTTGCCCTGCTGTCCGAAGTCCCCTTCGACCTGATGGTGGGCGGCACGGTATGGTATCCCTATTCCCAGAATGTGCTGTGGACGCTGTTGGCCGGTGCGCTGATCTGCTGGTGCGTCGATTGGGCGCTGCGAAAGAAAACGCCGGCGGCCTTTTTGCTCACCGGCGCGGCCGTGGCCGCCGCGTTCTGCCTGCTGGAGCTGGCCGGGACGGACTATCGGGGCTGGGGTATGCTGCTGGTGGTGCTGTTCTACGGTGTCCGCCGCGTGTCCTGCGGCACCGTCGTGAAGCGAACGGCGCAGGCGGTGGGACTGGCGGTGTTCAGCATCGGCATTATGGGCGGCGTGTCCATCGAACTGTGGTCGCTGGCGGCACTGCTGCCCCTCTGGCTCTACAATGGCCGGCGCGGCTATTCCAACCGGGCGGTGCAGTACGGCTTTTACGCCTTTTACCCCGTGCATATCCTGATACTGTCCCTCATCGCCCTGTATGCGTAAACAGATAAGGAGGCTGTCCCTATGGCAAAGAACAAAGAGGAAAAAACCAACGTCATGCGGACGCTGGACCAGAAGAAAATACCCTACACCGCCCACAGCTACGACCCGGACGGCCCCATTGACGGTGTGTCCGTGGCGCAGATACTGGGCCAGCCGGCGGAGCAGGTGTTCAAGACCCTGGTGACAAAGGCCGCCAGCGGGGCATACTATGTGTTCGACATCCCGGTGGCCGAGAATCTGGACCTGAAAAAGGCCGCCAAAGCGGTGGGGGAGAAGTCCGTGGCCATGCTGCCACAGAAAGAGCTGCTGCCCCTGACCGGCTATGTCCACGGCGGATGCAGCCCGGTGGGCATGAAAAAGCAGTTTCCCACGGTGTTCCACGAGACAGCACTGCTATACGGCACCATCTGTGTCTCCGCCGGGAAGATCGGCCATCAGGTGGAGTGTGATCCCAACGCCCTTATCGCTCTCCTGCGGGCGAAAACGGCTGACGTGATCGTATAAAAATTATTTCGCTGTTGACATTAAAAATTGATTTCACTACACTTATCTGCGACCATATGTTGCAGAAATGAGGCATACCATGCAGACTGAAATTTTCATCAAGGGCGCCCGCGAGAACAACCTGAAGAACATCGACGTCACCATCCCCCGGGATAAGCTGGTGGTGCTGACGGGCCTTTCCGGCTCCGGCAAAAGCTCCCTGGCCTTTGACACCATCTATGCCGAGGGCCAGCGGCGGTATGTGGAGAGCCTGTCCTCCTACGCCCGTATGTTCCTGGGGCAGATGGACAAGCCCGACGTGGATTACATCGAGGGCCTGTCCCCGGCCATCTCCATCGACCAGAAGACCACCAGCAAGAACCCGCGCTCCACCGTGGGCACGGTGACGGAGATCTACGACTATCTGCGCCTGCTGTGGGCTCGGGTGGGCACGCCCCACTGCCCCCACTGCGGCAAGGAGATACGCCGCCAGACGGTGGATCAGATCATCGACCAGATACTGGCCCTGCCCGAGGGCACCCGTATCCAGGTGATGGCCCCGGTGGTGCGCGGCCGCAAGGGCGAGCACGCCAAGGTGCTGGAGGATGCCCGCCGGTCCGGCTTCGTCCGGGCTCGGGTGGACGGCAATATGTACGAACTCTCCGAGGACATCTCTCTGGAGAAGAACCTCAAGCACCGCATCGACATCGTGGTGGACCGACTGATCGTCCGCCCGGACATCGCAGGCCGGCTGACCGACTCAGTGGAGACGGCCTCCAACCTGGCGAATGGCCTCGTCACCGTTAACCTGCTGCGGGAGGAGAGAGATATCACCTTCTCCCAGAACTACGCCTGTGACGACTGCGGTATCTCCATCGAGGAGCTGACGCCCCGTCTGTTCTCCTTCAACAGTCCCTTTGGCGCCTGCCCCACCTGCACCGGCCTGGGCCTGCAATTAAAGGCTGATCCGGCCCTCATCATCCCCGACGGCAGCAAATCCATCCTGGAGGGCGCCATTACTGCCACCGGCTGGGCCTCCATCCGGTCCGACGGCATCAGTCGTATGTACTTCGAGGCCCTCAGTAAGAAATACCGCTTCTCCCTGACCCAGCCCTACGACAGCCTGAGCGACGAGGTGAAGAACGTTATCCTCTACGGCACCGGCGGCGAAAAGCTGGAGCTCCACTATGACCAGCCCCGTGGCAAGGGTGTGCTGTACCAGGCCTTCGAGGGCATCTGCAACAACCTGGAGCGCCGGTATCAGGAGACCCAGTCCGATGCCAGCAAGAAGGAGATCGAGGGCCTGATGACCCCCTGCCCCTGCCCGGCCTGCCAGGGTAAGCGCCTGCGGCCGGAGGCGCTGGCCGTCACCGTGGGCGGCAAGTCCATCTACGACGCCACTACCCTGCCGGTGGACGACGCCCTGGCCTTTTTCGACCATCTGGACCTGACCGGCAACCAGCAGATCATCGCCGCCCAGATCCTGAAGGAGATCCACGCCCGCCTGGGCTTTCTGCAGTCCGTGGGCCTGAGCTATCTGACCCTCTCTCGTGCCTCCGGCACCCTGTCCGGCGGCGAGAGCCAGCGTATCCGTCTGGCCACCCAGATCGGCAGCAGCCTCATGGGCGTGCTGTATATCCTGGACGAACCCTCCATCGGCCTGCACCAGCGGGATAACGACAAGCTGCTGGCCACGCTGCAGCGGCTCCGCGATCTGGGCAATACCCTCATCGTGGTGGAGCACGACGAGGACACAATGCGCGCCGCCGATTACCTTATTGACATCGGTCCCGGCGCCGGCGCCCTGGGCGGGCAGGTGGTGGCCTGCGGCACCCCGGAGGAGGTCATGGCGAACCCTGACAGCCTGACGGGCCAGTATCTCAGCGGCAAACGCACCATCCCCCTGCCGGCACAGCGCCGCAGGGGCAATGGCAGGCTGCTGACCGTCCGCGGCGCCCGGGAGAACAACCTGAAGCATATCGACGTGTCCATCCCTCTGGGGACGTTCACCTGTGTCACCGGCGTCAGCGGCAGCGGAAAATCCTCTCTGATCAACGAGGTGCTGTTCAAGGCGCTGGGTGCCCAGCTGAACCGCATGAAGGTGCGCCCCGGCAAGCACGACACCATCGAGGGCATGGAGCAGCTGGACAAGGTCATCGCCATCGACCAGAGCCCCATCGGCCGGACGCCCCGATCCAACCCGGCCACCTATACCAACCTGTTCAACCTGATCCGCGACCTGTTCGCCTCCACCCCGGACGCCAAGGCCCGGGGCTACGGACCGGGCCGGTTCTCCTTCAACACCAAGGGCGGCCGCTGCGAGGCCTGCGGCGGCGACGGTATGCTGAAGATCGAGATGCACTTCCTGTCGGACGTGTACGTCCCCTGCGAGATCTGCCGCGGCAAGCGCTATAACCGCGAGACGCTGGAGGTCCGCTACAAGGGCAAAAACATCGCCGACGTGCTGGATATGACCGTGGACGAGGCGTGGGAGTTCTTCTCCGCCGTGCCCGCCATCTGTGACAAGCTGACCACCCTGCGGGATGTGGGGCTGGGCTATGTGAAGCTGGGCCAGCCCAGCACCACCCTCTCCGGCGGCGAGGCCCAGCGCGTCAAGCTGGCCACGGAGCTGAGCCGCCGCGCCACAGGGCGGACGGTGTATATTCTGGACGAGCCCACCACCGGCCTCCACGCCGATGACGTGCGGAAGCTGTTGGAGGTGCTCCAGCGGCTCACCGACGGTGGCAATACGGTGCTGGTCATTGAGCACAACCTGGACGTGATCAAGTGTGCCGACTATATCATCGACCTGGGCCCGGAGGGCGGCGTGGGCGGCGGTACGGTGGTGGCCTGCGGCACGCCGGAGGAGATCGCCGCCTGCCCGGCGTCCTACACCGGCCAGTATCTGAAAAAATACCTGAAGTGACCGGCCTTTCCCCTGCCGCATAGGATAGGGCAGGGGGGTGGCTGCATGGAGCTTTTACAGGACGGCGTGGTCGCCGCGCTGGCGGCCATCGGCGTCACGGCGCTGATATGGCTGGCGGCATCGCTGCTGCTGTGGCGTGAGCGCCCGGTGGACGCGGTGTATCTGGTCCGGGTCTCCGGAGACGGGACGGGACTGGATGTGACGCTGCGCCGTCTGGCCCAGAGCCGCCGTCTGCCGGTGCTGCTGGTGGACTGCGGACTGACCGACGAGGGCCGCCGCGCCGCGGCGCTGCTGTCCGATATGAACACGAAATTGCTGACGCCCCAGGAGCTGGCGGCGTACTATACGGAGGAGAATACCGCCGAACAGGGGAGGTGAGCCGATGGGCGAGCGCGTGACCGTGGAGGGCACCGTAGAGAACGTCATCTTTCATAACGAGGAGAACGGCTATACCGTGCTGCTGCTGACCGTGGAGGGCGAGGAGGAGCCTGTCACCGTGGTGGGCTGTATCCCTTGTGCCGCCGCCGGCGAAGGCATGACCGTCACCGGCGTGTGGAGCGTCCATCCCGTCCACGGCAGCCAGCTCACCGCCGAGAGCGTGGAGCGCCGGATGCCGGAGCGTGAGGAGGACATGATCGCCTACCTGTCCTCCGGCATCCTCAAGGGTGTTGGTCCCGCTACCGCTCAGCGGCTGGTGGAGCGCTTCGGCGCGGACACCCTGCTGGTCATCGAGCAGGAGCCGGAGCGCCTGCGGTGCATCAAGGGCATCACCGCCCAGAGGGCGAAGGAGCTGTCCGACGCCTTCCGGGCGCTGACGGGCCTGCGCCAGCTGATGGAGTTCCTGGCCCGGTATGACCTGCCGGTGTATCTGGCCATGCCCCTCCAGCGCACCTACGGCGACGGAGCCATCCAGGCCCTGCGGGACGATCCGTATATCCTGTCCCGGGCCCAGTACGGGGTGGATTTCTCCACGGTGGACGAGATCGCCATCAGCCTGGGCTTTGACGGGGACGATCCCTGCCGCCTGCGGGCGGCGCTGACCTATGAGCTGGAGCACAACGCCGCCAACGGCCATGTGTTCCTGCCCCGCGAGAAGCTGCTCTTCGCCACGTCGCAGCTGCTGGCCGTGACGCCGGACGAGCTGGAGCTGGCGCTGGACAAGCTCATCGAGGGCTTCGGCGTGGTGGAAAAAACCATCGCCGGGGTGCAGGGCTGCTATCTGCCCCGGCTGTACCAGGCGGAGACCTTCGTGGCGGAGCGCCTGCTGTCGCTGGTGCGGACGCCGGTGGAGGTGCTGCCCCGGGCGGAGAAGGTCATCGACGATATCGAAAAGGAACAGGGCGTGGCCTATGCGCCCCTGCAGCGGCAGGCGGTGTGCCTGGCGGCCCAGGGCGGTATACTGCTGCTGACCGGCGGCCCCGGCACCGGTAAGACCACGTCCCTGCGGGGCATCGTGTCTCTGTACGAGCGTATGGGGCTGGATGTGGCGCTGCTGGCGCCCACCGGCCGCGCCGCCAAGCGCCTGGGCGAGGTGACGGGCCGGGAGGCCCAGACCATCCACCGTGCCCTGGGCATGAGCTACAATGAGCTCACCGGCCAGACGGCCTTTAAGAAGAACGCACAGGACCCGCTGGAGGTCCACGCTGTCATCGTGGACGAGATGAGCATGGTGGATATCGAGCTGATGCGCTCCCTGCTGGAGGCCATGCGGCCGGGAAGCCGCCTGGTGCTGGTAGGCGACCCGGACCAGCTGCCCTCCGTAGGCCCCGGCAGCGTGCTGGGGGATATGCTCCGCAGCGGTGTGGTGCCGGTGGTGTCCCTGACCCAGGTGTTCCGTCAGGCGGAGCAGTCGGCCATCATCCGCGCCGCCCACGCCGTGGACCGCGGCGAGTTGCCGCCGCTGGAGAATAGCGGCAGCGGCGACCTCTTCTTCCTGCGCCGCCGTGCGCCGGATCGTCTGGTGCAGACGGTGGTGGAGCTGTGCCGCGACCGCCTGCCCAAAAACATGGGTATTCCCGCCGAGCAGATACAGGTGCTCTCCCCCACCCGAAAGGGCCCCTGCGGTACGGCGGCGCTGAACCGGGCCCTGCAGGCGGCGCTGAACCCGCCGGAGCGCGGTAAGCGCCAGAAGCAGTGGGGCGACATGACGTTCCGGGTGGGCGACCGGGTCATGCAGACCCGGAACAACTACGATGTGCTGTGGGAGAAGGAGGATGGCTCCGGCGGCAGCGGTATTTTCAACGGCGACGTGGGCGTGATTCAGGACATCGACCCCGGCGGCGAGCTCATCACCCTGCGGTTTGACGACCGCACGGCGGTGTACACCGCTGACCTGCTGAGCCAGCTGGATATGGCCTACGCCGTCACCGTACATAAATCCCAGGGCAGCGAGTATCCGGCGGTGATATTGGCCGCGGCGTCCGCCGCGCCGTCGCTGCTGGTGCGCGGCGTGCTGTACACAGCTATCACCCGTGCCCGCAGGCTGCTTATCCTCGCCGGGGACGATGCCGTCCTGGCCCAGATGGCCGCCAACAACAAGCAGCAGCGCCGGTATAGCGGCCTGCGCCGCCGACTGAAGGAGGGATACCATGAGCAATAACGGTAGTATCAACGACGCATTGGACAAGGCCCAGCGGGGCTTGCTGGACTTCTTTTTCCCCCGCAAGTGCCCCTTCTGCGGGCGCGTGGCGGGCCGGGAGCTGCTGTGCGAGGCGTGCAAGGCGTCGCTGCCCCGGTGCAATAAGGTACGCACCGGCACCTTCGGCGAATGTGCCGCGCCGCTGTATTACGAGGGCCGCGTCCGCGACGCCCTTCTGGCCTTCAAATTCAAGCGGCGCATCGAGGACCTGAACGCCTACGGTGTGCTGATGGCCGAAAAGGCGGCGGAGGTCTACGCCGACCGCTTCGATGCCGTCACCTGGGTGCCGGTGAGCAAACAGCGCCTGAAAAAGCGTGGCTTCGACCAGTCGCGTATGCTGTGCGCCAGCCTGTGCGTGGACTGGCACACGGAGCCGCAGGAGACACTGCGTAAGGTGCGGGACAACCCGGCCCAGTCCGGTATCGGTGACCCGGCGGAGCGCCGGGCCAATGTGCTGGGCGCTTACGAGCCGGTGGACCCGGACGCCATCGCCGGAAAGCGCTTCCTGCTCATCGACGACATCATCACCACCGGCGCCACGCTCACCGAGTGCGTCCGGGTGCTGAAAGCCGCCGGGGCGGCAGACGTGGTCTGCCTGACGCTGGCCATGGCCCGTGATAATTGAGGTATGGACTTCGGCGTTTCCGTATAGAATACAGAAAATACCGCGATTTTCATTTCGCAGTTGCAATATTCTTTCTCAATCGGTATAATAGGTAAATCAGAGGGTAACGGGCGCACCCGCCCGAAACGAAAGACAAGATAGAGGTGCAGTAGTATGTGTTCCATTGCAAAAGATATCGGCATCGACCTGGGCACCGCCTCCGTACTGGTGTACGTAAAGGGCAAGGGCGTCGTATTGAACGAGCCGTCCGTGGTGGCCATTGACAAGAATACCGGCAAGCTGCTGAAGGTGGGCGCCGAGGCCCAGGCCATGCTGGGCCGTACCCCCGGCAACATCGTGGCCATCCGCCCCCTGCGCGAGGGCGTGATCTCCGACTACGACATGACCGAGCGTATGCTCCGCGAGTTCCTGCGCAAGGTGGTGGGCGGCTTCCAGCTGTTCAAGCCCCGCGTCATCATCTGCGTGCCCTCCGGCATCACCGAGGTCGAGGAGCGTGCCGTGGTGGACGCCGGCATCCAGGCGGGTGCCCGCCGTGTGTATCTGATCGAGGAGCCTGTGGCCGCGGCCATCGGCGCCGGAATCGACATCTCCAAGCCCGACGGCCACATGGTGGTGGATATCGGCGGCGGCACCAGCGACATCGCCGTCATCTCCCTCTCCGGCGTGGTGGAGAGCGCCTCCATCAAGGTGGCCGGCGACCAGTTCAACGAGGCCATCGTCAAGTATATGCGCCGCAAGCACAATGTGCTGGTGGGCGAGCGCACCGCCGAGCTGATGAAAATGCAGATCGGCTGCGTCTTCCCCAAGGAGCAGGAGACGTCCATCGAGATCAAGGGCCGCTGCCTGGTGACAGGCCTGCCCAAGGTCATCAACGTCAGCTCCACCGAGATGCTGGAGGCCTTCGAGGAGCCGGTAGAGCGCATCCTCGAGGCGATCCACGGCGTGCTGGAGCGCACCCCGCCCGAGCTGGTGGCCGACATCTCCAACAACGGCATCGTTATGACCGGCGGCGGCAGCCTGGTGGACGGCTTTGACAAGCTCATCGAGGCCCGCACCGGCATCCACACCGTGGTGGCCGAGGGCGCCATCTCCTGCGTGGCCGAGGGCACCGGCCGCAGCCTGGACTCCCTGAATTCCATGACCGACGGCACCGTGAACCTGAGCCGCCGCAAGCAGATGAACTGAGCACAATGTAAAAGGCCGCCAAAGGGCGGCCTTTTTCTCAAGTTGCTCTTGCAACTTCCGCGAAAAAGCGCTACTATTACGATACACGAGAACGAGATAAGGAGGAACCACCATGAAGTTTTCCAGCAAGGTCTTGAAATGCGGCCTGTCCCCCATGCGGAAGTTCCACCCCTACGCGGTGGCGGCGGAGGCCAAGGGCAGGAAGATCTATCATCTGAACATCGGCCAGCCGGATATCGAGACGCCCAAGGCGTACTTCGACGCGGTGAAGCACTTTGACCTGCCGGTGTTGGCCTATGCCCCGTCCCCCGGTATCCCGGAGCTGATCGAGGCCATCCGCAAGTACTACGCCGATCTGGGTATGCACTTCGATGCCGGTGATATCCTCATCACCAACGGCGGCAGCGAGGCGCTGCAGATCACCATGAACTGCATCCTGGACGACGGCGATGAGATCCTCATCCCCGAGCCCTTCTACCCCAACTACAATACCATGGCCTACACCTGCGGCGCGAAGATCCACCCCATTCCCACCTCTCCCCACGACGGCTACCACTACGCCGACCGCGCCAAGGTCGAGGCGGAGATCAACGAGCACACCCGCGCCATCATGGTCACCAACCCCGGCAACCCCACCGGCGCCGTCCTGACGCCGGAGGAGATGCGTATGCTGGTGGACGTGGCCAAGGCCCACGATCTGTTCATCATCGGCGACGAGGCCTACCGCGAGTTCGTCTACGCCGGCGAGCCGCTGCAATCCATGGGCCAGTTCGAGGACGCGGCCGAGAACGTCATCGTCATCGACACCGTCTCCAAGCGGTTCTCCGCCTGCGGTGCCCGCATCGGCTGCATGATCTCCCGCAACAAGGAGCTGATGGCGCAGGCCATGAAGTACGCCCAGTGCCGTCTGTCCGTGCCCACACTGGACCAGGTGGCCGCTGCCGCGCTGTACACCGTCGGCCCCGACTACTTTGCCGCCGTCCGTGAGGAGTACAAGCGCCGCCGCGATACGGTGGTCAATAAGCTGCACGAGATACCCGGCGTGGTCTGCGAGTGCCCCCGCGGCGCCTTCTACATCATGGCCGCCCTGCCTGTGGACGATGCCGACGCCTTCCAGAAGTGGCTGCTGGAGGAGTTCGAGGACAACGGCGACACCGTGATGTTCGCCCCCGGCGAGCCCTTCTACGGTACCCCCGGCAAGGGCAAGAACGAGATCCGCATCGCCTATGTGCTGAAGCAGGCGGACCTGGAGCGCGCCATGGACCTGCTGGCCAAGGGTATCGCCGCCTACAACGCCCGGTAAACGGATACACGCAAAAAAAGAAAGCCCTTTTGGGCTTTCTTTTTTTGCGTATCTTACCCCTTCAGCGCCATATCGCAGCGTGCGGGCAGGTCAAAGGCGGTGAAATAGGACTCCTCCAGCGGGATCCAGCGATCCCGGAACATCCGGAGCTTCTCCGGGCCGCTGCGGGCTTCAATGCGGCGGAGCTGCTCGGCAGCGTCCACGGTAAGGAATACCCGCAGGTCGTAGCTGTCCCACAGGGCCGGATGGCAGGCGTAGGCGCCCTCCACGATGGTCAGGCGCGCCGCTGGGACCGTCACCGGCTCGTCCAGCGCCTGCCGCGCACAGCGGAAGGGGCGGTAGACGACAGCCTCACCGCGCAGTGCCGGCTGCAGCACTTCCGATAGAAAGCGCTCGTGGTCCACGTTTTCGCCCGGCTGTGCCAGCCGTGCAGCGGTGCGCTGCTCCGGGCGCAGAAAGAAGTCGTCCATGTGGAACACCCGGCAGGACAGCTGCGCCTGCAGCTGTGCCGCCAGCGTACTTTTCCCGGCGCCGCAGCGGCCGTCGATGGCCGCGATGACCCGCGCCTGCCGGTCCAGCAGCGCCCGGATAACCGTCAGCAGGCGGTCGTAGTCAGCAGGGGTCATTTCGCCCTCCGGGCGGCGCGGCGCTGGATGAGCTTCACCAGCTCCACCACCGGAAGGACCAGGAAGGCCAGGGCCAGGGCCACGCCGTACTCCGTCCAGCTGACGGGGGTGAAGCCGAAAGCGTTGGCGATGACGGGCACCTCCAGCACCAGTGTTGTCAGAGCCAGCGAGCCGACCATCGCGCCCCACAGTACCTTGTTGTGGCTGGGCAGCGAGAACACGCTCTTGCGCTGGGAGCGCATATTGAAGCTGTGGAAGATCTCACACATGCTCATGGTCAGGAAGGCCATGGTCATACCGTCGTCGGACACGCCCTTGGGCATCTCAAAATAGCCCACCTCCATGCAGTGTCCGATGATGTAGGAGGTCATGGTGATGATCGTGATCAGCACGCCCTGATACAGGATGTCAAAGCCCAGGCCGCCGGCGAAGATGCCGTCCTTGCTGTCCCGGGGCGGGCGGGTCATGGTATCCGGCTCACCCTTCTCCAGACCAAGGGCCAGGGCGGGGAAGCAGTCGGTGATCAGGTTGATAAACAGCAGGTGCACCGGGTTCAGCAGTGTGAAGCCCAGCAGCGTGGCGAAGAACACGCCCAGCACCTCGCTCATGTTGCTGGCCAGCAGGAACTGGATGGCCTTGCGGATGTTGTCATAGATCCGGCGGCCCTCCTCCACGGCGGTGACGATGGTGGCGAAGTTGTCGTCGCTGAGCACCATGTCCGCCACGTTTTTCGTCACGTCCGTGCCGGTGATGCCCATGCCCACGCCGATATCCGCGGACTTGATGGAGGGCGCGTCGTTGACGCCGTCGCCGGTCATGGCGGTGATGGCGCCCTTGCGCCGCCAGGCGTTGACAATGCGGACCTTATGCTCCGGCTGCACCCGGGCATAGACGCTGTACTTCTCCACCGCCTTGTCCAGTTCCTCATCGGTGAGGCTGTCCAGCGCGCTGCCGGTAACGGCCTGGCTGGCGTCGGTGATGATGCCCAGCTCCTTGCCGATGGCCACGGCGGTATCCTTGTGGTCGCCGGTGATCATCACCGGGCGGATGCCCGCGGCGCGGCACTCGGCCACGGCGGCCTTGACCTCCGGGCGGATGGGGTCGATCATGCCCGCCAGACCGATGAAGCAGAGGTCTTGCTCCAGGTCCTCCGGCTCCTGCCGGTCGGGCAGTGCGTCGTACAGGCGCTCCGCCGCCGCAAGGACCCGCAGGGCCTTGTCGGCCATGGCCTTGTTCTCCGCCAGAATGGCGGTGCGCTTTTCCTCAGTCAGGGGCAGGATCTGCCCGCTTTCCGTATAGCTGGTGCACCGGCGCAGCACCTCGTCCGGCGCGCCCTTGGTGTACTGGATAAAGCCGTTGTCTGTGCGGTGGATGGTGGACATCATCTTCCGGCCGGAGTCAAAGGGGGCCTCGCCGCAGCGGGGCTGGCGGCTCTCCAGCACAGGCTTCTTCAGCCCCTGGGCAGCGGCAAAGTTCACCAGCGCCGCCTCCGTGGGCTCGCCGATGGCGCCGTTCTCCTCCAGCGCGGCGTCGTTGCACAGTGCCATGGCTGTGGCCAGCAGCTCCGTGGGGCCGGTGTGCTCCACCACGGTCATCTTGTTCTGTGTCAGGGTGCCGGTCTTGTCGGAGCAGATGACCTGGGTACAGCCCAGCGTTTCCACCGCCGTCAGCCGCCGGATCACGGCGTGCTGCTTGCTCATGTTGGTCACGCCGATGCTCAGCACCACCGTCACCACCGTGGCCAGTCCCTCCGGGATGGCCGCCACCGCCAAAGACACCGCCACCATGAACGTGCTCAGCACGGTATCCAGTGTGAATTCGCCGGCCACCACCAGGTCAAAGATAAAGATGAATACGCAGATGCCCAGCACCAGCTTGCTCATGGTCTTGCCCAGCTCATTCAGCTTGCGCTGCAGGGGCGTCTGCTCCTGCTCCGTCTGGGCCAGCACACCGGCGATCTTGCCCATCTCCGTGTCCATGCCGGTGGCGGTGATGACCGCCTTGCCGCGGCCGTAGACCACCGTGCTGCCCATGTAGCACATATTCTTCCGGTCGCCCAGGGGCACGTTATCTCCGGTCAGCAGCCCCACCGCCTTGGTGACGGGGACGCTCTCGCCGGTCAGCGCCGCCTCCTCGATCTTCATGGAGGCGCTCTCCAGCAGCCGTCCGTCGGCGGGTACGGCGTCGCCGGCCTCCAGCAGCACCACGTCGCCGGGCACCAGCTGGCTGCTCTCAATGACCACCTGGTGGCCGTCCCGCAGCACCTTGCACTTGGCGGCGGTCATGGTCTGCAGGGCCTCGATGGCCGCCTCGGCCTTGCTCTCCTGCACCACGCCCAGCACCGCGTTCAGCAGCACCACCACCAGGATGATGAACACCTCGGTGAAGCTCTCACCGCTGAGTGCGTTGGTCACGGCGGACACCGCCGCCGCTGCCATCAGGATCAGCAGCATGGGGTCCTTCAGCTGTGTCAGGAACCGCTGCAGCAGGGAGGGCTTCTCCGCCTCCTTCAGCTTATTGGGGCCGTGCTTGGCCAGACGTTCAGCCGCCTCCGCCTCTGTCAGACCGGTGGGACAGGAGCCCAGCTCCTCCAGCACCTCCTGCGGACTGCGGTTGTATTCCTTTTCCATCGTCTATTACTCCTTTATATCATGGTTTTATAATTTGAAGCAAAAAAGCAGAACAAAAAGCGAAACAGAAAATGAACCAAAGGACAACAAAAAACTCATGCACGGACAGGCTATGTCTGTGCATGAGTCTCATTCTTTCAGGACACATCGGGCGCTGCCGCGCCGGGATGACGGTGTGCCACGCCGCGCCAAAACCGGCGCTGCGGAATTACTCCCTCATTCATATGGGGTATTTTACCCGCTTTTTTACCCGCTGTCAACCCCAAAAAGGGCGGTTTTTTACACCATTTCCGCGGCGCACAGACCATCGAAATACTTGTACAGCGGCATCAGTGTCCGGAAGCCCTCAATGATATCTTGTGCCAGTTCCGGCGAGAACATACGCTCGTCCGGCGCGGCGTCGTGCTGTAAATTGATAGACTTTTTGTTGTACCACGCCGCCAGCAGGGGAGAGGGGGCGGTCTTTTTCCTGGCATATTCCGGGCCTGAAAGCGTGAATTGCGCCTGTTTATTGAACCTTTTGACCAGCTTTTCCAGCACCTCGGGATGCTCGTCGACGGCCTTGCGGTACGCCTCCATCAGCGCCGCCTTCGGCGCCCAAAAGCCCATGCCGTAGCTGTAATAGTCTGGCCCGATCTCAAAGTAAAACGTGGGCCGCCCCGTCCAGTCCTCGCCGCCGGCGCGGACGCAGAACCACAGGTGGTCCTTGTACGGTCCATTCCCGTGCAGCCGTCGGGCATCCCGATAGATGCGGGAGAGCTTCAGCAGAAACGGCTCCTTGGGGAATGCCGCGTGCAGGGCTTCATACACCTGCTCGCCCAGCGCACGGGTGGGGGCCAGGAGATGTGCCTCATAGTCCTGCTTATGCGCCAGAAACCAGGAGCGTTCGTTGTTGAACCGAATGCCCCACAGAAAGTCCAGTGTCTCCTGTGTATAGCCTTCAAAAGCCATGCTATGTACTCCTTTTAATTAAAGCGCTCACATGAATTTGCACAGCAGAACGGGCAGCAGCAGCGCCGGCGTCATGTTCAGGATACGCAGCTTGGTGACGCCCAGCACGTTCAGGGTGATGCCGATGATCATCAGTGACCCGGTGACGGAGATCTCGGTGATGACCGCGTCGGTCAGCACCCCTGTCAGCAGGGAGGCCAGCAGCGTCATCACACCTTCCACCGCCAGCACCGACAATCCGGAAAAGACGATCCCGATGCCCATGGAGCTGGCAAAGGCCACGGACCCGGCAAAGTCGATGACCGACTTGGCCAGCAGGATGCCGTGGTCGTTCTTCAGACCACTGTCCAGCGAACCCATCACCGCCATAGCGCCCACGGCGAACACCAGCGAGCCGCTGACGAAGCCGTCGGTGATGGGACCCATTTTCCCGAATTTCTTTTGCAGCCAGTCGCCTGCCCGGGTGACGCCGTCCTCGATGTGCAGCAGCTCGCCGATGACGGCGCCGATGACCAGCGACAGTATGGGGATGAGCTGGTTGCTGCTGCCGATGGCGCCGGAGATGCCGATGCCCATGGACACCAGCGCCGTAGCGCCAAGCACCGTCTGCCGCATTTTCTCCGGCATGAGCTTGCCGCCGAAGGTGCCCAGCAGGCCGCCGACGACAATGGCTCCGCCGTTGACCAGCGCGCCTGTCAAGATCATGGTACAAGACCTCCATCTTCGATAATATCCCGCACCACCGTGCCGCCCATCATCAGGCCGGCCACAGAGGGTACCCACGCCACGCTGGCGGGGACGCTGCGCCGTCCGGGTGACGGTGCTTCCAGCTGCTGTGTCTCGTGGGGCAGCTCCGGGCTGAACACCACCTTCAGGTGGTGGATCCCCCGGGCGCGCAGCTCCTTCCGCATGACCCGGGCCAGCGGGCAGCCGCTGGTCTTGGAGATATCCGTGACCCGCAGCAGCTCGGGCTCCAGCTTGTTGCCGGTGCCCAAGGCCGACAGGATGGGAATTCCCCGCAGGCGGGCCTGCTGGATCAGGTCCAGCTTGCAGCTGACCAGGTCGATGCAGTCCACGATATAGTCGAATTTCCGGGAGAAAAATTCCTCCCGATGGGCGGCGTCATAGGTGGCGCAGATCGGGTATACCACCGTGTCCGGGTCGATGTCCCGCACGCGCGCCGCCGCGACCTCCGCCTTATACTGTCCCACGGTGGAGGTCAGCGCGCACAGCTGGCGGTTGATGTTGGATACGGATACCGTGTCCTGGTCCACCAGTGTCAACGTGCCAACGCCGCTGCGTGCCAGGCACTCAGCGGCGTAGCTGCCCACACCGCCCAGACCAAACACCGCCACATGGCTGCGGCGGAGCTTGTCCAAAGCGGGTGCGCCCAATATCATTTCTGTTCTGAGAAAACGCTCGTTCATAGACTCGAAGAAGGGGCGGTCATCAGCCCACGTGCTTCATGCCGGCTTCCTGCACCACCTCGGCGCTGTCCAGCAGACCGTCCAGCCAGGCCTCGGTGTCGGTGTTGCGCAGAGCGTTCTCGGCCTGTACCTGCCAGTAGGGCACATCGTCGCCCACAAAGTACATCACATGATAGCCCTTGTAGTTAGAGCTCTCGCCGTATACGATGCCGGTGTCGCCAGACTGACGGCTCGCATCGAAGCACCAGTCGTTGAACTCGGTGACCATCTGGTTCTTGTAGATCTTGGTGTACAGACCGCCGTTGGTGTTGCTGCCGGCATCGGTGCTGAGCTCGTTGGCCAGGGCCGCGAAGCTGTCCTCGGTGGCCTCGCCGGCCTTCCACTGGGCCAGCGCGTCCTCGGCTGCGGTCTTGGCCGCATCCTTAGCCGCCTGCAGGTCGGCCTCATAGGTCTCGGCCTCGCTGTCCAGTGCGCTCTCGTCTACCTTGAACAGGATGTGGCGCACGTCCTTGGTGGCGTATTCCTGACGACCCACGCTGCGGAACACGACCACATAGCAGTTGGGATCGCTGGCCACAACGGCGCTGTCGCCGGCCTTGCGCGCACTGTCAAATACCCAGTTGGCCACGTCGCTGCCGTTGTTGCTGCCGGCATCGGTGCTGGTGTAGCTGGCGGACTCATAATCCTTGGCCACATCCTCCAGCGCCTCGCCGCCCTGCACGCGCGCCAGCACAGCGGCGGCATCGCTCTCGGCCTTGGCCTTGGCGGCGGCGTTCTCCTCATCGGTGGGCTCCACGGTGTTGCCGTCATCGTCCTTGGTGCTGTCGGCGGTACCCTTGAAGTACAGGGACTCATAGCTGGCCACGTCAAAGCTGCTCTTGTTGCCCTGATAGTAGGTCTCCAGGTCGCTGACGGTGTAGGTCAGCTCCTCGGCGTAGTGGCTCTGGTAATGGGTGGCCACGTCCACCAGCTGCACCATCTCCTTGAAGGTATCCACGGTCATGTTCTTGCCGTAGATCAGCTTCAGATACGTCTTCGTGGAGTAGCCGTTCTGCTTGGCGGCGGCGTTGAGCTCCTCCATAGTGGCATCCAGCTCCTCCTGAGTGTGCTCATCGGCGCCCATGCCGTTGGCCTCAGCCTCCTGGGCGGTCAGCACGTACATGGCCAGCTGCTTCACCGCGGTGTCGCGGACATACTGCTCCCATGTGACATCACCCTCGTCCTCGATACCCAGCGCGGTCTTCATGGTGTCGCTCACCACCTGCTGGTCCAGGGATTTGGACGTATCGATGCCGTAAAAGCTGGCATAGCTGCTCTTCAACAGACTGCTCTTCACGTTGGCGTAGAAATACTCCACCTGCCCGGCGGTATATTTCTCACCGTTGATGGTCACGGCGGTGGCGCTGCGCTGCAGCACGCCGGAGTTATACACCAGCAGTACCGCGGCCACGATCACGAACACGCCGGCGATCACGCCGTACAGGATATTGTTCTTGCGTGCCTTGGCCTTCTCCTCCGCCTCGCGGATCTTCTTGGGGTCGGTGACGCCCTGGGCCGCCAGATCCTGCCGGATCTTCTTTTCTCTTGATGCGCTCATTGAAATTCATTCCTCTCGATTTTGGGCGCAATACGCCCTTGTTTGGTAACATACTCGGTCATTATATCGTATACCGCACCTTTTCGCAAGAGGGAAACGCCTGGAATTTGTGAACATTTTACCGCGCTCACTGAGCACAAGACCCCCATTCCGTTTCGGAATGGGGGTCTTGTGCTCAGCGACAGGCAGCGGCCATGTTATAACCTGCACAACTCGCAGGTGGGTCGTCTCCGGCTGACTTTACTGCTTCCAGCATCCGCCCGCATACGGCAGGCGGGAGGCCTGCAAACCATCTGCCGATCCGACGTCCCGTATAACTAATGTCAGGATAAATAGAACCGCTGCCCATCGCTCAATTTTCCGCCCTGCCTTCGTCAAATCGGCTCGACGTACAGAAAGTACGCCATCGCCGCTTTGCCATCGGCAGGACGAAAAATCCTGCCGAAGGAGTGGCGTGTATCTTTTTCGCTGCACCGCCGCGCCTCGTCTTGGCGAAAAATCCAGCCATTTTCCGGCGCAGCCGGCGGCGTCTCGCCATCGGCAGGACGAAAAATCCCGTCAAAAGATCACTCGTCCTCGTCGGACAGGATCTGCTCCATGAACAGGTCGTAGACTTTATCCAGCTCCTCGTCGCTGTCCAGGGTGCTCAGCAGCTCCTCGCCGTTCTCCATAACGGACTTCAGGATCACCAGGCCGTACTCCTCGGCGGCTTCCTCGTCGGCATCATCCTCCACCACGGGGAAGAACGCCATGTAGGTCTGGCCGTCCACTTCCAGCGCGTCCACGTATTCCAGTTCAATGTCGTTGCCGTCCTCGTCGGTCAGGGTGATGAAGTTGGGGCCGAATTCCTCGCTCATGGGAGAGTCCTCCTTTGTCTTTATATTTATAGTATACCCGAAAGCTGGAGAAAACGCAAGTGGAAGCATTCGGCAGTTTCTGCCATCTGTCGGACTGAAAATCGGTGGAATGGGGGAAAATAACGGGAATTGAGCAGCCAAACGGGCGGATTTCTGCAAAAAATCCTCTTTTTTGCATTTGACAAGTATGGTAGAATGTTCCTTATAGTGGATTGGTATGTGAATTTTGACCCCGGAACGAAAAGAATACACAGGAACATCAATAAAGAAAGGAAGGTGCCCTGTCTTGAGTGAGAACAAGCGCAGACGGTCGTCGTCCACCGGCTTTTGGGGACGCATCCGGCAGAGCGCCCGGCACATAGAAAACGAGGCAAAGGAGGGTGCGCGCCGGGTAGAGCATAGTGCCGCCGAGGGTGCGCGGCGCGTGCAGCATGACGCGCAGGAGCGTGTGCGGAACATGACCCCTAAGCAGAAGAACGGCTGGAAGAAGGCCGGACGCATCATCGGCACGCTGCTGCTGGTGTTCGTGCTTACGGCGTCCATCTTCGCCGGTATCTTCATGGCGTACATCAACAGCGCCATGCGCGGCAAGGTGGAGGTCTATCTGGACGAATTCGAGACCCAGGTCTCCACCGAGCTGTATTACCAGGACCCCGACACCCAGGAGTGGGTCATGTACCAGACGCTGTACATGGACGAAAACCGCATCTGGGTGGACCTGGAGAACATTCCCAAGTATTTGCAGAAGGCCGCCATCGCCATCGAGGACAAGCGGTTTGAGAAGCACCACGGCGTGGACTGGAAGGGTACCACCCGCGCCATTCTGTACACCCTGTTCGGCAAGAACGTGCAGGGCGGCTCCACCATCACCCAGCAGTTGGTGAAGAACGTCACCGGCGACAATCAGGTGACGGTCAAGCGCAAGATCACGGAGATCTACCGTGCACTGGAGCTGGAAAAGCGCTACGAGAAGGACGAGATCCTTGAAGCCTACCTGAACGAGGTCTACTTCGGCCAGCGCTGCTCCGGCGTGATGACGGCGGCGCGGGTGTATTTTGGCAAGGACGTGTCCGAGCTGTCATTGGCCGAGTGTGCCAGCATGATGGGCATCACCAACAACCCCTCCATGTACGATCCCTTCATCAGCTCCTGGACCCGCGAGAACAACCGGGAGCGCCAGCTGACCATCCTCAGCGAGATGCTCTCTCAGGGCAAGATCGACCAGGAAGAGTATGACGCCGCCGTGGCCGAGGATATCCAGTTTGCCAACGGCTTTACCATCTCCGGCAAGTATGTGGGCAGCGACGGTACCGGCACCGAGCCGGACACGGAGGATACCACCGATACCAGCGACGATACCGCCTCCCCGGCGGATGACAGCACCCCCACCATCAAGGGCAGCAACTCCTGGTTCACCGATGCCATGATCACCGATGTGGCCGAGGCACTGGTGGAGAAGCTGGGCATCACCGAAAAGGTCAACAGCGAGGGCAAGAAGGTCTCTGCCTACGACCAGGCCATCAACATGGTCTACAGCAGGGGCTACAAGATCTACACCACCCAGAATCCCAAGTATCAGAAGATCGCGGAGGATGTGTGCTATAATCTGGAGAATATCCCCTATACCAGCAGCTATACGAACGCCGCCGGTGAGCAGGTGGAGGATCAGCTGCAGATCGCCCTGACCATCGTGGATCCCACCAACGGCTATGTGGTGGCTATGATCGGCGGTGCCGGTGAAAAGGTGGTGGACCGCGGCTGGAACTGGGCTGTGAACGCCCGGCAGTGCGGTTCTGCCATCAAGCCTGTGTCCACCTACGCCCCGGCACTGGACAACGGCACCATCAACGGCGCGTCGGTCATCGACGACTATCCCATGCTGCTCAACGGCGAGGTTTGGCCCCGCAACGCCAACTGGCGCTATCAGGGCCTGACGGCGCTGCACACCGCTATCGCCCAGTCCCTGAATACCTGTGCCGTGCGGACGAACCTGGCCTACGGCGTCAGCAATTCCTATGACTTCCTGGTGGACAAGCTGGGCTTCGAGAACCTGACCTATACCGACTCCCAGCAGGTGGGCAACATGGCTCTGGGCGGCTTTGAAAAGGGCGTCACCACCGAGGAGATGTCCGCGGCCTACGCCGCCTTCGTCAACGAGGGCGTGTACACCAAGCCCCGTACCTTCATCCGTGTGGAGGACGCCAACGGCAACGTGGTGCTGGAGAACGAGGCCCAGTCCACCGTGGCCATGAAGAACACCACGGCGGCGATCATCAACCATCTGCTGCAGGAGGCCGCCCTGAACGGTACCGGCTATGAGGCACAGTTCAGCGGTATGCACATCGCCGGTAAGACCGGTTCTACCAACAGCAACAAGGACCGTTACTTCGTGGGCTACACGCCCTATTACAGCTGCGCCGTCTGGGCCGGCTATGAGCACAACCAGCGGATCGTGGCCAGCGGCAACCCCTGCTCCGCTGTGTTCCGCAAGGTCATGAGCGCCATCCACGCGGACCTGCCCGACAAGGACTTCTTCTCCTGCTCCGGCCTGACCAGCGTGGCCGTCTGTGCCGACAGCGGTATGCTGGCGTCGGAGAACTGTGCCCTGGACGTTCGCGGCAGCCGCGTCTACACGGCCCTGGTGGCGGCGGATAATGCCCCCACCGCCGTCTGCACCATGCACACCGCCCCCACCTACACCGTCAACATGGCGGACAGCGACGGCAATGTGACCACCGTTACCGGCTCCGTGCTGAACTACCAGCGTGAGCTGATCGAGGGCCACGACGAGATCGTGGTGGAGGACGCCTTTATGATGCTGGGCGGCTGGAACGGCTTTTTTGGCGACGAGGCGGACGACGACTTCAATATGCCGGACGGCGACCACGATGATACCACAGATCCGGATAATATGCCTGATACCATTCCCGATTATAGTGATTTCATCACTTAGAGGCAGAACTGCAATAAAACGCCCCGGCCATCGGCCGGGGCGTTTTATTGCACGCAAGGAATCGCCGCACCAAAAGAAAAGAGACATCCTTTCGGATGTCTCTTTTCTTTTGTGATTGCCCATAGGTTTTGTTGTCTGCACTCCCGCCCACCGCAAGGAAGGGGGAGTGTGAGGGGGGAACCTTTGACGGGTTCCCCCACTCGCGTTCAGTCACCCGCCCGCAGGCGACCACTTTTGCGTAGCAAAAGTGCTGCACCAAAAAAGAAAGACACCCATGTGGGTGTCTTTCTTTTTTGGTGCGAATAGTGATAACGACAAACGCTGAAACCCGCATGAAATCTACGTTTTTTACAGCCGCCGCAAATGCTTTTACACCATAACACAAATTGAATAGGAAATCAATACGCCGCCCAAGAGAGACTATGGGCGGCGTTTGCTATATAAACGCAAGGAAGGAGATGGTGCCGTCCCGTTTATCCGTGGGTCTAACGAAGGTTAGGCTTTTTTTCATGCCAGAACAAAGGAGGTTGCGAAATGGCAAAAGAAAATACAGCCAGTACAACGGATCAGGTATCGCCTGTCAAGGATGTGGAGCAGAAAAAACCTGCTCCTCCCGCCCCGGAGGTATCGGAAGTGAAGCCCGAGCCTCCTGCTAACGAGGGTCCCGCCTCTCTGTTTGAGATGGCGGAGGGTCCCACCGGTCCCGTCAAAAAGGACATTCCTTCGCCAGAGAATGTCGTGATCCCGTTTGAGAAGATCAACGAGATCAAGGCCGAGAAAAAGGCGGCGTCCGGGAAAGCCGCAAAAACTGTTGACGAGAAACAGCCAAAGCCCCCGACCAAGGATGCCGTCAAGAAGGAGTCTCCGGCTCCGGCCAAAACGCCGAAGCAGAGCAAAGCCCCCAAGGACAAGGCGGCTCCTGCCAAGGCTGACAGCGCAAAGGCGGTAAAGGCTCCCAAGGACAAAGCCCCTGCGAAAGCCGAGCCTCCGGCTCCAAAAACCGAGGCCCAGGGCAAGGCTGAACCTGTGGCGGCCCCACGCTCCCAGGAAGTGGAGCAGGTCGTATACATCAAGCTGTCGGAGCTGCACCCCTTCAAAAATCATCCGTTCCAGGTCCGGGACGATGATGAAATGCGGGCCATGGTGGAGAGCGTCAAGGACAAGGGCATTACCAACGCCGCCGTTGTCCGTCCCCGGGGGGGCGGCGGGTATGAGATGGTCTCCGGCCACCGCCGCATGAAGGCCAGCGAGCTTGCCGGTTTTGCGGACATGCCCTGTATTGTACGCAATCTGACGGATGAACAGGCCATCACGCAGATGGTGGAGGACAATACGACCCAGCGCGAAAGCATCCTCCCCAGCGAGCGGGCCAAGGCGCTGAAAATGCAGTTGGAGGCCATCAAGCGGCAGGGTGCCCGAGGCGACCTTGCCACTTCGGGCCAAGATGGCCCGAAGTTGGAGAACGGCCAGCGGTCCAATCAGATTGTCGCGGACCGCAACAAGATGGCAGTCAAGCAGGTACAGCGGTATATCAAGCTCAACGATCTTGTCCCTGACCTGATGAAAATGGTGGATGCGAAAAAGATCGCGTTCACCCCCGCCGTGGAGCTTTCCTACATCAAGCCCAAAAACCAGCGGTATATCGCAATCGCCATTGAGGGCCAGCAGTCGGCCCCCTCTCTCTCCCAGGCGCAGCGCATGAGGGAGCTCGACCAGAAGAACATGCTCAACGGCGACGTGATCGACGGTATCATGCTCGAAGAAAAAAAGGAGGTAGATAAAGTGATTATTTCCAGTCAGGAGCTCAGCCAGTATTTCGGCAAGGACAAGACGCCCCGTGAAATGAAGGATCAGATTTTGAAACTTCTGGACGAGTGGAAGGGCAAGCAGAAGGAAATCGCCAAACCGGAAAAGAAGGCCGAGCAGGAAAAGTAAGAGAGACTTCGGGCCACGTTGGCCCGAGGTTGCTTTCTCTCCCACTGACACGGCTCTTGAATGATTCCCCGTCGCCGGTTGCTTTTTCGCATATCCGGGCGCGGGCTGTCAAGAGTGGCTTTGCCACCGCCGCAGGCGGCTTTGCTCTTGACCGCCCACCCCGGGTATGCCATCTGTCATCAAGCGACGGGGATGATTCTCCAGAGCCGCCCCCTTCCCAAGAATGGGGAGGGCGGGGAGATGGGTTGACCCCAACGACTGAACAAAGGAGGTATCGGCCATGAAACGGCCCCTGGCATATATCACCGCCGCATGGAGCGGCGAACACGAAAAGGACGGTCAGCGGGCGGCGGGCTATTGCCGCGCTGTGTATGAGGCGGGCTTTTCCCCGCTTTGCCCCGTCCTCTATCTTCCCCTGATCCTGAACGACGCCATCCCGGAGGAGCATAAAAGCGGGATCGACATGGGCCGTGACCTGCTTCGGCGGGCCCATGTCCTTGTAGTGTGCGGGGAGGCAATCGACGAAGCCGTGAAAAACGACATTGCCGTTGCCGCCCGGCTGAACATCACCGCCACCACCCTTGCGGGTATCCTGGATGTGAAGCGGCAGGGACAGGAACATGATGCTTGAAGCCTTTATCACCAATCTCGGCAGGTACAACGAGGGCTACCTTGACGGGGCCTATTTGAAGCTACCGGCTGAGAAGGAAGATGTGCAGGCGCTTTTGAAGAAGATCCATGTGGACGGTATTCGGTACGAGGAAATCTTCATCACGGATTACGAGACCGATGTTCCGGGCCTGTACGACTGCCTGGGTGAGTATGAGAGCATCGACGAGCTAAACCACCTGGCCTACGTTCTGCAAGAGGTGGAGGATCAGCACGACATGGACAAATTCGCCGCCGCCGTGGAGCTGGGAGAACGGACCGGCAGCATCAAAGACCTTATCAATCTGGCGCAAAATCTGGATTGCTACTACTTCTACCCGGACATCAAGGACGAGGAAGATTTGGGCCTGTATTTCGTGGAGGAGCTGGGCGCTCTGGACATTCCCGATAATCTGCGGGCCTTCTTCGACTTTGAAGCCTACCGAAAGGCAGTCATAGCCTGTGAAAAGCTCATGGAGCAGTTGTCCCAGCGGCTCAGCAAAGAGGACTATGAGCTGGTGCAGGAACTCCGGGCGCAG
>QWCN01000438.1_pt1 | contig 90555 bp, 79 predicted proteins | sample 1972711 | NCBI WGS metagenome assembly QWCN01 (sample SAMN09866707, study PRJNA288562) | Human gut metagenome isolate term1_stool, whole genome shotgun sequencing... | isolation source: gut | host: Homo sapiens | place: USA: California | reverse complement strand
CCTTAACATAATAAACCCCCCTTTTTCTTTATTTTAACATGAAAAAGGACATTAAAATATATGTTTTGTGCAATATTTAATTTTCAAACACGCTCTAATTGGAAAGCTGTTCTGTGATCGTATCTTCATTCAGGTTGATCACGCCTGCCACATGGGTATTTCTGGAGCTGTTTCCGGCACGTACGATGTAATCGCCGTCTTCCAGAACATAAGCTGCTTTTGTTTCATCATAAGAAGACATCTCATCGGTATTGAAGGTTACGGTGACGATCTGGCTTTCGCCCGGTGCCAGCATGTCGGTCTTGCCGTACGCTGCCAGTTCCTGATATGGTTTTTCCAGTTCGCCGTCCGGAGCGGAGAAGTAAACTTCTACGACTTCTTTGCCGGAGTAGGTATCACCGGTATTTTTCACCTGAACACCAACGGTTACGGTGTCTGCATCTGCGGAAAATCCGACGATTTTCTGGTCAAAGGTTGTGTAAGAAAGTCCATAACCGAATTCGTAAGCCGGATCTACGTTAAAGGTATCGAAGTAGCGGTAACCTACATAAATATCATCGTAATAATATTCATCGTATTCTGTTCTGCTGTCTACGATATTCTCGCCCAGTGTCGCACTTGACGGAAAATCCATGTAATCTACCGGCCAGGTATCAACCAGCTTACCGGAAGGATTCTTCTCACCATCCAGGATCTGTGCCAGTGCTGTTCCTCCGTACATACCACACTGTCCCATCAGAAGCACTGCATCGATGCCATCGGCGTATTTTGCGTTGATCTCATCAACAAATTTCGTGTCCATAACGTTCGCCGTATTGAGGATGACAACAACTTTTCCATAATAATGAGCCAGTTCTTCGATGTTCTGTCGTTCGATATCACTCAGATAATAGTCGCCGTCTCTTTCTTTTACGTTCTGCCTGTCAGCACCTTCACCGGAGATACGTGACACAACATAAAAGGCACAGTCAATATCCTGCTGTGAACGAAATTCCGCATCTTCGATCAGTTTTTCTTTGATCTTGTAATTATAGCTGAACCAGGATCTTGTCGCTTCCACATACTCGGTAGACTCTTTCAATGTTCCAGCCATAGCTTTTGCCCAGTCTTCCATGTACGGTTCCCAGTAATCTTTGTTTTCAATGTTATAAACCTCACCCAATCCATCGTAAACATTGACTACATTTCTCTGATTTACATCACTGGAACCGGTTCCTCCTTTGATCGTTGCCAGTGCTCCGCCTCCGTAAACAACGACTTTCGCACCTTTCTTTACCGGAAGTGTTCCATTGTTTTCCAGCAGTACCATTCCTTCTCCTGCTGCCTCCAGCGAAATCGCTGCGGATGCTTTCTCACGGTCGCTCACTTCGTCTGATGTCGTCCATGCATATACAGAAGCTGCATTTCCAAGGATCATGGAACCGACCAGAGCTGCCGACAGGGCTGTTTTTGCCAATTTCTTTTTTCCCATTCTTTGTTCTCCTTTCTTTTCCCTGAGTTCTCCGTTACCTTGCAGTGTATCTCACTGCCTGTGAGTATATTATAGAAAAAAGAAAGGAGTCTGACTGCTATTATTCGATCATTTTCTGAAAAAACAGGCCATTTTTGTCTTTCATTTCATATTCACAGGCATTTAAAAAGTTTGAGATATTCTTCTTGACAAATGCATACCTGTGAACTATACTTTCCTATCAAAAGGAGTGAAAAAAATGTATCAGACAATCAACAGTCCTGTCAATTATGGTGGTTTAGAGCTGAAAAACCGCATCATCTTCGCACCTACAACATTCGGTCTGTCTGACGAAGAATATTTTGAAAAGATTCGAAAAATCGCTGCCGGTGGCTGTGCCATGATCATTGTCGGTGATGTACCCGTAGGAAAAAGTACTTTTGAAAAATCTCTTTTTGACAAAAAAGGCTTTACCTATTATCAGAAGCTTGCCCGGATTGTTCATCAGGAAAACTGCTGCATCTGTGCCCAGCTTCATCAGTCCGACTCCAATATGCTCGCCATGTTGAAATACGTCCCTGGCGTTCTGTCTAAAAAAATCACAATGCAGCAATTACGTACACTTTTAAATAATGAAGTTTCTCCTTATATCACAAAAATGTCCCAGCACAAAATACATAAAATCATACGGGGATTTGGAGAAGCTGCTGTATTGGCAGTAAAAGCCGGTTTTGATATGGTTCAGGTTCACGGAGACCGTATGTGCGGCAGTTTCAGCTCCGTCATCTTTAATCATCGCACGGATAAATACGGCGGCAATGCCAGGAATCGTGCACGTTTTGCCACAGAAGCTGTTCAGGCCATACGCAAACGTTTGCCGGATCTTCCGATCGATTATAAACTGGCTGTCCGTCAGGAAAATCCGCACTATGGAAATGCCGGTGTGCTTGAATCTGAGCTTGGAATCTTTATTCCTTTGCTGGAAGACGCCGGTGTAACCAGTTTTCATGTCACTCTTGCAAATCATTCCAGTCTGGAAGATACCATTCCGCCGGCAAATCATCCATATTTTAAAGAACAGGGATGCTTCCTGAAATTTTGCGATGAAGTCCGGAACTATACAGATAAGCCAATCACCGGTGTTGGCGGTCTGAACCAGCCTGATTTTATAGAAGAACAGCTTGCAAACGGCCGTATCACCTGTGCCGCCATGAGCCGTCAGCTGCTTGCTGACCCTGAATGGCCAGATAAAGTAAAAAATAGACAGATCACAGAAATTCATCGCTGTGTTCGCTGCAATAAAAAATGTCTCGGAGGCTTACAGCAGCATCAGGGCACACATTGTATCTACGAGAAAAATTTAAGTTAACAAAAAATTTCACAGCAGCAAGTCTGTGGCAATTATGGGGTTGTCAAAAAAGGCAGCCCCCTCTATTTATGATATCAGTTCTTCACCAAATCTCTGAACATGTGTGATTTATACTCTCTTCACTTTCTTAAGGTAAATCCATCCTGCCCCGCTTTTCAGCTTTCCAAATCCATTTTTTTCTTCCGTAATCTCAAAAGTCCCACCTGAAATCCGCTTTACACTGCGACAGGTTTTGGCCGGTCCTTTTCTGACCGGAATGCTGCCGGTTTTTACCTGTACTCTATATGGTAATTTTACAGATACGTAAACTTTTTTCCCTGAAGTATTGTATACACGATACCCGACATACTGATCCGCATTTTTCTCCGAAATTCCTTTCTGAAAGGTTTCCCAGGTATTTTTTCCTTCAGTATATACATAAGGGTTTGGACAGATTTTTCCGGTCACATCATAATGACGTATCACATGATCTGCCGAGACATGATATTTTTTCATCAGATACCGGACCAGCTCAATGGTTGACTGCACCGTCTTATTTTCAAAATACCAGTCCCGGTCGGTCGCTCCAAGTGTTTGTGTTCCCCTTTTTCGCACGCACATTTCAATCCCGATACTGTTGGCACTTCTGCATTCCGGATGTTTATAGCTGCTCGCCCCGCAATGCCAGGCAATGTTCTGGTCTTCCACACACTGCCAGATCTCACTGTCAATCCCGACAAAATAATGTGCCGATGATCCACGATCCCGCCGCCATAATAAATGCAGTTCTCCTTTGCCCCTCCCAGTGCACCAACATAGTGAATAACAATATATTTAATCCTGGAACTGTTCCCTGGAGTATAATTATATTTTGAGATCATGCGATTGATTTTGTTCATATTACATATACAATTCCTTTTTCTTTAGTGTATGCAGCTTTTTTGTAAAAGCTTATTTGGATGTTTATATGCATAAAAATTCTTGGAATCCAATTTTTGTATACAAAAAGAGAGTCTGTTTCCGAGCCTTATAACATCTGATTCCGTTTTCTTAATTTTCCGCAACTCGGGTAGTATTTAACCAAATCAAGGAAGTCCCATGCTTCAATTGCGAAAAACAATAAGATATCCTATATTACAGAACAGTTAAAAAACTGCAAGGAACTATTTATAGCATTTTTCATAAACTTATATTGAACTGATTATTTAATAGGAGGAAAAACAGTTGCAGTATCAAAATTTTTGCTGTCAGAAATCAGAAAAAGAATCTTGCCTGGAACAGTATCCACTTGCTATGGCATATGTTCCATGGCAAAAATTTGATAAATCGTTTTCTTTATGTCATGCTTTAAAGGCCGGTACCATATTTCCATGTCTTGAAAAACCATTTTGCGGAAAAGGAGGCAGATGTCAATGAATAGCTGCAATCATTACAGAATGAACAATTCCTGTATGCGAAATACAAACAACCGACAACCGATGCCTAATCGGCAGCAGATGGATATGCAGCCGGACAAAAATACGGAATGCGGAAGAAGACGGCAGCCGGACAAAAAAAGTTTACTGAATGAAATCAATGAATGTAGTTTTGCTGTCAATGATATGCTCCTTTATCTAGATACCCATCCGTGTGATGAAGCAGCCCTTTCCTATTTTATGGAACACAAAAATCGTCGAGTTGCTGCATTGAAAGAATATGCAAAGTATTATGGACCGCTTACCATTGATACCGCAGACGATGAGGCAAGTGAAAGCTTTTTATGGGTAGAAACACCTTGGCCATGGGAAGGAGGCGGCTGCTGATATGTGGAATTATGAAAAAAGATTACAGTATCCGGTTAATATTAAAAACCCGAATGGAAAAATCGCCCAGATTATCATGAGTCAGTACGGAGGTCCAGATGGCGAGATTAGTGCTTCTATGCGTTATCTGTCCCAGCGTTTTACCATGCCGAATCGAAAAATCATGGGAATCTTAAATGATATCGGAACGGAAGAACTGGCACATTTGGAAATGGTATCAACGATCGTCCATCAGCTTACACGCGGTCTTTCGGTAGAAGAAATCGAAAAATCCGGGCTGGCACCGTATTATGTGGATCATACGGTAGGAATCTGGCCACAGGCCGCCGGCGGTATTCCATTTAATGCATGTGAATTTCAGTCAAAAGGGGATGCGATGACCGATTTGTACGAAGATATGGCTGCGGAACAAAAGGCACGCAGCACGTATGATAACATTTTGAGAATGGTAAAAGATCCGGATGTTGCAGATCCGATTCGTTTTCTCAGAGCAAGAGAAATCGTACATTTTCAGAGATTCGGTGAAGCACTTCGCATTTTGCAGGATGAACTGGATTCTAAAAATTTTTATGCATACAATCCAAGTTTTGATAAACCCGTTAGTTGTCCTTCTTCTTCAAATGGATGTATGGAAAACAATTAATATAGAAAAAACAGAAAGGGGCTGTCGCTGTCACGGCAGCCCAACAATTCTCGATTGCAGCATAACAGGTATTTTTCACTTGAAAGTGCATAAATACCTCAATAATATACGAAAGTGCAGCGGACTAAAGTTATGTTTTCTTAAAAATGCTGTCTGATATGGGTTTTCTTTGACTTTAAAATATGTTATGATACATAGTAATCCTAATAGAAAGGCAGGATTTTATATGGCACAGACAAACACAAAAACCGTCAGGAGAAAACGTAAGGTAAGACTTCTGACAAGAAACGGTCAGTATTATGATTACAATCTTCTGGCCTGTGTAGTCCTTCTCACCTGTTTTGGGCTTATCATGCTTTACAGTACAAGTGCTTATGATGCCCAGGTTGAGTATGGAAGTGATACATATTTTCTTTTCCGGCAGGCATTGTTCAGCGTTGGTGGATTGGCAGCGATTTTTGTTTTTTCCATGATCGATTACCATTTTTACGCCAGATATGCTGGCTATTTTTACCTTTTCAGCAATCTTTTGCTTTTGGTTACCAAATTCATCGGTCACGAGGTAAACGGTGCAAAACGCTGGATCAAAATTGGTCCGATCCAGTTTCAGTCAGCAGAACCTGCCAAACTGGCGATCATTCTGTTCCTTTCTGTACTGATCGTGCAGTTCGGCAAAAAGTTAAAAGGCTTTAAGGCACCGGCTGTTCTTTTTGCTTTTGGTGCACTTACGTTCCTTCTGACCTGGAAATTTACCGAAAACTTAAGTACCGCCATCATCATCCTCGGCATTACCTGTGCACTGATTTTTGTTGCACATCCAAAGACTGCACCGTTTGTTCTCACAGCCGGCATTGGTCTTCCTGTCGGTATCGTAGGCGTGCGTGGATATGTTTCTTCGCTTGGTGCAAGTGGAAACTTCCGTTTCAACCGTGTCCTTGCATGGATCGATCCGGAAAAATATTCCGATGGCGGCGGCTATCAGGTACTTCAGGGATTATACGCCATCGGCTCCGGCGGTCTGTTCGGCAAGGGTCTTGGCAACAGTACTCAGAAAATCCAGTCTATCCCGGAAGCTCAGAATGATATGATCTTTTCGATCATCTGCGAAGAACTTGGACTCTTTGGTGCTGTTCTTCTGACCATCCTGTTTGTTTTTCTGCTGTACCGACTGATGTTTATCGCACAGAATGCACCGGATCTGCTCGGTTCTCTGATCGTTACCGGTATTTTTGCACATATCGCTTTGCAGGTCATTCTGAATATTGCCGTTGTATTGAACGTGATTCCTACAACCGGTGTTACGCTCCCATTTATCAGTTACGGCGGTACTTCGATTCTCTTCCTGATGACGGAAATGGGAATCGCCCTGAATGTCTCGCGGCAGATCCGGATAAAAGACAACTGATGATTATTTCTGCAAAGGGAGGTTCTTAATTATGATCGATCTTCATGTTCATTCTACCTTTTCAGACGGAACACTGACACCAACGCAGCTGGTAGAACATGCCATGGAAAATCATCTTACGGCTTTCGCTCTGACCGATCACGACACCGTAGATGGTCTCGGTGAGGCGTTTCAGGCTGCCGAGGACAAACCAATAAAAGTCATTTCCGGCATTGAGTTTTCTACTGAATACAATGGTCAGGATATCCATATCGTCGGTCTCGATTTTGACTGGCACGATACTTCTTTCTGCCAGGAACTGGATCATTTCCGCAATGCCCGTTTTGAACGGAATCGTAAAATGGCTGAAAAGCTTGCCGACTGTGGATTTCCGATCACTATCGAGGCTTTGCAGGAAATGTTTGGTGATGCCGTTCTGACAAGAGCACATTTCGCACGTTTTTTATATGAAAAGGGCTGTATTCCATCTATGAATGATGCTTTTTTTCATTATATTGGAAATGACGGACCTTGTTTTGTCCCACGTGAAAAGGTAACCCCGGCAATGGCCGTGCACCTGATCCATAAACTGGATGGAATTGCCGTCCTTGCACATCCAATGCAGTACCACCTTTCTGATTCTCAGTTAAAGGAACTGATCCGTACCCTGAAGCCAGAAGGCCTCAACGGGATCGAAGCCATGTATTCACGTCACTCGGTTTCTCAGGAAAACCGTGTACGCCGGCTCGCCCAGGTTATGGGACTTGCCGTTTCCGGTGGTTCTGATTTTCACGGCAGCAATATACCGGGGATTGATCTGGGTGTGGGACGCGGCAATCTTCGCATACCGGACATGACTTTTGAGAACCTCAGAAAACATCGTGACAGACAATACTAAAAGGAGTTTTTATGATGAAATTCAGAGAACGTTTTATGATGGGAGAAGTCCCATTTGATGATATCTTTTCTTTAACAGACAAATGGAACTTCAGTGATGAAGCATGTACTTTGCGTGAATATCTCGGCCTTACTGCCAAAGAAGAAGATGTGTGGATCAGCGACAGTGACGATGCCCTGGAAGAATTAATGGAAAAAGAAAAAAATACCAGGGCAGTTTTCCTGGATCTGGACGGAACGCTCTTTACCGACGAAAAGACTTTTTCTGCCGGCAACTGTCAGGCGATCGAAGAGGCTCTTGCAGCCGGACACCATATCGTGATCTCCACCGGCCGCCCTCTTGCCAGTGCGATCATGCAGGCAAAAGAACTTGGTTTTACGAAAAAGGGCTGTTTTGTGATTTCTTTTAACGGCGGTGAAATCTACGATATGTACCGCAAAAAGAGTATTTTCAAAAAACCGCTTGCAATGCCGCTCGTTCGCCGCATTTTTGACGAAGCCCTTCAGTGCGGTCTTCACTGCCAGACCTATTCCGACAGTGAGATCGTTACAGAGCACGATACCGAAGAGGTAAAACGCTACTCTTCCATCGTCAAGATTCCATACAAAGTCGTTCCGGATGTGACCGCTTTTCTGAAATCAGAACCGGTCAAAGTGCTGGTTGTAAATTATGAAAACAAGGAGCATCTCCGTGATTATCTCGAAAAGACCGCTGACTTTGCAGACGGCAAGATCAACCGTTTCTTCTCCAGCAATGAATACCTGGAGCACGTCGCTCCCGGTATTGACAAGGGCTCTGCCGTTCGTTTTCTCTGTGAATACACCGGAATCCCACTGTGTAATACCATTGCTGCCGGAGATGCCGAAAATGATATTTCCATGATCCGGGCCGCCCATATCGGCTGTGCTATGAGAAATGCCGAAGAAGAAGTGAAGCAGGCTGCTGACTATATCACAGAAAATGACAACAACCACGACGGCGTTGCCGAGATCATCCATAAATTTGTATTAAAATAAGATATCCGGATAAATACCTCTGCAATCCGCCGCTTAAAAAGGAGATGTGCCTTTCACTGCACATCTCCCATTTTTATACGAGTTTTTCCAGTTCTGTAAGATATTGTTCAAACACCTTCAATGCCTCTTCTACCGGTTCTTTCTTTTCCATATCAACACCACAGAGTTTCAGCAGGTCGATCGGATCCATAGAACAGCCACCGCTTAAAAAGGCTTTATATTTCTCAACAATCCCTTCTTCCTTTGCAAGGATCTTGCTGCTGATCGCAATGGCCGCTGAAAATCCGGTCGCATATTGATAAACATAAAACGGTGTGTAAAAATGTGGAATCCTTGCCCACTCATAGCGGATCAGATCATCCGAAACCATTGCTTCTCCATAGTATTTCTGATTTAATGCATAGTAAGCATCGCACAGCACATCCGCTGTCAGTGTTTCGCCCTGTTCCACTTTCTGATGCATTTCCTGCTCAAAATGTGCAAACATGGTCTGACGATACAGAGTTGTGCGAAACTGCTCCAGAAAATAATTGATCAGATATGCCTTTTCTTTTTTATCTTCGGTCTTTTCCATCAGATCATGGATCAGCAGTGCCTCGTTACAGGTAGATGCCACTTCTGCAACAAATATGCGATATCCGGCATTCAGATAATTCTGGGCATGATCGGAATACCAGGAATGCAGAGCGTGCCCCATTTCATGGGCCAGCGTAAATACATGGTTTAAATTTCCCTGATAGTTCAGAAGGACATACGGATGCGTTCCATAAGCTCCCCAAGAATAGGCTCCTGAACGCTTTCCCTCATTTTCATAAATATCGATCCAACGCTCATGAAATCCTTTCTCAAGCAGGCCTGTGTATTCGCTTCCAAGAACGGAAAGTGCATTCAGCACCATATGTTTTGCCTCTTCGAAAGAATATTTTTTCTCGGTCTTTTCAATCATCGGAACATAGACATCATACATATGAAGCTGTTCTACGCCCAGCAGCCTTTTTCTCAGTTCCAGATAACGCTGCATCGGCTGCTGATGTTCTTCTACGGTGCGAATCAAATTAGTATAAACACTGATTGGAATATTTCCGCCATCCAGTGCTGCTTCCAGAGAAGAACTGTATTTGCGTTCTTTTGCAAAAAAAGCTGCCTGACGCACATTTGCATCAAAAACGGCCGCAATCGTATTTGCAAACCCTTTGTAGCCGCTATACAGGTTTGTAAACGCTTCTTTTCGGATCTCTCTGTTTTTATTTTCCAGATAATGTACATAGCGTTCCTGCGTCAGCGGCTGCTCATTTCCATTTTCATCTTTTACCGGCTGAAAGGTAATATCTGCATTATTAAACATACCGTAAATATTAGAAGGGGCACGGCCAAGTTCACTTACCCTTGCCAGAAGTTCTTCTTTCTCTTCACTGAGACTGTGCTCTTTTGTTCGCAGGATTTCTTCCAAAAATCGTCGATATTCCGAGAAAGGCTCATCCGCCAGATACTCCGTTAATTTTTCATTCGGAATCTTCAAAATTTCCGGCTCCAGAAAGGCGGATACTTCATTGACCTGATTCATCAGCACCTGTACCTGCCCGGAACATTTCTGGCTTTCGCCATTTGCCATATCCTGATGCAGAAGCTGATTTGCATATACATATGCTTTTTCGAATCTCTGATTCAGTTCACTGTAAAAATTCAGTGCCTTTTTCAAATTTTCTGCACCTTCCACAAGCGTTCCTTTGCAGGAATACAGCTCCTGTGCCAGTTTTCGGATTTTTTCAAGATCTTCACTCCATGCTGCCTGATCCTGATATAAATCTTCCAGTGCCCAGGTAAATTCTTTTGAAATTTCTTCTCGTTTTTTTACATGTTCCATTTTACGCCTCCTGCAGTTTTGCGACCACTACTTTACTGTTCTGCCGTTCATTCAGCACTGCCGTCTTCAGTATCGTAAGATTATTCTGTCTGCGGCACATTTCTTCAAGTAGTGTTCCCTGACGATTATACAGCACAAGAACAGCTCCTCTCTTTAAAAGCGTTTCTGCTTTTTTAAAAAATGTCCTATAGAATGCTTCATCTGCGGAAGCCGGCATATCTGTAATCAGTTCATCAAACAGATAGTCATGTTCAAAGGTAAAGAAGTCTCTGGCAATATAATGGATCGGCATTTTCGTCACCGCAGTATTGTCTCTTGCTTTCTGAATCCCTTCCGCATAGATATCAACACCATACAACGGATCGGCAGAACGAAAATACTTGCGTTCGATCAGCATGGTTCCGACACCGCAGAACGGATCGAGTACCTGTGCATTTTCTTTCAGATGGTCTCCGGCGATCTGCATGATCAGTGCTGCATTCACCGGGGCAATGGAAGCGGCAATGCTCTCTTTTCGATAAGCAAAACGTTCATCTTCCATCGTATACAGCCTCAGGAACGGCAGATAACCACCTTTTTTGCTCTCGACAATGCGGATTTCAATTTCATAATCCGAAATGGAATTGATCAGCATCCGTTCGCTTTTTTCTTCCAGCAAAGATGCCGTTTTTTTCACAAATTCGCTTTTTTTGCGTTCATCCAGAGAACCTTTGTACTCGATGCGAAACAGAAACGCTCCTTTTTCCTCATGCAGACTTTGAAGCAGTTCCATGACCTCGGTGTTCCATACCGTCTGTGCCGCCGCCTCCGCCGTATACTCCCGTTCCACTTTTCCGTGAAGCGGAAATAGGAGCTCCTGCCAGGTTCGTATTTTCGCGATTTCCTGCAGATCTGCCCCCTGAATGCGAACGCCTCCGGCAAGCATAGAGACTTCACCGGTCTGGATCTGTCTGGCTGTGATCTGGCGGTTATTCCGATTGCACAAAAGGATCACATCTTCCGTCTTTCCTCCACAGAATGTATGATGTTTTGGCTTTTCATATTTTAAGATCATGCGGGAAAGAACGGCTGCTTCTTTCTGGAGATGTTTTTTCCCCTCGTCTGCCGCATAGAGCAGTTCTTCCTGCAATGTTTTCTGTCTTTTCTTTAATTTGGGAAGCATCTGTGAAAAATTCAGTTTTTCCATCGCTTTTAAATAAGACTCTCGGACAAAGAGCTGTTTTTCTTTCTCATAGGCTTCGTAGAGCCACGGAAGAACATCTTCGGATTCCAATTCTCCGAGGATCAGTGCTGCATTTTTCCGTATCTTGGCGTCTTTATCCTTTAATAGAGCTGCCAGTTTTCGAAAATCGCCTGCCAGCATATAAGCAAATGCACTTTTTTCTTTCTTATCTGCTATCAGCTGCTTTAAACAGATCAGATTTGCCCGGACATCTTCTCCCCTGCAAATACTTTCATATATATCTTTAACCATACCTTTCCTTTCTATACCTGTCTTCTCTTCCTGTTCTTATAATGGCTGCATATTTCTACTGTTCAGATTTTTGGATTAATTTCCATTTTCTTCAATATACTTTGCCACATCTTCTTTAAATGCATTCCATGCATCTTCATGCTCCACAAAATACTTTGGACAGTCTTTTCCGGTAACATCATAATGGCGGATCACATTGTCCATCGTCAGATTAAACTTTCCGCACAGAAATGCAACCAGCTCCACAAGAGACTGATACGTCACCTCCTGGAACGCTCCTGACTCATCCGGATGACAACATTCAATGGACACTGTATCGTTGTTGCGGTTGTTAGATGCATAGGCGATCTCATTTGTCGGAATGCACTGAATGATCTCTCCGTCCAGTCCGATGATAAAATTGCTGCTGACCTGATTTTCTCCGGTGTCCTTGAGGCTTTCAAAATAATCCCGATTATTCTGTGCGGTACTTCCTGGATTAGCCGTATAATGAACCACCACACCACGCACTCCATCGGTTGCAATCCCTGGTCTGGAGTATTCGTTGACAGTCAGAAGCTGCACATCAAGCTCCGGCTGTGGAACCTGTTTTACAGGATCTCCGATATCATACTGCTCCCATGCATCCATCCCTGCCTTCTGGTATGTCATTTTTTTCGTACCGGTGTTCCTGTGAAAGAAAAAGACAAAAAGCAGTACCAAAACAACTGCTGTCAAAATCGCCGATACGGTGATTCTTTTTTGAATTTGCCTTTTCCTCTCTGCCATTTTTCTTCGGCTTCTGTCGTTCTCCCACATATCTGCCTCCAATGTAAAATGCGATAATTGCAGTCTGCTTTCACTCCCGCCGGCGTGCAAAAAAGAAAGGCGGATTCCTTTTTCGGGAAATCCGCCTGTTCCGCTTTTATTCATCAACGCTGTAGTTTGGTGCCTCTTTTGTGATATGAATATCATGCGGATGAGATTCTTTCAGAGATGCTGCAGAAATCTTGATAAATCTTCCGTTCTCTTTCAGATATTCAATATCTTTTGCTCCGCAGTAACCCATACCGGAACGAAGACCGCCCATCAGCTGGAATACGGTATCTTCTACGCTTCCCTTATAAGCTACACGTCCTTCAACACCTTCCGGTACCAGCTTCTTCGCATCAGACTGGAAGTAACGGTCTTTGCTTCCGTTTTCCATTGCTGCGATAGATCCCATACCACGGTATACTTTATATTTTCTTCCCTGGTACAGTTCAAATGTTCCCGGGCTCTCATCACATCCAGCAAACATGCTTCCCATCATACAAACATTCGCACCGGCTGCGATCGCTTTTGTCATATCTCCGGAGTACTTAATACCGCCATCTGCGATAATCGGGATACCATACTCTTTTGCAACACTGTAGCAGTCCATAACAGCTGTGATCTGCGGTACACCGATACCTGCAACCACACGTGTTGTACAGATAGAACCAGGTCCGATACCAACTTTGACTGCATCTGCTCCGGCTTCAATCAATGCCTTTGTAGCTTCTGCTGTTGCCACGTTACCTGCGATAACCTGCAAATCCGGGAATTTCTCTTTGATCATGCGAACACAGTTCAGAACGTTTGCAGAATGTCCGTGTGCAGAATCCAGAACAACGACATCGACATGTGCATTTACCAGCTCCTGTGCACGATCCAGAACGTTTGCTGTGATACCAAGTGCAGCACCGCACAGCAGACGGCCTTTGGAGTCTTTGGAAGAGAGCGGATACTTGATCTGTTTTTCAATATCCTTGATCGTGATCAGTCCTTTGAGATTGAAGTCATCATCCACGATCGGCAGTTTCTCTTTTCTTGCTTTTGCAAGGATCTTTTTTGCCTCTCCCAGTGTGATACCTTCTTTTGCAGTGATGAGGTTTTCAGAAGTCATGGATTCTTTGATCTTTTTGCTGAAATCCTCTTCAAACTTCAGATCACGGTTTGTGATGATACCTACCAGTTTTCCGTTTTCTGTAATCGGCACACCGGAAATACGGAACTTTGCCATCAGATTGTTTGCTTCTTCCAGTGTATTGTCAGGGGATAAATAAAACGGATCCGTGATAACACCATTTTCAGAACGTTTTACCTTATCAACTTCCTCTGCCTGCTCCTGAATGGACATATTTTTATGTATAATACCAATGCCGCCCTGTCGTGACATCGCAATCGCCATTCTGTGTTCCGTAACTGTGTCCATTCCTGCACTCATCATCGGGATATTCAGTCTGATAGACTTTGTCAGATAAGTAGACAGATCCACCTGATTCGGAATCACTTCCGAATAGGCCGGCACAAGGAGTACATCATCAAAAGTAATACCTTCGCCTATAATCGTACCCATTTTATTATCCTCACTTTCTTTCCTGAATTTCTAACATCTGTTGTTAGTTGTCAAGTTTATCAAATTTGTCGAAACCTGTCAACCCTGTTTTCAGGCAAATTGTACTTTTCCCGGAGAACGTCTTTGCATATCCAAGAGCATTCCCTGATCTGGTTCAAAAATCAGCAGATCCTTCTGCTCCGCTCTCGGTATCAGCATGCCATACCGCATGCCTCTTCGCCCGGCGGAACAGTCTCTGATCTTGATGTTCTTATCTTTTCGATATTCTCGAAAACGTTTTGCATCCAGCGGAAACAGAGCTTCCATATCTGCCACTTTGTAAGTACCGATGTGTTCCCGTCTCTTTTTCAGGTAAATGCAGTCAATATCCAGCTCTCCATTCAGATACAGGTATTCATACTCCAGAATGGAACCGAAAATGGATCTTGAGACTCTTTTTTCTGTGTACCAATCCTTCATACATTTTCTTCCTGCTTTCTTCTGATTTCATACTATTATATGCCCTGTTTTTTATTATACACGAAATTCTCATCTTGTAAAAGGAATTTTTAAAAAAAGCAGTTACAGATTTGTTCTCTGTAACCGCTTTTTCTTAGCTCGGTTCTTTTATTACATCATTCCGCCCATTCCCGGGGCTCCGCCTGCCGGCATTGCTGGTGTTTCTTCTTTGATGTTCGCAACACAGGATTCAGTTGTCAGGAAAGTGGATGCAACACTGGTTGCATTTTGCAGTGCACTTCTTGTCACTTTTGCAGGATCCAGGATTCCTTCTTCTACCATGTTTACATATTTCTCATTGTATGCATCAAATCCGACACCTACCTCAGATTCTCTTACTTTGTTAATGATAACAGCTCCTTCCAGTCCTGCATTTGCAGCGATCTGATGCAGTGGAGCTTCCAGTGCTTTGAGGATCACGGATGCACCGGTCTTCTCATCTCCTTCCAGAGTATCTACCAGTTTTGCAACTTCCTTGGATGCATGGATGTATGCAGATCCGCCTCCTGCTACAATGCCTTCTTCTACGGCTGCTCTTGTTGCATTCAGAGCATCTTCCATACGCAGTTTTGCTTCTTTCATCTCTGTTTCGGTAGCTGCACCGACACGGATCACTGCTACGCCGCCTGCCAGTTTCGCAAGTCTCTCCTGCAGTTTTTCTTTATCAAATTCAGAAGTTGTAACTTCGATCGTAGCTTTGATCTGTGCGATTCTGTTTTCGATTTCTTTCTTATCGCCCATTCCGTCAACGATAACGGTATTCTCTTTTTTCACTTTGACAGATTTTGCACGTCCAAGCTGGCTGATCTGTGTATCTTTCAGTTCCAGTCCCAGTTCTTCGGAAATGACTTCACCGCCGGTCAGGATTGCGATATCTTTGAGCATTTCTTTTCTTCTGTCACCATAACCTGGAGCTTTTACACCGACTACCTGGAAAGTACCACGCAGTTTGTTCAGAATCAGAGTCGTCAGAGCTTCTCCTTCGATATCCTCTGCGATGATCAGCAGTTTCTTACCGGACTGTACAATCTGCTCCAGCAGCGGCAGAATCTCCTGGATATTGGAAATCTTTTTGTCTGTGATCAGAATGTACGGATCATCCAATACAGCTTCCATTTTTTCCATATCGGTTGCCATGTATGCGGAAATATAGCCGCGGTCAAACTGCATACCTTCTACCAGATCCAGTTCTGTTTTCATGGTCTTGGACTCTTCAATCGTGATAACACCATCATTGGAAACTTTTTCCATGGCATCTGCTACCATATTTCCGACTTCATCATCACCTGCGGAAATAGCTGCTACTCTTGCCATCTGATGTTTGCCATTTACTTTGCTGCTCATAGCTGCGATAGCATCCACAGCTGCCTGTGTTGCTTTTTTCATACCTTTACGCAGGATGATCGGGTTTGCACCTGCTGCCAGATTTTTCATACCTGCCTGGATCATTGCCTGAGCCAGAACGGTAGCAGTTGTGGTACCATCACCTGCTACATCATTGGTCTTGGTAGCAACTTCTTTTACCAGCTGTGCACCCATGTTCTCGAATGCATCTTCCAGCTCGATCTCCTTTGCAATGGTAACACCGTCGTTTGTAATCAGCGGAGCACCATACTGTTTATCCAGAACAACGTTTCTTCCTTTCGGTCCAAGTGTTACTTTTACTGTATTTGCCAGTTTATCAACACCTGCTGCCAGTGCTGTTCTTGCTTCTGAACCGTATTTAATTTCCTTTGCCATATCAATCAACCTCCAGTTAATTCTTGATTTAATCTATCCTGTTATTCAACAACTGCCAGAATATCATTCTGTTTTACGATGATATATTCTTCGTCTTCCAGTTTTACTTCATTTCCTGCATATTTTGAATAGATAACTTTATCTCCGACTTTCACCTGCATGGTTACTTCTTTGCCGTCTACCATTCCGCCAGGTCCGACTGCAACAACTTCTGCTTCCTGTGGTTTTTCCTGAGATTTGCTTGCCAGAATAATACCGGACTTTGTTGTCTCTTCTGCTTCAAACTGTTTTAATACAACTCTGTCACCTAATGGTACTAACTTCATTTTATATTCCTCCTTAAATTATAATCGCCTTATTTATCATGTTATTAGCACTCACTTTTATCGAGTGCTAACTTTAGTACATATAATAGTGAACTTCCTCAAAATGTGCAAGCGGAATTATTTTCGTATATTTATTTATATTCTCTTTAATTCTTTTTATTCCTCGTATTTTCTCATGTTTTCTCATTTTTTTGTATTTTATACTTTTTTTATAGATGATGTGGGTGTCAAAAGTAATTGTACAATCTCTTCTGATTTTAACATTATACTTAGAAAAAGAACCACTGCAAAAACTGAAAATCCCGTTTTTCTGCAATGGTTCTTTTCCTGTTTAAATCGTTTCAAGTCGAACGCACGTGAGACTTGGTGCATGATTCTGGTCAGCGAAAGCTGACGACATATTCTTCTCAGAATCACTGCACATTCTCGCGGAGCGTTTATCTCAGTCGGAGATTGTACTCCCACTGAGAAAGACTTGTTATTACTCACCACTTACAGAAGTGGGAGTCTTCTCGACTGAGATAAAACAATTTTACGTGCTTATCCCTGGGCGTTCTCTTTTCGTTTCTTTTTAATATCATCCAGTTCCTGAAATACCACATCATTCAGGACTTTGATGTACGTTCCTTTCATTCCGGAAGAACGGGACTCAATCACACCTGCACTTTCAAATTTCCGAAGTGCATTTACAATAACCGAACGTGTGATTCCGACACGGTCTGCGATCTTGCTGGCTACCAGAATGCCTTCTGTTCCGTCCAGTTCATCGAAAATATGGATGATCGCCTCAAGTTCTGAGAAAGAAAGTGTACTGATAGCTGATTTTACGATTTGAACTTTACGATTCTCCTCCGCATTCTCTTCATGCACAGAACGCATCATTTCCAGACCGACCACGGTCGTACCATACTCGCTGAGGATGATATCATCAATATCATATCCTTCTCCGCATTTGTACATAAATACCGTACCGAGACGCTCTCCTGCAATATCGATCGGATTGATAATCGCCTGATATTTTTTTACATCTCCGCTTTCAAATCCAAGTGTCTCCAGATTGACATTTTCTTTTGTAGATAAAACACCCAGAAAACGTTCATTCAGAAGTTCATCAATGTGGCCCCCAACTTCATCATCGATCAGTTCTTTGATTTCTTCTACGTTTGGTGTGATGCTGATTCCAAGTACTTTTCCTTTTTTGCTGATCACAAGCACATTGGACTCCAGAATTTCTGACAGTACTTCACAGATATCATTGAATACGACTTTGCTGCTGTTGTTGTTGTGTAAAAGTTTGTTGATTTTTCGAGTCTTGTCTAATAACTGTACACTCATCGCTCTTCTCCCTTCTGCCTTTTTTGTCTTTTGCACGATTTCCCCTGCTATTCTTGGCATATTTTTAATTTATCATAATTCTTTTGAATTTTCAATATATTTAACGCAAAAAAGCTGCAAACAGCAGCTTTTTTTGCTTTTCTGGCGTGAAATTTCGCACAATTATTCTTTTTGAAATTTATTTTCAATATAACCGCATGCTTCATTGATGCAAAGAAGCTTATTTCCCTTCTCAACCATAATGCCTCCGCATTTCGGACATTTTTCTTTGGAAGGTTTCTGCCAGGACATGAAATCACAGTCTGGATTATTTTCACATCCATAATACTTTCTGCCCTTTTTGGTCTTTCGAAGCACAATGTCCTTGCCGCATTTCGGGCATGCCACACCGATCTTTTCCAGATAGGGTTTGGTATTTCGGCACTCCGGGAATCCCGGGCAGGCAAGGAATCTGCCATGCGGACCATATTTAATGACCATGTTGCGGCCGCACTCTTCACAGACAATATCGGTCACTTCGTCTTCAATCTTGACTTTTGCAAGTTCTTTCTCTGCATTTAAAACTGCTTCGTCCAGATCCGGATAGAAATTGCTGACAACCGTTTTCCAGTTGACCACGCCTTCCTCCACTTTATCCAGCAGAGATTCCATGTTTGCTGTAAAATTGACATCCACAATACTCGGGAATGCCTGTACCATGATATTGTTTACGACTTCTCCAAGTTCTGTCATATACAGGTTTTTATTTTCTTTTGCCACATAGCGGCGGTTGATGATCGTGGTGATCGTCGGTGCATAAGTACTTGGACGTCCGATTCCAAGCTCTTCCAGCGTTTTGACAAGAGCGGCCTCTGTATAATGTGCCGGCGGCTGTGTAAAATGCTGCTTTTCCTCAAAACTCTTAAAGTTCAGCTGTGTCTCTGAGGAAATTTCTTTCACGAGAAGATTTCCCTCGCCCTTTTCTTCTTCGTCCTGCACATAAACTGCCATAAAACCGTCAAATTTTTTCTTGGAGGCGGATACATGGAAACGATATCCGGCTGCATCGATTTTAACGGAAGTCGTAGTATACTGTGCATTTGCCATACGGCTTGCGGCAAATCGTTTCCAGATCAGCTGATACAGACGGAACTGATCTCTTGTGAGCGATTCTTTTAAAGCAAACGGTGTCCTCGTGATATCCGTCGGACGGATTGCCTCATGAGCATCCTGGATCTTTTTACCGCTCTTTTTCTCCTGCACAGCTGCAGAAACGTATTCTTTTCCGTAGTTTTCTTCGACATAAGCTCTCGCTGATGCATCGGCTTCATCAGAAATACGCGTGGAATCCGTACGCAGATAGGTGATGATACCAACGGTCCCGCTGCCCTTTACATCCACTCCTTCATATAACTGCTGTGCAACACGCATGGTTTTCTGTGTGGAGAAATTCAGCACCTTGGAAGCTTCCTGCTGAAGCGTACTGGTTGTAAACGGAACCGGAGCTTTTTTGGTACGTTCTCCTTTTTTCACTTCCGCCACCTGGTACTTTGCACCTTCCAGCTTTTTCGTGATCGTATCCAGCTCTTCTTTTGAATGAATCGTTATCTTTTCTTTTTCCGTACCGTAAAATCTGGCAGTCAGCGGTTTTCGCTCTCCCGGAATCGTAAAATCGGCATCCAGGGTCCAGTATTCTTCCGGTATAAAGGCTGCGATTTCTTCCTCGCGGTCTGCAATGATCCGTAGAGTGACAGACTGTACACGGCCTGCACTTAAGCCTCGTTTGACTTTCGCCCACAGAAGCGGACTGATCCGGTATCCAACCATACGGTCCAGCATGCGTCTTGCCTGCTGTGCATCCACCAGATCCATATCGATCGCACGCGGATGTTTCAGAGATTCTTTTACAGCTGTTTTCGTAATTTCATTGAAGGTAATCCTGTGGATATCTTTTTCTTCCAGTTTCAGTGCCTTTGATAAATGCCAGGAGATTGCTTCTCCTTCGCGGTCAGGGTCCGTTGCAAGATATACTTTATCTGACTTTTTTACAGACTTGCGAAGTGCTGCCAGAATATCTCCCTTTCCGCGTATGGTAATATATTTCGGTTCATAATTATTTTCAACATCAAACCCCAGCTGACTTTTTGGCATATCACGTACATGTCCGTTTGATGCTGCGACATCATAGTTAGAGCCAAGAAATTTTTTGATGGTTTTTACTTTGGTAGGTGACTCAACAATAATCAGATATTTTGCCATATGTTTACCCCTTTTTCAACTGTTTACGCCCAAAATCGGTGCAACGGCTTTCACAGTGCTTATTGTTTTTCCTCAGACCTTCGAATAATGATTTTTTACATCCTCCGCAACAAGCCCGCACAGCATCAGGCGAACCAGTATTGCACTTACTTTCTGCGGGGTGAGGTTTGTCTCATCTGCTATGCTCTGAAGATTTTTCGCCTGAAATTCCAGAACACTATACACCAAATTTTCTTCGCTTTCAAGTGCAATGTATGTTTTTTTTGTGTTTGTATGATTTTTTTTCTTAATTTTAAGACGTTCCAGGATCTGATCTGTGGAGAGAAAAATGCCGGCTCCCTGGTCGATCAGGCGGTTGCATCCGGCACTGAGTGCATCTCCGGCTCTGCCCGGCAACACCATAACATCTCTGCCCTGTTCCAGTGCCTGATCTGCTGTGATGAGTGATCCGCTTTTTTCTCTTGCCTCTATCACGATCACCAAATCCGAAAGGCCACTGATAATGCGATTTCGCATTGGGAAATGAAAAGGAAGCGGACTGCTTCCCGGCGGATATTCCGATAAGACTCCTCCATTTTTCAGTAAATTCTGATACAGATCCCGGTTTTGCATCGGGTAACAGATATCCGGTCCGCATCCAAGTACCGCATAGCTCTTTCCGCCTCCTTTTATGGCAGCTCTCTGGGCAGTGCCATCGATTCCTCTTGCCATGCCGCTTACAAGTGAAATATCATATCCTGCCAGCTCTTCTGCGATCTTTACCGCAAAATGTCTGCCATAGGCACTGCACAGTCTGGCACCGACGATCGCCACGGTCTTCTCATTTTCCTTTGGAAGCTCACCTCTTATAAAAAGTCCGAACGGATAATCATAAATTTCTTTTAATTTCTGCGGATAGGATGTATCTTCACAGCTGATAAAACGTATGCCTTTTTTCTGCATTTCATTCCATGCCTTTTTCGCATCCCAGGCAGCTTTTTCACGAAAAAAGGCTTTCTTATGTTCTTCATTCTTCCAAAAAACTTCACCGATTTCTCTTTCATCGGCCTGCCATATTTCTTCCGGCGTACCGAAAAAATCCAGCAGCATCTGTTTTTCTTTTCTTCCAAAGCTTAAGATACTGCAAAGCCAGAACCATTTTTCTCTCCGTTTTTCATCCTCTGTTTTTTCTTCTTTTTCCTGCATCCCTTCTGTCTCACCTCCAGATCTGCCGCTGTTCAAAAATGCGGTAACCGATCGCCTCATACAGATGTTCTTCGGCAATCTGTTCTTTCTGCTCCATATCCGCAATAGTACGGGCTACCTTCAAAATCTTATGACACGCTCTTGCCGTAAGATCCATTTTCTCATAAGCATCCCGTAAAACTTTCTTTTCTTTTTCTCCGGTCCTACAATATTTTTTAATACCCGCCGCATCCAGATCGGCATTATAGCGATAACCGGTATCCCGATAACGCTCCCTCTGGATCTGCCCCGCCAGCTCAACTCTTTTTCGTATCGTCTTGGAATCTTCACTCTTCTTTTCACAGATCAGTGCATCGTAATCTACTCTTACGGCCTCCACACTGATATCCATGCGGTCAAGGATCGGGCGGCTGATCCGGCTCTGATAACGGCGTATCTCCGCCTCACTGCAGATACATTTCTCAAGATTGGGAAAATTCCCACACTTGCAGAAATTGGTGGCTGCAACGATCATACAGTCTGCCGGAAACACATAGCTCCCATACACTCTTGAAATATGGACTCTTCGCTCCTCCATAGGCTGCCGCAGGATTTCGATCGTTTCTCTTTTAAACTCTGCCAGTTCATCCAAAAACAGGACACCTTTATGTGCAAGACTGATCTCTCCCGGCCGCGGAATCCTGCCTCCGCCTGCCAGGGCAGAAGGCGATATGGTATGGTGCGGTGCACGGAATGGACGGTTTCTGATCAGCGGCTGTTGACTGGACAGTAAACCTGCCACACTGTAAATGGAAGATACTTCCAGACTCTCTTCCATTGTCAGGGACGGCAGAATACCCGGCATACATTTTGCAAGCAGCGATTTCCCGGCTCCGGGCGGTCCCATCATCAGAAAATGATGTCTTCCGCCGGCCGCAATCTCTGCGGCTCTCCTCACTGCACTCTGACCGTGAATATCTGCAAAATCAGGAATTTCTGTTTCTTCTATATTATATACATCTTTTTTGATTTTCCCGGGGATTGTGCCTTTCTGAAGATAGTTCAATACTTCTTTTAAGGTACTTACTCCGACAATGTGGATATCCGATACCATTTCTCCTTCTGTGCGGTTTCTCTCCGGCAGGATACAGGTATGACATCCGTTTTTTTTTGCCAGCTGAACAATGGGCAACGCCCCTTTGATCCCTTTGACTGCTCCATTTAATCCCAGCTCACCTGCCACCAGGACACCTTTTAAAGTCTCCATGGGCAAAAGCTGGTACGCTGCAAGAATGGCAAGTGCTACCGGAAGGTCATAGCTGCTGCCGTCTTTATGTATGTCTGCCGGAGAGAGATTGACTGTGATTCTTTTCGGACGAAGCTGGATTCCGCTGTTGCGAAATGCTGTCATAACCCGATCCTGTGCTTCTTTTACTTTCGCTGACAGATCTCCCACCATGGAAAATCCCGGAAGCCCTTCACTGACATCTGCTTCTACAAAAATCGGCAGACCCTGGATTCCGCAGATGGCTGCGGATAAGACTCTGCTGAACATATTCTTTTCTCCTTTGATCCGTTGTGATAATGTGCCGAAATGGCGGAAATAATGATAGATTGTTTCCAGTTTATCATATTTTCTTTTAAAATGCAACACTTTCTTTTTAAACGTTACAGATTATTGTTTTTATTTTCTTCTATATAAATAACAGAAAGGTTCGAAAGCATTTTTTTTGTTTTCAGACAGACTGCCGCCTGAAAATCTTCTCCGTCCAGAAAGAAAAAATGATACACTTCCTCATAGGTCTTTCCATCGAGCACTTCGGAAAGATCCAGATTCGAAAGCTTCTGCCGGATACCTGTTCCGATGCATTTCAGATAACTTTCTTTTGCCGTCCAGATTTTGCTGAAATATCTGATCTGCACGGCAGGATCTTCGATTGCGAGTAACATCTTTTTTTCATTTTCATGGCATACCGCACGGATCAGACGTTCCGTCGGATGGATCAGACGTTCTATGTCCACGCCAAGCGGTGTTTCTGCAATCCCGCATAAAATGCCGGCATCCGCATGACTGTAATTAAAACAAATCTCCGGGTATTCCGGAAAGTAAGGCTTTCCGTAGATTCCTTTTCCAATAGCCGGCAGTTCCTTTAACGAATATTCTTTTCTGATGCCGTAAAGGAGTACTCTTTTTGCCATATTGCTCTGTATTTTATGCCGTGCGGCACTTTTTTCCATTCTTTCTTTTGTTCTCATAAGATAGATCACGTTCTTTTCCTCCTTCGCACAGTGTAACACGCTTTTTTTTTCCTGTCATCTGCTTTCGCGTATGCCTGTTTTTCCTTTTTCCCGAAAACAGGAACGCAGTTTGCTCAGGGCATTTTTCTCAATCCTGGAGACATACGATCTGGAAATACCAAGTTTCTGTGCAATTTCCCGCTGTGTTGTTTCCTTCTGTCCAAGGATCCCATAACGCAGACTTAGTATCTGTCGCTCCCTTTCATTTAACTGTGCCATATAATGATACATTTCACGGATTTCCTGCTTTTTATTGATCATCTCTGCCAGGTCTGTATTTTTTCCTTCCACGATATCTACCAGGCAGATTTCATTTCCTTCTTTATCCATACCGATCGGTTCGTAGAGAGAGACTTCTTTTGAAGTCTTCTTTTTTAACCGCAGCATCATCAGCAGTTCATTGTCAATACATCTTGCCGCATAGGCCGCCAGTCTGTTGTTTTTCGTATGATCAAAGGTCAGGACTGCCTTGATAAGGCCAACCGTCCCTATGGATATCAGATCATCTGCATCTTCATCCGGATGCTGATACTTTTTAGCCACATGGGCAACCAGCCTCAGATTACGTTCAATGAGAATCTGCTTTGCCTCCTCGTCGCCTTCTTTATACTTCTGGAGATAGTATTTTTCTTCTTTGACGGTAAGTGGTTTTGGAAATGTCTTCAAAGAAAAACCTCGAAGCAGATTTATATTATCATATGCTGATTTTCTTTTTGCTGTGCCTTTCCACTTTTTTCTTTTTTAATCCTGTGCTATACTGACAGAAAAGATATTGAGATCAAAAGGTCTTTTGACCCTGGCATCACAGAAAGTAAAGTTTTCACGATCACAAAGGAGATTCTTATGGCCGCACTTTTTCTTGCACCCTTTTATCTTGCGGTGTGCTTTTATGTTTTAAACTGGATGTTAAAATGGATGGCCGTCTGCAATAATATTTTTGCTCTGGCTGCTTTCCGCTATGGATTTTCTGCTCTGTACATTCTGACAGCTACTACTTTGCTGTCTTCTTTTCTGATTAAAAAGCCGGATGGACTGCATCGGACTTTAAAACACATCAGCAATCTGTGGCTGGGCACATTTCTCTATGCCCTGATCGGTATCGGCATTGCAGATTTCATCCGCATCCTGCTCTATTTTTCTCCGCTTGCCGATGCTTCCTGGTTTCATTCCAGACTGATGTTTGCAGCCACCGGCTTTTTTACCGGCGTTCTGATCCTTTTTTTCAGTTTTTATGGATTTTTTCACGCCAAAAAACTCTACACAACAACCTGGAATATCTCCTCTGCCAAAAGCTGCAGCGGACATGACACTCTGAAGATTGCCCTGATCGCCGATCTGCATTTGGGCTATAACACAGACGAAATTTTTCTGAAACGCCTTGTAAAACGGATCAACAAACTGCAGCCGGATCTGATCATCGTGGCAGGGGATACGTTTGACAATGATTTTCATGCGATAAAACATCCTCAAAAATGTGCATCCATTTTATCCGCTCTGAAAAGCACGTACGGAACTTACTGCTGCTATGGAAATCACGATCTGGACGAGGCGATTCTCGCCGGTTTTACTTTCGGAGGACAGAAAGAAAATGCCGATGAACGGTTTGAGCAGTTTTTTCACGATGCCGGCATGACTCTGCTGGATGACGAAGTCCGTCTGATCGAGAACCACTTCTATCTAGTCGGAAGAAAAGATCCTGCACGCTGCAAAAAACTGATTTCCGAAAAAGAACGCTTAACTCCGAATCAGCTTACACAACATCTGGACAAGTCCAAACCGATCCTGATCATCGACCATCAGCCAAAAGAACTTTCGCTTCTTGCGGATGCCGGTGCTGATCTGATCCTTGGCGGTCATACGCACAACGGGCAGCTTTTCCCCGGCAATCTGCTCCTGCCGCTGATGTGGGAGAATCCTTACGGTCTTCTGAAAAAAGGAAATGCCTACAGTGTTGTTACCTCAGGTGCCGGTGTATGGGGACCGAATATGCGTCTTGGAACAAAAAGTGAAATCTGTCTTGTAAAAATGCAGTTCCATTCTTGAACAGTTCTTCTTTAAGACAAATTTTCACCGATTTTATATGGTAATTGTGAAATCTTTTCACAGTTGCCATATTTTTTATTTTAGGTATGGTCATTTTTACCTGTTAGTGTTAAAATTGTAACACACGTTTGTACATCAGAAACAAATTTGCCCTTTTCAAGTCGAACGCATATGAGTTCTGGCATATTTGCACTCTGTATGCTACAACGTCTGCAACCAAAGATTCTATATTCATTCAAAGGAGAGTTCTATGAAAAAGAGAATGAAACAATTGATGGCCGTTATGCTGTCAGTTGCCCTGTGCGTTCCGGCAATCCCGGGTGCATATGGATACGCTGCCACTTCCGGCACGACCTTCACACAGGAAGAGGAAATTGCCCTTTCCGGACTTGGTTCCGAAAGAAGTACCCTTTTTAATGATGGATGGAAATTTTCCCTTTCTGATCCTTCCGGTGCAGAAAGCACCTCTTTCAATGACGGTTCCTGGGATGCCGTAACCCTTCCGCACGATTTCAGCATCAGCCAGAATTTCACAACATCCGGCGAAGCAGAAAGCGGATTCTTACCGGGCGGAACCGGATGGTACCGTAAAAGCTTTACCGTACCTTCAGGATGTGACGGAAAGTCTGTTATCCTGAGTTTTGACGGCGTTTATCAGAATGCCTATGTCTATGTCAACGGCAAACAGGTTGGTGAAAACCACTACGGATACACCTCTTTTGCTTTTGATATCAGCAAATATCTGGTATGCGACGGTCTCACAGACAACGTGATCGCTGTCAAAGTTGTCAACAAACTTCCTTCCAGCCGCTGGTATTCCGGAAGCGGTATCTACCGTGATGTAAAACTGATCGTTGCCGATCAAATCCATGTAAGCCAGAACGGCACACAGATCACAACCCCGGATATCGAAAATGGTGTCGGAACCGTTTCTGCAAAAGTAAAGGTTGCAAACAGTGGAACCTCTTCTGCAAACATCACTGTCCGCAATACCGTTTACGACAAAAAAGACCAGAAAGTTTCAGAGTCTGCCGAAACTACTCTGACGGTTGAAGCCGGTTCTTCTGCGGAAGCTTCTACAAACAACGTTGTCACCAATCCGTCCCTCTGGTCTTTGGATGATCCGACGCAGTACTATGTACGCACAGAGATCCTTTCCGGCGGCAATGTGATCGATACTTATGATACCGCATTTGGCTTCCGCTGGTATAAATTTACAAAAAACACAGGATTTTCTTTAAATGGTAAAAATGTAAAACTGAACGGTGTGTGCATGCATCACGATCAGGGAGCTCTCGGCTCTGCTGCCTACTACGATGCCATGTATCGCCAGCTTTCCATTCTGAAAGATATGGGCGTGAACCTGATCCGTGCTACACACAATCCGTATGACGAAGATTTCATCGATATCTGCGATGAACTTGGTATCCTTGTGATCGAAGAAGCTTTTGACGGATGGGAACTTGCAAAGAACGGAAACAGCAACGATTTCTCCGTTTACTTTAACAAGACTCTGACCGGTGACAATGAGATCCTGGACGGTGACACTTCCATGACCTGGGCAGAATTTGCCATCAAATCCATGGTAAAACGTGACCGCAACGATCCTTCTGTGATCCTCTGGTCTCTTGGCAATGAGATTGACGAGGGATGTTCCGGAAGTACTGCAAACTATCCGACCATCGCCGAGAACCTGATCAATTGGATCAAAGAAGTAGATACGCAGCATCCGGCGACTCTCGGAAGCAACCGCAAAACAACGAGCGGAAATATTGCCGGTGCCATGGCTAAAGTTGTTGCAAGCGGCGGTATTGCCGGTTACAATTACGCAAGCAGCAGCGATCTTGACCGTCTTGCAGACTATAACGGCGGCGTGATCCTGGCAAGTGAGACTTCTTCAGCTACCAACAGCCGCGGTATTTATGTTTCTACCGCAAACAACCAGAACGTAGACGGCAAACTCCATCTGACATCTTATGATACTTCCAAAGTAGGCTGGGGTAAAACAGCCCATGACTCTATCTGGGATACCGTAACGAAAGATAAAGTTGCCGGCGAATGTGTATGGACCGGTTTTGACTACATCGGTGAACCGACTCCTTGGAACGGTACCGGCACTGGTTCCGTATCCGGCGGCAATCCTTATCCGAACAGCAGCTACTTCGGCATCGTTGAAACAACCGGTTTCCCAAAAGATACTTACTATCTGTATCGAAGCCAGTGGAAACAGGATGACACGACCCTTCATCTTGTAACTGCATGGGACAGCGACAATATGATCAACAAGAACGGCAAAACTCCGGTATGGGTTTACTCCAATGCTGCAAAAGTGGAACTTTACCGCAATGGCAAAAAAGTCGGTACTGCAACACGTAAAGTCAACACAACCGCAGCAGGTCATAAATATTATACCTACACAACACAGTCCGATGACAGCAGCGTATGTACAACTGGGTCCGGAACAAATTCCACATCTTTGTACAGTGTATTCAACGTAGCTTACGAAAAGGGAACGATCTCTGCAAAAGCTTACGATGAATCTGGCAAAGAGATCACAGAGGTGAACGGAACTTCTTCTGTCAGCACACCGGACGCACCGGCAAAGCTTGCTGTAAGCAAAGATAAAGAAACGATCACTGCCGACGGCAGCAGCCTGTCTTACATCACAGTAGATGTCACCGATGCAAACGGAAATCTGGACACAACTGCAACAAACAACATCCGCTTCACTCTGACCGGCGACGGTGAGATCGTTGGTGTTGACAACGGTGACCAGGCAACAGTAAGCAAATATCAGCAGGCTTCTGTCCTCACTGGCACAACTTCCGCAAACATCAATGCCTATGCCGGAAAAGCTCTGGTGATCGTACGTTCTACAAACAAAGCCGGAAACTTTACCGTAAAAGCAGAATCCGACAGTCTGACCGGCGGTGAAGCTACCGTAACAACCGTCAGTGCTTCGGATGGCAGCAACACTTCCATGACAAGCTACCGTATGACAAAACATCTGTATGCACCGGTCGGATCTTCTGACATTGAGCTTCCTGCAAGTGTGACTGCTTCTTATGCAGACGGAACAACAAAAACCTGCAAGATCACATGGGGCACCTATGACAAAGCAGCTTTGAAAACAGCAGGTTCTTTCCGTATTGAAGGTTCCTTCACAGACGGAACAGAAACCGTAGATGTTTACATAACCGCACATATTTACGGCAAGATCAAAGTTGCAGAAAATTATTCCTGCATCACAAAACCAAATACCATTCCGGAACTTCCAAAAACTGCCATGACTTACTACGCAGACGGAACTGCTTTTGAAGCACGCGAGATTACCTGGGATATGAACGGTGTCACCGCAGATACTTTCAAAAATATTGGTGACATTGTAACCATCAACGGCAAGGTTTCTGCTTTTGGTGAGACCTACCCGATCACTGCAAGCGTACGTGTTGCAGAACCGGTGGTTGACAAATACGATAACGTGGCAACTGCTGCCCTGCATCTGACTGACAACGGACCATACAATGATACACTGACAGCCATCATTGACGGAAATCGTTCTGACAATGGTTACAGCGACTCCCGCTGGAGTACCTGGGGCAAGCGAAACGATTCCACACACGGCGATGCTGTGATCACCATGGACTGGGCAACTGCGGTTGCTACCAACCAGATCAACCTGTTCTATTTCTATCAGCCAGCCACCGATTCTCTCTCTACACTGCCGACAAAGGTAAAATTTGAATATACACTGAGCAGTGGTTATGAAAACGGCGAAATTGTTTCCAATGACTGGAAAGAAATCACACCGGTCGGTGAACCGGAAGAGATCAATGATTCTTCTCTGCATCAGTGGACCAAAGGTCTGAGCTACAAATTTGCAGAAACGATCAACCCGATCGCAATCCGCATCACCTTCAGCTATACCGGTTACATCGGCCTGAATGAATGTGAAGTGATGAGTCCTAGCACTTCCTACTATGCAAAGACAAGTGCAGATCTGAGTGCGATCAAGATTGGCAATACCGAGCTTACTCCGGGAACCGATAACAGCTTCGAGATCGAAGAAACTTCCTTTGACGGACTGAGCTTCACCAATCCGGAAAATGCTTCCGTCACCGTTATCCCGGTAAGCAACCGCGAAATCAAAATTGTTTCCGTAGCTGAAGACGGAAAGAGTCGCAGAACTTATTCTGTTGTTCTGAAAAATGTACCGCTGATCCCGGAGGAAACGGAAACTCCGGACTCTCCGAAAGAAACCGAAACTCCGAATACAAAAGAAACAGAGACTCCAAACACCAAACCGGAAACACCTTCTACGGACAAACCGCAGACACCTTCCACTCCAGCTCTCAAAAAAGGTGACACCTTTAAGGTTAAAAACATCCAGTACAAAGTCCTGAATGTTTCCAAAAAGACGGTAGCCGTTGTCAAGGGAACAAACAGAAAACCGGGTAAAGTAACAAAAGTAACGATTCCAAACACTGTAAAAGATGCTGCAGGCAAAACCACCTTTACGGTAACTCAGATCCAGGCAAATGCATTTAAAAACTACAAAAATTTGAAATCTGTCATTATCGGAAAGAATGTTACGTCCATTGGCAAAAACAGCTTCTACGGATGCCAGAAACTTAAAAAAGTAACTTTCAAGGGAACTTCTGTAAAAACGATTAAATCCAAAGCCTTCAAAAAGACGGCTTCCAAAGTGACCGTAAGTGTTCCAAAGAGCATCCGGAACAATAAGAAAAAAGCGGCTGCTTTCCAGAAGAAGCTGACCAAGAGTGGCATGAGCAAAAAACTGAAGCTGAAATAAGAAAGTTTGATCATCACACAGCAAAAAAGATGCGAGTCCATTGCGGATTCGCATCTTTTCGTTTATAAAGGACTATTTTCTTTCATTTAATTGTTTTCTCATCTAAAGCTTTTTGGGTCATCTTACTCTTTTCTTCTTAAAATATCATATGCTTCTGCCCTGCCGCCTTCCAGCTCTATATGCAGGATCTGTTTGGAATGCGGTGCACTTTCCTGTTCTTCACCGTCCTCATTGAGGATCCTCTTTACTGTAACCTCTACATTCTGACCGTCCGGTTTCATGATCTCAATCTGTTCACCGACACTGAATTTATTTCTCTGCTCAATGCGACAGCGACCTTCTGCATCGACTTCCCCGACGATACCAAGATAGGTATATTCTTTCACGTAAGTATTGTTATCGTATATCTGCGTGTTCTCATCCGGTCTTCCATAAAAGAAACCGGTCGTGAACTGACGGTAGGTACAGCTTGCAATCTGTGTGCGGTACCACGGCATATGCTCTTCATAAAGTTTTGGATCTTCCAGATAATCATCGACCGCTTTGCGGTACGTTCTCGCAACCGTTGCCACATAGAGGGCCGTTTTCATTCTGCCTTCGATCTTAAAGCTGTCAATCCCCGCATCAAGCAGATCCGGGATATGTTCGATCATGCAAAGATCCTTGGAATTAAAAATATAGGTGCCTCTTTCATTTTCATAAACCGGAAGATACTCACCCGGCCGTTTCTCTTCTACAACTGCATATTTCCAGCGACACGGATGCGTGCAGGCTCCCTGGTTGGCATCTCTGCCTGTAAAATAACTGCTGAGCAGACATCTTCCGGAATAAGAAATGCACATAGCTCCATGCACAAAGGTCTCAATCTCCAGATCCTCCGGAATGTTTGCACGGATCTCTTTGATTTCCTGCATGGAAAGCTCCCTTGCAGAAACCACTCGCTTCGCTCCCAGTGTATGCCAGAAATGATAGGTAGCATAGTTTGTGTTATTCGCCTGGGTACTGATATGGCGTTCGATTTCCGGACAGATACGTTTTGCGATCTCAAACACCCCCGGATCGGCAATGATCAGTGCGTCCGGTTTCACTTCTTTTAATTCTCTGAAATATTCCTCAACGCCCTCCAGATCCCGGTTGTGTGCCAGGATATTGGCTGTCACGTAAACTTTCACGCCATGCTCATGGGCAAAGGCAATGCCCTCTTTCATATCTTCCATCGAAAAATTCTTGGCTTTTGCACGCAGTCCAAATGCTTCGCCTCCAATGTAAACGGCATCCGCTCCAAAGATGACCGCCGTCTTTAATACTTCCAGGCTACTTGCCGGCACCAGCAATTCCGGTTTCCTCATCGTTCTTCCTCCCATTTATCTATTCCTTTATTTTCACGCTGAGTGTTGCTCCATCCCCGATCGGCACAATGCTGGTCATCAGATGCTCATTATGTTTCAGTTCATAGAGATACTCCCGCATCCGTTTGTATATTGTCCTGTTTCTTCGCTCTACTGCATAATGGGACTCGATAATGTCACCATCCTGCAGCACATTATCCGAGATCAGGATGCCGCCGACTTTCAGCAGACGCATCACATCCGGCAGAAAATGAATATACTGCCCTTTTGCAGCGTCCATAAAGATAAAATCATAAGAACCCTCAAGTTCTGCAAGAATCTCTGTGGCATCCCCTTCCAGAAAACGGATCTGTGACTCCTTCCCGGCTTTTCTGAAATTTTCTTTTGCGATCGGAATGCGTTTTTCATACTTTTCAATTGTTGTGATTTTGGCCTCTTTTGGTGCATATTCACAGAACAGCAGTGTGGAAAATCCAACTGCTGTCCCTACTTCCAATATATTGACCGGACGCTGCATCTGCAGCAGCACCTTGAGAAAGCTCTGCATTTCTCTTCGTATGATCGGCACATGATCTTCCAGTGCTTTTACCTCAAGCTCCGTCAGGAACGGGGTATTTCCCGTATCCAGGGAGTTGATAAAAGCTGTCATTCTTTCATCTACTATCATATCGTTACTCCGTCTCAGTCTCTTTTTCATCCGCCCGGCTCAGTACTCTCAGCATCTCTTCTGCTGTCTGTGAGGTGTTCAGTACATAGCTTCCGGGCTCAATTTCTCCTTTATATTCAGAAAGCATATATTGAATGCGAAAAACATTCTTATCTTTGATCAGTTTCTTCTCTTCCAGAAGCTTTGCGATTTCACCAAAGGACATATCTTTGGTGATCGTAACTGCTACCTTTTTTCCGGGAGCCTCACTCATCGCTTCCTGTGCAAATATCTGATATCCGAATGTGTAGGCCCGTCTGCCGGTAAAAATCAGAACAAGCACAAGAACCGCCAGCAATACGATTTTCACGGCAATGCCGACTGCAATTGATTTTGCACTGTTCTCTTTCATGCACCCTCTCCTGTCTTACCAGTACATTAATCCTGCAAGGAACAGTACTAGTCCGTTTCTATGATATCTGCAAAATTTTCAATTTCCATATCCACAGATGTCAGTATCTCATCCGCACATCTCTGAATGATCCTGCATATCTGAAGCTCCGCTGCCAGATACTCCTGTATAACCGGATTCTTCCGCATATCTTCGTATTCCCGCTCCAGATTCTGCACATCATCAAACAGATCGTAAGCATTGCTTCCATTCTGAAGCAGATAATTCTTTTTGCGGAACTCATCCAGCCTCTGTCGAAGCTGCGGCTCTTCGGATACTTTTCTGCTCACTTCCCGAAACGCTTTGTACGCTTCGCTTCCGCGAAGTGCAGCCGAAAGCTGCACCGTATATTCCTTTATTTCATCCATTTTCTATCAGCCCCATCATACTTCCATAATGATCGGCAGGATCATCGGGCTTCTCTTTGTTCTCTTCCAGAGGAACTCGCTTAAGCTATCACGGATTGCTGTCTTTAAACGTCCCCAGTCGGTCACTCTTCGATCCATGCAGTCCTCAATAGCTTCTTCTACTACATGTTTTGCTTCATCCATCAGTCCTTCGGATTCTCTGACGTATACAAATCCTCTGGATACAATATCCGGACCTGCAAGAACTTGATTGCTGTATTTTTCAAGCGTCAGTACCACGATCAGAATACCGTCCTCCGCCAGATGCTGTCTGTCGCGAAGAACGATATTTCCGACATCACCAACACCCAGTCCGTCTACCAGAATCGCTCCGGTCTGTACACGGTCTACAACCTGTGCTTTTTCTTCATCTAACTCCAGAACATCTCCTGAGGACAACAGGAAAATATTGTCCTTTGGAATACCAAGACTCTCCGCAACCTGTGCCTGTGCTTTCAGATGACGGTATTCACCATGCACCGGAATCGCATATTTCGGATGAACCAAAGAATAGATCAGCTTGATCTCTTCCTGACATGCATGGCCGGATACGTGGGCATCCTGGAAAATAACATCCGCCCCTTTCATCGAAAGCTCATTGATCACTCGGGAAACTGCTTTTTCATTTCCCGGGATCGGGTTGGAGCTGAAAATAACAGTATCGCCCGGCTTGATCTGCACTTTACGATGCATGTTGGATGCCATACGGGAAAGTGCCGCCATGGACTCGCCCTGGCTTCCGGTTGTGATCAGCACCATTTGCTCATCCGGATAATTCTTCATCTGATCCAACTCGATCAGGGTATTCTCCGGCACGTTCAGATAGCCAAGCTCTGCCGCTGTGCTGATAACATTGACCATACTGCGACCCTCTACCACACATTTGCGTCCATATTTATAGGCAGAATTGATGATCTGCTGTACACGGTCCACATTGGATGCAAACGTTGCAATGATGATCCTTGTATTTTTATGCTCTGCGAAAATATTATCAAACGTCTTACCAACGGTACGCTCGGACATCGTAAATCCTTTTCGCTCTGCATTGGTACTATCGCACATCAGTGCCAGCACACCCTTTTTGCCGATTTCTCCAAAACGCTGCAAATCGATCGCATCTCCGAATACCGGAGTGTAATCCACTTTAAAGTCACCGGTGTGCACCACGATACCTGCCGGTGAATAAATTGCAAGTGCAGAAGCATCTGCAATACTGTGGTTTGTCTTGATAAACTCAATGCGGAATTTCCCAAGATTGATCGACTGTCCGTGTTTTACGACTTTTCTCTTTACGGACTTCAGAAGATTGTGCTCTTTGAGCTTATGCTCGATCAGTGCGATCGTAAGTCTTGTCGCATAGACCGGAACATTCAGTTCTTTTAATACATACGGCAATGCTCCGATATGATCCTCATGACCATGCGTAATGACAAAACCTTTTACTTTATGTGCATTGTTTTTCAGATATGTGATATCCGGTATCACAAGGTCGATCCCCAGCATATCGTCCTCAGGAAAGGACAGCCCACAGTCAACCACAACAATACTGTCTTCGAATTCGAAGGCAGTAATGTTCATGCCGATCTGCTCCAGACCGCCCAGAGGAATGATCCTCAATTTCGAATTGTTAATATTTTTCAAAAATTTTTACCTCCTGTTTCTTTTCCGTTCAGGCTCTTTATTCAAATTCAATATCATCCAGCATTTCCTGGAAGATTTTTGAAACTGCCTCTAATTCATCATCGTCATCCACGATCTCATATAACGCTTCATCCTCACCTGGCTTTGACAGATCTTTCAGGATCAGTGCTTCTGCCTCATCGTCCTCAGAATCCGTTACCAGAATATAGCTGATGCCGCCAAGTACTGTCTGTTCCAGTACATAAAACTCAACTATCTGATCGTCCGCCAGTGTAAATGTAATTTTCTCCATAATAAACCTGTTGCAGCCCTGCTTCAAATCACTCTGGCTGCGTCCTTTCCCTTTTCATTCCTTCATGATCTAAATAACCCTGAAGAATATAGACAGCTGCAAGTTTGTCCACATACTTCTTACGGTCCTCTCTTCGCACGCCGCTCTCCATCATCGTCCGATGTGCCTCTACTGTGGTCAGTCTCTCATCCCACATCACAACTGGCAGACCGGTACGCTTCTCCAGCATTTTCTGAAATTCCAGAGATTTTTCCGCACGGTCTCCCACGGTATTGTTCATATTTTTCGGGTATCCAAGCACCAGGATCCCGACATCATACTCTGCGATCAGTTCTTCGATCCGTGCCAGCGTCTTCCTCAGTTTGTTCTCCTGAGTCCTGCGGATGATCTCCACGCCCTGTGCAGTAATCCCAAGCCCGTCACTGACTGCGACTCCAACCGTCTTGGAGCCGTAATCCAGTCCGAGTGCTCTTTTCTTTACTTCTGTTCCCATGTTCTGTTTTTAATATACTCCTTCAGAAGTTCTTCTACCAGCTCATCACGTTCCACTTTCATGATCATGCTTCTTGCATTTTTATAACTGGTGATATAAGTAGGATCGCCTGACATAATGTAGCCTACAATCTGGTTCACCGGATTATAGCCCTTTTCTGCCATTGCGTCATAAACAGTATCCAGGATCTCTTTTACGCGATATTCCGGATCTGTATTTACTTTGAAATATTGTGTATTACTGATATTTGCCATTCTTTTCACGTCCTTACCGTACAAACTATACTTCTATTCTAATATAACTGTCTGAAAAATTCAATTGTTTTTTGTAATTAATGCTTCTTCGCGTGATTTTTATAATGGCTTTGAAAACAATCCGCTGCTCAGGACCGAGCTTTTGTGCACAGCAGACAGTCCTGACAGCGTTCTTTTCCTGCCTTTACCAAAAGAATCTGATTGTCTAAATTTTCCGTCGTCTCCATCAACATGCGAATATACTCCATGGTATGGCCGGATGCATAAACCTTCCCGTCAATCGTCACGCTTTCTTCAAAGAGTACTTTTGTGACGGTTTCGCTGATTTTTTCTTCAAATCGCTGCTTCCGCACCTTGCCGTCTGCGATCAGGATCGCACTTCTTCTGTGTGCCACATCGGACGGCACCTGATTTTCCATGACGGCTGCTTTCGTTCCTTTTCTTCTGGAATACTGGAAAATATGCGTTTCATAAAAATCTACTTTATTTAAGAAATCTCTGGTGATTGCAAACTCTTCCTCGGTTTCTCCCGGAAATCCGACGATCACATCGGTCGTCAGGGCCGGATGTTTAAAGTACTTGCGGATCAGTATGCATTTTTCATAGTATTCTCCTGATGTGTATCTTCGATTCATTCTTTTTAAAGTTGCATCACATCCACTCTGCAGGGAAAGGTGGAAGTGCGGGCAGAATTTCGGAAGAGCAGAAAGTGTTTTCACAAAATCTTCTGTAATGATACCCGGTTCCAGTGACCCAAGACGAATACGCTCGACCCCCGCAACCTCATGCACTGCGAGGATCAGTTCCTGCAGTGTGCTGCCATGATCGATCCCGTAGGAACTCAAATGGATACCGGTAAGAACCACCTCTTTGCATCCATTGCCTGCCAGCGTTTTTACTTCCTCTACGACCTCTTCTTTTCTGCGGCTGCGTACACGGCCTCTCGCATAGGGAATGATGCAGTAGCTGCAGAACTGATTACAGCCATCCTGTACTTTCAGATAGGCTCTGGTGTGTTCCACCGTTTTTTCCAGAGACAGTTTTTCATACTCTTTTGTGTGATTGATATCGATCAGAGATTCCTGCACGGCACTGCGTTCATAATGTTCCAGAATACTGACCAGATCTTTTTTGCGGTTATTTCCGATAATAATGTCGATTGCAGAGTCTTCTTCCAGCTCAGTTCCTGCTGCCTGCACATAACATCCGGCTGCCACCACGATCGCATGCGGATTCATTTTCTTTGCTTTGTGCAGCATCTGTCTGGACTTGCGGTCTGCCATATTCGTCACCGTACAGGTGTTAATCACATAAACATCCGCCCCCGGTGCAAACGGCACAATCTCATACCCTGCTTTTTCCAGAAGCTGCTGCATCGCCTCCGTCTCATATGCATTTACCTTGCATCCCAGATTGTGGAATGCCGCTTTGCGTTTTTCCATATTTTATCCAATTCCTTTCTTTTAAGCTTGACAGTCTCCTCCGAAATGGGTATGATTAATGTATACAAAAACACATATTACAGGAGGTTTTATGACAATGAAAACTGTACAGATTTCTTTAAATTCGATTGATAAAGTAAAGTCATTCGTAAACGAAATTACAAAATTTGATTATGATTTTGATCTGGTATCCGGAAGATACGTAATCGACGCAAAATCTATTATGGGTATTTTCAGTCTGGACCTTTCCAAGCCGATCGACCTGAATATCCATGCTGAAGATGATTCCGATGTAATTCTTCAGGCATTAAAACCATACATCATCGACTGAAAAACCACATAAAATTTCAGATTTCTTTTGATTTTGATATTTTTAACTGCCGCAGTTCTCCTGCGGCAGCTTTTTTGTGACCATTTTTCCGTGTCTTTTTATTCTACCCAGAGTGTCTCAGCCGTATCGATTGCTTTTTTCACCATCTCGTCGATCTCTTCCTGCAGTTTCTCTTCGCTGCGTTTGATCATTTTGATATTCGGTTTGGTAACCGGATGTTTTGCCACAAAGATCGTACAGCAGTCTTCGTACGGCTGGATCGATGTCTCATAAGTATCGATCTTCAGGGATACATCCACGATCTCCTGTTTATCAAAACCGATCACCGGACGGAATACCGGAAGGGTGCAGACTTCGTTGGTCGCTGCAAGACTCTGCATGGTCTGGCTTGCTACCTGTCCGATGCTTTCTCCTGTGATCAGTCCCAGGCATCCGGTCTCTTTCGCGATGTGCTCTGCGATACGCATCATGTAACGTCTCATAATGATTGTGAGTTCATCATGAGGGCATTTATCATAAATATACAGCTGAATGTCCGTAAAGTTTACGATATGCAGAACGATCGGTCCGCTGTATTTCGACACCAGACGTGCCAGGTCAACCACTTTCTGTTTTGCACGCTCACTGGTGTATGGCGGTGCATGGAAATAAACGGCATCAATCTTAACGCCGCGTTTTGCGATCATGTAGCCTGCAACCGGGCTGTCAATTCCACCGGATAACAGAAGCATAGCTTTTCCGTTTGTTCCGACCGGCATACCACCAGGTCCCGGAATGATCTTTGAATAGATATAGATCTTTTCACGAATCTCCACGTTCAGGGTGATTTCCGGATGATGCACGTCAACGCTCATATTCGGAAACGCCTCCAGAATACGCTCTCCAAGATCTGCATTTAATTCCATGGAATTTTTCGGATAATTTTTTCTTGCTCTTCTTGCATTGACTTTGAACGTATGCTCTCCATCCGGATATACGCGTGCCATATAATCGATCACTTCCTGAGAAAGCTGATCAAATCCTTCATCATTTACTTTCAGTACCGGACAGATACCCACAATACCGAAAACTCTCTGCAGTGCCTCCACTACTTCTTCAAAATCAAACAGGCCTTCGCTCTCCACAAAGATACGTCCCTGTTCTTTTCGTACATTAAATTCACCTTCCACTTTCTTCAGTGCATGGCGAATCTGTTTTACCAGTGCATCTTCGAAGAGATAACGGTTTTTTCCCTTGATACCGATCTCTCCGTATTTGATTAGAAATGCATGAAACATAGATTTCTTTTCTCCTTTTCTTTTCCTGTATCGCAGTTGTTTCGTATATTCACAGTTACATCATATCTTTTAATGTCTGCTGTATCTGCGGAGCACCATAAGCAGTTCCTTTAACTGCTGCAGGCAGTATTCCAGCTCTTCTTTTGTTGTATTCTCACAGAAACTGAATCGCACGGTAGAATCCAGCAAATCTTTTTTCAGACCAATTTCTTTTAATACCGGACTGACCGGAAGTTTTTTGTTGGAAGAACATGCTGAACCGGAAGATACCTGAATCCCCCGCTCTTCCAGTGCATGGAGCAGCACTTCGCTTCGCACGCCTGCAAAGCTCACACTTACAATGTGCGGTGCTCCCTGATCCCCCGGAAGGCTGTTCAGAACCGTATCCGGTATTTTCTGCACTTCTTCCATGAAAAACTGTTTCAGCTCACAGAGATGTGTCACTTTTTTATCAAAATCTGTGTAGGCTTCTTTTGCTGCACAACCAAGTCCGGCGATTCCAGGCACATTATCTGTCCCGGAACGCATCCCTTTCTGCTGGCCTCCGCCCAGGATCAGCGGATGGATCTTCACTCCGTTTCGAACATAAAGGAATCCGACTCCTTTTGGTCCATGCAGCTTATGTCCGCTGACCGAGAGCATATCAATGCCAAGTTTTTTCGGATAAATACGGTACTTTCCATAGGCCTGGATTGCATCCACATGCCAGAGTGCCTTTGGATTTTTTTCTTTGATGATCTTCCCGATCTCTTCGATCGGCTCCAGAGTCCCGATCTCATTATTGACATACATGGTGGACACAAGGATCGTATCTTCTCGGATCGCATCGGAAAACTTCTGAAGATCTATTCTTCCATAGCGGTCTACCGGTATGTAACTGACCTCAAATCCCTGCTCCTGAAGATAGATCATCGGCTGGATCACGGCAGCATGTTCGATCGCCGTTGTAATAATGTGTTTTCCGGCACGTTTGTTTGCCATCGCCGTTCCAATCAGTGCCCAGTTGTCTGACTCGGTTCCGCCAGAAGTAAAATAAATCTCTTTTTCATCTGCTTTTAAAGTAGCCGCAATGTCCATTCTGGCTTCGCGAAGATATTTTTCTGCCTCCATTCCCTTGTCGTGTCTGGATGACGGATTTCCGAAATCCTCCATCATCACTTTTACGACGATGTCACGCACACCTTCGGAACATTTTGTCGTTGCTGAATTATCCAAATATGCCTGCATTATTCTCTGCCCTCCAACTGAAACATCAGAACCGAAAGCACCGCCATACCGGCAGTTTCCGTCCGCAAGATCCGTTTTCCCAGTGTAATCGGGCTGATGCCATTTTCCTGTGCCAGTACAATCTCACTTTCATCAAATCCGCCCTCCGGGCCAATGAAAATACCGATAGACTGCCCCGGCTGTATTGTCTCAAATATCTGTTTTGTCTTTTCCATGTCTTCCGCCAGCTCATAAGGGATCAGCATGATATCCAGATTTTTTGCATAATCCACAGCCTGACCAAATTTCACAACCTCGTGGATATGCGGAATGATATTTCTCCTGGACTGTTTGGCTGCACTTTCTGCAATGCTCTGCCAGCGTTTCTGCTTCGCTTCCGCCTTTTTTGCATCCAATTTTACAACTGCCCTTTTCGTTGCCACCGGGATGATCTCATACACTCCAAGCTCTACTGCTTTCTGAATGATCAGTTCCATTTTATCGCCCTTTGGCAGCCCCTGGAACAGATAAATTTTCGATGGCAGCTCACGGTTTGCCTCTTCCACCCACATAATGTGCAGATGTGCCACATCTTTTTCATATCCGGCAATTTCGCAGCGATACTCTTTTCCGGTACTTTCCTCATGGATGCAGATCTGTTCTCCAATCTGAAGGCGCAGTACATTTTTCATATGATTCAGGTCGCTTCCGCGGATGATGATCTCTTTTTCACCGATTGCAGATGAATCTGCAAAAAAATCGTACATAATCTTCCTCCGGTACTATGCCTGTTTTCTTGCAGTGACAGAAACCCATTCGCCCTGATGTGTAACTTCCAGAATTTCCAGTCCTGCATCTTTTACTGCTTTTACGACAACGTCTTCTTTTACATCCAGAATACCGGAAGTAATATAAAGAGCTCCCGGTTTCATCTGATGGCAGATCACCGGCGTCAGTGGGATCAGGACATCTGCCAGAATATTTGCCGTTACAATATCATACTTTTCATATCCGACCTGATCCTGCACGGCTTTATCATCAATGATATTTCCGATCATCACATCCATGCTGCCTTCCGGAATCTGGTTTGCTTCCAGATTTTCTCTGGTAGCAGAGATCGCACATGGATCAAGATCCGTACCGACCGCATGACCTGCTCCCAGTTTCAGTGCTGCGATGGACAGGATACCGCTTCCGGTGCCGACATCCAGGATCTCCATACCGTCCTTCACATATTTTTTCAGCTGACGCATACAAAGCTGTGTCGTCTCATGCATACCGGTACCAAACGCCGTGCCAGGATCAATATGAATGATCATCTTATCCTTATCTTCCGGTTTTACTTCTTCCCAGGACGGGATGATCAGGATATCATCCACATAAAACTGATGAAAATACTGTTTCCAGTTGTTGATCCAGTCCTTGTCTTCGGTCTGGGATTCTGTGATTGTTCCCTCTCCGATATCCACAAACATACGAAGCTCTTCCAGAGCATCTTTTACATTTGCAAGCAACTCTTCTTTATCTTCTTTCTCATCCAGGTAAAAGTTCAGATAAGCGATCCCGTCATCTGCCGGTCCGTCTGGAAGAATATCGACAAACATCTGCTGTTTGTCCTGCTCCGTCAATGGTACTTTATCTTCAATCTCTACGCCTTCCACGCCGGCTTCTGCCAGTGTGGAGATCACGATATCTTCTACTTCTGATCTTGTTTTTAACGTAAATTTATTCCATCTCATAAATGTCAAATATCCTTTCGTATATATAATGCCAGATTAACAAGATTTTTTATTTCAAAATGATGCTACACCGTTTGTTCCTGTACAAAATAGTATGATAATCCATACATGTCTGTTCGTACTTTACAGCCACAAAATAAGAGGTGTTTTTACACACCCCTTATCATAACATCTGTGCTTACTTTTTAAAAGTACTATTTTTCTTCCTTTTTCCGCTTCTTAAGCGTCAGTGCAAGTGCTGCTCCGGAAACAACAAGTGCTGCTGCCACCGGCACAACCGGTGTACTATCCCCGGTCTTTGCTGCTGTATTGGTGCTGCCAGAAGAAGAGCTGCTGCTGCTTCCGCTTCCGGAAGTAGAACTGGATGTTCCGCTTTCATTTGCCTTAAACGTGATGGATTTCTTCACATCATCTCCCTCACTGTATACCCACTTCTTGCCATCATATACATATTTGCGGAATGTTGCCACGATCGTATAAGTGCCGGCCTGTGTCGGAGTCATCGTAAAGGTCTGTGTGGACTTATCTCCCTTCCAGGTTGTGGTATCCGTCAGTTTCCAGGAATACGGTACATATTTTTCATCATCTGCTGACGGTTTGTAATTCTTGTCATCCACATAAGTAGAACCAGTTGCTGTAAATGTCAGTGCTGTATTTAACTTTTGTGTGGAATTATCCGTTACACCGGTGAATTTCACATCGCTCTCTTTTGCTTCCTGCGGAGCACGCAATGTCTTTACCGATACCGAAACCGGATCACTTGCCAGATAATTGTCGGATTCCGGGATTCTTGTATAAATCTTATAGCTTGTTCCCGCCTTCAGATCCTGCTCTTCACCGTCTACTTCATTGACATAGGTGATCGTGGAAGCTTTCTTCGCCAGTTTCCATTCATCATCCTTTGCCTTTTCCGAATAAGCATATTCCTGACCGGCTACGGTCTTGTATTTTAGATACTGATAATGACGTTCGGTCACTTCCGGCTTGGTCAGTGTGATGCCGAGGGATTTCATCAGTTTCTCAGTAAGAGGAGCCTTTGTGATCTCTGCGGAGATATCAAGTGGTTCAATCGTATATTTTTTATCTAGATCAGAACCTTCTTTAAATTCCAGTGTTACAGTAACTTTTGAAGCCGTTGCCACATCTGATGAATCATATGTATATGTTGCCGTTTTAAAATATGCCCCTACACTTCCACCAGCTGCAACTGCTTTTGAAATTTCATTAGCATCCTGTGTTTCTGTATTTACAAAGCCACTTAATTTACATGCATCTGCTGCCTCTGTTGTTCCATCATAAGTCTTTGTGATTTTGCTTTGAGAAGTTGTACTTGATTTTGCAGAAACAACGCTCGGTGTTAATACCTTTTTTTCAACTGTATAATTAACAGTTCCTGAAAGTGTATGTTCATATCCCAATTTATCTTTTACGGTTACTTTGGAAATTTTATACTCTTCTGTCGTTGGAATCTGATATTTATTGTTCTTTGTAATTTTATATCCACCTAATCCATCGGACACACTCTCCACTTTAAGTGCATCATCCATACTGCTGTCATAATTTTTTGCATTCATTTTAACAGAAGTTATATAATCATTCTTATCTGTCACTTTAACAATCGCTTTATTACTAAGTGTCTCCTCACCATAGGTGCTGGTAACATCTCCACCTACTGTGACCGAAGAAGTTGCTGTATCTTCTACTTTCATGTTACCAGAAGCGTATGTCCAATTTTCCGTTGTAATAGTTAGATCCGATTTATTTTCAATCTTTGTCTCATATGTCTGCACTATACATTTCGCTGTTGCGAGGTTATCTACATATACCGTAACCTTTCCATCTGCATCACTCCATACAATGCTTTCTCCTTTTACACTGCCACCAACAGTTATACCAGAGACTACACACGGTACATCCGCTTTACCAACTGAAAGCGTCAGCTTTTTCAATTCTTTTGCACTTCCGCTACTGCTTTTCACAGTACTGCCTGATTTCACTTTACACGCAATCGCACCCTGTGTAAATACAATATTTGTACTTGTAATCTCAGCACTGCCAAGAAGTGTACCCCCATTTACTGTTAAATTTGCAACCGATATCTCGCCTGAAACCGATAACTTTCCGTTACTTACTTCTGCACCTTCACTTCCCCCCTTTTCGAGAATCACAGTACCTTCACCGGTTATTTTATCAATGGTATTCGTCTCCGTTCCAAGTAAATATACATGAAGTGTTTTTCCTGCATCTACACGGACTTCTGAAACACTTTCTCCATTATTCATAACGATTGTAGCTTCATTTCCTGTAACGGTCAGAACTCCATCTATTATGTCACATCCATCTTTGTTCGCAATATCTCTCGTCTTTTTCCCAACTGCACCTTTTTTTTGTCCGGCTTCGCCTTCTGTTTGAGATGTCTGCTCTGTTATCACTGCTTCGCTCTCAATAACTGCCTGTGACTCACTTTCCGGGACAAAACCACCCTTGATCTCAGTTTCTTTGTCTTTGTGATGTTTTGTTTCTTGATTTTTTGTTTCTTGGTTTTTTGTTTCTTGGTTTTTTGTCTCTGTTTCTGTATTTGCAGACTCACTTTCTGTATCACTTGAAATAACCTGTACTGCCTGCGTATCGCCCTCAGAGCTGTCTTTTCCTGCCGCCAGCACAGATGCCGGAACCATGGAAACTGACAGGCTGAAAGACATACATATAATCATTAACTTTTTCAGTAATTTTAATTTCATATCCAATTTACCTGCTTTCACCAAATCTATGTATAAAGCTATAGTTATACCTATACATCATATTCTATTCTTTTCAAGCTTTCTTGTCAACGTCAGAAACCTTAAGTTTCTGTTACGTCATACACGAATCCTGTTTCTGCATATCAAAACAGCAAGTATTTTTATGGTGAAAATGTTTCCTTTCCGATAACTTTCACGTACAAAAATGCACCGCGGATCTCTCCCGGGTGCATTTTTTGAATTTCAGCTTTTTTATTGTTCTCAGGGTCAGTCTTCAAATGTTTCTTTTATTTTTTCCATAAAGCTCTTCTTTTTCGGCTTTTCCTGTTTACTATCGTTAATCTTACCGTTGACTGCCTCATCATACTTACGCAGGTATTCCTTTGCCTCTTCGTTCAGCTTTGTCGGAACCTGAACAACAAGTGTTACATAATGGTCTCCGCGGATATTTTTGTTGCGAAGAGAAGGCACACCTTTTCCTTTAAGACGGATCTTGGTATCCGTCTGTGTTCCAGGTTTGATATCGTATGCCATATCGCCGTCTACAGTTGTGATATGGATCTGTCCGCCCAGTGCTGCCTGTGCAAAGGTGACAGGAGCAGTAGAATAAATATTCATATCCTGTCTCTGGAAGATCGGATGACGTTCTACCTGAACTTCAACCAGCAGATCCCCTCTTGGGCCGCCGTTTACACCCGGTTCACCCTTTTCACGAATACGGATGCTCTGTCCGTTGTCAATACCGGCCGGGATCGTCACTGCGATCTTCTTGCGGTTTGTGATGTAACCGCTTCCATGGCAGTCCGCACATTTCTCTTTTACGATCTTACCGCTTCCGTTACAGTCCGGACAGGTCTGTACATTTCTTACCGTGCCAAACAGGGACTGCTGTGTATATACGATCTGACCTTTACCGCCGCATTTCGGACAAGTCTCCGGACTGGTTCCTGGTTTTGCACCTGTTCCATGGCAGGTTGTACACTCATCCTTCAGATTCAGATCCAGCTGTTTTTCGCATCCGAATACTGCCTCTTCAAAGGTAACCCTTACCGCTGTCCTGACATTGGCACCTTTCATCGGTCCATTGTTTGCACGTCTGCTGCGACCGCCTCCGAAAAGATCTCCGAAAATATCACCAAAGATATCTCCCATATCGCCGCCGTTGAAATCAAAGCCGCCGAATCCTCCGGCACCTCCGCCGCCCTGTTCAAACGCAGCATGTCCGAATTGATCATACTGTCTGCGTTTTTCTGCATCGCTTAACACGGCATATGCTTCCGATGCCTCTTTAAATTTCTTTTCTGCTTCTTTGTCTCCCGGGTTCATATCTGGATGATATTTTTTTGCAAGCTGACGGTATGCTTTTTTAATGGTAGCTTCATCCGCCCCTCTGTCAACGCCGAGAACTTCATAGTAATCTCGCTTATTCTCTGCCATCTTTAATCCTCCACATGCACGGCAACCTTCCAGAACCTGCCTGTTTGCAGTTCCTTACGGCCTGATTGCTGACACAAGGCAGGAATGAACACATCCCTGCCTGTGTATATTGTAACTGTTTAGCATCTTAACAGTTACGATGCAAAAATTTATTAAAAGTTACTTTTTTATACTTCTTTGTAATCACCGTCTACAACATCATCAGACTGATAGCTGCTGTTATCTGCTCCGGCATTCATATCAGGACCTGCCTGAGCTGCTCCGTTTGCCTGTGCCTGCTGCTCATACATCTTTGCAAATACTTTCTGAGCACTTTCCATCAGTTTTTCTTTTGCTGCTTTGATCTCAGCAACCTGTGACTCTGTCATTTCTTCCGGATTGCTCTTTGCGATCAGGTCTTTCAGTTCGTTCAAGTCAGCTTCTACTGCTGTCTTGTCATTTGCATCTACTTTATCGCCAACTTCTTCCAATGCTTTTTCGGTCTGGAATACCATAGCGTCTGCATCGTTTCTTGTGTCGATTGCTTCTTTTCTCTTCTTATCCTGAGCTTCGTACTCAGCAGCTTCTTTGACTGCTTTGTCGATATCAGACTCAGACATATTAGATCCGGAAGTAATGGTGATGTGCTGTTCTTTTCCGGTTCCCAGATCTTTTGCGGATACGTTTACGATACCGTTTGCATCAATATCGAATGTAACTTCGATCTGAGGCACACCTCTTCTTGCTGGTGGGATACCATCCAGACGGAACTGGCCAAGAGATTTGTTATCTTTCGCAAACTGTCTTTCACCCTGTACAACGTGGATATCAACAGCTGTCTGATTATCTGCTGCGGTTGAGAAGATCTGGCTCTTCTTGGTCGGAATGGTTGTATTTCTCTCGATCAGTCTTGTTGCAACACCACCCATTGTCTCAATAGACAGTGACAGCGGAGTTACATCCAGCAACAGGATATCGCCTGCACCGGCATCGCCTGCCAGTTTACCACCCTGTACGGAAGCACCAAGTGCTACACACTCATCCGGGTTCAGAGATTTGCTTGGTTCATGTCCGGTCAGAGCTTTTACTTTATCCTGTACAGCCGGAATACGTGTAGAACCACCAACCAGCAGTACTTTGGAGATCTCGCTTGCTGTCAGACCTGCATCTCTCAGTGCGGTGTTAACAGGTGTAGCGGTTCTCTCTACCAGATCGTGTGTCAGTTCATCGAATTTTGCTCTTGTCAGATTCATATCGAAATGTTTCGGACCTTCAGCAGTTGCTGTGATGAATGGCAGATTGATGTTTGTGGTTGTTGCAGAAGAAAGCTCTTTCTTTGCTTTTTCAGCAGCTTCTTTTAATCTCTGCAGTGCCATTTTATCGTTTGACAGGTCTACGCCCTCATTTTTCTTGAACTCAGCCAGCATGTAGTCTGTGATCTTCTGGTCGAAGTCATCACCACCCAGTCTGTTGTCTCCGGCTGTTGACAGTACTTCGATAACGCCGTCACCGATCTCAATGATGGATACGTCGAATGTACCGCCACCTAAGTCGTATACCATGATCTTCTGTTCTTTTTCATTGTCCAGTCCATATGCCAGAGCTGCTGCGGTCGGCTCGTTGATGATACGTTTTACATCCAGACCTGCGATCTTACCGGCATCTTTGGTTGCCTGACGCTGTGCATCATTAAAATATGCCGGTACCGTGATAACTGCTTCGGTAACTTTTTCGCCCAGGTAGTTTTCTGCATCTGCTTTCAGTTTCTGCAGGATCATTGCGGAAATTTCCTGCGGAGAATATTTCTTGTCGTCGATGGTTACACGATAATCGGTACCCATATGTCTTTTAATAGAAGAAATTGTTTTGTCAGCGTTTGTAACTGCCTGACGTTTTGCAGGTTCACCGACCAGTCTCTCACCTGTTTTTGTGAATGCCACAACAGATGGTGTTGTTCTTGCACCTTCTGTATTTGCGATAACAACCGGTTTGCCACCTTCCATAACTGCTACACAGCTGTTCGTTGTTCCTAAGTCAATACCAATAATTTTACCCATGATAAATTCCTCCTGTTTTATTCTGCTTTTATACTGAATTTTGTCAACTTTTTAATTTAGTTTGCTACTTTTACCATGCTGTGGCGAACCACACTGTCACGGTACATATAGCCTTTCTGAAGTTCTTCCGCTACGACATTTTCGCCGTACTGTTCATCTTCCACATGCATCACTGCATTATGGAAATTCGGATCGAACTCATTTCCTTCTGCCTCGATGGCTTTTACTCCGAGCTCTTCCAGGCTTGCTACAAACTGTTTGTAGATCTTATCCATACCCTGTGCAAATGGCTGTTCTTTTTCCTCATCGGAAAGAGTTGCCAGTCCGCGTTCGAAATTATCGATCACCGGAAGCATCTTTTCAATGACACTCTTTGCACCGACCTCAAACATGGCTGCTTTTTCTTTTTCCGTTCTTTTACGGAAATTATCGAACTCTGCCATCTGGCGTTTCAGACGATCAGTCAGTTCTTCGATCTGCTCGTCTTTTTTATCTTTCTTTTCTTTTTTCTTACCAAAGAAGCCTTTCTTTTCCGGCTGTTCTTCTTTTGCGGCAGCTGTATCGCTTTCTGCCTTTTCCGTTTCCGGCTGTTTTTCTTCTCCTGCAGTCGGTTCTGCAGTTTTTTCTATTTCTTCATCAGCAGGCTTTGTGTTTTTTGTTTCCTCTGCCATACAATCACCTCTCTAGTTGTCTTCTTTTTTCTTACCAAATATATCATCCAATTGAGTTGTCAGTGTTTTTAAGGTACCGACAACTCTGTCATAATCCATTCTTTTCGGTCCGATGATACCGATCGTACCTCGCATACCATCGCCCAGCTCGTAAGTAGCTGTCACAACACTGCAGTCCTTCATCGTCTGCACCGGTGTCTCATTTCCGATGTAAACCTGAATGCCGGTGTTCTTGTCATCTGCCATCGTATCGGCTACCAGATCCGCCAGCTGTTTCTTTTCTTCAAAGGTACCGATCAGGCTGCTCGCCTTTTCACTGTCTGACAGTTCCGGATATTTGAAGATGTTCGTCGCTCCGCTTGTATAGATCTCCATCTCTTCTTCATCCATCTGGATCGCTTCTGCGACTGCATCCAGAACGCTGTTTACAACCTCGCTGTGGATACCAGCCTCCTCTTTGATCTTTGCGATCGTTGTCAGATTGATCTGATCCATCGTAAGACCATTCAAACTGGTGTTAAGCAGAATGTTCAACTTCAATACCGTTTCCTGATCCAGTCCGTGATGAAGCGAGATCATTTTATTCTTCACTACGTTGCCTTCCGTAACAACAACAGCTAACAGCTGATCTTCGCTTACTATGGAAAGCTGGATAAACTTAAGCTTTGTTCTGTGATACTGCGGCCCTGTGATCATCGAAGCATAATTTGTGTTGGCTGCAAGGAACTGTGCCACACGCTTCAGGACCATTTCCATCTTATCCTGCTTTTCGATCATCAGCTCCTTCATTTCCGTTACCTGCTGTTCTTTCTCTTCCATCAGGTGGTTCACATACAGACGATAACCAAGGTCTGAAGGAATCCTGCCGGCTGAAGTATGCGGCTGGATGATGTATCCAAGCTCTTCCAGATCTGCCATTTCATTTCGGATGGTTGCGGAGCTCAGATTCAAATCCGCATATTTGGAGATCGTCCTCGAACCAACCGGCTCTCCCGTCTCCAGATACGTCTTGATGATCGCCTGAAGTATCTTCCATTTTCTCTCATCTAACTGCATCCTTGAATCCTCCTTCCTGTTATTAGCACTCATCTTAGTGGAGTGCTAACATCCTTGTACCTAAAATAGCACTACGCATATTCTTTGTCAAGAGGTTTTTTTCATTTTTTATAAAAATTGACTTTTTTCCGGAATGCGTTATACTAAAGAGGTCAGAAAAACAGAATCTGACCTAAAAAAACGATCACATAAAATTTCAGGGGGTTCTTATGAAACGAAAAACCACAAATCTTGTCATTGTACTGCTCAGTTTTCTGATTGCAGCTCTGATCGCACTGGCCGTATTTATGACCTGGTTTACAAAGGAACAGACCGCTTTTCTGGAAAAAAGCTTACGTGATGTGAAAAACGAACATTCTGTGCAGGATTCATCTGATACCGCAGACACTTCTGACCATATTGTCTCCTCTTCCTGTCATCACTTTCTTTTTGTCGGAGATTCCAGAACGGTCGGCATGGAGGAAGCCATGCAGGATTCCGATGATGCGGATACCTGCTCTTATATAGGAAAAGTCGGGGAAGGTTACTACTGGCTTGTGAACGAGGGCATCGATCAGCTTCGCACCTCTCTTTCCAAAGAGCCAGATGCTACTGTTGTGTTTAATCTTGGCGTCAATGATCTGAGTGAGATCGACCGTTATCTTGCGTTTTATCCTCAGATTTTTGCAGAATATCCGGATGCTTCTTTCTATATTATGTCTGTGAATCCGGTAGGCGATGCATGCTCCGGTGCTTCCAACGAAGAAATCCGGGATTTTAATGCAAAATTAAAAGAATCTTTTCCGGATCAGTACCTGGATTGCTATGATTATCTGGAACAGAATGGTTTTTCAACGGTAGATGATCTTCATTATACAAATGATACTTACCGTGCGATCCATGATTATACCGTAAGTGCAATTTCAGAAATGGAAAATCCGTAACGCATATTTATGTTCCTTCGTATATTCAAGAATGCCTCTGGCATTCTTGCTGCGAGGTTCACGTCATGCATCGCATGACATATTCTTCTGTGCACCTCTGCAATCCGCCGGAGGCTATATCAGATGGGAGATTGAATCCCGCCACTAATACAAGCTTGTTGCCTGCCGCCTACAGCGGGAGTCATCTCCCATCTGATATAAAATGGCAGAACAAACATTTCAGCTTGTTCTGCCATTTCTGTATAAAGCGAACATTTGCAATCCGCTTTTCTGTTTTATCTTTATCCGAGCAAAAACTCAGAAAGCACCATGTTGCTTAAATCAATCCCTTTTTCTGTCAAGGAAATGCGGTCCTCTTCCATTCTCAGCAATCCTTTTTCTGTGAGCTTTTGGATCTCCCTTTGGTAGATCACCGTCAGCGGACAGTGAAAATGCTCTTCAAATGCAGACAGGCTGACGCCTTCCATCATGCGAAGTCCCAAAAACAAGGTTTCTTCGATCTGATTGTCTTTTGTCAGCACCAGTAATTCCTTTTTTGAGAAATCCCGGTTTAAGTATTCCTGCAGATCATCGGTATTTTTATAACGGAGCGGATTCTGCAATGTGGATGCTCCAAGTCCAAAACCGATGTAGTCCACTCGTTTCCAGTATCCGACGTTGTGTCTGCATACATACCCTGCTTTTGCATAATTCGATATCTCATAACGATGATATCCATATTCGGAAAGAATCTCTGCCGTATCCTCGTACATCTGACGTTCCTCATCCTCCGAAGGCAAAAACTGCGGTTTTTCTCCGGCTTCTCTTTTTGCGGCATCCTGTCTGTAACGCTTTGCAAACGGCGTGCCATCCTCGATGATCAAACTGTAGGCGGAGATATGCTCCGGTCCAAGTTCACATACCTTTTTCAGAGTACAGCGATAGCTCTCTACACTCTGACCCGGAAGCGCCGACATCAGATCGACATTGATATTCGCAAATCCGATCCTTCTTGCCAGATAAAAATTCTCTTTGAACTGATTGTACGTGTGGATACGTCCTAAAAGCTTTAACTCCTCCTGATCTGCGGACTGCAGCCCCAGGCTTAAACGATTGATCCCTGCTTTTTGGTAAATCTGCAGTTTTTCTTCCGTCAGTGTCCCCGGATTGCATTCAATCGTAATTTCCGCATCTTCTCGGATATCCGGGAAACGCTCCCGGATCGCCTGCATGATCCGAATGATCTCACTGCCCTCCAGAACAGAAGGGGTACCGCCACCGAAAAAGATCGTAGATACCACGTAATCCTCCGCCAGATCAAACTGACGGATCTCTTCTATCAGACAGTTGACATATTGTTTCTGAATTTCTTTTTCTGCCGGAAAAGACAAAAAATCACAGTATGCACATTTCCGAACGCAGAATGGGATGTGCAGATATAATTCCAGTTCTTTTTTCATATTATTTATCATCCAGCTTCAGTACGCTCATAAATGCTTTCTGCGGAATCTCCACGCTGCCGACCTGACGCATACGTTTCTTTCCTTCTTTCTGTTTTTCCAGAAGCTTTCTCTTACGGCTGATATCACCGCCGTAACATTTTGCAAGTACGTCCTTACGCATTGCTTTTACAGTCTCTCTGGCGATGATCTTGCTGCCGATCGCTGCCTGGATCGGGATCTCAAACAGCTGTCTTGGAATCTCCTCTTTTAATTTTTCGCACATCTTGCGTCCGCGTTCATACGCCGATCCTTCAAATACAATAAAGGAAAGGGCATCGACTTCTTCTCGGTTGACCAGAATATCCAGTTTGACAAGTTCGGAACGCTTGTACCCTTTCATTTCATAGTCAAAAGATGCATAACCTCTGGAACGTGATTTCAGAGCATCAAAGAAATCGTAGATGATCTCATTGAGCGGAAGGTCGTATTTGAGCAGTGCTCTTGTCTCTTCCATATATTCCATGCCAAGGTAAACACCTCTTCGCTCCTCGCAGAGCTGCATGATCGAACCGATGTATTCGGTCGTGACCATGATCTCGGCACTGACCATCGGCTCTTCCATGTACTCGATCTCAGCCGGATCCGGAAGGTTTGCCGGATTTGTCAGCTCCATCACTTCTCCGTTTGTCTTATGGACTTTATAAACAACGCCAGGAGCCGTTGTCACAAGATCCAGATTGTATTCTCTCTCCAGACGCTCCTGAATGATCTCCAGGTGAAGCAGTCCTAAAAAGCCACAGCGGAAACCAAAGCCAAGTGCGATCGATGTCTCCGGCTCAAACTGCAAAGATGCATCGTTTAACTGCAGTTTCTCCAGTGCATCTCTCAGATCTGGATATTTTGCTCCGTCTGCCGGGTACATACCGCAGTAAACCATCGGATTTACCTTTTTATAACCAGGAAGTGGCTCCGCACATGGACGGTCTGCATCCGTGATCGTATCGCCGACACGGGTATCTTTGACATTTTTCAGACTCGCTGTGATATAACCTACCATACCGGCACGCAGTTCATCACACGGGATAAACTGTCCTGGTCCGAAATAGCCGACTTCTACGACTTCTGCCTCAGCTTTCGTCGCCATCATGCGGATCTTTGTGCCGCGTTTTACAGTTCCTTCTTTGATCCGGCAGAAAACGATGACACCTTTGTAGGCATCATAAAGAGAATCAAAGATCAGTGCCTGAAGCGGTGCTTTCGGATCACCCTGCGGTGCCGGGATCTTCTGCACGATCTGCTCTAAGACCTGATCAACATTCAGCCCGGTTTTGGCTGAGATACGCGGTGCATCCTGTGCCTCAATGCCGATCACATCCTCGATCTCATTGACCACGCGGTCCGGATCTGCACTTGGAAGATCGATCTTGTTGATAACCGGAATGACATCCAGATCGTGATCCAGAGCCAGATAAACATTTGCCAGTGTCTGTGCCTCGATGCCCTGTGCCGCATCGACAATCAGGATCGCTCCGTCACAGGCTGCAAGACTTCTGGACACCTCATAGTTAAAGTCCACATGTCCCGGAGTATCTATCAGGTTAAATACATACTCTTCGCCGTCTTTTGCTTTGTAGATGATACGGACGGTCTGTGCTTTGATTGTAATGCCACGTTCTCGCTCCAGATCCATATTATCAAGTACCTGTGCCTGCATCTCACGGCTCGTCAAAAGGCCGGTCATTTCAATGATGCGGTCTGCCAGTGTGGATTTGCCATGGTCAATATGTGCTATAATACAAAAATTTCTGATATTCTTCTGATCTATACCTGCCACAATTCTATCTCCTTATTCCTAAACTTGCATTCTAAGTGGCATTTTAGCACATATTGTCTTTGTCTGGCAATCTTTTTCTGCTATCTGCCGGCAAGCACCCTGTCCAGGATATCTGCCAGCGGCTCCATGGCATTTTTCTCTTCTTCTACGGTGTTCAGCTGGCTGCCCGCCTCGATCAGCAGCGCCCGCGGCTTCAGATGCAGATTGTAGCGAAGACTCTGAAGATAAATATGTCTGGTGAACCCCGGATAATATTCCTGTGCTTTGATCTGAAGCTGAAAGGAAAACGCCAGATTCTCTTCAATATACGGATTAGGCAGATAGTCAACGTTTCCGTTTCTCGCAGTCCGGCTCAGCCCGTTAAAAAACATGATCTTCGCTACCTGTTTGCCATCGATCTGCGTGACCAGCTTCTCCCCATCCAGCCCATCCCGGTGCAGGTCGATCACCACCTCAACCGTTGGATTGGCCGCAAGAATGCTGCTGATCTCAGTCTCCGCCAGATTGTATGCCGTGTTGCGATCCAACACACCGTCTATCATGTCAAATACGCTTGTATTATGGATTACATTATATCCATACTTGTTTTCCAGCAGCTCTGTCAGATAATTTCCCATGCCCACAATCGTATCAGAAATATTTCCTTCTTCCGAATCTGCAAATGCTTCCTGCGAATGGGTATGATAGATCAGAATCTGCGGCACAGATGCATCTTTTTTTATGCGAAGATCCTGACCTGCAAGTTTCTCTGCATTGATCTGCTCCGGATCCGCTGTTGTAGATGCATCTACGGTATAATAATTTCCGACCAGCGTCTGGAAATCCTGAAGTTCTTCCATATTTACCGTTTCCTGCTGTTCTTTTGTTTCTTCGGTCTGTGCTTTTTTGTTTTTCTTTCTCTTTTTCTTTTTTACTGCTTTTTGAATGACCGTTTTTTCTGTCTCCTCCATGGATTCTGCTTCTGCCTTCTGCGGCATCTGATCCTGTGTGTTCTGTACTTCTGAAGACTTTTGCGTTTCCTGTGTTTTTTCACTTTCCGGATTTTTTTCTGTTTCTTCCCGTACCGTCAGCTGCGGCTCTTCTGATAAGAAATAGGACTCCTTGCTCTCCCAGTAAGTCAGAAGCGGAACGACTTCTTTTGTAAGCAGGGAAAGCCAGCTTTGATTCTCTGTACCTTTCACTGGTGCAAGTGTAAATACCGGTGCATAGAGCTGTGCTGTTTTCCTTGTCAAATTTTTGCCCCCGCCTGCGATCGACACACCCTTCACCAGAACATAAAGCCCCAGGCCGAAAATGACTGCCCACAGACTTCCGTGTATCCAGTTTTTAAAACGCTTCATGCCCTCACCTCATTCATTGCAATATATGAGGTGTTTTTTTTCATTATGCAAGCTGAAGGGCAAGATTGAGCCCTTCTGAAATCGTATAGCTCAGACGTTTCACCGTCTCATCAATATCCTTGGGCGTCACAAACATCGTATTTAAATGTGATGGAATCCTTTCTTTGATCAGCTGATATTTCTGTGCATAATCTTCCATATCAAGGGCATGAATCAGGCTCTCCATCGTATCATTGACAATGGTTGCCGCATCTACAACAGTGGGCACGCCGATGGCAATGACCGGAATGCCAAGAACCTGTTTATTTAAACCATTTCTGTGATTTCCGACACCGGAACCCGGATTGATCCCGGTATCTGTGATCTGGATCGTACGATTCAGCCTGCGTGTACTGCGGGCTGCCAGAGCATCCACTGCAATGATCAGGTCGGGATGCGTTTCCTTTACCACGCCTCTGATGATTTCCAGCGTCTCCATGCCTGTCTGAGCCATCACTCCCGGAACGATGCCGCTGACCGGATTTCGCTGTTCTTCCCCAAGCGAAGCTGTCCCGAATTCCCGGATCATATGCCTGGTGATGCAGATGTTGCCAACCACATAAGGTCCGAGTGCATCCGGTGTCACATCCCGGTTTCCAAGTCCGACGATCAGCACCGATTTTTCCCCTTCTCCCATCAGACTTTTCAGATGTTCTGCCAGTTTCTGCGATATTTCCCGGTGATAATCCTCATCCGGTGCCGACATATTCGGGGCTTCCATGGTAATATATGTCCCGACCGGTTTCCCCATCGTTTTTGCCCCGTTTTCTGTCTCGATCACCACCCTGGTCGTATGGATCTCCAGTTCTTCATCGTCCTCCTCTTCAATCCGCACACCCCGGATTTTTACGTCATCTTCTTCAAAACTTTCTCTTGCTTCCAGTGCGAGGTCTGTTCTGATACGAAATCTTCCAAACATGCTCTGTTCCCTCCTGCTGTTTCGTTTTTTTGCCTGATTTTGTTTCCATCTGATCTGCTTTTATCAGTGTCTGTAATTCTTATCGAAATATTCCATATTTTTTCAAAATTTGATATTGACATTTGGCAGGCTTTGGTTTAGACTATGAGAGTATGTTTGAAGTATGTTCATTAGAACGTCCGTGTCCGGCTTTAATGTAACAGAAATCATATCATTTTATAGAAAAATTAGAATAAAAAATTGGAGGTGTACAGATTGGCTAACATCAAATCCGCAAAGAAAAGAATCCTGGTTAACAGAACAAAAGCTGAGCGTAATAAATCTATCAGATCTGCTGTTAAAACTGCTATCAAAAAAGTAGAGGTTGCAGTTGTTAACAAAGATAAAGAAACTGCAGTAAATGCACTGGGTGCTGCTACAGCTATCATCAACAAAGCTGCATCGAAAGGCGTTTATCACAAAAACAACGCTGCTAGAAAAGTTTCTCGTTTAGCAAAAGCTGTAAACAGCTTAAATTAAACCAATTTTTATAAATATATAACCCATCAGGTACCGTCAGCCTGATGGGTTTTTTATTTTGAAGGCAAAAATACTCTTATCAACTCGAATATTTGACAAGCAGAAGCTCCACGCTCATCACATCGTTCATACGCCCTGTTTTGACTGCCTCTTCCATCCTGACGCAGTCCTGTAGAGCTTCTTTTAAGGTTTTCAGTGAAAAGTATTCTGCCTGTCGCAGACAGTTCCGCACAATAAATCCTGCCATTTTCAGACGCTCCGAAATCGTTTTTGCACTGTATCCTTCCTCGGAAAGCTCTTTTACCTGCATCAGAAGATTAAACTGGCGTGTGATCAGATAGAGAATACGCATCGGCGGTTCTTTTAATGCCAGCAGATCATAGTAAAGCTCCATAGCTTTCTTCTGCTTTTTCTCTGCCATCGCATTGATCATATCGAAAATTTTATTTTCCGTCTGCTCACTGCAGATCACTGCGACATCTTCTTCGGTAATGGATTCTTTCTCCATACAGTAACAGATCAGTTTTTCCAGTTCCTGACGTATCCGCTCCATATCGGTTCCCGTTTTCTCCAGAAACAGTTTCATCGCACCGGAAGTGATCATCTTTTTTTCTGATTTCAGTATGCCAAGGATCCACCTGGTCAGCGTCTGTTCATTCTGTGCCGTAAACTCAACGACACTGCCTTTTTTATTTACCGCCTTATAAAGTTTGCCTCTTTTGTCTACTTCGCTTTCTACAAACAGCATGATCGTCCCTTCCGGTATGGATGGAATATAATCTGCCAGCTGCTGATTTGCATTTTTAAAAAAGCCGCTGTCCTCGATCAGAAGCAGGCGATGTTCTGCAAAGAACGGCATGGTATCCGCCTGTGCGATCATTTCCTTTACATCGATGCCTTTTCCGCTGTAAATGCTCAGGTTAATAGTATCCCCTTCCGGAAGAACTGCATTTTTTAAGCGATTTTTGTATTGCTGCTTCAGATAGGCTTCTTCTCCATAGAAGAGATATACCGGCTTAAAGCTTCCTTTTTTGATATCCTCCACCACAGACTTCATATGGTTTCCTTTCTTCTGTCATGGCATCCGAAACAGATTTATCTTAGTCGGAGAAGACTCCCACTTCTATAAGGACGAGCAACAAATTTGTCTTAGTGGGAGTGCAATCTCCGACTAAGATAAACGCTCCGCGAGGATGAACAGCGATTCTGTTGGGTAAATGTCAGCAAAGCTGACCAGAATCGCGTGCCAAATCTCACGTGCGTTCGACTTGAAAAACCGCTTAAGCACCGGACTTTTTCTCTTCACGCCGTCTTCGTGTCATAAGGCCTCCGATGCGGCCGGTTTCCTTTGCAGTCAACGCCTTCCAGCCCTGCTCCATTACTTTATCGAGAAGTCCCAGTTCTTTTGCGATCTCATATTTTAATTCTTCTTCCGGTGCCAGATTATTTAAATCAATTTTTTCTTTTTTCTTAGACATATAGACCATACCCCTTTCTTTTCTAGAGTATGGCCTGATTTTTCATTTACTATTCATAAATCTTACAAAAGGGATCTGCCAGGGAGCAGATGCTGCTTTTAGTACTCTTCCGGCATGATGATCGCTGCAATGATATACAGGATCACTCCGGTACTGGTGCAGCCAAGTAATACACACAGAAGACGCACGATTGTCGGGTCAATACCAAAATATTCGCCGATACCGCCGCATACGCCACATATTACCCTGTTCGTTTTTGATTTGTAAAGTCTCTTTGGTTCCATAATCTTTCATCCTTTCATAAACTTTTTCCTGCTCACTTATAACTCACCTTCGTCAAAAATATTGCCAATCCTGGCCGAGTACTTTTTCCATTCTGTTTTATACAGTTGAAGCTGTGCCATGCCGCGTTCTGTGATTTTGTAGTAACGCCGGTTTCGACCACCAAATTCCATATCGTAGACCTCCAGACAGTCATCCTTCAAAAGTCTGCGAAGTACCGGATACAGAGTTGATTCTGAAATTTCGATTGCTTTTCGGACATCCTGTGTGATGCGATATCCGTAAGTACCTGTCTTCTCTTTCGACACAACGGCCAGTACAATGGCATCCAGAAGTGCTGCCCCTGTATTAAAAACCATAGCCCCTCCTGATACTCTGATATTGTTTCCTGATATTAGGATACGCAATTGCCTGATTTATATCATACTATTTTCTTTTCAATACTATATATCATATAATATTGTTTGTCAATATATGTTTTCTTACGCTTTTCTTAATGCCAATGCGGTGAAATTTATATTGTGCAAAGTTCTTTCATGCAAAAAACTTATGATCTAAAAGGTGCCCTGTGTTTGAAAAATAATCTGTAAAAACAGAACGCCATAATGATTCGAAAACAATCTGCTGACACGCTGCGTTTCCTGTTCGGTTCGCTCGCCTGTTAGCCGCCCTTCCGCCTAAACTCGTCTCTTCGAGACTCAGACAGCGGCTCTTTGGGGCGGCAACATCGCAAACCTCACGACGGAAGCCTTGCTACCGTCAGTGCGATTTGTTTTCGAATTCATCATGGCTGTTCTATTTTACATTTTAATTTTCATCATTTAACAAATCTGCATCTATAATATCATCCAAAAGTTTATTTGTATCACCTGTAGTTTCATACTGTAAAATTTTTTTATTCCATATTGTAATAATATGTTTATTTACACAACGTTGGTACGCTAACCATATCTTGCTTTCTTTATAAATATAGCCTTCATCTTTAGCAGGCTTTTCTAATCTTAAATCTGGATATTCATTATTTATAACCGGATATTCTTTCTTTGCTTCTATATACTTCTTCCATTTTGGAAAATCATACTCTTTCAACAATGCTTCTAAATTTGGATAAACAATTCTATGTTCAGAATCTTTACCATAATACGGTGTCACTTTTCCATCATATGGATTCAACCACAAATGTAGCACTCCATAGCCGCCCCAATCATCAATATCAATAACAAATCCATGAATTCTCCCAATTCCGCCTATCTTCTTAATAAATTTGGCAATTTTCTCTTGCTTTTCTGTATATGGTTTCATTATTTGTTCAAGTTTTTGTAGATATTCTTCTAAATGTTCAGCATAGTATTTCCAGTTTCCACCCTCTTCTTCAAATTTTGCCAAATGATTCTTCCTTCCCCCATGCATCAAATAGAAACCTTTATAAGTTCTCTTTCCTGGTTTTATACAATATCCCAAAAACATATAAATACCGCTTTTCTTTATCATCGCAATTTGTAAATCATCCTGATTAAACTCCATTTCAATAGATTTTCCGACATAAAATTCTCTATATTGTTCTTTTGTAATCTTATAACACCCATCTTTATAGTTTTCGAATACGTCATATTCATTACTGCAATAAAAATATTTTAATCCTATACTTTTTCTATGATTTCCCATCTGATTATCAGCATATATTGTTTTTTCTGAATCTTTTAAGAAATAATTTCTATGATCATGACCATGCAAATAAATCCAGTTAGGATTGTAATCCTCTTTATTCCATCCCTCTTTTTTCACATGTGTCAATACAATGACTGTTTTTCTCGGAATCGTTCTTTTTATTTTTCTATAAACTTGATTAAATTTTTTTGATTCTTTTCCATCTTTTTCTAATCTTTCATCAGAGGACAATTCATCAAAACTTTTTCCATATCTTATGGTTGTTGCATTATATTCTTCTAACAGACCACTAAAACCAATCCCACCTAAAATTGCAAGAGGGCTATATTTCAGTTTTTCCTGCAATTCTGTCTCTGACATCTTCAAAATCTGGTTTCCACTTAATAATTTATATTCTCCATTGTTGTTTAATGTTTTTCTTTCTATATACAATAAGCTATTTTGCAAAAAAATAATGTGCAGACTATTCAAAAACTTTTTATATTCTCTTAACTTTACTGTCATTTCTTTTTCTTGGTCAAATAGTTCGTGATTTCCTGCTATAACAACAATTTTGTCTCCACGCCATCTATATGCCAATGTTTCATAAAAAATCTTAGCTAACTCAAAATCAGCTGCGGTATCACCTGCTATAAGTAAATAACTATTAAACGGTATTGTTCCAACAGAGTTTATCATTTTATCGACTATTTTCTGTACTTGCTCGTGCTGTTTATCCATCATCCAATCTCTATCAATATAATGTTCCAGATGAATATCACTAATATAAAAAAATGGAATTTGTTCTTGACTCATTGAATTATATCCCTCATCCTCCACAAGCTTTAGATACGATATTGTTTCCACGTTCTTTTCTACTATATTCTGCATTTTTCTGTTCCTCCTATGTATTTTAAAATTTTCATTTTGCTATAAAAATATAATAACATTAAAAAATCATACATTCGTATTGACTTTTAAGAAAATTTTCTCACGATTGTTGTTTTTGACCATTGTCTGAAACAAAAAAATATATCCTATACTTATGGCTTCTTCAGAATTTCCTTCCTGGGAAGGGACATCCTTCGCCCACCAGCAGAGCAAAAACTTTTTTGACAATGTGCAACTATGTCAATAACTTTAAAAATTTATTTCAAAGAATCGGCTTTGCTGGCATTTGCAAAAAATTAGTGTATAAAACAATACAGCCATAATCATTGGAAAACAAATCGCACTGACGATAGCAAGGGTTCCGTCGTTCCGTTTGTGTCTAGTTTCCGCCGCCGAGCGGTGTCTGAGCCGCGAAGCGGTGAGTTCCAGCGAACGGCGGATCATAGACGACACAAACGGAACAGGAAACGAAGCGTGTCAGAAGATTGTTTTCCAATGATTATGGCGTTCTGTTTTATAAAACTATTTTTTTACTTCGTTCATTTGCACATTAAGAAATTCTCCGCCTTCTGCAGTGCATAAGCCAGATTTTCTTCCGTATGTGCCGCTGACACAAACATGGCTTCAAACTGTGCCGGTGCAAGATGGATTCCATTGTCCAGCATATATTTAAAATACCGTGCATACTCAGCAGTATCTGAGGTTTTGGCGGAAGCATAGTCAACAACCTGCTGTTCTGTGAAAAACAGGGAACCGATTGAGCCGACATGGTTTACCTGCCATGCATGTCCGCTCTTTCTGACATTTTCTTTCATGGTTTCAAAGAAAGTATCGCTTTTCTGATTGAGTTCTTCATAAATCTGCGGATTGTTTTTCAAAATGGTAAGCTGTGCAATGCCTGCTGCCATGGCAACCGGATTGCCGCTTAAAGTTCCTGCCTGATAAACCGCTCCGACCGGTGAGACCATCTCCATGATCTCGCGTTTTCCTCCGTAAGCTCCGACCGGCATGCCGGCTCCGATGATCTTGCCGTATGTCACAAGATCGGCATCGATACCAAAATAACCCTGTGCACCTTGAAGTCCAAGTCGGAATCCGGTGATCACTTCATCGAAGATCAGAACGCTTCCATGCTCGCTACAGAATTTTCGAAGTCCTTCCAGAAATCCCTTTTTCGGCGGAACAACGCCCATATTGGCTGCCACCGGCTCTACGATCACAGCAGCGATTTCCTTTGGATATTCGGCAAACAGTGCCTCTACGCTTGCCAGATCATTGTAAATGGCAGATAACGTATCCTGTGTACATCCAGCCGGTACACCGGCACTGTCCGGGATTCCGGCTGTCATAACTCCGGAACCTGCTTTTACCAGAAGTGCATCGGAATGTCCATGATAGCATCCGGTAAATTTTACGATCTTATCCCTTCTTGTATAACCTCTGGCTGCACGGATGGCACTCATCACGGCTTCTGTTCCGGAATTGACCATACGCACCATTTCAAGTGACGGGATCACATCTGTCATCAGCTCTGCCATCTCTACTTCTTTTTCAGTGGCGGCTCCAAAACTCAGTCCTTTTTCACATGCTTTGATCACGGCTTCTTTGATCGCCGGATGGTTGTGTCCGAGGATCATCGGTCCCCAGGAACCGATAAAATCCAGATATTTGTTTCCATCGACATCGGTCATATAAACACCGTTTGCCTGTTCAATAAAACGCGGCGTGCTGCCGACACTTCCAAAAGCACGCACCGGACTGTTCACGCCACCCGGCATCAAAGTAACTGCTTTTTTAAAAAGTTCTTCTGATCTTGTCATCATCCAATCTTCCCTTCATCCATCATTTTTGCAATCTCTTTTGCAAAATAGGTGAGATAAATATCGGCTCCGGCACGGTAAGCACCGACTGCCATCTCACCGATGATCCGTTCTTCATCAATATAGCCTAGTTTGGCTCCTGCTTTTACCATAGCATATTCTCCGCTGACGCTGTAGGCTGCAACCGGTGTGTTGACCACTTTTCGCACTTCTGTGATCACATCCTGATAAGCCATCGCCGGTTTTACCATAATGATATCCGCTCCCTCTTCGACATCGAGCAGAGCCTCTTTGATGCCTTCTCTTTTATTATGAAAATCCATCTGATATGTTTTGCGATCACCAAAAGACGGAGCAGAACCTGCCGCTTCACGGAATGGACCATAAAAGGCGGATGCATATTTCACGGCATAAGACATGATCGGTGTGCCTGTATGCCCCGCCTGATCGAGCATCGTACGGATCGCACGCACACGGCCGTCCATCATATCGGATGGTGCTACCATATCTGCTCCGGCTTCCACATGAGAAAGAGCGGTCTTTGCAAGCAAATCCAGTGTCCTATCATTGTCCACATCGTGTCCGCACAACATGCCGCAGTGTCCGTGTGATGTGTACTCGCACATACAAACGTCCGTGATCAGATACAGTTCCGGGAATTTTTCTTTTGCTTCCCGAAGTGCTCTCTGCACAATGCCATTTTCGTTGTAGGCTCCGCTTCCCACTTCGTCTTTCTGATCCGGGATGCCAAAAAACATCACATTTTTCACACCGGCATTTAACAGCCGCTCCAGTTCAAATCCCATGCAGTCCACACTGTAACGGTACTGTCCGTCCATGGACGGGATCTCCTCCCGGATGTCATTCCCTTCTTTTACAAACATCGGATAGATCAGGGAAGACTTATCCATTCTCGTCTCTCTCACCATTCTTCTGAGTGTATCGTTTCCTCTTAATCTTCTTGGTCGGATTGTCATATCCATCTTTTGTTACCTCCTACATTTAAAGCTGCTTCCGGCACAGCTCTTTTACTTTATCCAGAACGCTGTCCATCGTTGCTTTTTCAGACATCCAACTCTGCATTCCAAGCTCATCTGCTGCCCGCTTCGTCTGTTTTCCGATGCATACTGCCCGGACAAGGGAAAAATCAAGCCCTTTGGCTGCCTGTGCGAACCCTCGCACGGTTGATGCACTGGTAAAGACCGCAAAATCAATCTTTCCCTGTTCGAATTCTGCCTTTTGATCGATCAGTTCTGAGCTTTCGTACAGAGTGCGGTAGGTTGGAACATCATCGATCTGCACATCCGGTACTTTCTGAAGTTCCAGTATCAGTTCCTGATTTGCAGCCTCTGCCCGCGGTATCAAAATCCGCTCTCCCCCCGTGCAGGCCCGGGCAAGGCTGGATCCCAGATGTTCTCCGTCAAAAATTTCCGGTTTTAAATCTGCCAGAATACCATGCTTTTTCAGTTCCTTTTCAGAACCGCTTCCTATAACAGCAAATTTCGCCGCCGCAAGTTTGCGGACATCCGCTTCATGTTCTGCCAGTTTTTCAAAAAAGACTCTCACTCCGGTCGGGCTGGTAAATACGATCCAGTCATAACTTTGAATAGCTTCCATACTTTGCTTCAGTTTTTGATTTTCTGAAATCGCTTCTGTTTTGATCGCCGGAAGTTCCAGCACTTCTGCCCCTTCTCTTCGAAGCTTTTCCGCCATTTGGGAAATCAGTTCTTTTGGTCTTGTGACCAGGATTTTACGTCCTGCAAGCGGCAGTGCTTCATGCCATGCAAATCTATCGGCCAGAGCACATACTTCGCCAACCACGATGATGGCCGGTGTCTGAATCCCCTGCTTTTGTACCTCTTCCGGCAGTGTTGAAACGGTTGCACTGATCCGTTTCTGTCCTGCTATGGTTCCCTGCTGTAAAATGACAGCAGGCATATCTGCACGCATACCCGCCTTTAAAAGTCCATCGCAGATATCTGCAAGTGCCGTCACTCCCATCAGAAAAACTAGGGTTCCCTTTGTCCTTACCAGTGCCTCAAAATCAATATCATAGGTATCGCCTTTTTTCTTATGCCCGGTAATGATATGTACCGAAGAGCAGAAATCCCGGTGCGTGACCGGAATCCCGTTGTAGGCAGGGACTGCAATCGCAGAAGTCACACCCGGTACGACTTCATACGGTATCTGATGTGCCTTTAAAAGCTCCAGTTCCTCCCCGCCTCTGCCAAACAGAAACGGATCGCCGCCTTTTAACCGCACAACCCTCTTGCCTTCCAGTGCTTTTTTCACAAGGATTTTGTTGATCTCTTCCTGCGGCATCAGATGATGGCTTGCCCGCTTGCCGACATTGATCTTTTCGGCATCCTCTGGAATCATACTTAAAATAGCCTGACCTGCCAGTGCATCATAAACAACAACTTCTGCCTTCTGAAGCACACGCTTTCCTTTCAACGTAAACAACCCCGGATCGGAAGGACCTGCTCCTACCAGCCAGACTTTTCCCGGTTTTATATCATCTTCTTTTACAGCAGTGCAGCTTTGTGCATGACATTCTTTTTTCAGCCCTTCTGCGAGCAACATGCCCATTGTTTCGGCATCTTCCGGATTTCCTTCGATCTGACCTTTTTTATATATTCCGGTTGCTTCCTGGTAATACAGGCCACGTAGCAGAAGTTTTCCGTTTTTCATTTCTGCATAGGCAGCGATCGGTGAACTGCACCCGCCATTTAAATATTTTACAAAAGCCCTCTCTGCTGCCTGTGCTGTCTGTGCCGCCGGATCGTTATAGGCTTTCAGAAAAGCATAATCTTCTCCTTTTCTTCCCTGAACCGCCAGAATCCCCTGCCCTGCTGCCGGAATGATCTCATCCGGCTCAAAATAGCGATAAATGCGGTTTTCCAGGCCAAGCCGCTTTAAACCTGCTGCTGCCAGGATCAGTGCTCCGTATGCTCCTGACTGAAGTTTCTGCAGCCTGGTCTGGATATTTCCTCTCACCGGAAGAAAGGTTACATCCGGATACAGCTCTTTAAGCTGCAGCATCCGTCTCTGGCTGGAACATCCGACCGGAAGCGTTCTGTCCCATTTTTCTGCTCCTTCCGGAAGCACCAACACATCTCTTGGATCCTCTCTTTTGGAAAATGCAAGCAGCGGCAGCTCTTCGGAAAGTTCCATCGGCATATCTTTCAGACTGTGTACGGAAAGATCGCTGCATCCATCCAGAAGTGCTTTATCCAGTTCCTTCACAAACAGACCTTTGCCGCCGATTTTCTCCAGCGTGCGATCCAGGATTTTGTCACCGGTCGTTTTCATGGTCAGAATTTCTACCTGACATCCCGGTTTCTTCTCTCTGATAAAATCCCGGACCATCTCACTTTGGATCACCGCCAGACGGCTTCCTCTGCTTCCTATGACAATGTTATGCTCTGTCATATTTTTATTCTCCTTTTTCATTAAAGTCAAACGCATTTGAAACCTGGCACGCATAAATCTCTTCCAGTCCATCTATGCACTCCCGAAATGCTGCATCGCTGATCCGTCCCCGCAGTTCAAAAAGCATTTTGTTGGTCACTTTCTGTGCCGCTCGATGGATCTGTTTTTCCAGTGTTTCTTTTTCAAATACTTCCATTGGAAGCTGATGCAGGATTTTATACAGACGCAGATCCAGGTCTGTCGCAACTTCTTCTTTGATCTTTCCGATACGCGGTATCACATCAAGGCATCGATACCAGTTGCAAAATTCTTCCATCTGCTCTTTCAGAATGGATTCTGCCTCTCTGATTCCAGCTTTCATTTTCTCGCTCAAAACATCGACTTTGAAATAGTCGATATCATAAAAACGGATGTACATCAGTTTCTGAACCTCCGGATCAATATCACGCGGCACCGCCAGATCTACAAGGATCAGTTCATGATCCAGATCAACTGCCTGAAGTCCTTCTTTTGTGAGCGTATAATTCGGGCTTGCCGTGGCACTGACTACAAAATCACAGGAACTGATCAGACCCATGCGTTTTCCATAGTCAATACGCCTGCATCCCTGCGGAATCTGCACGACACCGCTGCGGTACTGACGCACGGTAACGGTCACATCCGCACCTTCCTGCTGCAGAACGGTTGCGGCAAGTTTTCCCATCTCCCCGTTTCCGATGACCATACATTTTTTGCCTTTTACTTCCAGACCTTCCTGTCGAAGTGTCTGAAGTGCCCGGTGGATCACCGAATGATTGCCTGTGGAAAACGTCACATTTGTCCGCACTTTCTTGCCGGCAGTCACCGCCATGCGAAACAACACTTCCAGCACATTGTCCGCCGCATAATGCTCTCTTGCCGTCACAAGTGCTCCCTTTACCTGTGTCAGAATCTGATCTTCTCCTAAGATCCTGGATTCCAGTCCGCAGGCAAGACGGAACAGATGCTGCACGGCATCTTCTTCTTTTCGCTCCGTAAAATATTTCTGATACTCATCGTTATGGATTGCCCGTATCTTACACAGAAGTTCATAAAGGGCGATCACACACCCCTCTTCCGTGCTGACCCAGAGTTCCATACGGTTACAGGTCGATAACAGGACACAGCCACAGATTCCTTTTTCCTGTTTTATGATCTCCAATGCTTCCACTGTCTTTTTTTGGGTAAATGAAAAAATCGTCCGGATATCAATCGCAGCTACGCTGTGATCGATCCCTATCATTTGTATTGCCATAACGTTCTTCCTTTGAAAAATAGATTCTGTAAATATCCTGTCAATCATAGCACAATTCCCGACAAAAATCTACTTCCGGAATTGACTTTTGAGATAGCGGATGTTACACTTCTTTTACTCATACGATTTCGTTTTTTGATCTGCAGTTACTGCACAGTCTCAGAAAACTTTTCTGCTATGCTCAAAAAGAAAGGATTTATCAGATTTATGTGTACGAATCAATCAACAACCAAAGCTATCCTCGTTGTAAGCTTTGGCACCAGTTATCACGATACAAGAGAAAAAACCATTGACTGTATTGAACAGGATATCGCACAGACATTTCCTCATCACCATATTTATCGTGCCTGGACCAGCAAAATGATCCTTAAAAAGCTGAAACAGCGTGACGGTATACACATCGATAATGTACGAGAAGCCATGGAACACATGCAGCGTGACGGCATTACCGATGTGACAGTTCAGCCAACCCATGTGATCAACGGCATTGAGAACGATCTTATGAAAGAGGATGTTCTCGCTTTTTCAGATTCCTTTTCCAGGATCACTTTCGGTGTCCCGCTGCTTACTTCCGAGCAGGACAGCCGTGAAGTCGTCAAGGTTCTGACTGATGCTTTTGGCGGCATCCCAAAAGACGAGGCACTTGTTTTCATGGGACATGGAACACCGCATTATGCCAATGCGATCTATGCAGCACTGGACTATACCTTTAAAGATCTTGGTTACCACAATCTTTTTATGGGAACGGTAGAAGCTTACCCGTCCATGGACTCCCTGCTGCGTCTGGTCGGCAGTCTGAAGCCGTCCCGCGTCCATCTGGCTCCGTTTATGATCGTTGCCGGTGACCATGCACACAATGACCTGGCAGGAGACGATGCTGATTCCTGGAAATCCCAGTTTGAGCAGGCCGGTTATCCGGTTATCTGTCATTTAAAAGGTCTTGGTGAATACGAAGGAATCCGCCAAATTTTCCTGCGGCATATCCGCGAAGCACAGTAAAGGAGTTTTTTATGCATATGCATCATCATAACACCGGAGGTATTGCTATTGATTCTTATGCCTGTAATTCCAGGCTTCGGCATATCAGTGCGGGATTCAAAGCCGGATTTTCCATGCTTCTGCTCCTGTTCTGTATTTTTGCAGACCATCCGGTTATCTCTGTTTTGTTGATCTTATTTGCTGCTTCCGTCACGGTTTTTCTTGGCGGTATTCCTTTGCATGATTATCTTTCCGTGCTCGGGATTCCCGTTTTTTTTGTGCTGCTTGGCGGCATCGCCATCGCTGTCGATCTCTCTTTACAGCCAACTGGCGATTTTTACCTGAATCTGTTTTTTTGTTACCTTTGTGTCACGTATGCCGGCATTCTGAAAGCGTTTTTTCTGATGCTGAAAGTGTTCGGTGCCGTAAGCTGCATGTTCCTAATGACACTTTCCACACCGTCACACGAACTTTTCTCGGTTCTCCATAAAATTCACTGCCCTTCTCTTTTTACAGAACTGATGCATATGATCTACCGCTACATTTTTATTCTGCTGGAGGTACAACATAATATGCAGATTTCCGCGGAAGCAAGGCTTGGATTCTGCGATTTCAGAACCTCCTGTTATTCTTTCGGGCAGATTGCAGCCAATCTTTTTATCGTTGCACTGAAAAAAGCGAATGCCTATTATGATGCAATGGAAGCACGCTGCTATGATGGAACACTTTGTTTTCTGGAAGAGAAAAAGAAACTGCCCCTTCCGTACATCATAGCTTCCGGAACCTTTTTTCTGTTTCTTGTTGTTCTTTGGCTTTTCATAAGATGAATTTAAGATAGGAGATAATATGAAAGAATCCATTCTTGAAGTAAAAAATCTGCATTTTGCGTATGACGAACACCATACGGTTTTAGATGGGATCAGTCTTTCTGTCTTTGCAGGTGAGCGTATCGCCATACTTGGTTCCAACGGAGCCGGAAAATCTACATTTTTTCTGAACCTGAACGGAGTGCTCACTCCAGCCGAAGGCGAAATTTCATACCGCGGTACAAAAATCACCAGAAAAACACTGAAAAAACTGCGTCAGCATATCGGTATTGTCTTTCAGGATGCCGATAATCAGATCATTGCTTCTTCCGTTCTCGCTGAAGTCTCTTTTGGTCCTATGAACCTGAAGCTGCCTCGTTCGGAAGTCGAAGAACGTGTAAATACTGCGTTAAATTATATGAACATCTCACAATTTAAAGACCGCCCTCCCCATTATCTGAGCGGAGGTGAGAAAAAACGGGTATCGATTGCAGACATTATTGCCATGAAATCCGAAATTATTATTTTTGATGAACCAACTGCATCTTTAGATCCTCTGAATGCTGCCATGCTTGAAGAAGTCCTTGAAAAGTTAAGCCGGGAAGGAAAGACACTTCTGCTCTCCACGCACGACGTGGATTTTGCCTACCGCTTTGCAGACCGTATTCTTGTTTTTGACAACGGCCGCATACTTGCCGACGGCACGCCGCTTGAAGTTTTCAAGAATATTTCCGTCTTAAAACAGGCTAATCTGAAACGCCCGCTTTTGCTGGATGTCTGCGAAGATCTGGCTGCACATGGACTTTTTCCGAAAGGATCTTTTTATCCCAGGGATTTTTCAGAATTTCATACATATCTTGCACAGAGAAATTCTTTTTAATAAAAACTGCCGCACAGTTTGAATCCGTACGGCAGTTTTATTTTCTTATTTTTTTTCTTCCTCTTTATCTTCCCATTTCTTCCGTTCATAAAATCTTCCCATCAGAAATGCGATCACACCAACTCCGATCCCGGTCTGTACACAGAAGATCAGACTTTCAATTTCTCCAGGCAGTTCACTTCCTGTAAGACTTTCTATAACCGGAGTAAACCATGGTTCATAAGCTTCTCCTTTGATTTCTTCTACCATAACACTGCCCGCATCATCGGAACCGCCAAATTCTGCTCCTTTTTTTGCAAAGAACGGAACAACTGCGAGCAGCACAGCTACAACTAACAGAAGAAGGATTGTTTTTTTATTCTTCGCACTCATTCTTTTTCCTCCTCGATCTCAAAATCAATCGCTTTTAGTTCACTTTTTGCAAAACTCTCCAGTGCGATCACAACAACAACGGTAAGAATTCCTTCGATCACTGCCAGCGGAAGCTGTGTCGGTGCAAATATACCGAGAAATTTTACAGCAGATGCTGTTACCCCACCCTGTGCAGACGGATAGGCAAGTGCAAGCTGCACACTGGTTACGCAATAGGTAAACAGATCTCCAAGTGATGCGGCAAGAAAAACCGTGATACGGCGGTTGATCCTGGTTTTTGAAAGTCCCTTATAAATCAGCCAGGACAGGATCGGACCTGCAATCGCCATGGAAAAACAGTTTGCTCCAAGTGTTGTCAGTCCGCCATGGGCGAGCAACACTGCCTGGAAGATCAGAACAATGATTCCAAGTACACTCACTGCACATGGTCCAAACAGGATTGCACCAAGACCGGTTCCTGTCATATGGGAACAGCTTCCGGTCACAGAAGGGATTTTCAGGGATGACAGCACAAATACAAAAGCTCCTGCCATTGCGATCAGTGTAATGGATCTGCGGTTTTCCTGCACTCTCCTGTTCAGCGATCGAAATCCAAATACTAAAAACGGCAAACAGACAATGCCCCATGCAATACAAAATGCCGGAGGCAGATATCCTTCCATAATATGCATGGCATTTGCTGTCGGTGCCACAGCCAGAATAGCTGCCGCTGCATAAACAGCCTTTGCAAGCCACGATATCTTCTGATTTTTCATTTTTTCTGTGTTATTTTTTCTTTGCTTCTTCATTTTGTTTTCCTGTTCCTTTTCTTTTTTCTTAAAAAACGTCTGCAAATGACTCTGTCACATATTATAAAGCAGTGCATTACAGATGCAGGCTGCGATGTTGCTGCCTCCTTTGCGTCCTCTTGCTACAATATACGGCACATCTGCCTGCATGATCAGTTCTTTTGACTGTACGACGTTGACAAAGCCGACCGGAACACCGATCACAAGTTCTGGTTTTAACTTTTTCTCTTCGATCAGCTCATAAAGCCGGATCAGGGCAGTCGGTGCATTGCCGATTGCAAAAATCAGCGGTCTGTTCATGGCTGCCGCCTTGTCCATACAGGCAGTTGCTCTTGTCGTCCCGTTTTTCTTTGCTGTCTCTGCCACATCTTCATCTGACATAAAGCAGAAGACTTCTCCGCCGTATGCTGCCAGTTTTTTCTTATTGATTCCGGATTTTGCCATCTGCGTATCGGTCACAATGCAGGCTCCGTTTCGGATCGCTTCTTTTGCTTTTTCAACAACACCTTCGGAAAAACAGAGATTATCTGCATAATCAAAATCTGCACTAGTGTGAATGCAGCGTTTGATGATCGGTTCTTGTTCTTCCGGAAAGGTTCTCTCCCCAAGTTCTTCTGTGATCAGTTCAAAACTGCGTTTTTCAATTTCCCGCGGAAGTACATTTTCCAGTTCAATCTTCATCATCTGTCCCCTCTTCCATAATTTCATAAATACGCGAAATATCCATATGTTTGCGAAGTGCATCTGCAAGAATATTGTACTGGATTTCTTTGAATTTTGCAAAATCCACGCCTGCGATCTGTGTCATATCCAGTCCTTTGGCTTCTCCGATGGCTGTTACGATCGCTTTTACTACTTTTTCTTTTTCAAAAATTCCATGTACATATGTTCCATAAACATTTCCATGACAGACGCCATCTGCTTTTGCCGCACCTTTCTCTTCTCCGGCAAAGCTTGTGATTTCTGTAAAAGCAGCTGTCTGTTCTCCCAATGTCGTGCTGCCCATATGGATTTCATAACCTTCCATTTCCATATCACTTAGATTTTGCAATATTCCGCCAACCTTTTTGAATCTTCCGGTTACTCTTGTCCTGGTCTTTTTCTCGGTAAATACCGTGTCCGTATCCAAAAGCCCGATGCCTTTCATCTCACCTCCGGCCTCCACGCCATGCGGATCTTTTAAGGTTTTTCCAAGCATCTGATAACCACCGCAGATCCCGAAAATGATCTTTCCCTCTGCCGTCGCTTTGCAGATGGCATTTTCCAGTCCGCTCTGCCTCAGCCATTTTAAATCTTCCATGGTATTTTTTGTTCCCGGAAGCAGGATCATATCCGGATTTTTCAGTTCGGAAACGGAAGTCACATAACGCAGTGAGACACCCTCCATGCTTTCAAACGGATTGAAATCGGTAAAATTGGAAATCCGCGGGAGGTGGATCACTGCAAGATCGATCGCAGCCACTTCCTGGTTCCCGCAGAAACGTTCGGTCAGGCTGTCCTCGTCCTCCACTTCAATGTGCAGATACGGCGTAACTCCGACTACCGGAATCCCCACACGCTCTTCCAGCATTTCAATGCCCGGATCGAGAATGCTTTTATCCCCGCGAAATTTGTTGATGATAAGACCTTTGATGCGAGCACGCTCTTCTTTTTCAAGCAACTCCACCGTTCCGACCAGCTGTGCAAATACGCCGCCGCGGTCAATATCTCCGACCAGAAGCACCGGTGCATGTGCCATCTTTGCCATGCCCATATTTACAATGTCCTCGGATTTCAGGTTGATTTCTGCCGGACTTCCCGCACCTTCGATCACAATGATATCGTATTCTTCTGATAACTTATGAAAAGCCTTCAGGATATCCGGCACCAGTTTCTTTTTATAACGGAAATAATCTCTCGCACTCATCGTCCCAAGCACTTCTCCGTTTACGATCACCTGCGATCCGACATCGTTTGTCGGTTTTAAAAGAATCGGATTCATATAAACACTTGGTTTGATGCCGGCTGCCTCTGCCTGCATGACCTGTGCACGCCCCATCTCCAGACCTTCTTCGGTGATAAAGGAGTTCAGTGCCATATTTTGTGATTTAAAAGGAGCTACTTTGTAGCCATCCTGTGCAAAAATGCGGCAAAGCCCGGCTGCCAGCAGACTTTTTCCTGCATTTGACATCGTTCCTTGTACCATGATTACTTTCGCCATCCGTATATCGCCCCACTTTCTTTTTGTTTCTCCCGGATAATATCCTGAAATATTTTAATCAGCTGATCGTTCTCTTCTCTTGTCCGCACTGCAATGCGGAAATACCCTTTTGAAAGCCCCCGGTAATTGCTGCAGTCGCGGATCAGAAGCCCTCTTTTTTGGCACTGCTCTTCCAGATCTTCCGGGCCTTTGAAAAACAGATAATTTGCCTGAGAATCAAATGTCTCCATCTCCAGAAGATGCAGTGCCCTTGCCAGGTATTTGCGTTCTTCCCGGATCAGCCAGCGTGTATTATGTACGTAAGTATCTTCCGAAAGTGCCGCAATGCCTGCCTCCTGTGCCGGTATGGAAACGCTCCATGGCTGTATGACATTCCGGATTTTTTCCAGAAGATCTGCATCTGCACTTAAACCATAGCCAAGACGCAGCCCCGGTATGGCATAAATTTTTGTAAAGGCATCCACAAGAAACAGATGCGGAAAACGCTCCAGAAACGTTCGCATGCTGTAACTGTCCGGTGCCATCAGAAATTCGTGGAAACATTCATCCAGCAGAAAATGTATCCCATACTTTTCACATTTCTCTGCGATCCGCACCAGAAGCGGCTGCTGTATCAGAACACCGGTAGGATTGTTTGGATTGCACAAAATAATCATATCCAGATCATCCGAAAGTGCTTCCAGATAAGCAAGATCCAGTGCATAGCCCTTCTCTTCCCCCAAAGGATAATAAAAAATCTCGCATCCGACTGCCGAAAGTGCAGCCTCATACTCCGCAAATCCCGGCTCCAGAAGCAGTGCTTTTTTCGGTTTTAAGGCCGCTGCAAAAGCATAGAGCAGCTCAGACGCACCATTTGTACAGATCACCTGCTCTTCTTTTACATATTCATGTTCTGCGATCGCATGGCAGAGCTTCCGGCACTGTACATCCGGATAATTTACAATCTGTTCCATGCTCCGATAAACCGCCTCAATTACAGAAGAGGGCGGTCCGAGTGGATTGATATTTGCGGAATAATCCAGAGTGCAGGCCTCTGAATAAATATCTCCGCCATGTTTGTGACGCTTGTTGTTCATGGTATGTTCCCTTCCTGGCATCATAACAATGTGAGTATGTTAAAGCTGCAATAAAGAAGCATAACAACGATAAGAAGCAGCCCTGCAGACGCATACATCAGCCTGTTTGCTCTTCTGATATCCTCACATTCCACGGGACGCAGTGCATCTCCGATCGTTTTCTTTTTATATAAAGTTCCAAAATACCAGGCATCTCCGGCAAGCTGCACGCCGAGTGCCCCTGCCATGGCTGCCTCCGTCTGTGCCGAATTCGGGCTGGCATGGTTATAGCGGTCTCGTTTGAAGATCTTCCAGGCATTTTTTGCTGACAGACCGGTAAGTCCTGCTGCCGCCACCATAAAAAGAGCAGACAGTCTTGCCGGAATGTAATTGAGTACATCGTCCACCTTTGCTGCAAAACGACCGAAATACAGATATTTCTCATTCTTATATCCGACCATAGAATCCATCGTGTTGACTGCCTTATAAAAAGCTCCGAGTACAGGCCCGCCAACTGCCAGATACAGAAGCGGTGCCATCACTCCATCTGAGGCATTTTCTGCCACTGTCTCTACTGCTGCTTTTGTTACACCTTCTGCCGTCAGCTGATCCGTATCTCTGCCAACAATCATGGAAACAGCACGGCGTGCTGCCTTTAAATCTTCTTTTTTCAGTTCTCTATAAACCTTCATACTCTCATCTTTCAGAGATTTTGCCGCCAGCATCCAGTAGCAGAACAATGCCATCACAGCCAGATGCAGATACGGATGGATTTTTCCGGCCAGATACAGCACAGCTGCCACCGCTCCGGCTGTTACGCTGCAGACGATCACTGACAGAAATACACCGGCTGTTTTTTCGCCCTGTCCTGTCTTTGGAAAAACCGCCCGAAGCCCTTTTTCCGTAACGGAGATCAGATTGCCGACCAGCCGGATCGGATGATAAAAGCAGTGCGGATCACCGATCAACAGATCAAGAAACACACCGAGCAAAAGTGCCATCATCCCTTCTCTTCCATATATCATGATACTTTTTCCCTTTCCAGTTTTTTTGCCATACAATTTTCCAGGAACCGAAATGCGAACATCGGATTGGAATAATAATATAGGTGCGGAAATCCCATCAGACTGCCATCTTTTGCATAACTGCAGCTCCAGCTTCTTTTCCCGGCCGGTTTTTTTGCCAGACAGGCACTTCCCGGATCGGTGCTGTCAAAATAGTGGAATTCATGGGCACGCACCGGAAATCCCTGCTGCCATATGTTTCTTGCCTCTGCCTGTTCTTCGTTCAGATCCAGTGTGATATATCCAAATCTTCCCAGCTTTTCGGTGCGGTACGCAACTGCGTTTATCACGCCTGCCATCGGATATGTCTTTCCTTCCATGTCCTGCATTTCCTGATGAAGGTACATAAAACCGCCGCACTCTGCCAGGATCGGAATCGCTTTTTTTTCACAGGAGCGGATCGATGCAAGCATTTCGCTGTTTTCGGAAAGCCCTGCTGCAAACAATTCCGGATAACCTCCCGGCAACAAAAGTCCATCTGCGTTTTCCGGCACTTTCGCATTATGGAGCGGCGAAAAGAATGTGATCTCTGCCCCCAGTTCTTCCAAAAGCTTCAGGTTGTCTTCATACAGAAAGCAGAATGCCTCATCTTTTGCCACTGCGATCTGTGGTCTCTGAGTGCGTATCTTCTGAACGTGCGGATCTGCAAAAAGCTGTTTCAGGGATTTCGGCATATCGTCCTCCATCTCTTTCGCACCTTCCGCCATCTGCAAAATGCTTTCAATATCCAGCGTTTTCTCCAGAATATCCGCCAGACGCTGCATCTGCTCTCTTAAATCGCTGATCTCGTCCGGGAGTACCAGCCCGAGATGACGACTCTCCAGATGCCAGTCTGCAATTTTCGGGACATATCCAAACACACAGATTCCCAGTTCCGATTCGATCTTCGGTGTCAGCATGCGGCAGGTCATCTCAGAAGTCTGATTTAAGATCACGCCTTTTATTTTACTGTCTTTCTGATAATCCAGAAAGCCTTTGATCTGGGCAAGGATGGACAGGCTCATGCCTTTGGCATTGACGATCAGAATGACCGGCGTGTCGGTGACCCTGGCAAGATCATAGGAACTTGCCTTTGTGCGGATGCCGCCAAGTCCGTCGTAATAGCCCATCACACCCTCGATCACGGAAAGATCGGTCTGCTGTGCCGTTTTTGCAAACAGACAGCGTGTCATCTCTTCTCCGGTAAAAAAAGTATCCAGATTCCTGGAGATGGTACCGAGCACTTTTGTGTGAAACATCGGATCAATGTAATCCGGTCCGCATTTAAAGGAAGAGACACGATATCCTCTGTTTTTTAATATTTGCAATATCCCGCAGGTGATCATCGTCTTTCCGCTTCCGCTTGACGGTGCTGCAAGCATAAATCTTGGCTGTTTCATGCTGTTTCACCTCCTGTGCAGGAGAAAATATAAACCGGATTCTGCCCCATCATCATCTCATAAGAGCCCAGTTTCTTTCCCTTTGCCACCGATACCTGTGCGATATCCACATCGGTAAACGCCATGCTCTTCAGGCACTGCATCGCTTCTGCTACCGTCTCCAGGGCAATCGCATTGATGACAACACGCACCCTTGGGTTCTGTTCCAGCAAAACTTCCAGGATTTCTTTTAAATTTCCAGAAGAACCTCCTATAAAAGCATGTGTCGGTGCCGGCAGCCCCTCTAATGCCTCCGGAGCCAATCCTTTGATGATCTCAAGATTGTCTGTTCCGAATTTTCGTTTATTCTGCTCCAGCAGATCAATGGCTTCGTCTTTCTTTTCAATCGCATAGACAACGCCGTCTTTTGCAAGACTTGCCGCCTCAATGGAAACCGAACCGGTTCCGGCTCCGACATCCCAGACAACAGCATCTTTGTGCAGTCTTAATTTTGACAGCGAAATGCTCCGCACTTCGCTTTTTGTCATCGGGACTTTCCCACGCAGAAACAGATCGTCATCCAGTCCGTGACCAATGCGTTTTTTCACATCCGGATTGCAGATCAAAAGCACACTGAGCGGTGCAAAATCCTCTTTCATAAGGCTTTCTGCTGTTCCCTGTACGATCCGCTCCTGTTCATAGGACAGATCAGTCCCGACTGCAACCTTCACATCGCCAAGACCATATTCTTTCAGTTTACAGCAGATTTTGGGAATTCCGTCTTTTTCACCACATAATACAAATACTTTCTCATGATATTTGACTGCATCGATCAGATTCTGTTTTCTGCCATGCAGGCTCAAAAGATGGACATCCTCCCAGGAAACGCCCAGTTTTCCGCAGAAATAGACCACCGAAGAAATGCCGCTGACCGGGTAAATTTCCATCTGTTCCAGTCCTTCCGTGCGTTCAATCGCATCGTACAGTTTTTTTGCTCCGCTGTAAAAACCGATATCTCCGGATAAGAGTACCGCTGCCGTCTCATACTGCGGATGTTCTGCCAGATAAGCGGCAATCTCGTACGGTTTATAAGATTCAAAGACTGCCTTTCCTTCTGTTTTCACAGATTGCAGCATTCTTCTGGCACCGATCAGAAGATCCGCCGACTGACAGATCTGTTCTGCCTCCACGGTGCGGTTCTTTTCATTTCCCATGCCAATCCCGACCAGATACAGCTGTCGTTTCGGACAAATGCCAAGCCGTTTGCCAAGAAGGCTTCGGATCTGTCCTTCATCACATATTGCATATAAATTTTCTTCCTTTTGATCTTCCGCAATTTCTTCGGATCGCTCCCCCGGTCGTTTTATGACGACCAGCTTTGCTCCTGCTTTTTTTGCCGCACGCAACTTTTCCAGAAAACCTCCGGCTTTTCCGGATTCTTTTGTCACCATCCATGAAGCCTGTGCCTGCCTGAGCATCGCCACATTCAGATCTTCCGTAAACGGTCCCTGCATACAGATCAGATTCTTCCCGGAAAATCCCAGCATGGCACACTCCGATACTGCCTCCGGGGTGGAAAGCACTCTTGCCACCACCCGGTCCTGATAATCCGGGATCACCTGATAGGCAGAAAGCTCTTTGCTTCCGGTCGCCGCAAAGATCCGCCCCTCTTTTTTTGCAAGAAAAGCTGCCGCTTCTGCCACGCTTGCAACTTCTGTGACATCCTCCATCTCCTGTTTCCAGGAAGCGTCCGTCTCTTTTCTCGCAAGACGGATGTACTCTGTTCCCGTCCGGCTGCATGCCCTGCGGATATTTTGAGATACGATCACCGCATACGGATGCGTCGCATCTATGACCAGCGTGATCTGCTGCTTTTGGATCTGCTGCTCCATCTCTGTTTCGTCCAGTCTTCCGGCGTGGACATGAAGATACTTCCCTTCTTCTAAGAGCGTCTCTCCATACTGCGTTGCCACACAAACTTCCGTCGGTATCTGATTTTTCTCCAGAAATTCTGCCAGATTTCGCCCTTCTGTCGTCCCGGCAAACAATAAAATCTTATCCATGGATATAACCTCTTGGTGTGACCATTTTCCCATTCAGCATTTTGGTCTGAGAATTTCCGATATAAACCGTTGTAAACATATCCACCCTGGTATCCCGCAGCTCTTTTAACGTCATCACACGAAACGTTTCTCCCTCACGCCCGATATTGGAAACCGTTCCGCACACGGTATCCGGATCTTTGCTTCTCATCATCAGATCACAGGCCTTCTGCAGATAGTCGTGACGTTTTTTGCTGGATGGATTGTAAAGGCAAATCACAAAATCCGCTTCGCTTGCACAGAGCAAACGTTTTTCAATCTTTTCCCACGGTGTCAGCAGATCACTTAAACTGATCACTGCGAAATCGTGGATCAATGGTGCTCCAAGCACAGCTGCCCCGCCATTTGCCGCCGTCACACCCGGGATCACTTCCACTTCCACATGCGGATACTCCTGACCGATCTCCAGCATCAGACCGGACATGCCATAGACTCCGGCATCGCCGCTGCAGATCATCGCAACGGTATAACCTTTGTTTGCTTCTTCAAATGCCAGACGGCAGCGTTCGATCTCTTTTTTCATCGGCGTTGTCAGGAAACGTTTGTTTGCAAAATGTTCCTTTACAAGCTCCACATAAACGGTATAGCCCACGATCACATCACACCTGCGAAGTGCTTCTGCCGCCCGCATCGTCATCTGCTCATAAGCTCCTGGTCCAATTCCTACCACATATATCTTATTATCCAAAATCCACACTCCAATCTTTGAGAGCCAGTGCGACGGTCACGCCGTTTGCCGCCCGCTTTTTCAGAAGCAGCTCTGCACCGCCTCCTGCAAGAATGGCACTTCGTTCACAGACACAGTCCACACCGGTTGTCTCTTTTACAAATGCTGATGCCGTGAAATCTCCTTCGAGATCCATCAGTTCTTCTTTCGTATAAGTACAAAATGGAATCGCATGCTTTTCACAGAACGCAAGGATTCCCGCTTCTTCTTTTTTCAGATCAATGCTGGCTGCCGCAAAAATGCTGTGTATCGACACATGACAGCTTTGCAGTGCTTTTAAAACTTCCTGCTCGACCGTCTCCTGCGGTGTACCTTTTTTGCAGCCGATCCCAAGGCTTACGATCCGTGGGATCAGGTGCAGCGTCACGGCAAACGGGTTCTTTTCTTCGTTCAAGGAAAGCACCATACCGCAGTTTCCCTCAAATCGCTCTCCATCCGCAAGTCTTTGCAGTTCGCATGGGATTTCGCCTGTCACCGGAAATTCACTGAAAAATCCGACCGGCTCTTCATCGAGCACCGCCGCAGAAACTGCTTTTGCCGCTTTCAGATCTGAGATCCACAGATTCTGCTTTTTTGCAAACACATCGACCGCAAAACGTCCGTTGATATCGGTTGCTGTCGTAATGACCGGAATCGCACCGGTCAGATTTGCGAGCACCGCTGTCAGCTCATTTGCCCCGCCCAGATGCCCGGAAAGCAGGGAAATCGCAAAAATCCCCCTCTCATCGAGAACAACAACGGCCGGATCTTTGTCTTTTCCCTGAAGATAAGGTGCTATGCTCCGCACCGCAATGCCGCACGCACCGATAAAAAGCAAAGCATCCATGCTTTGGAACATTTTTTCTGTCCACGCTTTTGCGGAAACCTTCAGTGGAAACAGATGATATTTTCCTGCATATTTTTCCGCTGCATAGGACTCGCATACATATCCGGAACGCTCCAGCATTTCCCGCAGCCGCTCATTTAACTGACTGCCATGCTCCGTAAAACTGACGATCCCAAGTTTCTGTCCCATTTTCCTGTCATCTCTCTTTCGTTGCCTGACGAAATTCTGTTGTAAAGGCCGGATTGTAAAGCTCCGAACGTTCATAATGGCTGTGCGTTACCGCATCTCCGATGATCATCAGTGCAGTCTTCGTGATGTTGTTTTCTTCTGCTGCCTTTGCTAATGTTCCTACGGTGCAGATCACCGCTTTCTCATCTTCCCAGGTTGCTTTATAGACAATCGCTGCCGGCGTATTTTCCGAATAACCTCCTGCAATCAGACGCTTGGATAATTTTTCTGCCATACCAGTGCTTAAAAAGATTACCATCGTTGCCTGATGTGCCGCAAAGGAAGCGATCTCTTCTTTTTCCGGCACCGGTGTACGGCCTGCCATGCGTGTGATGATCACGCTCTGTGATACACCCGGAAGCGTGTATTCCATATTTAAAGCAGAGGCTGCCCCACAGAAGGAACTGACACCTGGGCAATAATCATAAGAAATATTTTCTGCATCCAGTACATCCATCTGCTCACGAATTGCACCGTAAATGCACGGATCTCCGGTATGCAGACGCACCGTCGTCTGTCCGTCTTTTTCTGCCTGACGCATCACATCCAATACTTCCTCCAGCGTCATCTTTGCACTGTCATAAATCTTGCACGCCTCTTTTGCATAATTTAAAAGCTCCGGATTGACCAGAGAACCGGCATAGATGATCACGTCCGCTTCTTCCAGAAATTTTCTGCCTCGAACAGTGATCAGATCTGCCGCTCCGGAACCGGCTCCGACAAAATGTATCATACTAATTCTCCTTTACGATAATAAGCGAATAATATCCGGCATTTTCCGGAATCTCATCCACCGTTTGATAAATTTTTTCATTTTCCATACCGCAGTTTTCGATCATCATCGCCTGCATACCGGCTTTTTTCAGAAGCTCTTTCACCTGTCCGATCTTTCTTCCTGCTTTCATCAGGACTTTTGTTCCGGGCAATTTCAGGGCATCTTCGATCTGATAGGATGCCGGTATCACATGAAGCTCTTCTGCCTTTTCTACAAGACCGATATTGAGCTTTGCCGCTACTGCACAAAATGAAGTGATCCCGCTTGTCAGTTCCGTCCTGTAACCACGCTGTGCAATCCGTTTATGTACATAAAGATAAGTGGAATACACAGTCGGATCTCCAAGTGTTAAAAATACTACATTCTGTCCTTTTTGCAGACACTCCTCCACGCGGTCTGCCGCCTCTTCATGACTTTTTTCCAACAATTCCCTGTCTTTTGTCATCGGCATCGGCAGTTCCAGAAACGTTTTCTGTTTTAATTCTTCTACTGTCTGCACGGCGATCTGGTATGCCACGGTTTCTTCTGCTTTTTCTCCGGGCAGGGCAATGATCTCATTGTCACGGATCAGTTCCGCCGCCCGGAAGGTCATCAGTTTCGGATCTCCCGGTCCGATCCCGACGCCATATAAGGTACCTGTATTCATTGTTGCGTATACTCCTTCTGTTTTTCCATTTAATACGTTTTCAGTGTTCAGCGTGTCAATAAGTCTAAAGTGCTCATTTGTTTAAGCACAATCACACTTTCGTCTTCTGACACTTAATCATATTATTTTATAAGTCATATTTGAATTTTTCGGCAAGTTTTTCGGCTCCTTTTGTCTCACCAAGATAGCCAAAACGGTTGGAAAAGAGGATCGCCTCTGTCTGGATTGCACCCTCTACCCGGTGCTGCATATACTGATGCACCTTTTCTGCCATTTGCTCCATCACCGCATCCTGAAGTCCGTGCATCCTGATAATCTCCATGGCTTCTTCTGTAGTGATGGTCTCAAGGATCGCTTTTGCCGTCTCAAGATCAGCTCCGGATCGCAGGGCATGTGCACACATCAGCTCTGCCCTTGCATCTGAATGTCTGGAATGCGTGTTCATAATGCCGCCGGAAACCTTGACGAATTTCCCGATGTGTGCCACAAACAGCACGCCCAGAAATCCTAATTCCACTGCCATATCCAGCGTCTCACCGACATAATTGCTGCACTTCATCGAGCTTTCCACATCAAACTTTGTGTTTTCTTTCACAAAATCGGCACCGTAATTGCCGGGTGTCAGAAGCAGATACTTGGCACCGTTTTTTCGCTTCATCTCCATCTCCAGACGGATGCTGGCAATCAGGGCCTTTTCACTCATCGGCACGACAATTCCGCTTGTACCAAGCACCGACAAGCCACCTTCAATCCCAAGTCTTGGATTGAACGTTTTTTTTGCCACTTCTTCGCCGCCCGGTATAGAAATGCAGACTTTTATCCCTTCCGAATATTCACACATTTCGCATACTTCACGCACTGCTTCCGTGATCATCTCTCTGGGAACACGGTTGATCGCTGCCGCTCCGACCGGCTGCTCAAGCCCCGGCTTTGTGATCCGCCCGACACCTTTTCCGCCGTCAATAAAAACCTGCTCCTCTTTTGTTTTTCCGCATTTTGATACGACTGCATAAACCAGCAACCCATCTGTCGCATCCGGATCGTCTCCGCCATCTTTCCGGATCGCACAGGAAGCCTGCTGTTCATCAAAGCAGACATCCAGCGGCATCAGATGTAATAAAATGCCGCGTGGCGTCAGAAGATCGATTTTTTCAATCTTTTTCTGTGACAGAAGCATCCAGGTTGCCGCTTTTGCCGCTGCTGCTGCACAGGATCCGGTTGTATAGCCATATCTGAGCTTTTTACTGCCTTTTGTCACGAAATAACCTTCCAGTCCATTCTTCTGTTCTGCCACTGCATTTCCTCCTTCTTAATGCCGTTTCCGACATACTTTGCAGTAAATAATTATAAACTTTTGCTTATATCATGTCAACGTTTACAGTCCCTGCACGCATGCAAAATTTCCTCACATCACTTTTTTCTGTCATGAAAAAGCAGGATCCATTCCGGTAAAATACAGGTAGCACTGGATTTTTCAGAAAAAACGTACTACAATGGCGTTGCGGTACATAAATTCAGGAATGCCTCCGGCATTCTTGCCCTGCTATTTTGAAAGAAGGTGTTTGTATGACTCGTTACTATGTCTCTCACTATTTTGATTTTAAGAATATCGGCATTTTTCTGCTGGTTTCGCTGATCGGACTGATCGCCGTGCTTGCCATCGTACTGATCACGGCCAAACTTCAGGTTCACAGGCGGCTGAACTATGAAGGGCTGGATGAATGCGATGTGGCAGAGATCACAAGAAGACACCGGTTCCGTGAGATCGGCATGATTGAAAGCTTTTACGAAATGACATTCTCCAGTACCTCGGTTCTTCTGTTTCTTTCCCTTTACTATATCATTGACGCAAGGATCCCTCAGGCATTTTTCTACTGGAGTAAATATCAGGATTTTATCCTGTTGCTTTTTCTGATCCTGTCCGTATTTTTCACCGGATGGCTGGATCGTTTTTTAGTTCCGCTTGAGTATCTGCCGCCGGATCAGAAATCTTCCGTAAGACTGGTGTCGTCCTTTTATATTATTTTAATTCTTATGTACATAAAATTTATTTACGACGATTCCAACTACGACGCCCTGATCCTGTATTTTGTTTCTCTGGCGATCGGCCGATTCGTCTACTTTGATTTTACGGTAGAAGATTTTATAAGCACCATCTCAAAACTGTTGAAAAATCTCTACCTGCTGATCCTGATGGGCTGCTATTCCGGCTTTGTCTGCTGGTTTGGCTTCCACGTCGGTTTTCTGCTGACTTCAAACGGCGTGATCGTCAGCACACTGCTCGCCCATCTGTTTATGGATGCCTCGATCTTTGTACTCGACAGAACCCGTCTGATCCGGTTTGTCCTCTGAAAAAAACAGATATCACAAAAGACACAAAAAGATCCCCTGTAAAGAGCATGGCATTAAACTCTTTGCAGGGGATTTTCTTTCTTTTGCCAGAACACAGCTAAACGTTTCCTGATGTCTTTTAATCGATCAGATCATTCTGGAAACGTGACAGGTGCTCATACGGCAGAATCAGTCTGCCATGGTACAGTCCGCAGCCATCGTTGATCAGGCTCTTGCTCATCGCCGTGAACATATTAACGTCTATTTTTGTCAGATCCAGATTCAGAAGCTTCATGCCTCTTTCATATGCTTCATCAAAATAAATGCATTCACCTTTCGGGATCGTGTCTCGCTGGATACGTTCCTTTTCCTGGCGTTTTTCGTATTCCAGATGGTTCGCCGGTCCGATCTCGGCAATATCATCCATCCGCTTGGTACGCAGCTGCAGTTCCATATAACTTCTGGAACTGTTGTCGTAAAATGTAATATGAAGGGACTGATATCCATTGTGGCTTTTGTTGCATACATAATCGCGATAATACGGCTTTACATCGTCATTTAAGAGTGGGGAAGTGCTCAGTTTGACTCCTTTTGCATCTTCTGCATCAAAGCCACGCTCTTCAAGAAATCCCGGCAGAGCATTGGCGATCTCATAGAGGCACTTCAGCTCCTCCGTTTCCAGATCTTCTCCCTGTTTCAGGTGACATTTCGGCATACAGATCACGATGCGGTATGCGATAAAATCACGAAAACAGCTCAAGCGGCTCTTAAGCTTGCTCACTGACGGGTACTTACCGTATTTTGTATAGTAGTCATAAATATAAGAGACAATATAACCGTTGAATTTTTCTTCTGCACGGATCAGCGATTTGATCCTTCCTTTAAAAGTAAAAGCAAGGTACGGATACTGTTTTGCCATATATTTATAAAATTCCCGGATTTGCTGTGACTGAGCAGTCAGGAAATCATTGTGCTCCAGCAGTCCCTTAATCAAAATCAGAAAATTGCTGTGTGCCATGTCAATCTCATTGTGACTTTTTCTTGCCTCTTTTCGCAGTGCATCGGTATACTGCTGCAGAATACGGAAGATCGTATCTCCGGAATATAAATAGTCATTTAAAGTAATCATTTGTTTCTCCTGAATGTTAAAAAGTTACTTTGTAACGAAGCAATTCACAGGCATCTTCTGGTGTCTGGTAATGTGCTTTGGCATTTTAATTTTATTCTAACAGAATTTTTTCATCCGGTCAAAGAAATTCGCTTGTCAGGAAGAAGAACAGGGCGTATAATAAGGTGCTGCATATCTGGATTCATACAAATGAGGAGGATTTTTATGGAACAAAACAAAGAAAACACATCTTCCGTTTCCCATACTTTAAAAGAATACAGCGTGATCACGCTCGCCGTTCTGATCATGGACATCGGCATTTATGTTTTTAAATTTCCAAATAACTTTTCTTTCGGCGGCGTATCCGGAATGGCGGTCGTATTTTCAAACTTTCTGCCTTTTACCGCCTCTGTGATCAACCTGTTCATCAACCTGGTGCTTCTGGTGGTCGGTTTCGCTTTTCTTGGAAGAAACTTCGGACTGAAAACAGCCTACGTCACCGTTCTCTCTTCAGTACTGTTAAATGTCTTTGAGCATCTGTTCCCGATGTCAGGACCTCTGACCGATCAGATTTCGTTGGAACTCTGCTTCGCGATCCTGCTCCCGGCGATCGCAGCTGCTCTGCTCTTTTTCGAGAACGCCTCCGGAGGCGGGACAGACATCATCGCCATGATCATCAAAAAGTACTCCACGATGAACATTTCCACTGCTCTGCTGCTCTGTGACCTGATCATCGTCGTTCTGGCATTCTTTGTTTTTGATATTCTGACCGGACTTTGTTCCATCCTTGGTCTGATGGCCAAGACACTGGTCATCGACAAATCGATCGAACGTATGAAATTAAACAAGTTCTTTACGATCGTGTGTGATCATCCGGAACCAATCTGTGATTTCATCACCGAAGAACTCGATCACAGTGCAACCACGTATCACGCCGAGGGAGCCTACTCACATGCACAGCGAACCGTTATCCTGACTGTTGTCGATGTCAAACAGGCGATCCTGCTGCAGCGTTTTATCAAAAAAAATGAACCCACTGCTTTCATTACGGTTACCAAAAGCAGTGAGATCATCGGAAAGGGATTTTCCAATTACATCTGAGTTCCCTTATTTTTGCATATTCGCCTGAGAGTAGAATTCTTCTCCGGTATCAAGGCATATCGCCGCAAGTCTGCCGCCTTCAAAACAGGCTCCGCAGTCTATGGCGATATGCTGATTTTTTCGGTAAACAGAAGCCGGAGTTGCCATTCCCGGGATCGTCAGTGTCGGCGTGTGCCCAGTGATAATATAATCATAAAAATCTTCATAATAGGACTTCTCATAATCAATCCTGCTCCACACCAGCTCATGCAGATCGTATTCTTCCATGTCCTTGTCTTTCCGGTAATTGCCAAGTCCGCCATGTACCAGCAGATATTCTTTTCCATTTACCGATACTTCCTGATACAGTTCAAAATCCGTAAGATATTCCATGACTTCCTGCCGCATATCCGGAGTCAGTCTGCGGTATTCATCGATCGTACTTTTGCTTCCGTTCATCTGCCACATCATAAGATCATCCAGCATTTCTTTTTCCAGATCATCGATCGACTCATCTGTGATCTCCTGGTTCAGAAAACGCAGACACTTCAGTGCCATCAGCTCATGGTTTCCCGCGATCGGGATCACATTCGGCATTTCCATCATCTTCAGCAGGATCTCCATCGGATGCGGTCCGCGGTCAACAACATCACCCAGAACATACAGCAGATCCTCTTTTTGCAGATTGATCTGTTTCAGAACTTCTTTGAATTTATCATATTCTCCATGAATATCAGACATCACATAGATCATGTGTTTCTCCCTCTCTTCTTTTTCGGCTTTCATCTCTGAAATTGATCCCAGTTGGTATTTTCCAAAATTTCTTTAAAATCAAACTCAATATCTCTGAGCTTATTGTACCATACCGTCCCCAGTGCATCCGGCGAGCGATAATTCTGCGAGGAACAGATGATCACCGGTATCGGATGCTCTCTTTGTTTCATCTTTTCCAGCAGAATAAATCCTGCCTCTTCATTTTCCTTTTCTCCTTTCGCCAGTGGATAGTGCATGTCTGTAACAATCAGATCCGCTTCGTTTGTCTCCAGATATTCCCATAAGGCCTCCTGATGGTCAAACATCACAATATTTTCCACACCACAGAACTGTAAAGCTCTTTTTATATGTATCGATTTTACAGCTGCATCATCAACAATCACTGCCTTCAAATCTCGAATTCTCATTTGCTTTTCCTTTCCAGATACTTCACCGGCACTTCTTTTGTAAGCCACACACCGTTTTCCGACCGGTAGAACCGATAGCCATCGTTATACATTTCCTCTGCTTTTACCAGATAAAGAACCGGTTTTCCGTGACGCTGTCCCACCTTTTTCGCCGTCTCTCTGTCCTTGGACAGATGAACATACAGTCTTGTTCTCGGGTTCAGTCCCTGCTGATCGATCGAAGCGACATACTTCTCGCCGGTACCATGCCAGAGCGTTTCCGGCGGCTGCATCTCTTTCAGTTCCACATCGACCGGGATCGAATGTCCCTGATTTGCCCGGATCAGCGTCCCATCCTCATTAAAAGAATAACGCTGTTTCTCATCCGTGCGGACGATCAGCTCCAGAATATCCCGATTGAACTCCTGTGTCTTTGCGATACCCGCGATCAGCTCCTCCACATTCGCCCACCCATGCTCATCCAGTTGAATACCGATGACCTCCGGTTTGTGGCGTAAGATCAGGCTCATATACCTGCTTGTTCTCTCCAGACTCATAATCCTATCACACTCCCTCTGAAATAACTGTTTTGTACTGCTGCTTTTACAATATATAAATCAGATTGTATTCCATTTTTCCGGATAAATCAATCAACCGTCAGTATAATCCTGGATTCCAAAAAGTTTTCTGGCATTTTCTGTTGTTACTTTCTCGACTTCCGAAACCGAAATCCCCTTGATCTTTGCGATCCGTTCTGCAATGTCTGGAATGATCAGGCTGGTATTTCTTGCTTTTTTCCATTTCTTTCCGGAAACATTTTCCGGTTTTTTAGGTTTTATGTAAGGAGCATCCGTTTCCAGCAACAGAAATTCAAGCGGCGTTTCGCGTACTGCCTCTTCCAGCTCTTTCTGGTTTTCCTGAAGAAGCGAACCGCCAATGCCAAGCAACAGTCCAAACTCCCCGGTATAGATCTTTGCCAGCTCTGCTGTGCCGCAAAAGCAATGACACACCCCGCCATGGAGCTTCTTTTTGAAGCATCGCAAAATCCGAATGGCATCCCGGTCAGCAAGTCGGATATGCAGGATCACCGGAAGCTGCCGTTGATCTGCCAGGTAAAGCTGCCAGACAAACCATGCCATCTGCTTCATGCGATGTTGTTTCTTTCGTTCGTAATGATAATCCAGCCCCAGCTCTCCGATCGCGACCACACTTGTGTTTTTAGAAAGATCTTCCAGTTCTTTTCGATACTTCCATTTTGTTTGAAAACTTCTTGTCGGGTGCAGACCGATCGCGGGATATAAAAAATCCGAATAACGCCCTGCATACTGTAAGATCCGGGCATTGGATTCCAGTTCGATCGCAGGCTCGACACAAAATGCAATGCCGGCTTTTTTCATTTTATCAACCAGTACATCCCGATTGGCAGTCACAAGTGTTTCATCTGATCCTTCTGTGTTGACGCACGTCACCTCTCCATCAAAAAGAGGATGTGAAAGATGGATATGAGAATCCGAAAGCATAAGAAACACCTGCCTTTCTGTTTTGTATTCCAACCGTAGTGTTGATATAATTTTGCAATACAATAAGACAATAGTCAAGCGATAATATTTTTCTCATTCCGTTTCGCAACGATAGATTTTGGGGACGATTTTTTTATCTTTATTGCAATTTTGGGCATTCCTGCATAATATGTATGTGAAAACAGATTTATGCAGGGAGATTTTTTCATGAACTGTCCAAATAATAATTCCAGAAATTGCTGTAACAGTTGTAACTCCTGCGGCACTTACCTGACCATTCAGGGTCCTCCAGGACCAATGGGACCGGAAGGGCCTCGCGGTGCTGTCGGACCGATGGGACCAAGAGGACCTCAGGGTGTTCGCGGAGATATTGGGTCAAAAGGTGACACCGGTGATATGGGAATGCAGGGTATCCAGGGAAACCCTGGTCCTGTCGGACCAAAAGTAAACGCAAAATAGGTTCTTTCCGCACTTAGTTGAAATTGATGTGTTAAAGTTATATAATACATTCAAAATATATTTACCAAGAGGGATATTTATATGGACGAATTTATTAAGTTACTTGACCCAG
>QWCN01000277.1_pt1 | contig 90610 bp, 68 predicted proteins | sample 1972711 | NCBI WGS metagenome assembly QWCN01 (sample SAMN09866707, study PRJNA288562) | Human gut metagenome isolate term1_stool, whole genome shotgun sequencing... | isolation source: gut | host: Homo sapiens | place: USA: California | reverse complement strand
TGTCAACTTCGACTGCGGTTTTCGTTACGAGGTCGGACGTTCCGTAGACCTGTCCGTTATAGCGGAGGATCAGCGTTCCGAGTTTTTCGCCGCGCCCTATCGGTGCATCTATTTGCTCCGGTGCGTCTATGACCTTTTCGATAAGCGATTGGTCAAAACTTTTCGGAAGCAGCGCGTTTATATCGCTTGTTACGGTCAGAACAACAAAATCGGCATTCTTCCCCGTCCTTACTCCGACTTCGCAGACCGTGTCGCCTTTTGAAATGAGACGCGTCGAAACATATTCGTTCTTTGCGAACCGAACCATTTGTTTTAAGTCGTTGTAAACGTTGACTATACCCTCCGTGTCCGCCGCAATGGCAAGAACTCGCATATTCTTTGTTGTTGTGACGCACGCGGAACTGTAACCGCCGTCCGCGGAAGAATAAACGCCGAGCCCTGTTATGTCGGAGATATAATAATCAGATGACGGAACTATCGTGGAATTATAAGAATAAAGCGTTCTGCTTTCGCCGTTCACGGTTATCGTTACAACCGGCGAACTGATAAATTCTCCGAAACGTTCAAGCGTCAGCGCGTGTTGCAGAATCACGGAAATATCCGCTATCGTGGTAGTCTTTGACGTCGCGGTAAAATAACTGTTCACGCCGCCGAAAGAAGTTTCCGAAACGCCGAGGTCTCGGACGTATGAGTTCATCGTTTCGATAAAAGATGCCGTTCCCTTGTTGTTGACGTAGTGCGCAATGGCAATACAAGCTTCCTGAGAAGCGGAAGTCAGCGCCGCTTTTACGAGGTCTTCCAAAGAAATGACATCTCCCGCACGGAGTTTTGCGGCACTCAACTGCGCCGTTTCGTCTATTACTGCTTCCGTTATCGTTACGGTCTTTGTCAGATCGGGTTCCGATTCAATCAGTATCATGCAGGTTACGACATTCGGCAGAAATCCGCAATAAAAAGGCTCATCCGCGCGCGAAGAGTAAAGAACCATATTTGTGTCGATGTTGACAAGAAGCGTCCGCCTGCACGTCGGCGTAAGCGTATTTTCCTCTTCTTCCGCAAACGCGGGCAAAAAGACCGACAACGTCAGAAAAACGGTCAGTATAACGGAAAGTATTCTCAAAACGCTTTTTCGAACGGTCATCGGCGGTGTCTCCTTCGTCGGCGGCATCGTCAGTGCGCTGGCTCTGATTTTCATCGCTCCGATGCTGGCCCGGGCGGCCATGTCCTTCGGCGCTCCCGAATACTTCGCGGTGGCCGTGTTCGGCCTTACCGTGGTGGCCTCGCTGTCGTCCGGGCATCTCGTCAAAGGGCTCATTTCCGCGCTTGCGGGCCTGTTCCTCGCCACTATCGGCCTCGATCCCGTAACGGGGGACATGCGCAATACCTTCGACAATCCCAACCTCTTCAACGGCCTGTCTCTGGTTCCCGTTCTTGTCGGCCTGTTTGCCGTCTCTCAGGTGCTCGTAACCGTTGAAGACGTGGTCCGCGGCGTGTCCCTCAAGGAAAGCACCGTATCGAAGCACGGCATCTCGCTCAAGGATTTGACGGGCAACGTCGTGAACTTCATCCGTTCCTCCGTCATCGGCACGCTTATCGGCATCATCCCCGCTACGGGCGTCAGCGCGGCGTCCTTTCTCGCCTATTCGGAAGCCAAGCGCTTTTCCAAGACGCCGGAAATGTACGGCAAGGGCTGTGTGGAGGGCATCGCCGCAACGGAATCCTCCAACAACGCGGTATGCGGCGGCGCGCTGATCCCTCTCCTGACCCTAGGGGTGCCCGGAGACATCATTACCGCCATCATGCTCGGCGCGCTCATGATTCAGGGGCTCACCCCCGGCCCGCTCCTGTTCGTGGAACACCCCGTTACCGTATACGGCATCTTCGCCGCCTTCATCATCGCCAACATTATGATGCTGGTGTGCGGGCTCATCGCGGTACGCGGCGCGGGCAAGATCATTGCCATCCCCGGCGCCGTGCTCATGCCCATCGTCATTACCCTGTGCGTGGTCGGCGGCTATGCGGTCAACAACTCCACCTTCGACCTGCTTGTCGTGGCCATCTTCGGAACGGTCGGCTACCTGATGATCAAATGTGACTTTCCCCAGCCGCCGCTCCTGCTCGCCATGATCCTCGAGCCCATCGCCGAAGCCAATTTCCGCCGGGCGCTTACGATTTCCCAGAACGACTACAGCATCTTCTACACCAGCCCCGTGGCCTGCATCATTCTGCTCGTCAGTTTGATCGTCCTCCTCAAGCCCATTTACGACGACTTCCGCGCCGGTCGCAAGGCAGCGGCGTGATCCTCAAAAGGAGCCTCAGCTATGGAACTTTCTCAATGTAAGGAACGGATTGATGCATGGTTTTCCGAGAAGGAACCGGAAATGCTCTCCATGTTGGAACGCATCGTCAACATGGATTCCTTCACCAACGATGCCGCCGACGTGAACAAGGTAGGCGAAGTGGTGACCGGATGGCTTGCGGAGGCCGGTTTCCACACGGCAAAACTTCCGAAAAAGCCCGCACCGGCTGACGAGCAGTGGATGAATGGCCTCGGCAATGTCTTCTCGGCGCGTACCCATTCTGTGGAATGCGGACCCGGCGTGGCCTTTATTGGGCATATGGACACCGTCTTCCCTGCGGGTACGGCGGGGGCGCGTCCTTTCCGGCTTGATCGCGCGGCGGATCGCGCCACGGGTCCCGGCGTAACCGACATGAAGGCCGGTATTGTCCAAAACATGTTTGTCGCCAGAGCCCTCAAGGAACTCGGCCTGATGGACGTCCCCATGACGCTGACGTTCTCGCCCGACGAGGAACTCGGCTCCCCTTCCACAACTCCCATTCTGGGCGAGCAGCTCAACGGCGCGCAGGCCGTCATCTGCACCGAACCGGGCTATCCCGGCGGCGGGGTGACCCTGGAGCGTAAAGGTTCAGGCCACATGTTCCTTGAAATCATGGGGATATCCGCCCACGCGGGGCGCTGTTATCAGGACGGCGCTTCCGCCATCCTCGAACTGGCCCACAAGATCCTCGCTTTCGATGCCTATGTGGATCTTGACCACGACACCACGGTCAACACAGGGCTCGTCAACGGCGGAACGTCTGCGAACTCGGTCGCTCCCAATGCTTCCGCACGCATCCATATTACGTTCAAGACACTTGAAGCCGGACGGAGACTGGCTGAAGCGCTCCGCGCTGAAACCGCAAAGGACCATATCCCGGGCACGAGTTCACACATCAGCGGCGGCGTACGCCTTCCTCCGCTTGTCCCCACTCCCGGCGTCATGAAGCTTTTTTCCCTGGCTGAACAGGCCGGGGAACTCATCGGGTATTCCGTCCACTCGGCACCCTCCAAGGGGACGGCTGAGTCCGGTTATTGCTCCAGCGTCCTTGGCGTTCCGGCGATATGCAGCATGGGGCCGGAAGGTTCCAACCTGCATTCCGCGGACGAATACATGATCCCGTCTACCTTTGTTCCCCGGTGCAAACTCGCGGCGCTCACGGCCATTCAGGCCGCACGGGCATTCGCACCCGCCGCGAAGGTTTCCCTGTAACCTTTACCCTCGCAAGGAAAAGACCATGAAGAAGCTTCAAGCCCTGTTTTGCGCCCTCCTCGTCTGCACCCTGCTGCTGTCCGGCCTGCCTCGTACCGCTTCCGCCGCGTATCCTGATCGGCCCGTTACCATCATTATCCCGTTCGGCCCCGGCGGGGCCGTGGATATCGCAGCACGCATCCTGGCCGAGTACTTTCAAAACAAGCACCAAATCACGCTGAACATCGTCTGCAAGGCCGGCGGCGCGGGGGCCCCCGCCATGCTTGATGTGGCCAAGGCCCGTCCCGACGGCTATACCTTCGGCTTCCCGGCCATAGCCACTTTCTCGACCACGCCGCAGATCAAGAAGACCGGCTATACGCTGGCCGACTTCCGCGCTGTGGTGCAAGTCACCAATATGTGGCTGAGCCTCGCCGTAAACGCCGACTCCGGCATCAAGACCATCAACGAGCTTATGGCCGCAGCCAAGGCGAACCCCGGCAAGTACAATTATGCCACCCACGGAGCCCTCTCTACGCAGCGCCTGTTCATGAGCCGCCTGCTGAAGGCGTTCCCCGGCGTCGATCTCCCCCATGTCAGCTACACCAGCGGCCATGAAGTCTCCACAGCTCTCCTCGGACGCCATGTCACCAGCGGTTTTGGCGTGACCACCAACCAAAAGCCTTATGTCCTTTCCGGCGATTTCACCATGATCGGCGTATCCAGCCCCGAACGCCTCGCTGAATTTCCCGATGTGCCCACCTTCGCCGAGCAGATCGGCCCCGAGTATACTTTTGCTTCTTCGCATGGCCTGGTTGCCCCCAAGCGCGTCCCTGAAGACCGTATCCTGACCATGCAGAATCTCGTCAAGGAAGCCCTCGCCGATCCCGACGTGCAGGCCAAGTTCGCCAAGGCCGGCCTGACTACCGATTATCTGTCCGCCGACGACTTCCAGAAGGCTCTCGACAATATGTGGAAGACCATCGGCGACATCATGCGAGAAAACAAGTTCAACTAGCGACGGCTCTCCCGGATCCCCATCGCGGCGGTCCGGGACCCTTGAGAGGAGTGCGTTATGGGATTTAAACGGTCATTCGTCGGTATCTGTCTGGTGCTTCTTACGCTGGCCTGGAGCACTCCCGCCCGGTCCGCATCTCCCGTCCCCATGAAGACGGCATGGCTGGGCGAACACGAAACCTTCGCCGTCTGGTATGCCAAACAGAAAGGATGGGACAAGGAAGCCGGGCTGGATATCACCATGCTCCGCTTTGACTCGGGCAAGGCCATTGTGGAGGGCGTGCTTGCCTACGATTGGGCCATTGCCGGTTGTGGGGCTGTCCCCGCGCTTACCGCAGCACTGAGCGAGCGCCTCGACATCATTGCCGTCGCCAATGACGAATCCGCCGCCAACGCCCTCTATGTCCGCGCTGACAGCCCGCTCCTCAGCATCAAGGGAACAAACCCGGCCTATCCTGACATCTACGGCGATCAAGCCACGATTAAGGGAAAAGAGATACTCTGTCCGAAAGGCACTTCCGCCCACTATATGATGGCCACATGGCTCAAATCCTTTGGCCTCGAAGAAAAGGACGTACGCGTCAAGTACATGTCCCCGACGCAAGCGCTTGGCGCATTCACAGGCGGACTTGGCGACGTTGTGGCACTGTGGGCTCCTCTGACTTACGATGCCGATGCCAAGGGGCTCAGGCCAGCCGCCTTGTCCAGTGACTGCGGAGTCTCTCAGCCCGTCCTCATCGTCGCCAACCATGAATACGCCACCCGATACCCGGAACAGATCGAAGCGTTCCTGAGAATGTATCTCCGGGTAATCGCGTTTATGCGGGAAACGCCCGTCGAAACGCTCGTCCCCGATTATGTCCGCTTTTATGAAGAATGGACGGGACGCAAACTTGCCTCCGAAATCGCCGCAAAAGATTTGGCGAATCATGCGGTGTTCAATCTCGAGGAACAGCTTGCCCTCTTTGATGACGCACAGGGCAAAAGCAAACTTCAAAACTGGCTTACAGACATCGTCGCATTCTATGAAAGCATCGGCATGGTACGCAAGGAAGACCGGCAGCGCCTGCAGCGTATGAACGCCGTTACGGACGACTACCTCAAAGCCCTTCGATAGCCGATGCTCCGATGGCTGATGAAGATGAGATGAAAAGCTAAAAAACAAGTATTCACACCGCCAAAACATTCAGAAATTCCTCAAAACAAAAAGGCCGGGAGCATTTCCCGGCCTTTTTGTTTGTCCTGAGAGCTGGAGGATGAACGCTTTTTTATTTCTGCGATGGAGCGGTACGGGGTTTGAACAAAAAAAACGCTACCAGCAGAATCAATATACCCACGGCAAAACCGGAGGCATAGGCGCCATCCCAGAGCCACTTCATGGAAATGATGCTGAACAGGAGCGGTGATACGCTCTGGCTTACGCGAACGGACGTCTCGCTTACAGCAAGGATGGCGGCGCGGTCATCGGGCGTGCCGAGCAGTGCCACATTATCGTTGATGATGGGTAAGGAAAGCCCCTGCGCCGCACCGGAAACAAACAGAGGCACTGCGCAAAGCCACAAACCCGGAACGGAGGCCAGAAAAGCCAGAGGCAGCGTATAACAAAGCCCCGCCACGAGGATAAGCGCACGGAAAGACCATTTTGCATGGAGGCGGGGAAGCCCTGCGGCCGCCAAGTAGGAACCGATGGCTACGAACGAAAAGACAAGGCCGATACGGGACGAAGATGCGTGGTACTTCGCTTCGGCCATCATCGGGAAACAGGTGTTGATGGGCCCATAGATGGCGCAGTAGCACAAAAATACCAGCACAAAGAAGCCAATGGCCCGCCTCTCACGTAGGATATTCCCCGTTTGCTTCCAGTAGCGCCGCCAGTCCATCGCCCCTTGCGGTTTTTCCAGCGTTACCATGAGGGACAAAACCGCTGTCGGCAGGGCCAGCGTGAAGACGAAAAACGGAGCCCGCCATGACCATTCTCCGAGAAGGCCGCCAATAACGGGGTAGACGATGGTCCCGAGGCTCGAAACAGCCGTAAGACGCCCCATGATACGCGGCAGATGTTTCTCATCCACCATATCCGCCGCAAGGATGGTGTAGAGCACGCCAAGCGGCCCAGCACCAATCCCCTGGATGACACGGCAGATCAACACATCTCGCCAGCTCTCCGCAAAGAGACACAAAATCCCCCCTCCTGCGAATACCAGCAGAGCCGGAAGCAAAACCGCCATTCTCCCGAACCGATCGGACAGTACGCCCGCAACAGGCGTCATTGTGGCTTCCGCCAACGTAAAGCAGACAACCACCATGCCCGCCTCCGCAATGCTCAGACCAAATGCCCGCGCCATTGCCGGCATGACCGGCAGAATCAGCGTGACCCCCATAGCGCTCAGCAAGCGGACTCCGAACAACAACGCCAAGTCTCTTTTTTCCGGCATGGCCCCTCCGCAAGGTCTTTTTCGCCAGCACGCGGCACACCGCGTGATCCACACTACTGATCATATCCTACTGCATCTTCTGTTTACTTATCTCTTTATTGATTCACTAACAATATACAATTACTATTATACACAATAATTAACCATAAAATTTATATATTATTTTTATAATTCAATAATAATTTTGTTAATATTCATGCAAATAATACATTTTTACCATTATAATAATACGTATAACATTAATTTAAATTCATTACAGTATAGTGTATTTCATTTTTAACAATAAAAATAGATATAATATATATCTACACAATATAATACACTTTATAATTGTTCATATTTTCTCTGCATTGTTAACCTTTGGTTACTTCATGACGTGATGTACTCGTCATGAAACATTAGTGTTACATTCATACAATTCGTGTTACAGACAGTGCAAAGGAGGTCCATATGCACCTTACTCCTCGCGAGCTCGACAAGCTCATGATTCATACCTTGGCTGATGTCGCGCTCAAGCGGAAAGCCAAAGGCTTGAAGCTCAACCATCCCGAGACCGTGGCCGTGCTCTCCGCCGCCGCACTTGAGGAAGCCCGCGCCGGGAAGACCGTCGAAGAAGTCATGGCCGAAACCCGCAAAGTCCTCACCCGCAACGACGTCATGGAAGGTGTGGTCGAAATGATCCCCACCGTGCAGGTGGAAGCCGTCTTCACCGACGGGAGCCGCCTCATCACCATTCACAACCCCATCAACTAAAGGGGGATTTTCCCATGACCAACAAGACTCCGAACAAGACCAAAACGCCGGTCGGCGGCCTGATCCTTGGTTCCGATCCCATTGAATTCAATGCGGGGCGCAAAACCATCACCCTCAAAGTCCGTAACACCGGCGACCGCCCCATTCAGGTCGGCTCCCATTTTCATTTCTTCGAAGTGAACCGCGCCCTCGAATTCGATCGCCACGCAGCTTACGGAATGCGTTTGAACATCTCCTCCACCACCGCCATCCGTTTCGAGCCGGGCGATGAAAAAACCGTATCCCTCGTCTCCATCGGCGGGACTTCCGGCACCTACGGGTTCAACAACCTCGTGGACGGCTGGACCGGAGACGAACACGAACGGGTCATCAACGAAGAACGTGCCGACAAGCTCGGCTTCAAGAACGCCAAAAAGTAATCCCCGCGCCACCGACGCGGCGGAAAGGAGTTTCATATGCCGACAATTTCTCGTCAGGAACACGCTGCCCTCTTCGGCCCGACCGTTGGGGACAAAATCCGGCTTGGGGACACGGATCTGTTTGTTGAAATCGAAAAGGACCTGCGCCACTACGGCGACGAGTCCATGTACGGCGGCGGTAAAACCCTGCGCGGCGGCATGGGCGGCGATGCCCGCCTGAACCGCGATGCCGGCGTGCTTGATCTCGTCATCACCAACGTCACCGTCATCGACGCGGTGCAGGGCGTCATCAAAGCCGACGTGGGCATCCGGGACGGCAGGATCGTGGGCATCGGCAAGAGCGGCAACCCGTCCATGATGAATGGTGTCGATCCTGATCTCATCGTGGGCAATTCCACCGACGCCATCACCGGCGAGCATCTCATCCTCACCGCCGGCGGCATCGACTCTCACGTTCACTACATCTCCCCGCAACAGGGTTACGCCGCGCTCTCCAACGGCGTGACCACCTTCTTCGGCGGCGGCGTCGGCCCCACCGACGGCACCAACGGAACGACCATTACCCCCGGCCCGTGGAACATCAGCAAAATGCTCGAAGCCATCGACGCCATGCCGGTGAACATGGGCATCCTCGGCAAGGGGCACGCCTACAACAGCGTTCCGCTGGTCGAACAGATCGAGGCCGGTGCGTGCGGTTTCAAGGTGCATGAGGACTGGGGTGCCATGCCCTCCATGATCCGCGCCGCCCTGAGCGTCGCCGACGACATGGACGTTCAGGTTTCCGTCCACACCGACACCTTGAACGAATCCGGCTATGTGGAAGACACCATCGACGCCATCGCGGGCCGCGTCATCCACACCTTCCATACGGAAGGCGCGGGCGGCGGCCACGCTCCCGACATCCTGCGCGTAGCGAGCCATCCCAACGTGCTGCCCAGCTCCACGAACCCGACGCTGCCTTTCGGCATCAACACCCAGTCGGAACTGTTCGACATGATCATGGTTTGCCATAACCTGAACCCCAACGTCCCTTCCGACGTTTCCTTCGCCGAAAGCCGCGTACGCGCCGAAACCGTCGCCGCTGAAAACGTGCTGCACGATATGGGTGTCATCTCCATGATCTCCAGTGACTCGCAGGCTATGGGCCGCGTGGGCGAAAACTGGCTGCGCGTGATCCAGACGGCCGACGCCATGAAGGCCGCCCGCGGCAAACTCCCCGAAGATGCGCCCGGAAACGACAACTTCCGCGTCCTGCGCTATGTGGCCAAGCTGACGATCAACCCCGCCATCACGCAGGGCGTCAGCCACCTCATCGGCTCCGTGGAAGTGGGCAAATACGCCGACCTCGTGCTCTGGGAACCGCAGTTCTTCGGCGCCAAGCCAAAGATGGTGATCAAGGGCGGCATGATCAGCTGGGCCAACATGGGTGACCCCAACGCATCCCTGCCCACGCCGCAGCCCACCTACTACCGCCCGATGTTCGGCGGCATGGGCCTTGCCAAGCCCCGCACCCGCATCACGTTTGTTTCGCAGGCCGCTATGGAACGGAACGTCCGCGAAAAGCTCGGCCTGCGCAGCTGCGTCGAACCCGTGTGCAACATCCGCGGCCTGAACAAGCACGACATGGTGCGCAACGGCAACCTGCCGAAAATCGAAGTTGATCCCGAAACCTTCGCGGTCAAGGTCGATGGCGTGCACGCCACCGTCAAACCCGCCCAGAAGGTTGCCCTCGGTCAGCTCTACTTCTTCAGTTAAATGTTGAAAGACTGGGGGAAGGCACTTTTGGGAAAAGGTGCCCTCCCCCAGCCCCCACCCGTAAGAACTTCGAAGGGTGGGGAGGCTGCTCGATATGAGTCCTTTCTGACGGACGGACTCGCAAACAATTCCCCGACGCCTTTGGAGCCGCCGGGATACGGCTGCAAGGCCGTGTTGCGGCAGCTCCAAGGGAGCCGGGAAATCATTGCCCCGGTGGTCCTTGTCGCCGGAGGCATCACAATAAAGGAAAACCCATGCAGCTCGTAGAAAATGTACTTGGCAACAGCAACGATCCCGCGTGGAAGGCCCGCTTGGCCGACGCCACCATCGATACACTCGAACTCAGCCAATGGGACGCTCAGAAAAACAGGCTCCGCAAGGATACCCGCAATGGACAAGCCATCGCGGTATCCCTTGACCGCAACGCGTTCCTGCACGACGGCGACATCCTCCTTTGGGACGAAAAAACGAAACAGGCCGTCATCTGCAAAATCGACCTGTGCGAGGTGCTTGTCATCGATCTGAGCGGCCTCCAGAAGCTGCCCGCCGATCAGCTCATCGAGCGCTGCGTCCAGCTCGGACATGCCCTCGGCAACCAGCATTGGCCAGCCATTGTACAGAACGGCTTCGTGTACGTGCCCATGGCGGTGAACCGCCTCGTCATGAATTCGGTCATGAACACACATCATTTTAAAGACATTACCTTCCGCTTCGCGCCCGGTTCCGAGATCGTGGATCTCCTCGAACCCACGCAGGCCCGCCGTTTGTTCGGCGGCACGGAGCGCCCCATGGACGGCGGCCACACCCACACGTCTCCCGACGGACATGCGCACCACCATGGCCATCACCACACGCACGCACACGAAGGACATTGCCACGACGGCCACTGCCACAACTAAGGCCCCGGAGCATACCGTGAAAAATATTCTTTCCCTCTCCAGAATGATGCAGTTCGGCGACTCCATGCTCCCCGTGGGGGCCTTCGCCTTTTCGAACGGCTTGGAATCGGCCGTCCAGAAAGGCGTGGTCCACGATGCCGAAACCTTACGTCAATATACGCATACGGCTCTCGAACAGGCGGCGAAAGGCGATGCCGTGGCTGTCGTTTGGGCGACGCGCGCGGCCCTCGCCGGGGATCTGGAAGAGCTGATCCGCATTGACCGTGAAGTCCTGTGCCGCAAGCTCAACGAAGAAACCAGGCTTATGGCCACCCGCATGGGCCGCAAGCTCGCGGAAATGGGGGCGGACATCACCGAGAATCCCCTCGTCATCGGCTGGCGTGACGCCATCAAGGACGGCAGGGCTCCGGGGACCTACCCGGTCTCCCTCGCCGTGCAGTTCGTGGCAATGGGCCTCTCCACGCAGGAGAAGCTCGACGCCGGAACGCTCGACGAAGTCCTTACCGTCCACCAGTACGGCGTCGCCATGACCATCCTGAACGCATCCATGCGTATCATGCGCATCAGCCATATCGACATGCAGCGCGTGCTCTACAGCCTGACGCGGGATTTCGACGCCATGTGCCGGACCGCCATGCGGACGCCGCTGGAACAGATGTCCAATTACGCTCCTATGACCGACATCCTCGCTGCCAGCCACGTCAAGGCGCACGTGCGGCTGTTCATGGGCTGATCCGGCCATCCGTTCCGGAAAGATCCTCCACCTCTTTTTTGAAAAGGAATACGCAATGAAAAAAATCACTCGCATCGGCGTGGGCGGCCCGGTCGGCTCCGGCAAGACGGCCATCATCGAAGCCGTCACCCCCGTTCTTATCCGCAGAGGCATCAAGCCGCTTATCATCACCAACGACGTGGTCACCACCGAAGACGCCAAGCACGTCCAGCGTGAACTGGACGGCATCCTTGAAGCCGAAAAGATCGTGGGCGTGGAAACCGGGGCGTGCCCGCACACCGCCATCCGCGAGGACCCGAGCATGAACCTCGCCGCCGTGGAAGAGCTGGAAAGCAAGTTCCCCGACAGCGATCTCATCTTCATCGAGAGCGGCGGCGACAACCTCACCCTGACCTTCAGCCCGGCGCTGGCGGACTTCTTCATCTACGTCATCGACGTGGCCGCAGGGGACAAGATCCCGCGCAAGAGCGGCCCCGGCGTATGCCAGTCCGACATCCTTGTAATCAACAAGGAAGACTTAGCCCCTTACGTCAAGGCCAGCCTTGAAGTCATGGAACGCGATTCCAGGAAGATGCGCGACGGCAAGCCCTTCATTTTTACCAATTGCATGACAGGCAAGAACATCGAAGAGCTCACGGACATGATCATCCGTGACGCCCTGTTTGATTTCAAGCCCGCCGAAAAGACGGCCTAGGAGGTTGCCCATGAGTCAGCTCAGCAGCCGCGCCCGCGTCGAGCTCGCAAGGGCGGCCCTTTCGCGGATTGGGCTCGAATCGCCGGAACTGCGCCCCTATCAGGATGAACCGGCGCAGATGCCCAGCGGCACGGTCGGCAAAGACGGGTATCTGCGGCTTGAGTTCGCCGATCAGGGCGATCGCAGCGTGATGGCGTTTATGGATCGGCGCGTGCCGTTCCTTGTCCAGCGCGCGCTGTACTGGGACGAGGCCATGCCGCAGATGCCCTGCATATTCATCATCACGACAACAGGTTGCGTGTTGCAAGGCGACCGGATGGCGTTGGAGATCGAGGTCGGCAAGAACGCGCAGGCCCACGTCACCACGCAGTCGGCGACCAAGGTTCATATGATGAATGCCAACTACGCCTCGCAGCTGCAGGACATTGTCGTGGAGGAAGGCGGCTATCTGGAGTACATGCCCGATCCGCTCATCCCGCATCGCACTTCGCGCTTTCTCAGCAAGACCCGGATTTCCGTCGCGGAAACCGGGAGCCTGCTCTACGCCGAAGTCGTGCTGCCGGGGCGGAAATACCACCACGAAGACGAACTGTTCGGATTCGACCTTTACTCTTCGACCATTGAGGCCACCCGCCGCGAGAGCGGCGAAAAGCTGTTTGTGGAGAAGTTCATCATAGACCCGCGCGAAACGGATCTGTCCCGGACCGGCATCATGAACGGCTATGAGGTGTTCGGCAACGTCATCCTCATGACGACGAAGGAAAAGACCATGCAGGTGCGCGAGGCGGTGGAGGCCGGCTTGGATAAGGAGGCGGACCTCGCCTATGGGGCGTCCCTGCTTCCGGGTGAATGCGGGCTGATTTTCAAAGTTCTCGGCATGACCTCGGAATCGGTCCGGGGCAAAATCCGGGAGTTTTGGCAAATCGCGCGCAAGGCCGTAACCGGGCATGACCTGCCGCAAGCCTTCCTGTGGCAGTGACGCGAACCGATAGAAAGCTCCGACGGACACTGGCGGCGGTTTCCGCCGCCAGTGTCCGGATGCCCGCTTCAACAAGCTGGTTCCTCCTTTTCTGCCGCAAGGCCATTCTTCAACCCGGCAAACATCCGGAGGGAAACATGAACGCTGTCGCCAAAGACTCACCCAACCCATGGAACGCGCTTGCGTCCCAGAATCCGGTCATCCACTTCATTGACGTCTGCCTGCGTGGTGCGGGGCAGGTCATGTTCCAAAACAATCCGCTGACCGGGTTGTTTTTCCTGGTCGGCATCTTTTGGGGCGCCTACTCCGCGCACATGATCTCCGTGGGAATCGGTGCGGTGATCGGAACGATCGTGGGCACGCTTACCGCTTACGCCCTGAGAGCGCCCAAAGAGAACATCAACATCGGGTTGCACGGCTATAACGGCATCCTCGTGGGTTGTGCCCTGCCGACCTTCTTCGCGCCCACGCCCCTGCTGTGGGGGTACATCGTGGCGGGCTCGATCTTTTCCACCGTCCTGATGATGGCCGTCTCCAGCATGTTGCGGACGTGGAAGGTTTCGGCCATGACCGGCCCCTTCGTCATCACCACATGGTTCCTGATGCTTGCCGCCTACAACTTCGGCAACATTCAGATCATCAGCCTTCCGCATCCCGCCATCTCTGTGCAGCCCGCGGCGTCCGACCTGTTCGCCCTAAATATGGAACAGTTCTGGAAGGCAGCGTTCGCCGGCGTATCACAGGTGTTCCTGATCAACAACGTGATCACGGGCATCCTGTTCCTCATCGGCCTTGCGGTGAGTTCCATCTGGGCGGCGGTATTCGCTTTTATAGGCTCCATCATCGCCATTTGCACGGCCGTCATCCTCGGCGGCGGCTCCACGGCCATCATCGCGGGCCTGTTCCAGTTCAGCGCGGTGCTGACCGCCATCGGCCTCGGTACAACCTTCTACAATCCCAACTGGCGGGTCATCTGCTACACCTTCCTCGGTACCGTGTTTACCGTGGTGGCTCAGGGAGCGCTCAATGTGCTGCTGAACGTCTATGGTATCCCAACCCTAACCTTCCCCTTCGTGGTCGCGGCGTGGATTTTCCTGCTGCCGAACATCGATCTGCTCCCCAAGACCCATCAGAACTGATCATCCTCAACCCTAAAGGAGTAGCCATATGTTTTCTCTCAACACGGGTGATACTGGTTTCGTTATGCTCTGCACCGCATTGGTGTGCATGATGACGCCCGCCCTTGCGCTGTTCTACGGCGGCATGGTCCGCAAAAAGAACGTGCTGACCATCATGATGCAGAACTTCATTTCCATGGGCGTTACGGCCATCATCTGGATTTTCGGCGGGTTCAGCCTTGCCTTCGGGCCGGATGTGGGCGGCCTGTTCGGCGACATCAGCTACCACTTCGCGCTGGATAAGGTGGGGATCGCTCCGAGCCCCGTCTATGCGAGCACTGTGCCTTTCATCCTGTTCTTTGCCTACCAGCTTATGTTTGCCGTCATCGCCCCGGCGCTGATCACGGGCGCGTTCGCCGGGCGGCTGAACTTCCGTGGCTACCTGAAGTTCCTCATCTTGTGGATGATCTTCATCTACATTCCCGTCTGCCACTGGATTTGGGGCGGCGGCTTCCTCGCCAAGATCGGCGTAATGGACTTTGCGGGCGGTATCGTGATCCACGTCAGCGCCGGTTTTGCGGCGCTTGCCTCGGTCATTTTCCTCGGACGGCGTGACGACATGAAGCCCGGCGAACCGACCGTACCCAACAACCTGCCGCTGGTCGCCGTGGGTGCCGGCCTCTTGTGGTTCGGCTGGTTCGGCTTCAACGCGGGCGGCGCATACGCCGCCGACGGCCTGGCCGCCTATGCCTTCACCAACACGACCATCGCCGGTTCCATCGCCATGATCGTCTGGATGCTTTACGACTGGCATTATGACCGCAAGCCTTCCTTCTCCGGCGTGCTCGTCGGCGCCGTGGCCGGCCTCGCCACCATTACCCCCTGCGCCGGGTACGTGGAACCGTGGGCCGCGATCATCATCGGCGCCGTGGGCTCCTCCGTATGCTACTACGCCAAGTATGTGCAGGAACGCCTCGGGTTTGACGATGCGCTCGAAGTATGGCGCGCCCACGGCATGGGCGGCGTCACCGGCGCCCTGCTCCTCGGCATTCTCGCCAGCAGCAACATCGACAAGGTGAACGCCAGCATCCATCAGTTCCTCATGCAGCTCCTCGGCGTGATCATCGTGGCGGTCTACTCCTTCGTTGTGACCATCATCATCTTCAAGGTCATCAGCGCATGGGGGCCGATCCGGGTCACCAAGGAAGAGGAAGAAGCGGGGCTTGATGAGTCCTTGCACGGCGAAGACGCCTACAAGATGTAACTCTCAAAGGCCGGGCCAGCTACCCGGCCTTTTTTGAAAGGAAACAACATGACTGAATTGACCGGAACACTTTGGGTCGCGGGCGGAGGCGCGCTCGGCGCTTACTGCCGCTTCCAGATCTCCGCGTGGTTCGCCGCATGGTTCGGCAAAGGTTTCCCCTACGGCACCCTATTCGTAAACGTGCTCGGTTCTTTTATTATGGGGCTGCTTGTAGGGGCAATCAAGATGGATGCCGTTCCCTTTATCCCGTGGCATGACTTCATTGGCGAAGGCTTTCTCGGAGCGCTGACCACGTTCTCCACATTCTCCATGGATACGTTCGCCGCCTTCCGCGACGGGCAGCCCGGAAAGGCCGTCACCAACGTCGTCGTCAATATGGTCCTGTGCCTCTGTGGGACCGCTTTCGGCTTTTTCCTGATGGTTCAGTAGGAGGAAGGTATGTCATATATCGAAAACACCATTGCCGTCCTGTGCGGCGGCGCGGCGGGGGCGGTCTGTCGCTTCAAGCTGAATGCCGCGATCATGAGCGGCCTGACCATGTCCTTCCCTCTCGGCATCCTCTGCATCAACGTGCTCGGCGGTTTTCTCATGGGCCTGCTGCAAGGAGCTATGAAACGCAGCGGAAAACCGTTCACGGTGGGATACAGCCTGCTTGGAACCGGCTTCCTCGGCGGTTTCACCACCTTCTCCACCTTCTCGCTCGATACGTTTAACCTCTACCATACCGGCGATCTCATGCTCGCAGGCCTGAACATTCTCCTCAATGCCGTAATATGCATCTGCGCCGTGTGGACTGGCTATCGCATTGTCTTCCCACGCACCGCCGCCGCATAAAAAAACATTGCCTTCTTTCTCAAGAGGATAGAGATAAAGACCCGGTCATTGGCCGGGTCTTTGTTTTAAGCCTGTTCCCAACGTTCGATCTGTATGAGCCCAGCCCGTAACGGTGTACGCTTCCAGTGCGTTGTTCAGCGGCACTCAAATCATCGGCGCTCATGTCATAAGGAAAAGGGGGATAAACCGTTTTGAGGAAGCCGTATTAACGAAAATCCTCAAAAGCAAATCGTGTGACTCAAAGAGCTTGTTCTGGCGAAACACAGAAGAGTAATCCAGAAAAATGCCGGGAACCACATCAGTTCCCGGCATTCGTGCAGCGTTTTTATTCCGCTGTTTCCAGTCCCGCGCGCTCAGCGCAAGAACTCACCCTCTGCTCTCGCGGATTACCGTCCGCGAACCAACACACCATCAGCGGAGGACAAAATAATATTATCAGAAGCACGGATCATGCGCACGGAGACAACTGTGGACTTGCCGAGGCGCCCAAAGGTACCGGCTACCACGCAAGCGGCGTTATTGGCTTTGCTCAACGCTCTCACATCTCGGCTGAGTACGAACTCCCCACCCTGCTCTTGAACGAAAATAGAGTTTTGCCGAGTACGTATATCGACAACGGTAAATCCCTGCTGTGAAAGGCGTGACCCCACGATGTCCCCAAGCAGCCTTCCTACCGTCGAAGACTGGGTCAAATTGTCCACATCCGCGAAACTGGCAACAATGACCGTCTCCCCTTCATTGAGGGGAGCATGTAGATTTTTGATGAGGCCGTCCGCAAGCTCGTATCCAACCTTTACGACATCCGTCCTCGACATCTCAGCTTGGGAAAGCTGCGGAGGAACCTGCTTCATCTCATAGAGGCTGTCCGTACAACCACATAACCAGAAAAGTGCAAGCCCAAACACACAGATCTTTGCAGTATTCATGCTAATTCCCCACACTTCTGTATGTTTTGGCCTGCATGGGCTGCTCCTTTCCTCTATATGGGGGACGTTCCCAATATTGGTCGGAATCCTTCTCACGCATGTAGAAAAGACCTGAATAATCGTAGGTTACGGCCCCATCCACTGCCCCTGTAATATTTATGAGGACTTCGGTATCAATAGGGTACTTTGGAGTGGCCATATCCAGTAAATTCGCCGCCTCACCTAAAAGCCCGGCTCCCGCGGCACCAACAACCGGCCATGAGCTCGACCGATTCTTGATAATGTAGCCAGCGCCGATCCCGCCTCCCGTAATCGCGGCGATAGTCCCCGGGTAAACCTGAATGGTCTGCCGGGGTTCACTATACTTAATGATCTGAACACCCCAATCAATGCAGAGGGATCCTTCGCGGGCTCCGCTGAGCCGTGCCCCGGAAGCAGCTACTTCATGCCGGAGAAGTGTCGTAAAGGCTCGTCCGAAAGGAGAACGATCCTGTTCTGAGACATAGACGGAACTTCCTATGGTGGGCTGCATCTCTTTAACGATTTGCTGGGCAAGGATGCGCCAGTGATCGGCGGCCTCAAGGGTTTGTTGCCCTGTTACAGGCCGGGCGACGGGTTGAGGCGCAAGGCTGCATCCCCAAGCGGTCAAAGTGAGCAGCATGCTCATAAGACACAAAAAATATTTCCACATACCCGTCCTCCTGCATGTGGTCCATCACTATAACAGTTTACTCCTCAATTCAAGTTTTTATATAAGCTATTACATATTAAACGTGGTGTACCAAATGATACCGCCGAATATAAGATGTCTAGAGACGCAAAAAGCAACCTGATACTGCACGTGACCATCTCCTATCCGTTCAGCTGTCTATGGCTCTCGTGCTTTCAGCGCTCTTTTCTAGTACTGCATCAGTGATGACGGGATCTTTAAAAACATAATAAAACAAAACAGTTCATACAATAAGCTGCTATCAACCTTGCCCACCATCATCTTCCTTATACCTGGGCATCCATGCCGCATTGGCCCATTCCTCATGAATCCGCTTGCCAGAAGGGACGGAGGCATCGGGATACAACCATGCTGCAAGCTCGGCGAGGCCGACAAGATAACGAGGCCCGCTTGCGATATCCGAATCGAGGATATACACGCGATTCTCTTTGACGGCATCGAGCAACTGCCAGTTGTCTCGTTCCAAGACACTACGCAAGCATTCATCGGCTCTCCGAGTGTCCTCTTCGGCATTCTGTTTGCCCAAGAGAATGCTCTTCACAAAAAACTGCGGATTCCTTTCGAGAACCCATTCGGAATCCACCTGCATGGAGCGTATGCCAATATCATCAGCAAGGTTGTTTGCCCCTGCCATCTGCGTCAGATCATACAGGCCTGAGCCCGGCCCCGCTATCCTCAAGGGCGTGAAATGCTCCGCCAGCACCGTTGGCTTTGGATGACCGGCTATGCTTTTTTGTATCTGCTCCGTCCAGCGCGCCACCCATTCCCAATAGGCTTTCGTGCGCTTTTGCGCTTCCGGGCCCAAAATCGACGCGAGCGTCCGCATCTCTTCGGGCAATTTTCCCGGCTCCGTCAGATCAAGCCTCAGTACGGCGATCCCTAAAGGTTCCAACTGCCGTTCCAGTTCCGGGCCTGGGTTTGTTTTCCATGCAAGAATAACGTCCGGGCGAAGTTCCGCGATCACTTCGAAATTCGGCATGAAGCCGCGCCCTACGCTTGGCAGTCTCGCCACTTCGGGAAACTGTGCCTTTCGGGTCTTCGTGTGCTCCGTGATTCCGACCAGCGTGTCCATTCTCTCCATAATCCGGATACATTCGACGCCGGAAGCGGAGAGCGACACGACTCTGCGAACCGGAACGGGAATATGGACACTTCTTCCCAAGGAATCCGTAACGACGGTTTCCGGACCTTGTGCCCAAGTCGCCGAACACATCGCCAAAACAAGAACGGCGAACCATCCCAGAATGCGGTTCACAATATATCCTTGAGCGTACGCACCAGCGTATCCGCCTTGAGTTCTTCAAGATGCATATATTCGGCTTCCAAGCCTTCAGAAAGCGTCTTTGCCATTGCAAACTGGACGAGGCCTTGCCGCTCCACATCGATCACCAAGGAATGAGTGCGTCCATCGGCGGCAATACGCCGGGCGGCCTCCAGCGCAGCGGGCATGGGTTTCATCCCTTCCGGTGCGGCGTTCGCTTTTCCATCGGAAAGGACAAGCAGAATAGGTCTGGTATCGGGATCTTTACGAAGCTGGTTCCTGATGATGCGATGGCTTTCCTCAAGTCCCGACGCAAGGGGAGTCCTTCCCCCCGTGGGCAGCTCCTCCAGCCTCCGGTAGGCCTGCTCCACGCTCCCCGTGGGTTCCAACAGGACTTCGGCCTGTTGGCCGCGAAAAGCGATAAAAGCCACTTTATCCCGTTTTTGGTAAGCGTCCATCAGAAGAGACAACACGGCACCCTTGGCTTCCTCCATTCGTCTGGCCGCCCCCATTGAGCCGGAAGCATCCACGGAAAAGACAATCAGGTTGCCGATTTTCTTTTCGCGGCGTCTGGTACGGATATCTGCAAGGGTAATGACGGGGCGGGTCCATCCTCCCTCGCCGACGCGGTGGCGCAAGGCTGCGGCTCGAAGCGTCGCATCCCACGCGATATCGGCATACTTCATTTCACTCCCCATGAGTGGAAGGCTTCCTACAGTCCTCCCTGCCTTTTGCAGCGTGGCCGTACGGGAGCGCCGTCCTGTTCCTTTGCGTTGCACCCGATCTTTTCTCAGCCGGATAGGCTTGATCGTAAATGGTTCTCCAATGGCAAAGAGCTGCTCCACATCTCCCAGCCCGGCTGATCCTGCTTTGTTGTCCTGGGGGGGCAACTGCGGAACTGTATCAAAAGGCTGCTCCTGTGAATGGGAGTGCTCTCTTTGTTCGTCTCCATCTGTCTCGCGTCTGGACTGCTCCTGTTCTTGCGAGGGGGAACATTCGCTCCGCTCTTGCTCCTTCTGTTCCTGCGGGGGCGGGGTCGTCATACGGCGCCGATGCGCCAGCGCCAACTCCGCCGCCTCCAGCACGTCTTCTTCCCGAACATCCAGCCTTCCGGCCAGTGCCGCGAATGCGCGGGCCGTCCGCTCCAGAGCCAGCTCGCCACGATGCCCGGCGCAATGCGCTTCAGCGGCAAGCTCCGCCATCCGTTTCAGCAAAAGCCGAGGGATACGGACCTGCGCGACGAGCCGCTGCGCCTCACGGATGCGGACGGCAAGCGCGGCCTCCCGTTCCGCGTATTGAAGGAGAAATCCTTGCGGATCAGCGTCAAACCGCTCGCGGAGCCGCAAGACCTCCAGCCGCTCTCCTACGTCGCCGGGCGCGGATACCGAAACCGCCAGCCCGAAGCGATCCAGAAGCTGCGGACGGAGCTCTCCTTCTTCCGGGTTCATCGTACCGACAAGAACGAAACGCGAAGGATGTTCTGCGGAGATGCCTTCCCGCCGAATACGGTTGACGCCCTCGGAACAGGCTTCGAGGATGATGTCCGCCACATGATCAGGAAGCAGATTGACTTCATCTATATACAGAATGCCCCGGTGCGCGGCTGCGAGCAGTCCAGGCTGAAGGACACGCACGCCCTCACGGAACGCCGCTTCCATGTCCAGACTTCCGGCCACCCGGTCTTCACTGGCGGACAAGGGAACATCCGCCAGCTTGGGCGCAAAGGCCACTGATGGCAGCGCCCCCTTCCGTTTTTTCTCCGCGCAGGAGGGGCAAAGCCATTCTTCCGGGGCAAGCGGATCACAGTGCCACGGACAGCCCGCAACAACTTGGGATTGTGGCAGAAGCGAAGCCAGACCGCGCACAGCCGTGGATTTCGCCGTTCCTTTTTCACCTCGCAGCAACACGCCGCCAATGCTCGGCAAAACGGCGTTGGCGAGCAAGGCGCGCTTGATCTTTTCCTGCCCTACAAGGGCAGTGAAAGGAAACACCCGCCATTTGCCGGACATCACCGCACCGCCTTCGCGGACCCGACATTCTGAAAGGGTTTTCTCCTCATCCTGTGCGGCAGAACCAGCCGGGCCGCCTGCATGACATCTTCTCTGGCGGCCTTGCCATCCCCACGCCATGCGGCGATGGCCTTGACGGTTTTCAGCATGACGATATCCGCTCTGTGTCCGTCCACTTCCGTTTCAATAGCGAGTTCGACAATGGCGCGCATGACATCTTCCGGAACAGCGACGCTCCCGAGTTTCCGTCTGGCGGCGACAATCCGTTCGGCTATCTCGTTTTCCCGTTCCTGCCATGCGGCACGGAAGCCCACCGGATCATCTTCAAAGGCCGCACGGCGCGTCATCACCTGAAGCCGCGCTTTCGGTTCCGCCATGCCCCTGACCTCCACGCACAGACCGAACCTGTCGAGAAGCTGCGGGCGGAGTTCCCCTTCTTCCGGGTTCATCGTTCCAACAAGCACAAAACGGGAAGGATGCGACCAAGAAACGCCTTCACGCTCGACCGTGTTTACGCCCATCGCCGCCGCATCCAGCAATACGTCCACAAGGTGGTCATCCAGCAGGTTGATTTCGTCCACATACAGGATACCCCGGTTGGCATCCGCAAGGATCCCCGGTTCGAAACGCCTTCTGCCTTCACGGAGGGCCGTTTCCATATCCAGTGAACCGACGACGCGATCTTCCGTGGAACCGACCGGCAAGTCGACCACACGAACCTGACGCGAAACGGATTCAAGAGCTTCCTGCCCCAGACACCACGGGCACAATGCGTCGCCGTGGGGGTCGCATCCGCAGGGACACCCATCCACCACGTCGATTTCCGGGAGAATCGCTTCCAGAGCCCGCACAGCCGTGGACTTGGCGGTCCCTTTTTCGCCTCGTATAAGCACCCCGCCGATGCCGGGATAGACCAGATTCAGCAACAGGGCCTGTTTCAGCTCCTCCTGTCCGACAATAGCGGAAAAGGGGTAACGCTGGCGAAGTGTCTTCATAGCTTCTCCTTTGATCTTACTGATTGTTTCCGCGCACGACTTCCAGCGCCCGTTTCCATTCCGCCACATCGTCGGACGTGACGATGTCGATGGAACCTCCCTGAAATTCCCCACCGAACGCCTCCGTGCGGTCTTCCAGAGTTCCCTCTATATCCATGTAGGCCTCGCGCAGTTCGGCGAGCACATCAGGATCGGCTTTCCATAAATGCCGGGCTTCGGCCTCAAGCAGACGACGGGCGATTTCTTCCAGCGCCCACGGATTGTTTTCATCAAAAAAAGCCCGATTTTCAGGATCCAGCACGAAGGTTTTGGCGATATCGTCGAAAATCCAGTCATCGACGGCCTGCGTGGTGGCTTCCCACCCGTACACACGCCCGGTACGCTTGGAAATATCGCCCGCGCCCTTGTATCCGTGCCGCTTCATGCCCTCTATCCATCTGGGATTGAGCAAACGGGCCCGCACGACGCGGCGCACCTCATCGGCCAGATCGCGTACCTGCACATGTTCGGGTTCGCGCGTGTCGCCGTAATAGGTTTTAACCTGCCCTCCCCGGAAGTGCGACGCCGCGGCCGTCATGCCGCCGTGCGTCCCATAGTAGCCGCAACAGTTGAACAGATCGTGCTCGTCGCTGACCACCTTGTTGTAGGTGACATCCACTGTGGAGAGGCTGGCCTCCAGCGCCCTCGGGCGTTTGACCCCGAACGCGTCCTTGCCGTAGGCGTACCCGTTCCAATGGAGAAAAATGTCCGCGAGATCGGCTTCCGTCTGCCATGCGGACGCGTAGACGGCGAGATTGACCCCGGCCTGATAGGTTCCCGGCTCCGAAGAAAAAAGCCGGAAGGTCGCGGAGCGCCACGCGTCGGGATCATCAGCTTCGACAGCCGCCAGACGTTCCTGCGTATGTTTGCGGACAAAGTTGCTTTCCAGAGGCTCATCCAGCGCGGCGACGGCCTGTACCGCCGCATCCAGCATGTGCATGGCCGCAGGGAAACTGTCCCGAAGCAGACCCGATACGCGGACGGTCACGTCGATACGAGGGCGGTCCAGCTCTTCCAACGGGATGACATCGAACCCTTCCACCATCCCGTTGCCCAGCCAACGCGGAACCACTCCGAGAAGATAAAGGAGCTGCCCCATCCCCTCGCCGTCGGCCCACATCATGTCGTTGCACATCCAGAACATGGCGACGTTCTCGGGGTAGCGCCCCTCTTCCTCCAAATGTTTGGCGATAAGCGCGCGGGCGAGGTTCTGCCCTACGCGCCACGCCGCGCGGGTAGGCAGGCGGCGCGGATCAAGCGTGTAGAAATTCCGTCCGGTCGGCAGAATGTCTTCACGCCCCCGCGTAATGATGCCGGAAGGCCCCGGCAACACATAGTTGCCCGTGAAGGCGTTCAGCAAAGAACCCGTCTCGTCCGTAGCCTCCATCCGTTCGATGATGCCGAGAATCCTCCGCCCCACCGGAACAAGGCCCTCCAGCGCGTCCGGCACGAGGCACGCATCCCCCAGCAGGGAGCGGATACATGCGGGGAGAGCCTCAGGCTCCATACCCCCAATCAGCATTTCACATACGGCAACAAGCTGTTTTTCCACATTTTCCAACAGGCTGGCATGGCTCTGCCTAAGGCGCTTGTCCACTCCTCCCGGTTCAGCGAGCAGTGTTTCAAGCTCGAACCCTTGGGCTGTGCACAACCTTTTCCGTAACGAGTCGGCCTGTCCCGCATCGTACCGGACAATGGACGCGATAAACTGCGCCCGCCGTTTCCCCTGCGGCGTTTCCCCAAAAACGTGCATACCGTCTTCCATATGCGTATTGCGGAGAAGGCCGAGAGCCGCATGGATACGGGAGGCAAGGGTGGCGAAGTCGGGAGCCGTTTCAGGAGAAACCTGTGATTCCAGGTTGGCGGCAGCGATGCCTTCCCGGATCAGGTGTTCCAGCTGGTGCGCCCGGTTGGGATTCCCGGCGCGAGCCTGTTCCCATTCCCCAAGCAGGCGATCCAGCTCTTCCAGTGCTTCGTAGAGGCCGCTCTGCACCATAACCGTCTGCATGTGATCGACCAGTTCCGCATAGCTCCGCCGCTTGGCGATAACACCTTCCGGAGGATTGTCGGAGTTGTAGATATAGACGTGCGGAACCTCATGCAGCGCAAGATCGGGGAAACAGGCACCGGACAGGCCGACGCTCTTCCCGGGAAGGAATTCAAGGTTGCCGTGCGTTCCCACATGCACCACGACATCCGCCCCGAAACCGTCCTGAAGCCAGCGGTAGGTCGCTATATATTGATGTGGAGGCGGTACGGAGGGATCATGCAATATTTTGCAGACCTGCCCGTCACACCGGGAGCCGGCGCATCCGCGCTTGGGCTGAATGCAGACCACGGCATTGCCCCATCGGACGCCAGTAACGAGAATATCCCCGTTGAGTACCATTGCGGCGGGAACACCGTTCATCGGTTCCCCCGGCGGATTGCCCCATGCCTCCGCAACCTTTTGCCTGACGTTTTCCGGGTAGGCATCGAACCATTGCCGATAGGTTGCAAGATCCACATGGGCGAGTACCCCGCCCTTGGCCTCAATTTCCTGCACCGTCGTCCAACGGAATTCGGAAATCGCCTTGCGCTCCATGATGGTTTCGATGAGCGCCGCACCGGACTCGGGGACATCCACGGCATATCCGGCCTGCCGCATGGCCCGGAGGATACGGCTCACCGACTCCAGAGAATCCAGCTTGGCGGCTCCGCCTACGGATGCCTCCACGGACGCGCAGGGATCACTGTTCAAAAGAAAGGCGACCCGACGTTCCGCCACGGGCTTGTTTCTGAGACGCAGCCAGCGGGCGATGCGGGAGGCGAAACGCTCCACCCGTTCGGGATGGGGCGTACGGCGCTCGATTTCGGTTCCGCCCACGCCGGTCTGGGACAAGGTGCCGCCACCGAGGAAAAACGGCTCAATGGCTCCTTCAAATTCGGGCATGGCGACGGCCCACGACACTTCGCTGTTCAGACCCTGCGGGTCGGCTTCCCATTCCTCAAGCGTTTTTGAGGAAGCGAAAACAGGCTGGAAGATCGGCACGCCGAGTTCACGGAAAACGCGCACGCTTTCCCGCGCCGGGGAATCGTCTCCGACAAACGCGGGCATATCCCCACCGTTATTGGTGAAGTACGGCAAAAACTTGACGAGGGCCCCAATCCGGCTCCCGCTCTCCCCAAGAAAGACCTCACGTGACCAGATCGTCGCCCCCTTGTTGCCCGTCGCCTTGTCCCGCATCGTATTCGTAAAGGCCGGAAACACGCCCAAGCCCTTCGCTTCGAGGGCATGGACAAGTGCCGCTTCCACGTCGGGCATGTCGTTGACCCAGTAATGCCGACCGAACAGCAATCCGACCGTCCGTTCCGGATCCAAGCTCAGGCCGCGTTCCCGCGCATACCCCGCATACCACTCCAGATAGCCCCGCACCGTGGCAAAGGCGCGGACCGGCGCATCGGGATGCCAAAGCCCTTCCCAAGGAACGGGAACCGGTTCCGGAACCGCCGCGGCATCCGGCAACGCGTCCAGAAAACGGAACAGACTGCCGAGATTCTCCGCGCCGCCATAGGTCAGATAGCGATAAGCCGTCTGTGCCGTTTCGACGGATACCGAGGACAACGCCCACGCAGCCGGATCGTAGCTGACGCAGACCACCGGTACCGTCTTCCCTATCAGGCGGATGCCTTCATCAAGCTGATCCCACAGCGCGTCCGTTGTCCGAAACACGAAAAGCGCTGTGGCGGAACGCATGATTTCAAGGCAGCGCTCCACGCCGTCCGGATCCTCCAGCATACGGGAAGACAGGACGCGCACCGAGGGCATCCCAGGGCGAGAGGCTGCGGACATCAATGCGCCCACATGACTGGACCAGGCGACACAGACAACGGACATGCATTCCTCCTGAAAAGGATACGGGAAGGGGCGCGGCAACACTCGCAGCCCCTTCCCAGTCATGTAATGGAGGGAGACCCATTACAATTTTTAGAACCCGGCCTCCAGACCAACGAAAAACATGTTGATCGGAACGCGGGAACCGTTTGTATAGCGGATTTCATCCTTCGTGGTGATGCCCTGCATTTCGATGAAAGGTTCCAGCCAGTATCGCTCGTAATCAAACCGCCTGGACAGCTTGAACTCGCCCAGCCAGAAGTTGCCCTCGGCGATGTCACCGTTGTCCGTCTGATCCTGCCAGATGCGGCCCAACCATGTGGCGCTGGCCTGCAGCGTAAACCAGTCGGGATGCGAGAACGTAAACCCAAGGCTCGCCTTGCGCGTGGGAACATTGTGCAGATGGTTTCCCTGATTGGCTCCGGAGCGGATTTCCGGGCGCAGCGCGGTCCCTTCGGCAAAAAGCTTCAAATACTCGTTGTATTGGTAGTGGATGTTGGCTTCGATGCCTGTGATGGTCACCTTGTCGATGTTTTCCTTCATCTTGATGTTGTAGCCGCCTTCCTTTCCCTTCGGGACGTTGGCGATGTAATCCTCGGCCCACGTCTTGTAGCCGGTCACATTCAGGGTCAGTCTGTCCGTGGGATTGACGTCCACACCGACATCCCACGTCTTGGACAGTTCGGGTTTCAGGTTGGGATTGCTCTTATAGCGGCTCGAACCGATGATGGAACCGCCAAAAAGATCGTTGAGCGTCGGCGCGCGGAACGCCTCGCCGTAGTTGGACCGGAACACCACAAGGTTATCCCACGGATCCACGCGTACGCCGAGCTTGGGGGAAAACCGCACGTTGCTGGCCGAAGCGAAATCCTGTTTGTCGGGATTCACCTTGTCATTGGTGTCTTGAAGGTATCCCTTGCTCCGCCAGTAGTCGTAACGAACGCCGGGTACGACGGTCAGCTTGCCGTCCAGAATCGATATTTCATCCTGAAGATAGCCACTCAGGTTCAGCTCCTTGCCGCCCTTCTGAGTATAACGGGTCGAAGTGAAGTAGTTGGACTCCGAATCGAATTTTCCCCAAGAGCCAGCAACCCCGACCGTAAACAAATGCATGTCGCCAAGGGCAAACGTGTTGCTTTGATCCCAAGAAACGGTCCGCATCTTGGAAGGGGCTTCGGACGTTTTGACCGTCTTGCTGGCATTGTCATAATCGGACTTGGTGAAGTCGCCCCGAACGGAGAAACTGCTGTCCACTACGCCAAAATCCTTATGCAATCTGGCACCGATGCCCTGATGCTTATTGCTGTACAGGTTGAAGTCTTCGATGTGCCATCTACCTGTATTTTCAAACGAGGACATTTCTCCGTGTATGGAGAGATCCGCGGTTTCGTCGAAACGGTAATTCAACGCCAACGCCCCGTTGTAGTTCTCCACCTTCTCTCGTGCACTGTTGAATTCGTTCCGGTTTGAACCGGCTTTGGGGCTGTGTTCCGGCAGGACGTTGAAACCGCGCGACTTCAACATACTGCCGGAAATGGCGTAGCTGAATTTGTCGATGGCCCCGGTATGGTAGAGTTTGTTCTGCCATGTATTGTAGCGTCCGAACTTGGTGCCGACCGTGGTTTTGAAACCTTCTTCCGTCGGTTTTCTCGTGATGATGTTGATGACGCCGCCCATCGCGCTGGAACCGTACAGCGCGGAAGCGGGCCCGCGCACCACTTCGATGCGCTCCACGGTATCGAGGCTGATGGTGTCCCAGTTGAAGATATTGTTCCCCGCCGCCATAACAGGGAGGCCGTCCATAAGCACCAGCACGCGCCCGTTGACGTCGTCACCGCCCATACCACGGATGATCACCTTATTCTGCGTGCTCGTACCATAAAAGGAACGTGCCGAATCGACGGTAACGCCCGGCATCGTGCGCATGACGTCCAACACGTTGTTGGCGGGCATCTTTTCGATCTGTTCGCGCGTCACCACGGAAACGTCCGCCGTCGTTTCACCAAGGCTGTGTTCCGTTTTGGTCGCTGTGACGACGACCGGCTTCATGGTCGCGCTGACGGTTTCCTCCGCAAGTACGCCTTGCGGGAACAAACACAGAGCCCCCAACAACGCGGCCAGACAGGTTCCTTGCTTCTTCACTGTTCCATGTCCTCTTCTTGAAAAATCCCTGAACGGGACGGAAAAACCGCCCCCTCCTCTGTCGTATCGGGAAACCACAGGGAAACCTGCGGATTGTCCGCGGCATGGAACGCGCGCATGGGAAGACCATAAACCGAGGCGATGCGTTCGCCCGTCAAAACATCCGCCGGAGCGCCGGAAGCCACGATCCCCCCATCCTTCATGAGAAGGATCATATCGGCATAGCGGGCGGCAAGATTGATGTCGTGCATGGAAAGGATGACGCCCTTGCCCTGCTTCGTGGCAACACGGCGAACCGTTGTCAGTACTTCCACCTGATGACGGAGATCCAAGCTGCTGGTGGGCTCATCAAGAAGCAGCCAATCCGTCTCCTGAACAAGAGCGCGGGCCAACGCAACCTTCTGGCGCTGCCCTCCGGAAAGGTTGGCAAGAGAACGCTCCGCGAGCGCATCCAGATCCAGCCGGGAAAGAACCGTCCCCGTCAACGCCACATCGGAAGGGGAAGGCCCCCACACAAACCACGGTTTGCGTCCAAGCAATACGAACTCAAATACACTGAGCGGAAAACGCAGGGACACATCCTGCGGGATATAGGCGAGCTTGCGGGCACGCCTCTGGGCGGTCATGCGTCCTATCGGCATACCCGACAGGAGTATTTCGCCAGAGGAAGGTTTCAAGATTCCCAGCAACAGCTTGAGGAGCGTCGTTTTTCCGGTTCCGTTGGGACCGAGAACGGCACATATCCCACCGCTTCGGAACGTGAAGGAAAGGCCCCCAAGGAGGGGCCTCCCTGCCGGATAAGCAAAAGACAGATCGCGGAGTTCAAGCATGATTCTGCCCTTTCCGCATCAACAGCCAGAAGAAGAAAGGAACGCCGAGAAAAGAGGTCAAAATCCCGATGGGTATGATCTGAGGAGGGCAAATGTTTCTGGCGAGCACATCGGAAAAGGTAACAAGGGACGCCCCAAACAACGCCGCACCGGGAATCAGGAAGCGGTGTTCGGCACCAAGGGCAAGACGTGCAATATGCGGGGCAACCAGTCCGATAAAACCGATAACTCCGGTAAAGCATATAGCCCCTGCCGCCATGAGCGAAGCGGCCAGAATCCCGCCGATACGCAAACGCCGCACATTGACGCCCAGCGACGAAGCGGTTTCTTCACCGGCAAGCAACGCATTGAGATCCCACGACAGTTTCAGTGCGAACGGTACCGGAAGCAGGATCATGACAGCGGCCATCCCAAACTCCGACCATCCCACGCGCCCCAAATTGCCGAACCCCCAAAAGACAATCGCCTGTACCTGATATTCCGTGGCAACATATTGCAGCAACGAGGTCGCGGCGGAAAACAGGAACATAATGGCAACCCCACCGAGGATCAGCGTTTCAGGACGGCTGTCGCGCAGTCGGGCAAAGCCCAATGCCGCAAACGCCGTCAATGCGGCGAATACAAAAGCGTTCCCCGCCATCCCCCATTGCGATGCCCCGCCCAGTAGAATAGCCAGTGCGGCACCGAAGGCCGCACCTGAGGAGATGCCCAGCGTAAAAGGAGAGGCCAACGGGTTCCGCAGTACCGCCTGTGCCAGCGTTCCACTCATGGCAAGCCCGGCTCCCACCAACGCCCCCATGAGCACTCGGGGAAGGCGCAAACGAACAAAGAGCGCCAACTCGTGTTCAGAGAGCCCCAAGGGAAGGCGCACTACACCGTTTCCCACACTCACCCCCAAAAGGAGCATACACAACGCCACCAAGGCGAGCAGCCCCAAAAGAAGATTCTGCCGTTTACGGCGAGCAAGGTAGCGAGCAGCAGGAATGACATGCATCTCTTCAATCTCATTTGAGTATTATTTTTATTAAAAAAATGTCACCAGAATAGGTAGCACACTCTCTACAATTGTGCTACTTCTTTTTTCGTGTTCGACGAGGTTCCTTACGCCCCCATCTCTTCCCAATACCCCCAGCGACAGGCTCCTGACTGATGATTCAGACTGAACATATCACAAAATCGTTTGGCCGAACCCGCATCCTGTCCGGCATAAGCCTGCATGTGAGGGATCGGGAACTTGTGGCCTATCTCGGACCGAACGGAGCCGGAAAGACAACGACCGTACGTATCCTGTCCGGTCAGGCACGGGCCGACGGCGGCACCGTCAAGCTTGCCGGGCGCGACCTCACCGAACACCCGTTGGAAGCCAAGGCATTGTGCGGTGTCGTGAGCCAGCATCTCAATCTGGATGCGGAACTTTCAGTACGGGAAAATCTGGACATTCACGGACGCCTTTTCGGCATGAACGCATCCGAGAGAAAGGAAGGGATCACCAGTTTGCTTGAAGTCGTCGAAATGGAACACAAGGTTGACGTGCTGACGAAAACGCTTTCGGGGGGAGAGAAACGGCGTATCATGCTGGCGCGGGCCTTAGTGCATAAGCCCCGCATCCTCTTTCTGGACGAACCCACGGTAGGGCTTGATCCGCTCATCCGCCGAAAACTCTGGGGCTTGATCAAACGCATCCAGCAGGAAGGCACAACCATCCTGCTGACGACGCACTACATTGAAGAAGCGGAATTTCTTGCCGATCGGGTTATCTTTCTCGACAAGGGACGCATCGTTGCCGAAGGCACACCGCACGCACTCATGAACCGGATCGGGCAATGGGCCCTTGATGTACAGCACAACGGCCTGTTGACGACCCGCTATTTCAGCAATCGCAACGAAGCCGCCGAAACCGCCACACGGGAACACGAATCCAGCACGGTGAGAAGGGTCAGCCTTGAGGACGCGTTTCTGAGCATTACGGGACGCAAAGTTTCAGGGAGTGCACAGTGAAACTGCTCCGTGGCATGACGGCCGTATACCTGCGCGAAATGCTCATCCTCAGACGCCGCATTCCCAAACAATTTGCTTCGTGGCTCGTCTCGCCGCTTCTGTATCTGGTGGCTTTCCATTACGCCATGAGTGATACGCTCGTCGGCTCGCGCCCCTATGCCGACTTTCTTTTACCCGGGCTCGTAGCCATGAGCAGCATGACCCAAAGCTGGGCCATCGCCAGCGACATCAACATCAGCCGCTTTTACTGGCATACCTTCGATGAATTTCAAACAGCCCCTCTCCATGCCGTGGCCTACGCCACCGGAGAAGTATTGGCGGGGATGACCCGTGCCGTACTGGCCTGTCTGGTCGTTATGGGGATCGGAATGCTCGGCGGTATCCAAATCGCCTACGGAGCACCGGGGCTCTGGCTCGCGCTGCTGTTGAACGCGTGGTTCTTTTCAAGCCTTGCCGTAGCGCTTGCCATGCACGTCAAAGCCCATGCGGATCAGGCCCTGCTGTCCAGTTTCGTCATCACGCCCATGGCCTTTCTCGGAGGCACATTCTTCCCGCTGGATCGCCTCCCCGGTTGGGCTCAACATGTTCTGGAACTCCTTCCTCTTCCCCATGCGGCGCAGGCCATGCAAGCCGCCGCCATTGGTCAGCCCGTGCGTTTTCTTTCCTATGGCCTGCTTTTTCTTGGTGCCGGCGCCGCGTTTGCGTGGGCCATCCTCAGTGTCAGGAGCGCACAGGGATGAACCTGTCAGGAGGGCGCTGTTTCTGCCTCATGTTGGGCGTGTCGCTTTTGGCACATGGAGGACTTTTCCTCAATCGTCCGCCGTTGGCACGTCTTTCCAAACCTGAAGCGGCTCCGCTCTCTCTGCGCCTCGCCGTAACGACAGCTCTACCCGTGCCGACCGATACGGTGGAATCCAGCCCGCAAAAGCCCCCACTCGCTTCGAAAGAAAGAACTCTACCCAAAACAACCCCTCAGCGAGAGTCTCCACCGCCTAAAAAGCGTTCCACCCACCAGGCCGAAACTGGAAAACGGAGAACAGCCCCCCAAAAAACAGCAACACCGCCAGAGCATTCCCGCGCACCACAGGCTCAATCGGCAAAGGCCCCCGCACCTCCCTCTCCACAACACACCGTACAGCCGGCACAAGAAAAAACGGAAGCAACCGCCCCCCGGCGCACGTCATTCGACGCCGTGGACGGGCCGAAATTCCTCCAGCCGCCAGCACCGCGTTACCCACGGCTGGCGCAACGCAAAGGTATCGAGGGGCAGGTGCTCATGGAATTGATGATTGACGCGGAGGGGCGTTTGATGAGTGCGTCCATAAAAAAAAGCGGCGGGAACGGATTCGATGAAGCGGCCCTTGAAGCCGTCCGGAAGGCCATTTTCCGCCCCGCGACCCATAACGGACGCCCGGCAACCTGTATCGTCCTCCTTCCCATCCACTTCACGCTGAGGAATGCCTCATGAATTTTCTCGTGTCCTTTGCCGATTTCTTTGCCAAAGGCGGCCCGCTCATGTGGCCCATTCTCCTGTGTTCCGTACTCGCTCTCGCCATAGTCCTGTTCAAGACGCTGGAATATACAACAGCCCTGCATACGCTCGGAAAAATCAAACGGGGCGACTCCATTCCCCCACCTTGGTTTTTGGCACCCATCTGCGAACGACTTGGGACAGCCGACGAAGAAACCTTATCCCTCACAGCGAACAGGCAGGTCAGGAAGCTGGAGCGGGGGCTTGGCGTCCTGGAGTTGATCACGACGATCGCACCCATTCTGGGGCTTACCGGCACAGTGACAGGAATGATCAGCACATTTCAGGCAATAGGGGAACACGGATCACGGGTGGAGCCTTCCGTGCTCGCCGGGGGTATATGGGAAGCCCTGATCACGACGGCTGCCGGATTGCTGGTCGCCCTTCCCGCGCATGTCGCCTATCATTTCCTTGAGAACCGTCTGTCTGAACTTATCCAGACCGTTCAAGAAATCGTTGACGTTCGCCGCATCGCCTCCTGTGGGATATCCCATGGAAATTAAACGGCGCACACGGGCACGCAACAACATGAGCATTACACCGCTTGTCGATGTGGTGTTCCTCTTGTTGCTGTTTTTTGCTCTCACTCTCCATTTTTCTCCTGAAGAGGCCATCTCCGTAGGACTGCCGACTTCTTCATCGGCAAAACAACAAGCGGAAACGGAGATTATCCTGACAGTCCCCCCAGAAGGGATGATCCGTCTGAATGGAAAAGATGTCCCATCACAATCTCTGGAAACGGAACTCGTCAGCCTGCGGAAGATTGATGAAAAACAAGCCGTACAGGTACGCGCAGATCAAGAGGTAGAAGTCGGTAAACTTGTGGCAATCATCGATGCAATCCGCAACGCCGGATTTCAGCATTTTGATCTGATGACGCAACAAGTTAACCGCAAATAATAATGTACTCTTTTTGATCTTCATTCTATCTCTGTTCTTTATAGGAGTAAGCATTTTTGCACTTGATGGCGTCAAGTTGTCGCAGCAACCGCAGCCGGAATGAATGGACACATTTCCAAGCCCATCGACACCACATTGCTATACCAGACACTCGCCGAGCACCTGTAGCTAGAGAGCTATTTCCTCATAAACAAGAAAGCTCCTCCAGCCAAACCGTTAACCGCTTCCGCCTATTCCTCGATCCCTTCCGAAAACAAACAGCCTCGCATGGCAAAACGCCATACGGGGCTGTTTCCTCATCCGGATGCCTGATTCCGAAACAAGATGGAGCCTACCACCCAAAATGAAACGAAGGCTGTCCCCACTGTCGGCTGAGAACCTGTAACAGGCAGCAGGCTACACGGGAAAATGCCGCCCCAATGAAATGCTTCAAACACATTTGCCGTCATTCTCTATGAGATAAGCTTACTTTATCCAGTGAGCCAATACCTGATAAAGAAGATTGATGTTCAGAGGTTTTGCTACGTGGGCATTCATACCCGCGTCCTGGGCTCGCTGAATATCTTCGGCAAAGGCGTCCGCGGTCATTGCGATGATAGGAATGCTTTCAGCATCTTTTCTTGGAAGTTTTCGGATACTCCGGGCGGCTTCATACCCGTTCATAACCGGCATCTGAATATCCATAAGGATGGCGTCATAATAATTTTCGGCGCTCGCCTGCATCTTTTCAACAGCGATTTTTCCGTTCATGGCCTCTTCTGTGGAGGCTCCCGCCATTGCGAGCACTTCTCTGGCAATTTCGGCATTCAGTTCATTATCTTCCACAAGCAAAATACGTTTGCCTGACAGATCGGCAGTTGCGGAGTCACATCCGTGAGCCATATCCTTACCGGACTGCGGGATGACGAACTGTTCCAGAACATACAATAAACGGGATCGGAACAGCGGCTTTGCGATAAATTCACTGACACCGGCCTGACGGGCCTCCTGCTCTATCTCAGACCAGTCATACGCGGAAAGGATGATGACGGGCACCGTTGGCCCCCATTGGGAACGGATGCGCTTTGTGACTTCAACGCCATCCATGCCGGGCATTTTCCAGTCGACGATAATCGCAAAGTAGTCCTGTCCCCGTTCGCGCGCTGAATTGATCCGCTCGATCCCTTCTTTCCCGTTCAATACCCACTCGCTCCGCATCCCGGCATCATTCAGGATAAGGCAAACGCTCTCGCAGGCGGCCTGATCGTCGTCCATGATGAGGATGGGGAGCCCCTTCAGTTCCTGGATCACATCCTTATTCTTTATCTGCTTTTTCAGATGGAGAATGACCGTAAATGTTGTCCCCTTGCCCCATTCGCTGGAGACATTGATCTCACCGCCGAGTATATTCACGATGTTGCGGGTAATCGCCATGCCGAGCCCGGTCCCGGGGATTTTCTCCTGTCTGGCTTCATCGGCACGCTCAAAGGGTAAAAACAAACGCTCCAGAAATTCAGGAGTCATACCCATTCCGTTGTCTTTGAAGGCAAACTGGAATGTACTATACGGCTGGGACTCGTCATGGATTTCCAATATGCTGAAATCAATAGTCCCGCCCTCAGGTGTATATTTGATGGCATTGGACATCAGGTTGGTGAAGATTTGTTGCAGGCGTAGAGGATCTCCAATGATGTCTTCGTGGACAACATCCTTAAGATGAACATGCAACGTATGTTTCTTTTGTTTTAAAAGCGGTTGCAGCGCCAAGAGAACATTTTCCACCAGTTCAGCAAGGTTGAACTCGCTTTCGCTCACTGAGAGCTTGCCGCTTTCTATCTTGGACATGTCAAGCACTTCATTAATGAGATCAAGCAACAGGTTGGATGATTTGGTGATTTTATTCAGGCACTCCAACATGCTTTCCGCATTATGCACATTCGCTTTGGCGATTTCCGTCATGCCGACGATACCGTTCATGGGAGTGCGGATATCGTGTGACATGCTGGACAAAAATTCACTTTTGGCCTGGTTCGCCTGATTTGCACTTTCGCAGGCATCCTTCAAAGCCTGCGTATATAAGCTTTCCTTCAGTCGCGCCTCCGTGACATCCTTGGCGATGAGAAGCCCAAGCACATTTCCGGTCCGTTCATCTTTGGTCAGGATAATATTCTGCTTGATGAACATAGGATGTTTCCCATCGGAAACGAGCCTATATTCCAGATCGTCTTCCATTTTTCCCTTCTCGAACAATTCGTGAAAACGCTCCGGGGCCATTTTTTCAAGGACAAGCTGCCGATCCTCAGGGACTACGCTTTCCTCCACCCAACATTGGATAAAAGCATTGAAAGGCACAGGGGATGAAGAAAAATGCGATAAGGCCGCATTCAACATACCGTTGGAACAGAGGATGGATTCTATCCGGTCACGGCTCACATCAAAAGAGAACGCAATATCAGCATTGGAAACAATAGCCTGTTTATATTGCGCTTCATTATCGTACCGTTCTCTCGTACGCAAATAAATACTCACTACGAATAAAAGGCAGATGAGAGAAACACCGCACAGTATGAATGCTTTTTTTAAAATGCTATCCACATCCTGAAGTATCACATTATTGGGAATGATGGAAACAAAATACCAATTCTGGAAATGCAAAGGAGTATAACAGAGAACTTCTTTCCCTCGCTCTCCATGAAAAAGCATCGCTCCTGTTTTTCCTTCCTTCATTTTCTGGCTTAATCCATCGAGATCATTTTCCGCATGAGAACGGAACAGATCATAAATATTGACAAAGCTTTTATTGCTAGCTGGATGGAGGGAACGGAGGATAATGTCCCCCGATTCGTTGACGGCATAGCAAAACCCCGCATTATTATAAAAAGCGGGTGAATACTTATTATAGAAGTCCTCAATGGGGGTACTTTTCAGAATAAGCGCACGCTGCCCATCTTGAAGCATGATGGAGACGTACGCGCTCAGGACGCGCCTTCCCGTCATGGGGTTGATATAGGGACCTACGATGCCGCTTGTCGTAGATGGATCATCCAGCACAGTTTTGACTTCTTCAGGCAACCCTTTGACATCAGGCCTACACCAAGTTCCATCTTGAGTCACAAACTGAATGGGGTAACCTGAATAAGAAAATTGCTGGAGTTTGTTACAAAGAGTTTCCGTACCTTTTGATTTGAATACATCTATTTCCTGCGCCAGTGTAAAAAGGATTTCCTTGTCCCGCTTCAGAGCCCTTTCCAGCCCGTTGGCTCCTTGCTGCGTTGTTTCGATAAGGTTCCTGACCGCATTGTTCCATAAGGCTTCCTGCACGGTTCGGATGAAAGACAATGCGAAAAAGACCATTAACAAGGTCGATATGATTATCGCCCCCATTACGTAACCATTTTTTCTGATTGTTCGGAGAGGAAATTTCACAAGTTACCTCCCGATATGGCATCCGAAACGGCGTCATCGAGATATCCGAGCGCCTGTTCCGTTGTCGCCCCTTTCAAAATACTGAGGGAGGCCAAGCGGGATATCTCCCAGAGGGGAAACGCAAAACGGCTATCCGCACCGACGATAACCCGCCCGCTTCGGAGATTTTCTCCGATGGCTTGTAGCAAGGGGTCTTCCAGAGAAACGCTTTTCAGCGGGCTAAAAGACGCCTGACCGGCACAAAAACGGTTGATGGACTCTGAGCGGATCAAATAACGCAAGAAACTCTTGGCTTCGGGGAGATGTTTTCCATGCGCATTGAGTGCAAGCCGGGTATCGATATTGACGACAAGAGCCGTCCCGTCTTCCAGAACAGGATAAGGGACTATCGTATACTGAAAACTGACCAGCTTTTTCAGCCGGACAGAGGCCCACACGCCAGTGAGCATGAACGGGGACTCACCTTGAGCGAAGTCTATGAGATCATCTTTAGTCTTTTCCGTGGCCAGCGCGCGTTCGCGATCTATGTAGCCATGTTCACAAAGGTATTCCAGTAATTCAAATCCACTGCGCAAATACGTACTCAAGGGAAACTTGCCCGTATTGATTTCGGAAAAAGAGGCTTCACCGGACTGATAGAGAGCGGGCATTCCCCGTGCCATAACAAGCGTTTTCAATGAAATGTCATTATTTGCGATAATAGGGGTAATGCCCGCTTCACTGAATACCTTACAGGCGTCAAGGAACTCCGTTATATTATTCGGAACTGAAATCTGATATTTTTTCAATAGATCCAAATTACAATAAAGCCCAAATGCGGAGACGCTTGTAGGCAAAGCAAAAACGGAGCCGTCTTTTTCCCGTATCTGCGACAACGTTAAAGCTGAATACTCATTGATTTCATTTAGTTCAGAAAGATCAACAAGGTTTCCTCCCTGCGATAGTGCGAGAAGGGTATCCTGATTTATCATAAAGAGGTCGTCGCCATTCTCCGTCTGCATCCGCCTTTCCAAGACAGGAAAATACGCTCTACCCTTGATACCTTCATAAAGAACATTGACGGTCTTATTCTGATTCATGAATTCAGTGATAAGTTGCTCAATAGTACGGACATTGTCCGTTTCCCATTTAAATCCGAAAAAAGTGAGTTGAATATTGTTTTTGCTGTCAATATATTCATAACTGACGGGATGATACTGCTGAGGGAAAAAGACTGCCCAAGAAAGGGTAATAATGGTTACAAGAAAAGAAAAAAGAAGAAAAAATTTTTTCATAAAATACTCGGCACATAAAGGGAGTAACAGACAATATTTTTTTAATACTATGTTTATGGATATATAAAATAACACTTTTTTTCAAAGACAAGCTTTCATCAAAATATTTTTTAATATTTTACAAATTCATTTTTTTGTCAACTACGAATACAAATAAATTGCATTGTTCAACAGTCTATCACCAGACACGAAAATGATATATTATGGAAGCATACGATATTGCAGCATCATATTTTATATTGATATTCTATATATTTCATTACTCTATTTTGTATTTTTACAATACATTGCAAAAGAAAATAGCAGATCAGGACGCACTAAGCCTGATAGAATCATTAACAAACATCACATAAAGCTTTTATTCAGACATAAATACATTACGGCGTTCTTGTTTATAATCAGAATTTAAATTATTTGAACATACAAAACGTTTTTACATACAATAATAGTATACATAATTCAATATAAATAATATTATTGTGGAGATCATCCCTATACTGCAATTATATTGTATACCAGTATGCTCTCATTTTAATTTATAACGATGAAACATACGTTTCTGAAGGTCGAGTTCTAAAAAAACACTTAGTCCATCAATGCCTTCATATCGTTTGCAATCTCTTAGAAGACAGTTCTAGAGGACTGTTATTCGCTGATTATCGGCAATGCACAGAGTGCGGGTGCTAGTGTAGTGCTCCAGAACGCGGGCGCGCAGGACAATAACAGGTTTGTGAGCATAAAACATCGAAGGCGTTCGGTGTTCATTCTCTGCGGAGAATTCAGTAAAGCCCCCTTGGCCCGAAAGACAGCTTCGAGGCAACGGGTACGTTGGACTTCTCTATCAAGATGTTAGGATCCGACGCAGACCTCCTGAGTGGAGGTATCGAGCATAACCGCGCTCCTTATCGGTATTTGTTTCTAGGGAAAAATTATTTTATCTATTTAATATATTAAATTTATTATTTTTTGTTTATCACATACTGTTATATGCCTTCCAAAAACCAAAACAAGCTTCCCTCATGTGCCGATTAAAAAGTTGCCCGCCAATGAGACCTTTGGTGAGTTTTCCCACTTCTTGTGATACGTATCTATCCCCGTCGGCCCCCAAAAGGCACCGTTTAGGAAGGAGACTCTGGAAAATGGTCGCTCGCCCGTCGAGGTCGCACATGTATTCCTACTGGAACCTCGCCAGAGCCGCGATGGAGAAGACCAAGACGTATTGGTATCTGCCGTCCGGCCATCTGGGAGACTATCAACCCGCGTACGGATAAGCGCCGTGTGGTGGAAGCCTTCCCCAACGCCATTGTCACCCGCACCCGCGACAACGGCTCTTCCGTACATTTCCCCGTGGCCGACAACTTCAATACGCTGGTCGGTTCACCGTCCTACTGCATTGTTTTTCCAAATATTCCCTGACCAACCCACTGCCGTGGACATACCTTAACCTGATACTCGAGAAAAACGGAGAGGGGCATTTCCAGCCTCACCTCGCGCAGGCGCAACCATGCTGCCACGCTCTACGAATACGCCGCCGAGGAGGCCAACTAGTTCGCGCAGAGGCTCCCGGTGATGGAAACGTCCGTGTTCACGCCGGAACAGGTGGAGAAACTCCTCAAGGAGATACACCGTACCTACAGTGAAGAGAGCGGCGAGGTACGGTAGCACAGGCTGTTGTTGTCTTTCCCGGCTCAACGGTGCCAGAATAGGATGGAACGGCGTCCTCCGTGCTCCACGCCACATGGGATCTGATAGTCCCGGGGCCGCCAGTTGTGAGGAAGCGTGATCTCCATGCCCTACTCCCCACTCACCCTGAGGATACGCACGGTCAGCACGCCGCCGTCCGGCTGTGCGTCCACGTCGCGGATGCCCCACGCTTGCGTTCGCCTCCTGACGGAGCTTGAGCGTCTCGGCGGTGATTTTGGCGAGCTTGGCCTTATCGAAATCGTTCTTCGCAATGGTCGTTATGACCAGCGCCCACGGTGTTTTCCACTCCTCGCGGTGCTGGATGATGCCCCCGGCTTTCTCGTCGGCGGCGGAAGCAATGGCAGCGGCTTTTTTCAGGATCAACGGTGGTGACAATGTCGTTGACTTTTACATCAACAGCACAATCAACGGCACACGTAACATCTTAAGCCCAAGCTTTTTTCACCCGGCGGCTGATGGTGGCCTTGTCGACGCCGTCTTGTCGGAGAGCTTGCCCATGCTGGCACCGACTTCATACTACGCCCGGATGTTTTCCCAGTCGTACCGCTGTTTCCGCATGTTCACCCCATAATCCATCTCGAAAGGACGTTTCCGGCCGCAGCCGCCACAGCCACAAGCATGGTCATCCCCCGGTCCGGTGGTTCTCGGAGGCTTCAAGCGCGGCAACACGGGTTTCGAGCATGGCCATACGTTTGCCGTGATCTCGTAGGATTGAGATGAACATCGTCGATGCGCTCGTGCTTCTGACGGGTCTTCTCGGCGCCATGCGTACCTTCTTCCTGCGTTACGTTACCCTCTTCTGGACATCATTCATCGGAATAAGCATGTGCGGCTTCCCTTCCTCCTCCATCTTCACGTTCCAATCCTTCAGTATATTCCACGCACGCACCATTTCCGCACTGTCTCTGGTGTCCACGCCTTGACCATAATGATCGCAATCTCGTCGGCCTTGTCGATCCGCACGCTGTCGGAATGCATTGACGCTGTGTAGGTGTCGTGGCTTCTGGTTGCGGAAACCGGCTGGAAACCGAGCAGCCGGCGAAAACTTTGTCGGAGGACAGCCTGCGCCCCTGTTCGCCCGACTCATTGATGTCCCTCCCCTTCAAGGTCTTCTGGACGCCATGCCTTCATGCCGTTGCTGACTGCGGTGGGCACAACTTCCTCCACGGCCCGCCAGTAATTGTCCGCGCGCATGGCCTCCATGACCTTGGAAGGCCGCTCCACAAACATATCCCACGGGATACCGATGAGGTCGCCGATCCCTTCCGTCAGCATTTCCTTGGGTGTGCCGCCCTACTGTCCTTTTGTTCCGCCAACGGTTCCAGCCCGGCCTGCGCACTCCGGCACGCCGCGATCACATCCCCAAGCCCGGAACGGATTTCCCGCGCCGTGCGGGGATAGGGGATCTGCGCTTCAGCGACGATCCTTTGCACCTCGCTAAGGGCCGAACCAGCACGCGCCACCACCATCAGCACATCCGCACGCGTTGCGGCAGGTGTCATCGGAGTGTCCTCAGCTACAATCTACGCTTCAAGCCATGAACTTGCTTTGCTGAAAGCCTCGCTTGAAAAAAACGGTGTTCTTAAATCCTGTCTGGAGACTGCGGCCCTTCAGCATCGGGCGAACCGGACAAAAGGTTGTAGGAGTATCACTAAAGGTGGGGCGCTGGTCCCCACCTTAAAGAACACGCCCAGCAGACTATCCTCAATACGATGCTGGAGCTTCCACAGTTCTTCCTCGGAATCGTACAGCAGCGTGCCACCCCAGTTGAAATTAACCTGACATATGTATTTCTTCGGTGTATTCATGCCGAAGCCTCCTTTTCAGGATCGTTTGAAAAAATTCAGGAGCTAAAAAAAGCAAATCAAAGAGTTGAAGAAATGGGAGGGGCATCTGGAAGAACTCGCCGTGTGGGGGAAGGCCCGTCCCATCCCCCCTATTAAAGAATCCGATTCTTTAATAGGGGGAACGGGGTGATCTATGGTATGGATGGGAATTGAATGAATTTCCTCTGCTCCTCCTTTGGAGGGGCTTTTTTTGCGCCAAAATTACCAAATAGAAAATATTTCTTAACTAGATATTTGTGTCTGGGGCTGGGAAAACAGAGAGTCCCACGGTGTCCCTGAACGATACCGTCCAATAATCACAGGAAATAACAAAATATTTCAGAGGAACTGAAATGCGTGAAATCCTCAAGCCCGTGAGCACCAGCTGGTGCTCAATGGAAACATGCCCACAAGACCCATCGCAGTCTCCGTGGGCAAGCCCTACCATCAGATCCTGATGCGCGAGATAAATCCCGATGATCTCGACGCAAAGCTCGGAATCGAAACCTTCATGGTCATCATTGACACTACGGGCGACTCCGTCCCACTCAACGTGATGGTGCAGAAGCTCGGCTACAGGCTTGTTCCCGTGGATTGACGAGCCTTGTATGCACGAGGCGGCGCACAACATTCGTCGCCTCAAACCATGCAACGGCCTGATGTACATGAATGTGCGCACCCACGCGCGTCATATGATATTGCGTATATTATTTAAAGTCATTGGATTTTATTGTTCTATTTAGCATATACAAAGGCTCAATACGATCCATATTGTGCTTAATTTAACGTATACACTATAAAACAGGAACCAATTTGTGTATAATCGTTACTCAATTGACCAATTATTTTATTCAATATATATCCACATAAAATTCATAGGGCATTCTTCAAATTTCAAAAATATTTTTAGGGAGTGATCATGAATGAATTTTATCAAATTATTCAAGATTCTGTATCACGGAATCCCATCGGAGCGAAAGCTGTCGCTGTAAAAATCGGCAAACCGTACTCCACTATGATGAGGGAAGTGAACCCCAATGATAAAGGTGCAAAAGTAGGTGCCGATACTCTTATGGATATCGTAAGAGCAACTAAGGACATAAGCCCTCTTGCATTCATGGCGAAAGAGCTCGGGTACAGGCTTGTACCTGTCTCAAAAGATGAAGGAGAGGAAGGTTCGGCTACATTATGATATAACCATACATATTATTAGCATAAAAATATAGCGACAAGCTACCGACAAACGGGTAGCTGTTTTTTTGCAAAGGCGGTTCTCCGGAGCCGTCTTTTTTCATGCCCAAGGCACGGCTCAATGGTGTCAACCTCAACTTTTACAGGCTGACAAGAACTCAAAAAAGAATCAAACTCCCTTTCGGGATTTGAGGTTTCGCGCCCAGCTCGAAAACGACATCGCAAGCGCGACGGGATTCTATCCCGCCCCCTCCCCCCGGCGGCGAAGTCTGCATGGGCAGATGGCGCGGCATCAGGAGCGGGTTCGTCAGAGAGGCTCCAACCGGTGACAACTTGCCACCGGTTGTCGTTGGCTTTTTTCGTACGATAATCGTAAAATAAAAAATGAATAATAAATTTCGTATAGTTTGATTTAGAAAAAAACACGAAAATGGTATCCATCTTAGTAGTAGCAATAAGCAGAGCCTGCCCCAAAAAAGAGTGAGCTGACAAAAAATAATATGAGACGGCAGGAGACTTCGTGAGACAAAAGAGGAGAAAAAAAGTAAAGACTCCTGATATGTTATGGGTATTCAGGAGGTCTCATGAGATTCAAATATGGCGGAGAGGGAGGGATTCAGGTTTAATCACCCTAACTCACTAAACTTTACACCCGTATGATTGTGTTTGTTGCACAGACCGCATCCATAAAACGGAGGCTTGGCAAGCCATTGAACAACGGCTACGCAAGCTCAAAAAAACTCCTACGAACATGAGGAAGAGGAATACTCAAACGATGTCGGGTATGCCGCTAATGCCGCTGAGGATGCATCTGCAGCACACCGTAAGAGCGGGGAAAAAAAGGTTTGATATGCTCCAGCTGACTTTCGGAAGAACAGGGTACACATAGGACACCTCCGGGCCTCCTGCATACCACCTTCTTTTCGTTTTTTGGAAATTGGGAAATAACGAGTTCTGCCCCCGCACATCAGCACACTTCGTTCGTTGAAGCGGCCAACGCGGGCTTTTCCAACACTGTGAAGATCCTAGGCCGCGACAGCCTCAGCCTTGGCGATGTTGAGAGCTTCAACACGGACAAGGAATCTCCTTCTCCCTCAATGCCAGAAGCGAACTTTTCCGACGCGACGGGACGTCCATATACGGGAAACATTGCCGTGGAGTGGAAATTCTAAAAAACCCGGCATGAAAAAGATAAAGTCCCCTTCCTCACGGTTGGGGACTTTTCCTATGACAGACGGAAAAGCTCTCACGGGCGCTTCGCCGTAATCCCGCCCGCTCCGCATGTACCCTCAAGAGGCCCAAGGGCGTGGTCTGGGACATGCCTGTCAATGACTCAAGAGCATCCGAAAACGCTCCGGACTTCTCTAAAAACGGAAACATATTCTGCCTCAGCGTTTCCCGCATGGAATGGAGAATTTACGCAGCTTGGCATAGAGCGTCGGGATTTTCATATGCAGCAAGGCCGCTGCTCCGTGTTCGCCGCGCACGCGCCCCCGCGTCATCGCCATGATCTTACGCAGGTACCGTTCTTCCAACTGTTCCAGTGTCGGCGTGTCCGCAAGGATGCCGCCGTCCCCCGCCTGACTGGAGAAAAATGGCTCCGTGTTCGCATGGTCGAAATGAAAATGCAACGACGCGCCCTGCTCGCACAGAATTACCGCCCGCTCGATGATGTTTTTCAATTCGCGCACGTTTCCCGGCCAGGAATAGTCCACTAACGCCTGTTTCTGCTCCGGCGACAGAGGAAAAATTGTTTTACCATAACGCTGGCTGGAATGACGAATGAAAGCGTCGACAAGCGGCAAAATATCCTGCTTTCGTTCGCGCAGGGGCGGCAACAGCAACGGGACGACGGATATGCGGTACAGGAGATCCTGACGGAAACGCTTCTCACGGACTTCTTTCCATAAGTCCCGGTTGGTCGCGGCGATAAGCCGGAACCGGGACTTGATTTCCGCCGTTCCGCCGACGCGCATGAACCGCTGTTCCTGAAGCACCCGAAGGAGCTTTGTCTGGATGAGCGGCGACATTTCCCCTATTTCGTCGATAAACAGCGTCCCCTGATCCGCCATCTCGAACAAGCCGATTTTTTGATTAGACGCTCCGGTAAACGCGCCCCGCTCGTGTCCGAAAAATTCGCTTTCAAAGAGCGATTCAACCATGCTCGCGGGGTGGACGGCTATGAACGGCCCCTGACGCCCACTGAGGCGGTGGATATGCCGGGCCATGATCTCCTTGCCGACTCCGGTTTCTCCCCAGAGCAGGACGGGGACATCCGTTACGGCGGCATATTTAGCTTCACTGAGAAGGGTGTTCAGCCCGGCCCCCAGCACCAAACACTCGCCCCTGTCCTCCTGCAAAAAGATGCTGCGCAGTTTATTCTGCTGCAATTCGTTTTCACGTTCCTTCAATCGCCGCACGAAGAGGGCCGAACGCAGTTCCGCAGTGAAAAGGCGGGCTGCGCACCGCAGTTCAAACAAGGAAAATTCGTCGGCCGGCAAAACGGAATAGGTGCTGCTCAAATAGAGAAGCCACGGAGGTTCCGTTCCGATGTCGATGCTGAGGCAAAAGCCGTATTGCTTATGGAAGTGCACCGGCGTCGTGGCGGAACGTTGCTGCGCGACTTGCACAAGCCATTGCATACAAGGCCGCATGTGCTCGCTTTTCAATTCAAGAGCAGACAGGTTGACGGCCTGGACAAACTGTAAAGGATTGTCCTCATCGACCATGCGGAAAAACGCGGCCCGTTCCACCCGGAAGCCGTCAATGGAGGCCCTGAGAAGCAGATGAAGCCTTTCCTCAAAGATTTCTCGCTGCGGCGCGGTGTTCAGCGCCTTATGGCACCGTTCGATGATGTATTTCTCTTCGGATTCGGCATCGGGAAGGGAGTATGTAAACAGGCTAAACGCAGCCGGAGGCACGTTCAGGCAGGCGAGTGAGGCTTGATGGTAGGACGTTGAAGCATCAAGAGGCTTCCCGGTGGCTTTGCAGACGATGTTGCGGAGCGATCGGGCCTCCTCCATGCTGCCGCACAGTTCGCAGGTATTGGCCAGCTCGTGCGCGGTGAGGGTCAGTTCATGCATATCCCGCGTCGTGAGGATAAGCTCGAAACTTTGGCGCAACAGCTCAAGCTGCTTCTGTGGCTCCTCTCCCCTATCGCGCAGCAGCAGTGCCTGAACACGCATGGCGGAGCCCTTGAGATGCACATTAGCCCCTAGGAGCAGGTGGCCCAACGTAGGCTCCAGCTCATAGTGCGGGATGGGCGCGTAGCCGTTGTGCGCAAACACATAGAGCATGTCGAGGACTAGCGGATCCTTGAAGGTCGCGGGCCTGATGTCATGGGTGATCGCCCTGCGGGTTTCATCATTCAGGACGGCATAGGCGCGCTCGATGTCGCCCGCCAAAAAATGGTACAACGCATGTGCCCGCGTCGTCAGCGAGTTAACCACGGTATGCTGCGTATATAGCGGGGAAACGCGAAGCCGATTGATAAACTCCAGCGCCTTGCCGCTATCCCCTTTGCGCAGCAGCAGGAAACACGTGTTGACTTCATACAGGGTCGCCGAAAGGATATCGTCGGTCAACGTCGCCGTGCGCCGAAGAAACTCGATGCAGCCAAGCGCAAAATGGAATTGCTGCAGATACCCTGCGGAAAAGAGCGTACAGACCGCCAGTGTATCGTAGAACCTTTTGTAATACCAAGGTGTTTCTTCGGAGCAACGGTTGAACCAATCGATGTTTTTCTTGAGATCCCCGCACAGATAGGCGAGCAACCCCTCAAACAGAGGGAGCACTTCCTGCGTGTCGCCGTCAAAATAGCTCCTGACCCGGCACAGGGCCTGCTGGAGATTCTGGGTAAGGCGCGTGGTGTTGCTTCCGATAAAGACATGCAGATACATGCGCGACAGCATCAGAAGCGCTAAAAACCGCTTGTTACCGTTTTTTCGGGCAAGGCCGTAGGCGAGAGCTGAAAGACGCAGTATTTTTTTGAGCAGTTCCGTGGAATTGAAGCTGAGCCCCTGTACCGCAAAGACAAGATTCAGGAACTTGCCGTCCAGGCCCGCCGTGCTGCCGTTGCGCCGTCCCCAGCGCAGGAGGAAAAGGACAGCCAGTTCGAGCAAGGGGAGAATGTTCCTGTCCCGCTCGGCGCATTGGCTGATCCGGCTCAGGACGGTTTCACAGTCGTTGAGGCTGGCTTGTTCATGGAGACAGATAAGGGCATATGCCTTTTCGTCGGGCCGAAAAAAATCCTTCAGCAAAGGAAGCTGGGAGCGTATGAATGCAGCGGTTTCATCGCCCGCCTTCCACGCGGTTCCGTGCGGCGAAGAAACGCGTTCCGCCAAGCCAAGACGCTCCAGCTCGCGCCACCGCTCATCGGATGCGGGCAGCACATTCCCCGTGAGCAGTGCGAGCTCTTCAATGAAGAGAGAACGCTCGGCAAGATGCAACGCCAAAACATGGGCTATCTGCTGTGAGGTCAACACGGATTTCCCCTTCATAACAGATAAGGATGGGGCCTGTTTTACTCAAGGCAAAAACGATATGTCATTCAGTGTACCTTGGCAACAAGCGTTCCGGACTCCGAATGAACGAAACGGAAACGAGGTGCGATAAAGACATTCCAGAGGAGTACGGTACGCCAAGAGGGAAAAGCTGTCATTTTTGCATTGCACCACACGAAGTTGTGCTTCTCCATCACTATTCGATTATTCCTTTGTCGATACGTATCGGACGCGCCGCGCTTCTCCGGAGCACCTCTTGCCCATTGTATATGTTCCCCTTGCCGCCAAAGTGGGGGGACGGCAAAGGGAACATGAGGGGGTATGGAGCAAGGTGCCAAGGTGCCGAGGATACGGTTAGGCTTCCATGTCGCGGGCCCTGTTGTAATCCTTAACGTAGGTGAATCCCGCAACCAGCATGATCAAGCCGCCGATGACGAACACCAGCTGCATGTAGACAAGCGCCAGCTGAAGCCCGAGCGCATCGGAAAGCGCCCCGGCGAGCATGGGCCCGAAAAAGCCCAATCCTTGAAGCAGGGTCACATATGTCCCGTACGCAGTGGCCTTGTAGCGGGTGGGAACCAGTTCCTGCGTGGCGATGTGCACGCCGGTCACGGGGATGATGAACAGAAACATTCCGATCGCGCAGCAGGCGGCAATCTGATAGTAGAAGCCCGCCGCAAACACCGCAGCCAGAATGAGGAAACAGGGCACGCCGAGCCACGCCCGCGTGCGGCGGCTCCACAGGCCGAGGCGGTCTGAAAGCCAGCCGGAGAAGGGCGTGATCAAAAGGCCGGTAATCAGGTAAGCCGGCCCCATGTAGGCGCCCACTTCCGTGGACGTCCAGCCCATGATGCGGACCATGAACATGGGAATCCAGGAAATCATGCTGGTATAGCCCATGTTGGCGATGCCGACGCCGATGCCGAGCAATATCAGCGTCTTGTTCTGGAGCGTGAAAGCAAAGGCCTCCCGGACCTTCACATGCTCCCGTTTGCCGTCGGCGCTCGCCGCCGAAACGTGATTCTTGACGTTGGGCAGGAACAGGGACAGCGCGGTGAACAGCAGCGTCAGGCCCCCGACGGCAAGGAACGCGGAACGCCAGCCGTAATGCTGCGCCAGAACCCCGGCGATCGTGGTGCCGAGAGCCAGCCCCACGGACATGGCGGAGTTATAGGCCCCGATGACCGAACCCCATCTAGAGCGGCGGGTCCAACTGGTCAGCATGGATACGGAAACGGGCGCGTAGCTGGCGTTGCCTATGCCGACCATGAAGCGCCCGAGCACTATCAGGAAAAGGTGTGAGACGAGACCGCACAGCGTGCAGCCCACGCCCCAAACGGCGGACATGAGATTCACGGCGTGCTTTTTCGAGCCCTTGTCCGCCAAAAAGGAGAAGGGCAACACAAACACGGTCATGCCTAACAATACGGCGGAACCGGCGACACCGACCTGCGAGTCAGAAAGTCCGAGATCCTTCTGCATGGCGGGGAAAACTGCGGTAATCCCCAGTCTCGCGGCGAAATCCAACAGGAAAAGCATGTAGAGCACACCAAAGCCGAAAAGGAACCATTTTTTCCCGACGGGAGACGTCGGATCATCGGAAGCGGCCAGCCCCTTTTCCGCAGAGGCGCCGGGCTGCCGGGCGGATGCGACGACGGATTCGGTTTGGCTTTTCATTTCTTCTTCACGGTCAAGAACAATTGAAGGCATGGGCATTCTCCGACGCGGGTACATAACCCGTTTGAAGTATGAGCGGAAGTTCTTTCCGGATGCTTTGCGGATGTCTGCGGAAGGGCTAAGCCTGATACACGATGCGTCCGCCACAGAGCGTCATGCGAACCTTCACCTGATTGATGGTCAAAGGATCGATGGCTTCAAGGTCATCGGATAGCAGCACGAAGTCGGCCAGCCGTCCCGGCTCGATACGCCCGCGATCGTGCTCGCCCATACAGAACAGGGAGGCATAAACGGTGTAGGCCTTGATCGCTTCCCGGGGACTGATGCGCTGTTCCGCCCCCATGAGGCGACCGTTCGGGGAAATGCGGTTGACGGCGGCATGGATGGAATCAAGCGCCGTGACCGGCAGCACCGGGGTGTCCACGTGGAGAGCGAAGGGAAGGCCAATCCTGACGGCGGAACCAGCGGGATTGAGCCTGTTGGCGCGGCTGGGGCCAAGATAGGTGTCGTAGTGCCCGTCGCCCCACACTTCGATATGCCGGACAAAAAAAGTGGGGAGCGCATGGCAGGCCTTCATACGGCGGAGCTGTCCGTCCGAGGCCATCTGCGCATGAACAAAAATGTGATGCAAATCAGGGCGGGGCAAGGTCCGCTGCGCCCGCTCATAGGCTTGCAGGGTGGCTTCGATGGCGGCATCGCCGTTGGTGTGGACGGCTATCTGAATGCCCGCGGCATGATAGTGCATGACAAGGTTGCCGAGCTCTTCAGGCGTACAGACCAACTCGCTGCGGTAACCGGGGCGGGAGTGGTAATCTTCAAGCAAGGCTCCGGTGTAGCCTTGGATGGAACCGTCCGTAAAATACTTGACGCCGCCGAAACTCAGATACTCGGAAGGAAAACCCCACAGGCCGTAAGGCTCCAGCGCATCCAATACCGGGGGCATAAACTGTAGGTAGCCACGGGCATCAAGCGTCTTGTCCCTTGCAAGACTCAAGTACGCCGCCATGTCCGTCTTGTAGGAACCGGAAAGCCCGATCCCGCCGTCCATGAAGGTCGTGAACCCTTGCGCGTTGTAGTCGCGGACAGCCCGCAGCATATTCTTCCGGGTTTCTTCAAATGACGTCGCCGGAAGTTTGGCAATCGCCTGATAAGAGGCGTTTTCTTCCAGAATTCCGTTGGGCCTGCCGTCGGCCCCAAGACAGACCGTCCCCCCGGCGACCCGCGTTTCCGCTGTGTAGCCGAGCTTTTCGATAGCCAACGAATTCAAATAGCAAAAATGGACGGAAAGATGTTTAACGAGAATCGGGCGTTCCGTGGATACGGCGTCCAGATCTTCACGGGTCAGATGACGTTTTTCGTCAATGCCCGTATCGTCGTATGCATAGCCGACAAGCCAGCGATCATGAGGCGTATTCCCAGCGGCTTCACGTAACACGTCGAGAACACGCGAAACAGTGCCCAGTCGGGAGCCACAATAGACCTGACTGAACGTATCCGCATACATGGACAGATGGCTATGCGTATCGATGAAGCCGGGATACAGCACGCCTCCGCCTAGATCGATTTTCTCGTATTCGCCACAGAGAGCCGCATAGCGCTCCATGTCTTCCAAACTTCCCATGGAATGTATGCGCTCTCCAATAACGCAGACAGCTTCTACAATCGGCATGGGATCATACAGGGTAACGATTTTCGCACCGGTGTACAACTTCAATTTTTCTGTGCAAAACACGTGTCATCTCCTTGGAGTAGGTCACTGAGGCCTGCCGCAACAACGTTTTCTCAGACAGTTAGGCAAGATGTTTGCCCCACAAGAAAGCGCGGGCCATTGCCAGCCTTGCCTCTGCAGAGATAAGCAAGAGCAATGCCAAGGATTTTGTGTTTTTAACACACTGTAATCATAGTCTTTTAAATACTGTACGTTTCCGTTCCCCCTCTTCGTCCAAAATACTATACATATTCTGTATCGTTTTTTTACCAATTATAGGATATTAAACAAATGCACGCTCTCCGGCGCGCGTAGCCGTTCGCGTTCATCCGCCCTATGGCATGGCGGCGGCCCTTGCCGGGAAAATGAACATCGGCGAAGTCGAAGCCGTCACCCTGCCGGACGGCGGGAAGGCCATAGTCAGCAATATCCCCTCCAACGTGACCGTGGCCTTCGATGTTTCCCCAGAGGGAGTCGTCTCACATTCACAGGAAGTCCTGGATACCGAAACCGGAAAGATCGTCTCCACCCTGCACGCCTCCCGTGTCGAAGGATTTTCATGGGCCTGCCCCGGGGTCGACGGAGGCAGAGGGAAGCCAACCAAACTTTCCGGCTTTTCAGGATTCGACTATGTGCTCAATCCGGGGTTCAGCTCAAACCGCGGCTACATCCTTGAAAGCGCCGCAGACGCGGCCGGCCAAGAGCAGATGATCCTCGAATGTCTCGCGGCGACGGTAAAGGATGACAGGAAGGCCGAAGAATACCTCGCGGGATGGACTGGACACGCAGGCGCGTCTCGCGGCGCTGGAAGACGTCGTTTTCGAGTCCACCGCCCGACAAGCCGAATTGACGGAACGGCTGCGCCGAAGCGAAGAAACCGCCTCCACCTCAAAGGCCCAATGCGAGTCCGCCATTCTGGAAGCCGCAGCGCAGAAGGAACGGCTTGCAGGGTTGATCGACGCGCTCGCCTCCTCTTTCCCCTGCTTCATCCCGGAAGATGTGCAGCACCAGATGATGGAGGGGGACTTTTCCCGCGCCAAAATGATTTTCGAGCAGGCGTCCCGCGTGGACTTCTCGCAATATCCCATTGAGGAGCACAAACCCAAAACAATTTCTCCGGGTTCTCAGACGCAGGAACCTCCACTCTACGGATCAGGAGCTTTTGGGTTCATGATCGACATATGAAAAAAGTCCCCGCCACACGTTTGGGCGGGGACTTTTTTCAGCCGAGCATGTCCAGGAGCCATTCCCTTCCGAGCTGCGTCCATCGGCGGTGGTACACGATCTTGTCGTTTTCGAGGATTTCCTGCTTGATGTGAACATAGCCATGCTCGGCATACTCGGCGTACAGGACATAGGTTCCGTTCTGCTTGAACTGGACACGCCGCTCGCACAGCAAGCGGTTCAGGGCCACGGCACTGCGCATCCCAAGCTCTTTGGCGATCTCCGTTGTCGTATACGTTTTTCGGACATGGGAAAGGATGGCCACACGAGCCTCAGCCTGCACGCGGGCCTCGCGCTCTTCCTTCAACTGGGTCGCCAGCCTGATCAACACATCCGGGTTGAGCAAGGCTTCTTCCAGCTTTTTGGGCGTGAGGTAGCCGCCGTGCTCACGGATGGCGGGAAGCACTTCTTCCACAACCCAGCCTTGGAACCGTTCTGCGCCGGGCAGATTTGAGCGTATGACGAGGCGGTACACATCAGATTCAGGGATAATATTGTAGGACATGGCCCCCTGCGGTGAATTGCCTTAGCTGAGTTTATTTATCTTTTTGCAGTGTGCGTTCACTGCATCGTTGGGGCGCTCATATCCCAACGCCTTTGCCACGTCACTCCCCACAAACCATGGCGCACCGTTGTGTTCCACAGCCCGAACTTTCCCGAATTCCTTGTTCTCAAAAATCTGAGGCATCTCCATGTACGAAACTCCTTTTGCAAAAGTTCCGTCCACACTATTGGCCTCCCCGTAGGGGCGCACGGAAAAGCCGTCTAGATATGCCGTATTTACGGGAAAATGATTTCATTTTTCCCAAAAGGTTCACAAATAAAAAAGTCCTCCCCTGCCATTTTTAGCAGAGGAGGACTTTTTTAATTCTTTTTATGCGCTATTCACCAAGCAATGCCCAGTAGGGGGCAAAACTCTTTTGGGCCAATTCAGCGATTTGCATCACGAAGGGGAGATAATCCCCCTGCGTGGCGGCGATATCCAAATTTCGGTAATAGTCCGGGCGCGCATCCACGGGGACTATCACCGTGGGGAAGCCCGCCCGCATGAGCTCGAAGTTCATGATGAGCCGGGCCGTTCTGCCATTCCCATCCTTGAAGGGATGGATGTTCACGAAATCCGCATGAACCCGGGCCGCAAATTCCACAGGATGCATCCTATCCCGAGCGGCACCGTACCACTGAAAAAAGGCATCCATCCTTTCAGGCACACGCTCCGCCGGAGGCGGGATATGACCCGCGCCGGATATAAGCACATTCATCCTGCGGTATGTCCCGGCATTGGCACCGTCGATGTTGCGCAGGATGAGGTTGTGAATCTCCTTCAGCGTCCTCTCAGTCAGCGCCTCATCCCTCTGAACAAGGGCCTCCATGTAATCGATGGCGTGGCTATGCCCTACCGCCTCAAGATGTTCTCTAAGACTCTTTCCACCGATGGTGATGCCATCCTCCAAAACAGCCTTGGTTTCGCTCATGGTGAGCGTGTTCCCTTCGATGGCATTGGAGTGGTAGGTGAAGCGGATACGCATGTCTTCCCGTATCTGGGAGACGACATCCGCGGGCAAGAGGCGATGCGCGTTAAGGCGCGCCTTGAGCACGTCCAACTCTGCAAACAATTCTGCTTGGCTCTTCATAGGGTTCTCTGCACAGTTTTGTTTTTACTGCTGCGCAAGCAGGGGTGTACGGGAAGCCGCATTGCTGTCCTTCTCTCCGAGAAGGATTCGGATTTCCCGGCTGCATCACCTGCCGCGAGGATTCCTTTCCATGCATTGTCCCTGGCTGCATGCCCCAGTAGCGGTTCTTATGTCCTCAAGAGTCCGAGAGCCCTGTCGCATGGCGCGCAATATGTCTCCCTTACTAACGCAGGAGCACCAGCACACATACTCATCGTCCGGCGCATATCGAACGTCATCTGTAAATTCCATACATTCTCCTCCCGGCAAATAACCTGACTTTACCGTCATGAATCTCTCTTGCATGAGGCCACTGTATTGCGCCGTGCAGACATGAGGCAAGGGGAGATTTCGAGGTATGCCTGAGAATTTACAGAAAGGGTACAGATTGGGGGTACAGATCGAATCTGTACCCCCAATTTTTGCATGAAAAAAGGGTTACGATTTTCATCGTAACCCATTGATTTCATGGCGGAGAGGGAGGGATTCGAACCCTCGATACAGTTTTATCCGTATACCCGCTTAGCAGGCGAGCGCCTTCGGCCGTCTCGGCCACCTCTCCGTGGAAATGACGTTCAATGCGTCGTTTCGTGGATTCTTCTAGCGATTCTTCCCGTACCTGTCAACCGTTTTTTCGATTTTATCGTCCCCGGCGATCAATCAAAAATGCCGGGAAGCTCTACCATGATAGAATAACTCTTGTCGTAACCATCGTAATTATACCGGCCTATAATGCGGTAACATTGCGCCGAATAGGCAATATCAATACTTTGATCGTAGGTTTTTCCGAACGTTCCACCTTGGCGCATATTGCGATAGTCATCAAACCTGATAGACCACTCAGGTGTTAAATTAATCGTCAAGTCATTGTGGATAAGCCGCAAATCCGAAGTAAGCTGGACATTGTTCCAGTTTTCGTACTGGAATTTTTTTCTGTAATCATAATACTTATCACGGAAGCTCATACCGGTGTACCATGATATCTTATCCTTGTACCGCAGGTTGATATCATGATCATGGCGTGTAACTTGTCCATCATACGCCGAGAAATACGTTTTATCATGATACCCGAGCCACGGCCAAGGATAGATCTCGAAATCCGAAACGATATCCATAAATGGCCTGCGCCCATATTCATCCCGATACCGATCCCGGCGGGCCTCTTCAAAGTCGTAGCCGCTCTCTATCCGCCAGCGCAAAAGATCCTGATAAAAAGTACTGCGCCGGGCTTCCTGCTTGTCCCCCTCTCCGGTTACCGAAACAATGGAACCCTTTCGCGTCACAATATTGGTGATGGAGTATGTCAGTTCATCCCGGGGCAGGATTCTGTCCTCCATCAAATAGAAAGGATTCTTTTCTTGATCAACATGCGGCGTGCGGGAATACCGGATACGCGGCTGGATTTCGTGACGAACCGCCGTCCACATTTGCTTTCCGGCGTTTTCAGGTTTGAGCGGAATGCTCGATTCGTCTCCAATTTGCCAGATGCGGCTGGCCTCCGTGTACCCTTGGATGTCCATATCGATCATGGTACGGGATTCGCCTGTCTGACGTGGGGAAGCCGAATTGTCCATGTACATGGCCAATGGGCTGGTATGCTCCTTGCGATCCGTATTGTAGTAGGTCTGACGGAGCCCGACCGTACCGATGACGGAACCAAAGCCAAAATCCAGAGGAACAGAGAGCTTGGGATAGATTTCCGTACGCCCGCCCGTTGTTCCCGAAGCACGGTACATATATCCGGACTGGAACTGCGCTTCCAGTTCCAAGGGAATCTGCGGAACGATTCTGCCCTTATACAGGAACAAATCGAGCTGCGGCAGGCGCTGGACCAGTTCATCCTGGCTTTGCGCCCTGTTCCCGTGGCCGAGGGCAGGATCCTGCTCATACCGCATACTGGCGACGATGCCCACGCGCTGCCAATCATTGCTCACCAAAGCGGCGCTCACGCGGTTTTGATCATCTTCCTGCAAATCACGCCCAAACATCCTGAACAAATTGTCACGGGTCCTGTCAAAGCCTGTAGGCCCTTGGTTGAACTCACGAAGAAAGTCCTGATCCGAAACATAATCGATATTGGAGCGGTAACGCCACGTGGAAGCCCCAAGGAATCCGTCGGCCATTCCGCGCAACCAGTACCGATCGTTGTTGGTACGCAGCGTTTGCTTATTTTCGCTTACCCGGCTCGTCCCTGGAATCGCCACGGTATCCTTATCGTAGATGCCGGTGGCGGCGAGCCATGTCTTTTGATCCGTAAATTCGTTCGCCCGATATTCGACACTGAGCGACGGCCCGATCTTCGTCATCCAGCCACCGTAGAACGTCATATCATGGCTTTCATCAATGGCCCAGAAATACGGCTGGGTATAATAAAAACCACGCTTATCGCTGATGCCGTAGTCTGGCGGCAACAACCCGGACTGGCGAGTTGTCTTTGCCGGCAATACCATGAAGGGGCTGTAAAAGATTCCTGTATTTTTTACGTCAAAAGTCGAGTGGAAAAGTTGGGCATAGCCGTCAATCTCCACGACGGCCTGCTCGGCATTCATTGACCACGCGGGACTGGTTCCGTCGCAGGTCGTCACTTTTGCCTTGTTGAAGGTATAGCGATCACCCCAATGCTTGATGATCCGCGAGCCGCTGAAATAAATGTGCGGCCCCTCCATGAAAACATGGCCATTCGTCAGCCAGCCGGTTTTGGAGTGCAGATCAAACTCGGCTTCATCTGAATGGATGTCGTCCTTGCCCATGCGGACGAACACGTTGCCTTTCAGATAAACCCAGTTTGTCGCGGAATAGTACCGGGCGAAATCAGCTTTCAGGATGTCGTTTCCCCGCTGAAGGACAACCCCGCCCTGCGCCTCAACGATGGTATTGTCGCTGAGTGTGACCAGTTTGTCCGCCTCAAGATTCCACGAAGCCTCCTTCGTGTCTTCCATCGGTATGGTGAGCACATCCGTAGCGGCATACGAATGGACCGGCGAACAAAGAAAAAGCGCCAGCAGAGCTATGGGCGCGCAAACCGTTTTTGTCACAAGCCGGAACATTCCGCGAGGCAGGGGCACAATCATGGGCACGGTAAACTTCCTGTTGCATCCAGCGTTCGGACGCACTATAAAAATGCTCCGCACAGGAGCGTGTTTAAAAGGATAACTCCGCAGCAACGTTTCTTTTGTATCACTCGAACCAATTGCCGGGCGCTATCCCGAAGCCTCTCAACGTCTGCCTCCCTCGCGGGGGTGCCTTTTGAAAAACAACGCGGCTTCATGCTCTGGTTCGTGCGGAGTGTACTCTAGCCCATTTTTCAAACAAAAAAAACCCTCGGTTATTCCCCGCCGCCGGGGGGCGGCGAAAAAAAGAGGATCCTTTTTCCGATTCATCCATAACTTTTCCGCGATACGAAATGGGGGATGTTTCCACGCCCGTTTACCGTCCAGAATCCTTGTCCCTGTTTTTTCACCAGCAAAGCGCTTGAGCGTGGAGGTCCCATGTTTTTGAGCAGTGCCATCATCACCGTCCACCTTGAAAACCTTCGGCATAACCTGAAAACATTGCTGGCCCGCCACCCTTCTCTCATGCCGGTCATCAAGGCCGACGCCTACGGGCACGGCGTCGTCGCTGTCGCGCGCGTACTGGCGGAAGAGGGGATACAGCATATGGCGGTGGGTTCCGTGGGGGAAGGCGCACTGCTCAGGCAGGAGGGGCATACGGCTTTCCTGCTCGCCCTGATGGGACTGGCAAGGGATGAAGATACAGCTCTCGCCGCAAGCTACGATATCACGCCGCTGGTCCATAGCCGGGAAAGCCTTGAGCGGATCCTTGCGCAAAGCCATCTGACGGGACGGGCGAAGCCGTTGACGGTTGCCATCAAGTTCGATACCGGCATGTCCCGGCTGGGATTCCGCGTGGATGAAGCGGCTGAGCTGGCCGATTATCTGCGTACGCTCAAGGAAGTGCGGCCCGTGCTGGTCATGTCGCACCTCGCCGCTTCGGATACTCCGGCACTTGATGATTTCACCCACGAACAGGCGCGCCGCTTCCACGAAGCGACGGAAAGCATGAAGGCCGTTTTCCCGGACCTCAAAACATCCCTGACAAACTCTCCGGGCCTCCTCTGCTGGCCGAGCTACGTCGGCGATCTGGCCAGGCCCGGCGTCACGCTCTACGGAGGAAATCCGCTTCACGGCACGGACAGGGCCAAGCTGGGCATGGGACTGCTTCCCGTCATGGAGATGGCGGCTCCCGTGCTTTCCGTCCACCCCGTTGTGAAAGGCGCCACGGTCAGCTACGGCTGCCTGTACACCGCCCCCAAAGACATCAGGGCGGCCGTCGTCGGAGCCGGCTATGCCGACGGCTACCCGCGTTCGCTGTCCATGCGCGGGTCGGTCCTGATCCGGGGACAGCGCGCCCCTATCCTTGGGCGGGTGTGTATGCAGATGTGCATCGTCGACGTGACCGATATCCCGGGCGTCGAACCCGGCGATACGGCTTACCTGCTGGGGGGCTCGGGCCCGCTGGCCATCCGGCCCGAGGAACTTGCCGAATGGTGGGGGACTATTTCTTATGAGGTATTCTGTGCGCTAGGCCGCAACCGCCGCGTAAGCGAAAAAAAGTTCAGCGAATACAGTAACCGGCGGGCCTAAGCTTCAGTTTCTGGTGCGGCAGGGCTCCCCGCCGCACCGTTCAGCGCTGGCAGCAATAGCCGCCTTCCACACCTTCCGGGCTCAGCACGATTTGCCAGAGCTGGATGTCGCGCGCCCGGAAAGCGCCCGCGCAGCTTAAAAGATAGTACCGGTACATGCGGCGTACGCGCTCGCTGCACTGGAAAGCGCCTTCCACATAGCCTTCCTCAAAGCGCTGGTGCCATGCCATGAGCGTCTTGTCGTAATCGGCACCGAAGTTGTGCCAGTCTTCCATGACATAAAGCCCGGTGATGGCCTTTGCGACGCAAACGGGAGAGGGAAGCATCCCGTTGGGGAAGATATATTTATTGATCCACGGATCGGTCCCCGTCTTCTTCTTGCTGTTGCCGATGGTATGCAGCAGGAACAGCCCCGAAGGTTTCAGCAGCCGTTTGGTCGTCTTCATGAAAATACCATAATTTTTCCGTCCCACGTGCTCGAACATCCCCACGGAGACGATGCGATCGAACTGCCCTTCCATCGAACGGTAATCTTGCAGCAGCCAGTTGACGAGATGCCCGGCATCGTGTTCCCGGGCATAGGCCAGCTGTTCCGTGGAAATCGTGACCCCGGTGACCTTCACCCCGTATTCTCTGGCCATATATAAGGAAAGGCCACCCCAGCCGCACCCGATGTCAAGCACGGACATCCCTTCCTTGAGATCCAGCTTCCGGCAAATCAGATCCATCTTGTTGCGCTGCGCCTCGTCCAGCGTCTCGGCATCCTTCCAATACCCGCAACTGTAATTCATCGTAGGCCCCAGCATACGTGCGAACATGGCGTTGTCCGTATTGTAATGCTGTTCCGCGACCATTGGGGCTCTGGCTACGCTTTGCAGGTTGAACAGGAGCTGGCTCGCCACGATCAGCGCGTTGGGCAGGTTGCGCCGTACCTTATCCTCCAGATGCGCGTGAAGGGCCTTACAAAACATCACATCCAGCTGGTCGCAGTCCCACCAGCCCTCAAGATAGGCTTCGCCCGCTCCGAGCGTCCCCTCCCGAAGCACCCGTTTATACAGGCCTTCATTATGAATCCGAATATCCCAGGGACGGTCTCCTCCCACCCGGATATCCGCCTCAGCAAGCATCGAAGTCAAAACGGCTTTTGCATCCATGACTAACCTCCGAAAATATCGCCTTCACACCCCTTCCCGGAGTAAAGGCGGCTTTCCATGATGCACCACGGAATACCCTTTTCTTCAATTATTAGTTGGTGCTAGAATCATTCAACCATAAAAACCTCATCCATGCGGAGGGACACGAAAAAGCCAAAAAATCCCCACTATTCGGAGAGGCTGTGCGGGCGGCTGAGCCCCTGCCGCCATGATCAAAAAAGAGAAGACGGACAATCCGCCTCCTCTTTATTGTAAGACTGCAACCGCCCTTCGCAAGGGAGATTATTCGTCGTCATCCCCGCCGGTCTTCTCGGGCAGCTTTCCGATGCGCTTCAAGAACTCGTCGCGGCAGTCGTAGCTGCAAAAACGGTGAACCGTCTTGCCGTCCCGAACGGTGATGTTGCTGTCGGAGTCAATATAGGCTCCGCAAACCGGGTCTTTGACCATCTCCCCGGTAGCGATGAGATGTTCCTTTTCCTTCTTGGTATCCTCGCCGCTCTTTTTGCGGTCGTTCATGAACATGCGATACAGGGCATAGCCCACAAGGATGAGGATCAACCATTTCCACATGGTTCAACTCCAGCATTGCCGTTACTGGCGGATGCGGTTCCCTTCCACGGCATGAGCGAGGGAACGCAACGCCTCTCCGGGAGTCCGTCCGTCGGAGAGGAGCAGATTCGGTTCGATATCCCGCAGGGGGACAAGCACAAAAGCCCGTTCCGACATGCGAGGATGGGGCAGAGCCAGATGCGGCGTATCCCAGCGCTCCTGATCAAACAACAAGAGATCCAGATCGATAACGCGCGGGCCGAACCGCATCGCCGGGTCCGACGTCTCCCGGACGCGGCCCAACCTCTTTTCCACATCAAGCAGCATATCCAAAAAATCGGGGGCTGTCATGTCTAAAGCGCAGGATACCTTGAGAACCTGATTGGCGAACCAGGGCTGGTCGCGCATATCCTGCGGCTCCGTAAAATAGACGGGCGACGACGCCTCGATTTTCCAGCCCGGCAGAGCCCCCAAAACCTCACGCGCCCGGGCCAGATTCGTTTCCGGTTCGCCCATATTGGAACCCATGCACACATACGCCATATGCCGCTCATTCATCATATCACTCCAAAAGCCGCGACCGGTTTGCGATTCCCCATGCTCTGGTGTATTCTGCGAACATGAAGACGACCACGCGAATCCATGCATCTCCCGTTTCCGACAAGAACGGGCAGCGCCCCGATACTCCGGCAGGTTTTCCCGCCAGACTGGCTTCCCGCTGGCTTGATGGACTCATAGCCGAACGGGGGCTCTCGCGCAACACCGTCGCCGCCTACAGGCAGGATCTGGACGCGCTCCGGGACTTCCTCGACGAGCTGGAAACGCCCCTCAGCGGCCTCGACGACGAAAACATCACGCTGTTTATCGCCTGGCTGCGCAAACGCGGCGACGCAACCCGCACGCTCGCGCGGCGCATTTCGTCCCTGCGCAGTTTCCTCGCATGGTGCGTCGAACGGGGGGAGCTGGCCTCCAACCCGGCCGCCCTCATCGACACGCCCAAGCTCCCCTCCCTCCTGCCCGACGTGCTGACGCAGGATGAGATCATCCGTCTGCTCAACGCGCCGGACGCCACCAGCAAGCTCGGGCTCCGGGATCGGGCCATGCTGGAACTGCTGTACGCCGCGGGTATGCGCGTTTCCGAACTCATCGAACTGCAACCCATCGATCTGGATCTCCAGCGGGGCGTCGTGCGCATTTTCGGCAAGGGAAGCAAGGAGCGCCTTGTCCCCCTGCATGACGCGGCGGTCATGCGCATGGCCGAATACCTCAAAATCGTGCGCCCCCTCTTTACTCCCATTGAAGACCGGGTGTTCCTCAACCGTTCCGGCAACGGCCTCTCCCGGCAGGGCGTCTGGAAGCTGGTCAAACGCTACGCGCTGGAGGCTGGCATCCGAAAACCCATTTCCCCGCACACGTTCCGGCACTCCTTCGCCACCCACCTGCTGGAAGGCGGAGCGGATCTCCGTTCCGTGCAGATCCTCCTCGGCCATGCGGACATGAGCGCCACGGAGCTCTACACGCACGTCCAGTCCGAACGCCTGCTCCAGATCCACAGGAAATACCATCCCCGGTCCCAGCACGCCGAGTCCGGCCCGGATGACGCCTCCTCTCCCGAAGACGACCTGTCGTAAGCTGCACAAGGAAACCGCATGAAACCTTCCCTGGCCTCCGCCCCCACCGTCATCACCTGCCACAGCAACGCCGACTGGGATGCCCTGTCTTCGATGATCGGCATGTCCATGATCTACCCCGACAGCATCATGATCTTCCCGGGCAGCATGGAAAAGCCGCTGAACCAGTTTTTCAACGAAACCGCCGTGTTTCTGTATACCTTCAAAAATATAAAAGAGATCGATCACGCCAGCGTGAAGCGCGTCGTCGTCGTGGACACGCAGATCCGTTCCCGCGTGCCGCAGGTGCAGGAGCTGCTCGATCTTCCCGGCGTGGAGGTGGAGGTATGGGATCACCACCCCACTCCCACCCCCTACTCCGGCGAAAAGAGCAAGGTCATCAATGCCGACGTGACGCACATCGGGACCACGGGCTCCACCTGCACGCTTATCTGCCAAGCCTTGCAGGAACGGGGCATCACCCCGGCCTGTCAGGAAGCCACCTTTCTCGGGCTCGGCATCTACGGCGACACGGGCGCGTTTACCTACACGTCCACCAAACCGGAAGACTTCCTCGCGGGGGCATGGCTGCGCCAGCACGGCATGGATCTGCCCTTCATCGCGGATCTCGTCCAGACGGGCATGACCAGCGTCCACATCAAGGTTCTCAACGAGCTGCTCGACTCCGCCACCGCGCACGAAATCGGCCCTTACAGCGTGGTCCTCGCCGAAGCGACGCTGGACAGCTTCATGGGCGATTTCGCCTACCTCGCCCAGAAATTCATGGAGATGGAATCCTGCAACGTCCTGTTCGCCCTCGCCAACATGGAGGAAAAGGTACAGATCGTGGCCCGCAGCCGCGTGGACGCCGTGGACGTCGGCCAGATATGCAAGGCGCTCGGGGGCGGGGGGCACCGTTTCGCGGCGTCCGCTTCGGTCAAGAGCATCCCCATCCCCGAACTCAAGGACGCCATCTTCCAGCAGTTGTACATGCAGGTGAACCCGAACAAGCAGGCGCGGGATCTCATGTCCTCGCCCGCCGTCGGCATTGAGGACAGGCAGACCATCCGGGAAGCGGAACAGCTCATGAACCGCTACGGCCTCAAGGCCGCCCCCGTCTTCCGGGCGGGGACGCGCCATTGCATCGGCTATATGGAATGCCAGACGGCTTCCAAGGCTATTGCCCACGAACTGGGCGACATGCCGGTTTCCGAATACATGCAGCGCACCATCCTGACGGTCCCGCCGGACGCCCCTCTCCAGCGCCTCATGAAGATCATCGTGGGCGCGCACCAGCGGCTGGTTCCCGTCGTCGAGAAGAACGAGGTTATCGGCGTGGTCACCCGCACCGACCTCATCAACATGTTCGTCGAGGATCCTTCCGGCGTGCCCATCCCGGTCAACACCAGCGCACGCGAACGGAATCTGGCGAAGCTGCTGTCTACCCGGCTCCCGCAGCCCATGCTGCATATGCTGCACAGGGCCGGGGAACTCGGGGACCGCCTGCAGGTCAGCGTCTATGCCGTGGGCGGTTTCGTCCGCGACATCATGCTCAGCCGCCCCGCCGTGGAGTTCGACGACGTCGATCTGGTGGTCGAAGGCGACGGCATCGCCTTTGCCAAGGCGCTGGCGCAGGAACTTGGAGGCCGCGTCCGCGAGCACCGGACCTTCATGACGGCCCTCATCATCTATCATGACGAAAACGGCGAGGAACAACGCCTCGACGTGGCCACGGCGCGCCTCGAATACTATAAATACCCCGCCGCCCTGCCCACCGTGGAGCTCTCTTCCATCAAGATGGATCTGTTCCGCCGCGACTTCACCATCAACGCAATGGCCCTCCGCCTCAACAAGGGGCAGTTCGGCTGCCTCGTCGACTTCTTCGGCGGCCAGAGCGACATCCAGCGCAAGACGATCCGCATCATCCACGCCCTGAGCTTCGTGGAGGATCCCACCCGCATCATCCGGGCCGTGCGCTTTGAGCAGCGGTACGGCTTCCACATCAGCACGCAGGGCGAAAAGCTCATCAAGAACGCCCTGTCCCTGAACCTCGTGGAAAAACTGTCCGGCGCGCGCATCCTGCACGAGCTGAACCTCATCTTCCGCGAGGACGAACCGGAAACCTGCCTGCGCCGCCTCAACGAACTCGGCGTGCTGGCCGCAATCCATCCGAGCCTCGTCCTGAACGCCGACAAGAACGAGCTCCTCGACTCCCTGCGCGAAGTCATCGACTGGTACCGCCTCCTCTATTTCAAGGAAACGCCGGAACTCTCCACCCTGTATCTCATGGCCCTGTGCAGTGCCGTCCCGGCCATCGAGACGGCGGACATCCTGCACCGCCTCGGGCTGACGCCCACGATGCGCGAAGAAATCCTCAGCCTGCGGGAAAGCGTGCGCATGACGCTGGTGGAACTCATCAACTGGCACCGGGATATGCAGAAGAAGGGGCAGGCGGAACAGTCCGTAAGCCGCTTATGCGCCCTGCTTGCTCCCCTGCCCCTCGAAAGCACGCTCTATCTGATGGCCCGCTCCGACAACGAGGAAATCAGCAGCAGCGTTTCCCAGTACATCTACAAATGGCGGCAGATCAAGGTGGACATCAACGGCGACGACCTGCACCGCCTCGGCTTGGAGCCCGGGCCGCAGTTCGGCAGCGTGATGCGCATGGTCCTCGCCGCAAAGCTGGACGGGAAGGCCGAAACGAGAGAAGCGCAGCTGAAACTGGCTGAGGAACTGATCAGGAAAGGATTTCCGGGAAACGGGACGGCGGACGCCGCCCCGAAGAAGCCGCGCTGAGGCCCCCTCCGCAAGCGGGAAGGGCTTGCCGTGAGCGCCCTTGCCGTGTAGAAGAGGAAAAACGATTTTCACTCAAGACAAGGAAGCTGTCGTATGACACATCCTCTGTGGGCCCCGTGGCGCATGGACTATATTTTGGGGCCGAAACCGGATTCGTGCGTTCTGTGTCTCCCTCCCGATGATCTTTCCCATGACGAGGAACGGCTCGTCCTGTACCGTGGCAAAACCGCTTTCGTCATCATGAACAAATTTCCGTACAACAACGGGCATATCATGGTGGCTCCCCTGCGGCACGTCATGGATCTGCCGCTTCTGGCGGCGGAGGAATCGACGGAAATCATGGAATTGCTCAAGCAGTGCACGACCATTCTCAGGGAGTTCTTCAAACCGCAGGGCATCAATGTAGGCCTCAACCTCGGCGAAGCCGCCGGAGCGGGCATCCGCGACCACCTGCATTTCCATCTCGTCCCCCGCTGGAATGGCGATTCTTCGTTCATGGCCGTGATGAGTGAAACGCGGGTCATCCCCGATCATCTGGCTTCGACCTATACCAAACTCAAACCCCTTTTCGCCCGGTTGCGCCCGGGCCAACCCGCATGAGGAGAGGTCTATGCGTTACATCAAAGTGCTGCTGCTGGTCATTCTGTTTTTCCTGGTCATGATGTTCTTCGTGCAGAACCAGAGTGCGTTCTCGCAGGCCGTCGCGCTGAAACTCGACCTTCTGTTCCTCCCTCCGGTCGAATCCGCTCCTCTGCCCTTCTACACCCTGCTGATCATCTGCTTCGTCCTTGGCGCCCTGTGCATCCTCGCCATGCTGATGTGGGACCGGGTTTCCCTGTCCGCCAAGCTGACGATGGCCAACATGCGCGCCCGCGGCTTTGAAAAGGACGTCGCCAAGGCCCTCAAGACCAACGAGGCCCTTCAGAAGAAGCTTGACGCCGCCGAAGCCAAGGCCGCCCAGCTCGCCGAAGATGTCGAAAACGCGAAAAAGTCCGCTTCCGCACTCACCGAACAGGCGTAACCCTTAATATTTCATAATGCCCACGGATGGTCCCTCGCGGGACCGTGCGTGGGCATTATTGCAGCATATGAGCCAACAGCCCGCATCTCCCCGCCTTACTCCTATGTTCGAACAGTACCTCCGCATCAAGGAGGGCTATCCTGACGCCCTGCTCTTTTATCGCATGGGCGACTTTTATGAACTTTTTTTCGAGGACGCCGAAGTCGCCTCGCGTGAGCTTCAAATCGCGCTGACCTCGCGCAATCCCAACGCGGAATCCCCCATCCCCATGTGCGGCGTCCCGTGGCATGCCGCCGAAGGCTACGTCAGCCAGCTCCTGAACAAGGGCTACAAGATCGCCTTCTGCGATCAGGTCGAAGACCCCAGAGCCGCCAAGGGGCTTGTCGAGCGTGCCGTCACCCGCGTCTACACGCCCGGGACCGCCGTCGAGGACGTCAGCCTCGAACCCAAGGGGCATACCTATCTCGGGGCCCTGTTCTGGAGTGCCGACACGGATCGCGGCGGGTTCGCGTGGGTGGACGTCTCCACCGGCTACTGGGCCGGGCTGCACGTCAAAAAGAGTCAGGAACTCTGGCAATGGGCGCAGAAGATCGCCCCGCGCGAACTCCTGTTGCCGGAAGACGCCGACGTCCCGGCCTCGCTGCATCTTACGGACATTCAGGCCGTCCGCGTCCCGCTGAGGAGCCATTTCGATTACAAGCGTTCCGCCGAACGCGTCCTTGCCGCCCAGTCCGTCGCCGAACTGGGGGCCTTGGGTCTGGAAGACCGCAAAGAGCTGGTGCAGGCCTGCGGCGCACTGCTCGCCTATCTGGAACAGACGCAGATGCAGGACACCAAACATCTTGCGCCGTTCGAGCCTCTGGATCTCGGCCAGCACCTCCTCATCGACGACGTTACGGAGCGCAATCTGGAGTTGTTCCGCCGCCTCGACGGGCGTAAAGGCGTGGGCACGCTGCGCCATGTGATCGACTCCACGCAGACGCCGATGGGTGGCCGCCTGCTTGAGGAGCGCCTGCGCAACCCTTGGCGCGAGCTTGCGCCCATTCAGGAAACGCAGGATGCCATTGCATGGCTTGTCGCGCATCCCGAAAACAGGAAAAAGCTGCGTGAAACGCTTTCCGGCGTTTATGATCTTGAGCGTCTGTCTACCCGTATCGCCCTGAACCGGACCTCCCCCCGAGACATGCTGTCGCTCAGGCAGAGCCTTGCGGCGCTTCCTCCGGTCAAGTCCGCTATCACGTCCTCCGATGCCGATACGCCCAGAGTGCTCCGCTCCATTACGGAACATTGGGATGATCTCGGCGACCACGCCGCCACGCTGCAAAAAGCCCTTGCCGACGATCCGCCGCAGTTCATAACCGAAGGCGGGCTGTTCAAGCAGGGTTATAACGCCGAACTGGACGAACTGCTGGATCTCGTCGAGCACGGGGAAAACAGGGTCAAGGCATTGCTCGACGAAGAGCAGAAAGCCTCGGGCATCAGCAAGCTCAAACTCGGCTACAACCGGGTCTTCGGCTACTACTTCGAGCTGTCCAAAGCAGTGGGAGGAACGCCTCCCGAGCATTTTATCCGCAGGCAGACGCTGGCCAACGCCGAACGCTTCACGACCGTCCGCCTCAAAGAACTGGAAGAAAAACTGCTTTCCGCCGCCGACCGGCGCAAATCGCTTGAGTACAAGCTGTTCCAGCAGCTTCGCGGGGCATTGGCGGAAGCCCGCCCCCGCATCCTGTTCATGGCCGACATGCTGGCGCAGCTGGACTACTGGCAGTCGCTGGCGGAAACGGCGGTGCGCCACAACTGGTCGCGCCCCTCGCTCCATGCCGGGCAGTCCATCACCATCAGGGAAGGCCGTCACCCTGTCGTCGAGGGCATCATCGGGGAAGCCGCTTTCGTGCCCAACGATCTCCACATGGATGAGGACAGACGGCTCCTGCTGATCACCGGCCCCAACATGGCCGGTAAATCGACCGTGCTCCGCCAGACCGCGTTGATCTGCCTCCTCGCGCAGATGGGTTCTTTCGTCCCGGCCCGGGAAGCGCAGCTTGGCCTGTGCGATCGCATCTTCTCCCGCGTGGGCGCTTCGGACAATCTGGCGCAAGGCCAGAGTACGTTCATGGTGGAGATGATGGAAACCGCGCGCATCCTGCGTCAGGCCACCAAGCGCAGCCTCGTCATCCTTGACGAAATCGGACGCGGCACGAGCACGTTCGACGGGCTGGCTTTAGCGTGGGCGGTTGCGGAAGAGCTGGCAAGGCGGGCCGGGGGTAGCATCCGAACCCTCTTTGCCACGCATTACCACGAACTCACGGCACTGGAAGGCAAGATCCCCGGCGTGCACACTATGAACATCGCCATCCGGGAATGGAACGGGGAAATCGTCTTCCTCCGCCGCCTGATCCCCGGACCGTCCGACCGGAGCTACGGCATCGAAGTCGCGCGGCTGGCGGGCGTCCCACAGCCCGTCGTCCAGCGGGCCCGGGAAATCCTCGCCCAACTGGAGCACAACAAAGGCTCCTCGCCCGTCCGCCAGGTCATGCCGAACCTTCTGCCCGGCATCCAGCTTCCCGAGGCCAAGCCCAAGAAGGCCGTCGAAGAAGTCGTCGCTGCGGAACCGGAACACCCGTTGCTCGTGGCGCTGCGGGACACCAATCCCGATGCCCTGACCCCTCTTGAGGCCCTGAAACGAATCACGGAATGGAAACTTTTATGGGGAGCCCCAAAGCAATGAAAACATGGATCATGCCGATACTGTGCTGCCTGCTGCTGATCGCGGCGGGATGCGGCAAGAAAGGGGATCCGGTCCCCCAAGACAAGAAAAACCTTTTCTCGTGGGAAAGCGCTGATGCCGCCCTCACCGGAAACGGCTGCCTCGCCATCTCCGCGCTCATGAAAGGCGCGGCGCGCAACGTGGACGGTTTCTCCATCGAGCTGGAGCCGCTGGCCGCGTCCGCCGATTCCACCCTGCCCAAGGAATTGCAGACGCCGCAGGATACCTGCGAAGGCTGCCCCTTCACCCCGCGCGAAACGCAGGAACTGACGCCGCAGCAAGCCGTCCCCACGGATTCGGGAACACGGTTCGCGTTTACCTACTGCCCGCAAACCAAGGCGGCGGCGTACCGCTGGCGTCTGGTGGCGCGGAACGTCTTCATGGCCTTCCCCTACGCGCTGACCCCGGTGAAGACGGTTCGCTAGAGCAGATTCCTCGAAACACTCTGAAAGTATCAGTGAGGGAGCCTTTTTCTCAGGAAAGGCTCCCTCACTTCCCCTAAAAATCCTCCAAAAAGAAACGCCTCTACCTCCCTCCAAAACCTTTTGTGCATACCAAAAGCCTGCTCGCAGTTTTCCAGCATAAACGGCCTTTAGAGCAAGGCCATTAAAAAAAGAGGATAGGTTTAACCATCCCCTCTTATATTGAAAACGCGGCAAAGCCTTCATCAAAAAGGACCCGCCGCGTTCTTCTCTTATGGCGCTTAAAAATGCTTCCGCCAGATTCCGCCGTAAGGGAAATTTCCGCCTTCGCCTTTGGAAACCTCTATCCCCAACAGAGGCTCTGCGAAAAAATCCCATTCCCTGATGGGGCATCACACTGCTCAGACACCCCAAAAACCGGCCAGCTGCAACAGCCACATGACCAGCAGCGCCTGCAGACCGGCCATGACGTCGTCAATCATAACGCCGTAGCCTCCGGGCAGCCAACTCTCGGACGCATGGACGGGCCACGGCTTCCACATATCGAAAATACGGAATAAAACGAAGGCAATGCCGATTTTTGCCCAGCCCGGATCGGAAAACGGCAACAGCACCAGCCACATGCCAAGGAGTTCGTCAATAACAATCTCACCCGGATCCTTATAACCGAGTATCTGCTCGCCACGGGTCGCGGCCATCCCGCCAATCCAAAACACGAGCACGAGCACCACAATCCGGACCACGAACGGCAGCGGGATGAACAGAAACGGAGCCAGAACCGCCGCCAACGCGGAACCGCATGTCCCCGGCATGATGGGAGACAAGCCGGCAAAACCGAGCCGGCAGAAGGCGAGTATCAGTTTATCCATTACAACCCTCTCTATGCTTTGGCAGGAAAACGCCCGCACGAGAATTTTTCCCCTTCGGGGCAGTACCGCAGCCGCTCGCACTTGGCACCAGCCAGACCAAACACCTCGGGCAGCACGCCCCGGCACAGCGCAAGCATCTCGTCCGCGACGTGCCGGATTTCCCACTGCGCACGGCGGCAGCAGCGGTGCTCAAAAAAATTCAGCAACGCGCGGCAGTTCATGGTCACGACGATGTTGCTCGCCGTGGCCTGCGGCAGGACAAAACGCGCATCCTCATTCGCCTTGGACCCGGTCCGCCCTGCTTCTTCAAGCAAACCTTTAAGATCCCGGTAAGCGGAACCGATTTCCCGCATGATCCCTTCAAACCGCGCCAGCGCTTCCGGATTCTTCCGGATCTCCGGCGGGATCAGGTAGTCGAAATCCGAACCGTCCACATAGCGCTGGCTCTGCTGCGAATACGACGCGATACGGTGGCGCACGAGCTGATGCGTCAAGGCGCGGGACACGCCGCCGAGCGCAAAGGTGAAACTGACGTGCTCAACCGGGCTGGCGTGGCCGGACTCCATGATGGAAGCCACAAACTGAGCCTGCTTTTCGCGGCCGATGTCCCCGGCGAGCAGGCGGGGCCACATATCGGCCACAAATCCGGCGTGATAGCATTGACGAAACGCCGCATACACCAAGGAAAGCGGTTCCGGCGTATGGGCAAGCAATTCGACGCGAGGTTGGACTACGGGCATAGGGCCTCCGGCTATCCGAGCATATTTAAATGTTTATACGCTTTCGCCGTAGCCATCCTGCCCCGCGAGGTGCGCTTCAAAAATCCACATTGAATAAGATACGGCTCGTAAATATCCTCAATCGTACGGACTTCTTCGGAGCAAGCCACGGCCAGCGTCTTCACGCCCACGGGCCCGCCTCCATAAATGTCCACAAGGACGCGCAATAATTTCCGGTCCATCTGGTCCAGCCCGTTCTCGTCCACATCCATGCGCCGGAGCGCGTGAGACGCCTGTTCCTCGTCCACCACGCCGGAACCGTAGACGGCGGCGAAATCGCGCACGCGCCGCAGCAGCCGGTTGGCGATACGCGGCGTTCCCCGCGAACGGCGGCCGATTTCCAGTGCGCCGCCCTCAGTGATCGGCACCCCCAGAATACGGGAGGAACGGATGACCACGCGGGACAGCTCCTCAGGCGTGTAGAACTCCAGGCGGCTGATGATGCCGAAACGATCCCGCAGCGGAGAGGAAAGCAAGCCGATGCGCGTCGTGGCGCCCACGAGCGTGAACGGCTCCAGATCGATTTTGACGGTGCGTGCGGCGGGCCCCTGCCCTATCACCAAATCGAGTTTGTAATCCTCAAGTGCCGGATACAGGATTTCCTCCACGGCAATGGGCATCCGGTGAATTTCATCCACGAACAGGATGTCGTGGCGGGAAAGGTTGGTCAGGATGGCCGCCAGATCGCCGCTCCGCTCCAGCACCGGGCCGGACGTGCAGATCAGGTTGACCCCCAATTCCGCCGCCATGATCTGGGCGAGCGTCGTTTTCCCGAGGCCGGGGTTTCCGTAAAAAAGGACGTGATCCATCGCCTGCCCGCGTTCACGGGCGGCGTTCAGGAAGACACGCAGATTGGCCCTCAGCTCCTCCTGTCCGATGAAATCCTCCAAACGGGAAGGACGGATACTTTCGTCACCGGGAGAACCGGATTCGGGAGCCGACAGTTCTTTCGCCAAGTCTGCGGGGGGAAGGAATGATGGCGTATGAGGAGAATCGGACATTACTTCTGCCGTTCGCGGGCAAGGGCTTTCAGGGCCGCACGGAGGGCTTCGCTGACTTCAAGATCAGGCTCCTCGTGCAGGATGTTCTTCAAAACGGGCGCAGCTTCGGCTTCGGCATAGCCAAGCCCTTCGAGACCCGTCAGCGCGTCACGGTAGACGCTTCCGGGCACGCCCAACTGCAGCGAGGCCGCCGCCGGCATATCCTCAACCTTCAACTTATACTTGAGCTCAAGGAAAATATGCTGGGCGCTCTTCTTGCCGATACCGGAAACCTGCGTGAGCGCAAGCACGTCGTCCTCAAGCACCAAGCGCCGCAGGTCGTCGGGGCGGAACGCGGAAAGGATGCCGAGGGCCGTCCGTGCGCCCACTTTGGAAATGGACGTCAGCACAATGAATGTCTGCCGTTCGTCCCATGTCTCGAAACCGAACAGTTCCTGCGCGTCTTCCCGGACGATATGGCAAATGTAGAAACGGACATGGCCGCCGCGTTCCGGCAATTGGAGCCGCGTCTGCTGCGGCAGGTAGACTTCATAGCCGACGCCGCCTTCCGTGACGACGATGCAAGCGTTGGCGCACACTTCCGCCAACCGCCCTTCTATATAAGCGATCATGGGGTGTTCTCTCCCTGTTTGAGCGGCAACACCCGGATGGCGTACCGGGGGCCAGCATAGCCCAAACCCCGCCGAGAGGAAACCCCCTCTCATGTCAGCCGGAATCTTCCATCCAGCCCTTGCGTGGAGCGAGCACTTCCAGCCTGCCCCCGACCGTCCGAAACCTCCCCCTGATCCGCGAGAGCCGCCTCAGCGGGCTCCCGCACACGCACGGGCCGGGCAGCATGGCCGCCATGTCTCCCGTCCGGTACCGGATCAACGGCATGGCCTGACGCGTCAAGGTGGTGAAGACCACCTCACCCGGCGTCCCGTCGGGCACAGGCTCACCGGAAACCGGATCGACGACTTCAAAAAACAAATCGCCTTCGCGCAGATGGTACCCCTGTTTCCCGCAGCATTCGACCCCGCCGCCGTAGCCTGTCTCAGTGAGGCCGTAGTGATCGAAAACCTCACAATGCCAGCCGTAGACAAGCGCTTCTTCCAAATCCTGCGGCAAAGGTTCCGCACTCGACAAAATGGCCCGTATTCCCGGGGAGGCCGGATGCACACCTAAAAGACGACGCAACTGCCCCGGCGCGGCGACCAGACAGTCCGGGCGATGCAGCTCCAGTTCCCGGCAAAAGCCAGCCTGTTCCGCTGCGGGATTTCCGGCGACGCCCCGGGCTCCGATCCGGGGCAATGCCCGGATGAGCAGATCCGTAACCCCATCGGGGCGTTCCGCTCCGGGCAACAGAATGAGCACCGTATCGCCGGGACGTACCAGCACGCTGATGCCGTGGGCGAAAAAATCCAGCGTCCGCTCCAAATCAGCGGAAGCGAAGGCCAGCCGTTTGGGTTCTCCGGTTGTTCCGGACGTGCTCAGCGTCACCATCCGGGCGATGGCATCCAGCGGAACGCAGACAAACCGCTTCCAGCCGTCCTCGAGATCCCGCGCCGTCGTAAACGGCAGCTGCGTCACATCGTCGGGCGACGCGGGCCACATTCCCCCCCGGATCGCCTCACCGTGACGTTCAAAAACGCCCGCAAGACGTTTCCGGTACAGCAGGCTGTTACGCTCCGCATAGCGCAACACCTCGTTGATTTTGTTCAACTGATACCGCCGCAACGATTCTTCGCTCAGCGCGTCCAGCCCACAGCAGCGCGTGAGCCAGCCGTCCAGAAACGGGCGCGTCATCATACACGGCCCCGGTACAACGTGGTGCCGTCAAACGAGGTCAGATTGTACAGACAAAACGGGATTAAGGTTCCCGATGGACTGACGACATGGATGCAGCACCCTTTGACCCGTTCCAAATCCAGCGTCATGGCATCCTGAAACGCCATGCAGGACACGGTAAAGCGCTGCTCTATCCCCGCCGACGCCAAAAACCGATCGAACGCATCCCCATCCCGAGCCGCTGCCGGGGACGCGGGCGCGCTCCAGTGCCGGGCGGCGAAGGCTTTGGCTTTGCGGGCCCCCTCAGCGGCGGACGGCGTTTCCCCGCAATCGCAACAGGAAGAAGCGCCCTGCACCAGCTCCAATGTTTCCCCGTTTCTCCGATAGACGGCACTGAAGGAACACAACGCGTTTTCACATCCCGGGGGATGAAAATCCGTCCATCGGATTTGTCCTTGCGACTGCCGTTCCAGCTCCGCGGCGATCTCCGGCAATGTCACGCGCGGCGCGCCGTCGGATCGCCACGGGCAACGTCCGAACGAAGACATGGGCTGAAAATGCACGCCTCGGACATGTGCCCCAAGGCGCAATCCCATTTCCACCAGCGGCCACAGACGGTCGGCGTTAACGCCCGCCGCAACGGTCGCCACCAGCACGACCCCGATTCCCGCTTCGCCGCACGCCCGGATCGCCTCCAGCTTTTCGGAAAGGCAACCTCTTCCGCGCAGGATCTCATGGGCCGCATCATCCGCCGCGTCACATTGCAAATAGACTGAATCCAGCCCCGCTTCGCGCAGACTCGCCGCGTATCCGGGCTCCGTTCCCAACCGCAATCCGTTGGTGTTGCACTGGATCAGGGCGAAGCCACGAGTTTTGGCCATGCGGATGATCTCGGGAAGATCGTCCCGTACCGTGGGTTCTCCGCCGGAAAGCTGCACATTGCACGCTCCTGAAGCCTGCCTGAGGCGATCCATCTGGAAGGCGATACGCTCAAGGGACGGCTCCGGCGCAACCTGTTCTCCGGCGCTGGCATAACAGACGGGGCAACGCAGATTGCACCGTCCCGTCACTTCAATCAGCCCCGTACAGGTATGCTGGGCATGATCCGGGCACAACCCGCAGTCGAAAGGACAACCGCGCTCCCGCTCCACGAACGGATGCCGGGGATGCGAGGGCGTCTTGTCGCGGACCCAAGACCGGAAATCCGGCATACCACGCCATACGGGAACGGAAAAAACACCGTGCTCCGGGCACTCCTTACGCAAAAGAACGGAGGGGATACCCTCTTCCGCCGGATCAAGCACATATTCGGCGGGAATGCGCCGCAAGCAGACGGGACAGACGCTCTCCGTGGACTGCGGCAGGGAACGGGCCGGGGGCGTCATCGGGGCTCCGTCATGTCGATCCCGTACTCGGCGCACAAATCGACAAGTTTGTCCCAACACTCGGCGAGCAGATCCCCGCACAAGGTCATGTCAGAGCCGCCGCCCGTTTTTTCCTGAATCGATGGGCAGGAAACATCCCGGCATCCTCCGGTGCATACATGCTGGGCAAACCACGCCGCATAGTCGTTGATCAGCGGTTCTGACATCGGATGGGCGCTTTCACCCGTGGCCCCCTTGCACGCCAGATATCCGAGCGCCGCCGCGCCTCCCGTCAAAAGCCCGCACGTACCGCCGCTTTGCCCCATTCCGTGACAAAGCCCGCCAGCGGCCCTGACCAACCCGGGATTTTCCACACCCTGCTGCTGCAAGACGAGCAGGACGAGGAGCTGGCTGCAACAATATCCTTCCCGAATCAAAGGTATGAGTTCCAACATCAATGCGTTCATTTGCTCCCCTTTTCCGCGACGAACATCCAATACCCGAACCGTTTTCCCGAACACGCCGAATCGCCGCTCCCCGGACATGCTCCCATCCATGCGAGCAACGCCGAACGGGGAACCCCCTGAAACAGGAGCCTGCCCGCCAGTTCACCGAGCAACCGGGAATGATCCTCCGAGGCCAAAATCCGAAATCCCTGCCGCGCCAGCCGTTCCGCCACAACGTCAGCAGGCACGGCACCACGCGCACAGCCCTGCCCGCCCGCTCCGTGGCTGCCCTCGCGGACCACTATGTCCGTAAGCAACAGCCGTCCCCCCGGCCGCAGGACACGCCCCATCTCCCCCAAAGCCCGTTCAGGGGTGGACGACAGGGAAAGGACACATTCGCAGACTATGCCGTCCATGCAAGCATCCCGCAACGGAAGGTCTTCAAGCGTCCCCGCGAGGAGCGGCACTTCGGATAACCGTCTTTCCGCCTCCTGAAGCATGGCGGCGGAACGATCCATTCCTACGGGGCTCAGGCCGCGTTCCGCCAGCAAAGCCAGCGTTACGCCCGGACCGCAGCCCAAATCAGCCACCCGCACGCCGACGCCGAAAGCGCAGTGCGCGAGCCCCCGCTCGGTAAGCTCCACGCCGCCGGGACGGAGACAATCCGCCGACGCCAGCCGGAAAAGCTCCCGCTGGTATAAGGGCTCTTCCTGATGCTGCGGGATCATTTGTCTTCCAACAGGGCTTCCACTTCCGCCATTTTTCCCTCAGCCAGCGACTTGGGGATCATCGTCAATCCACAGGACGGGCAACGGGGCAAAGAGACGTCAAACGCACTGCCAAGATAGCCGACCTGAACTTTGACCTGCTCCAGAGGGCATTGGCAGCGGGCGCATACCCAGTCGCCGGGGTCCGGCGCATAATTCGGTTCCATAGCCATGATGATCCTCCTGCCGGGAATTCCTGCTTTCGCACATAGCAGATTATCACTGAGCCCACTATAAAGGCATCCCATTCATACGAGGTCCGAAACCCCATTCCACCTCAACGGGGTTGGGGGCGGCAGCCTCCCATGTCCCTTCGGCGGCATTCCCTAAAGGTGGAACGGGTTGCGGACAGCCTCGTAACGGCCTTTTGGGGTCGATGTGCCGGGCACTTCCATCCGGTGACAGTAGGCGTCATGGACGACACACACGCCGTCCTCAACGCTGTATTCCACCCAGAACGTCACCCGCACAGGGCGCAAGGACGCAAGGAAGTGCCCGTTGTCCCGATTCAGGAACGTGTCGCCGGAGGCCTCGGCATGGCGCACGACGCGCACGGCGTCCTCCCGCAGGATATGGCGCTCTTCCATCTTTTCCAAGACATCCGGCGCAATACGGACAGGGATGCCGTCATCGGCCGTTTCCGCTACGCTTTCCCCGGCATATCGCCGGAGCACCTCGGTCCGCAACGCGGCACGTCCCGCGCGCCGGGCCGACAGCCCGCTTCCTTTTGCGGCCGCCGCCGCATGGAGGGATTCACCGGGATACAGCAGGTCGAGCATATGCAGGGAAGGTTTGCCTTCCGCGACAAGACGTTCCCGGCACATAATGCAGGATGTAACGGCGTCGTGTTCAAGCTGTCCGGCCCGATCCGCCGCGATAGCCGAAGCAAGCTGCGGATTGGCATCCCATGCCAGCCCTCCGTACCCGCAACAGGGCGTCGTTTCGCCGGACAAACGCGGCTCCTCGAACGGGACGCCCCGCTTGGAAAGGAGGTTCCGCACAGACCGCAGCCACGTCTCATCGTGACGGGCGGAACAGGGGTCATGGATGCTCAACGTGGGGACGCCGCCGCAACAGGCTTCCTCACGGAAGGACAGGGAGGGGCATTCCGTATCAAGCACTTCCCAAAGCGACGCCACGGACATTTCAGGCAAGGCTTCACGCAGCGTCTTGCAGCATGAGGCGCAAGCGGCGATCACGCGAGGACGCCCGAGCGATTCCCATGTGGACTTGAGCGCCTCCACGGTTTCCGCAAACAGTTTTTCCTCTCCGGCCCACTGCGCGGGAACGCCGCAGCATTGCAACAACAGGCCGACGCTGCCGAGATCTTTACGCAACGTCTCGTACACGGCCAAAACCTGTTCTCCCCGTGCGCCCGCAAGCTGGCAGCCGGGAAAAAACACCTGTTCACACCGTTCCGCCGCCTTCCCGTCCGCTCCCGATCCGGCGAAGGACAACGCGCACTCCGGGCCGTTGGCGGCGGCCATATCCTCCAGCGCAAATTCGTGCGCCGAAGGGGGCATCATGCCGCGCCGGACCATATCCTCACGGAACGACAGGCACAGATCCGCCATCGAAAAGCCTTCCGGACACAAGACCTCGCACTGACCGCACAGCGTACAGCTGTTGATCATCGTGTTGGCCTGATGGTGCCCCTTCACGATCGCGGCGTTGTTGTACATCTGGCGGGCGTAGACGCGCGGGTAGCCCTTGTATTTCTGCATGTACAGGCACTCGCGCACGCAAATGAGGCATTCGCACTGCAAACACCTTCCGGCCTCGGTTTTGGCCTCTTCAAGCGAATAGCCCTCGCCGGGGTGTTCCGGTTCCAGCCGCTGCAGCGGGGCCAGCCCGTCGAGCGGAGTATGCAGCCGGGTCGCGCTCGCGCCTTCATTCTCGCGCGATGCCGTCAGGGAAACGCCGGTCATGGAACGTTCAAGCGTCATGGCGGCACGGCGGCCTTCCGCCGCCCACGCGACGGGGGTGCCCGTCCCATCCGGTGACGGCCAGCCGCCGAAACAGACATGTTCCGGCCCACCGCCACATTCAGTGTCACGGAATCCACGGCATCCCGTGAGGCCGGGGCCAAGCCCGGGGCACAGGAAACATCCACAAAAACGGCGTCATAGCCTTCTATTTCCTGAAATAGGGCTTGGTCAGGCTCTCGGCGGATCAGCGTCACACCGCTCTTCCGCATGGCTTCGAGTTCGCCGTCCAGCGCTTCCGGCGTCAGTACGGGGAATGCGGCAATCAAACCTTCCGCAGGACGTCCGCCCGCATAAAACAAATCCACGGGATATGCCTTTCGGGAAAGATCCCACGCCGCGACCAGCCCCGCCATGCCGTCACCGATCACCGCGACCTTTTTGCTTTTTGGGGGACGCGGCAGGTTCCGCGTCTGCTGAGCGCACTGCGACACACAGACCCGTTCCAGCGCGCCAACAGCGAGCGGCCCGCCAAGCTCCTGCCGGACACAGGCCGTTTCGCACGGGTGTTCGCAAATCCGCCCCAGAACGCCGGGCAGAGGCAGATGCCGCTCCAGCACCTTGCGGGCTCCGGGCACATCCCCGTGCGCCATCCGTTCGAGAAACGGCCTCACATCCATCTGCAGCGGGCAGGCCGCCCGGCATTTGGGCATATCATCCTGTGTACACTGCCGTTCCCAGCTTCGCAGATCCGCCTGTTCCATAACGCCTCCCGAAAACCGTCAAAACCAAACGGCCCTCCCGGCCCGCATAACGCATCTCGCTACACAAGAACCGGGAGGGCTTCAACGCCCGGCCCTCTTTGGAAGGCCGGGCATGTCACGTCTCACTATCGATTACTTCTTCAGAGCGGCCAGCACCTTCTCAGGCCGTGCGGGCAGATGCCTCACGCGGGCGCCGCAAGCCTGATAGATGGCGTTGATGATGGCGGCATGTGGAGCGGTGAGCGGAAGCTCGCCCACGCCGGATGCGCCGAACGGGCCGTCCTTGCGGGAGTTTTCGAGGTAGATCAGCTCGATGTCGTCCGGGACGTCCTTGATATAGGGCAGACCGGCGCCAATGAGCGTGGAGTGCTTCTTGATATCCTCATAGTCCTCGGTCAGGGCGAGGCCGATGCCCTGCGCCAGACCGCCGTACAGCTGGCCGTCCGTCACGAGGCGGTTGTTCACCTTGCCGATGTCGGCGATCATGGTCAGCTTTTCCACCGCGGTCTTGCCGGTCGTGATGTCCACGGCCACTTCGGCCATGAACAGGCCGTACATGTAGCAGCAGAAGGGTTCGCCCTGCCCGTTTTCGTCCGGGGACGTACACGGGGTGGTCCACTTGCCGTACTGGCGGACCTCGCGGCCTTCGGCCTTCATTTCGTCATAGGTATAGAAACCGCCGCCGGGCTTTTTCATGGCCTCGATCAGGGTTTCACAGGCCACGCGGATGGCGTTGCCCACCACGAGCTGCGAACGGGAACCGCCAGCCGGGCCGCCCACGGGGGCCTTGGAGGTGTCGTTCATGACAAGGCGGATCTTGTCGGCGGCAATATTCAGGGGACGCAGGGCCTCGTGGGCCGTGCCGAGCGCGCCGGCGTCGGCGCCCTGACCGTGATCGCCCCAGCACACGCCGATGGTGACCGTGCCGTCTTCATTGTACTGCGCCCAGCTTTCCGCCGAGTCCGGACCGTCCAGACCGCAACCGTAGATGCCGATGGCCACGCCCACACCGCGCTTCACGGTGTCGGTGGAGTTCGCCGCGGCCTTTTCCTTCGCCGCCTTGAACTTGGGGCGCATGATGTCGATCATGTCCGGCAGGCTGAACACTTCGGGGGCCTGACCGGAAGGATTGGTGTCGCCGGGCTTGTAGCAGTTGACCGCGCGCAGTTCCAGCGGGTCCATGCCGAGCTTTTCGGCCAGTTCGTCAATGAGCACTTCGGAGGCGAATTCGCTTTCCGGAGCGCCGTAGCCACGGAACGCCGCCCCCCAACCGTGGTTCGTGCAGACCGTTTTGCCGAGGCCGCGGATGTTTTCGATGCCGTAGCCAGCGCCGATGTACTGGGCACCGCGCAGGGTCAGCAGGTCGCCGAATTCCGAATACGGGCCGTGGTCGACGATCCAGTCGGCTTCCATAGCCTTGATCTTGCCGGTGGCCTTGTCGGCGGCGTAGCGGACGGTCGTAAAGAACGGCGAACGCTTGCCGGTGTATTGCTGCTGCTGTTCGTAGTTGTAGCGCAGGTGGCAGGGACGGCCGGTGGCGAGCACGGCCACGCCGATGAGCGCTTCCATGGTCGGGCTGAACTTGTAGCCGAAGGTACCGCCCGCGTTGCACTGCACCATGACCATGTCGTTGCCGAAATCAAGCCCCAGACCGGGGGCGATCATCAGGCCGTGCAGGTGCAGGCCGATGGACTTCGAATGGATGACCAGCTTGCCTTCTTCGTTCATGTAGCCGTACCCCACGTCCGGCTCGATGGGCAGGTGGGGCTGGCGCTGCGTGTAGTAGCTGCCTTCCGCCACCACGTTATTGGCGTCGGCGAAGAAGGGAGCGGTTTCCTGCCCTTTCACTTCCTTCTGCTCGAAGTAGGTGTTCGGGGTGCCGGGGTGGATTTCAATAGCGTCGGGAGCCATCGCGTCCGGGGCGTTCAGATATTCGGGCAGCAGCTCGAGATCGAATTTGACCTTGTCGGCGGCGGCGCGGGCGTGCGCTTCGGAGTCGGCGCACACGATGGCGAGGGCGTCGCCGTACTGGAAGATTTTGGTATCGTTCAGGATGGGACGATCCCAGCCGTCACCCTTGTTGGTCGGGAAGGTGATGAGGCCGGTGATGCGGTTCTTGCCCTTGACGTCCTTGTGGGTCAGCACGCGGTACACGCCGGGCATGGCTTCCGCTTCGGAGGTGTCGATGCCTTTGATGTTGGCGTGGGAAACCTTGGCCTGAGCCAGCGCCAGATGCAGCGTGTTCGGAGGCATCTTGAGGGCGGTATCCGCGCCGAAGTCGTGCGTGCCGGTCACCTTGGCGACAGCGTTGGGACGCGGACGGCGGGAACCCCACGTGCGGCCGTCCACAGGTTCCTTATATTCGATGTCCTTAACGGATTTCTCGCCGCGCATGACGGCGGCGGCGTCCATGACGGCATCGACCAGCGGCTTGTAGCCCGTGCAGCGGCAGGCGTTGCGGTGGCTCTGGAACCAGTCGCGCACGTCGTTGCGGGTCGGGGCCGGGTTGTTGTCGAGCAGGCATTTGGCGGACACGATGAATCCGGGCGTACAGAAGCCGCACTGCGCGCCGCCGTGGAACATCCACGAAAGCTGCAGCGGGTGCATATGCTCGGGCGTGCCGATACCTTCAAGGGTGGTGACGGCGGCCCCGTCTTCAACGCGTTTCATTTTCAGCGTACAGGTACGTACCAGCTTGCCGTCCAGAATCACATTACAGGCACCGCACTGACCCGTGCCGCATCCGACCTTCACGCTGGTCAGCAGAAGCTGTCCGCGCAACACGTCGGCCAGCGAATCTTCCGGATTCACCAGCAGCGTTTTCGTCATGCCATTCACAATGAGAGTCTTGGAAATCATGTGCCACTCCTTGATTCCACGGCCAGCCCGCCAGACGGGCCCAACCGGAGGGTTTCTGGATACCCGGGCGAAAGAGACTGTTCCCTTTTCGCCGGTTCCCCTGTAGCCTGCCTTGATGAATACATTCGGAAGCCGATACTCCGCACCCTTGAGGCACGATTCCGTACAAAAACGGTTCCCGATGACGTGCACCTATCCCGCCCTGCTTGGAAGAGCGGATATGTTTATTTGTGCATATAAGAAGCCCTGCATTCTGTCAATGCGGTCACCCGAAAAACACTGGTACTGTTTAAGGAAACAGCCATGAAGAACAGCTCGCGCTTTTTCAGGAACACGTCCTGCGCCTACTTTCCGTGCCATCCCAACGCGGATCCTGAGACATTCAACTGTCTTTTCTGTTATTGCCCCCTCTATTTCCTGCCGGAATGCATCGGCACGCCCCGCTGGAACGCGAACGGCATAAAGGATTGCACCCTCTGCCGCGTCCCGCATCAGCCCGACAACTATGATCGCATTATCCAAAAGCTTTCCGCGGCGATACGCGAACGCGCGGCGGAAGGGAAGGAAAAGGGGCCTCGACAGCCCACGGAATGATCTTATTTGAAAAGCAGCAAGGCCTGCGTTATAGTCGCCTTTCTGAAACACTTTTGCGTAAGGATGATCTCTCATGCCCAACAAGCTCGAACAGGCCCAAGAAGCCCTCGCCAAGGTTGAAGCCCATATGGAAACCCTGACGCCCCAGACGCAGGCCCGCCACATGGCGGAACGCGTCCGGGACAATCTGGCCGCGTGCATCGCCATGGCCCAATGCAACCCCAAAGCCGGGGAAATACTCATGCCGAACGTGCTGACCGCCGCCCATGAGTACCTTTCCGGCCTCGGCAAGAACTGATCCGGATTCCCGCATGATCCAGAAGCCCGGGATACGCCGACGTGGGACGTTCCGGGCTTGTCTCTTTTTTGGAGGAACGGCGGGCGTCTCCCCGCCCGCTGATTCTCCCTCACCCGCTCCGAGTTGTATGAGGTTCGCGTGCGTCTGTTGACAGTCCTTCTTTTCGGCGTGTTTCTCGTGGCGACGCAGGTTTTTCTCGTCCTGAAAGCCATGCAGGACAACCTGTTCGAACGGAACGTCGATCCCGTGGATGCCGTCATGGAACGGCAGGCATCCATTTCCGACGAGCTCACACCGCAGGAACGCCTGTGGCTCAGCAAGAACCATACGGTCCGGGTCGGCGTCGATCCCGACTTCTACCCTCTTGAAAAATTCGACGCCGAAGGCCGCTATACCGGCATAGGCCCGGACTACCTCCGCATCCTCCACAAGATGACGGGGATCTCCTTCCGCATCGCGCCCCCCTCCGACTGGACCAACACGACCGACATGGCCACGTCCCACAAGGTGGACATGTACATCGCCGCCGCCGAAACGCAGCACCGCTCCCAGTATATGTTGTTCACGCCCTCCTATATCGTGCTGCCCGGCATCATCGTGACCCGGCAGCCCACCAAGGGCGAGATCGTGACCCGCGGGGCCGCCGCGGACGAAACGGAGCCGAGCATAGACGGCATCAAGGACTTGGCCGGGAAACGGGTCGCGGTGGTCAACCGGTATTCATGGCACGACTTCCTTGAGGAGCTGCACCCTGAGATAATGCCCGTGCCCGTCAAAAACACGCTGGAAGGGCTGCAGAAAGTCGCCTTCGGCGAAGTCGACGCCATGATCGACTACCAGTTCAACATCACGGAAAAAATCAACAACAGCGGCATCCGCAACCTCCGCGTCGCCGGCTCCATCGACGCGCCTTACGGGCACGCCTTCGGCATCCGCAAGGACTGGCCCGAGCTCCACAGCATCATCAACAAGGCACTCAGCAAGATCACGCCGGAAGAGCGCAGGATCATTGCCCAGAAGTGGCTCCAGCCCTACGAGAAGAAGGCGTTCTCCAAGCAGACCATCTGGATGATGCTCTTCGCGGCGGAAGTGCTGTTTACGGTGTTTGCCTTTGTCCTTTACTGGAATTTCTCCCTCAAGCGGCAAGTCTCGCGCAGGACGGCCCAGCTCAATCAGGAGCTGGCCAAATACGACCGAGCCGAAAAGGAGCTCCGGGAAAGCCGGGCCATGCTGGAGCAGTCCAACGTGGAACTGGAACACCGCGTCAACGAACGCACGCGCGACCTGCAGGCCATCAACGCCGAGCTCCAGCTCGCCAAGGAAGCCGCCGACGCCGCCACCACGGCGAAAAGCCAGTTCCTCGCCAACATCAGCCACGAAATACGCACGCCCCTGCACGGCATCATGGCGTTCGCCGAACTCGCCCTGCTCAAGGAAAAGACCCCGCCGCACCGCTACCTCCGGGCCATCCTCCAGTCTTCGCGGGCGCTTCTTGAAATCATCAACGACCTGCTCGACGTGTCGAAGATCGAAGCCGGGCACCTTGAGCTTGAGCAGGCCCCGTTCATGCTGGACGACGTGGTGCACCACGTCTGCACCGTGGCCCTGCACAACGCCCACGCGGGCGGCATTGAGCTCGTCGTGGACATGGACCCGAACATGCAGATCGCGCTGATCGGCGACGCCGGGCGCCTCCAGCAGATCATTATGAACCTCGTGACCAACGCGGTGAAATTCACCGGCCCCGGCGGGCAGATCTGCGTGACGCTCAAGCAGGGCCATGCCGAACCGCTGCCTTCCGACACCTGCCCGGAACAGCGGCGCGTGCAGATCATCTGCTTCGTGCGCGACACGGGCGTCGGGATCGCGCCCGAGTTCCTCGGCCAGCTCTTCCAGCCGTTCCGGCAGGTTGACGCCTCCACCACGCGCCGCCACGGCGGGACCGGCCTCGGCCTGTGCATCTGCCGCCAGCTCGTCGAAATGATGCACGGCGAAATCTGGGTGGAATCCGAACCCAACGTCGGCAGCACCTTCGCGTTCTCCATCCCGCTGTGCACCCAGCCCGACTCGGGAGCGACCGCGCAGCTGCCGCCCCCTCCGGCACAGCCCATCCACGCGCTCATCCTCAGCGCCTCGCCGCTCCAGACGGAAATCCTTTGCCGCCACTTCTCGGCCCTCGGCATTGATGCGCTTACCGCCACAAACACGGAGGAAGCCGTGCGCAAGGCGCAGGATCTGCCCAAGAAGCAGCCGGACCTCCTGTTCCTCGACCGCAAGCTCTCGGAGCCCAACACGCTGTATGCCCTGCGCGCACTGCGCACAGCCTTCGGGCGCACCATCCCCGCCATCCTCATGGACGAGCACGCGGGCGAGCAGATCCTTTCCGTATCCAACCGGGACGCCGCCCAGCACGACGGGCAGGTCGCCATCCTGTCCCTCGTGACCCTGCGCGGGCTGCACGAATCCATCGTCTCGCTCAACGAGCCCTGCCTCGTGGCCTACTCCGGGCGGCTGCATCCACAGCCCTCGCCGATGGAAACGCCGCTGTTCCATGACGTCCGCATCCTGGTGGCGGAAGACAACCCCACCAACCAGGAAATCATGGAAGCGCTCTTCGAAGACACGGGCGTCCAGCTCACTATCGTCAGCAACGGCAAACAGGCCCTCGACGCGCTCAGGGTCGGCGCGCAGCGGGGCGAACGCTTCGATCTCGTCCTGATGGACGTCCAGATGCCGGTCATGGACGGCTACGAGGCCACCCGGATCATCCGCACCATGCCCGAGCTTGAAGGGCTGCCCATCGTCGCGATCACGGCCCACGCCATGCACGAGGACAAGATGCGGGCGCTTTCCGCCGGGATCGCCCGATACCTTTCGAAGCCCCTCAGCCGCGCAGCCCTGTTCGGCACGCTGCGGGCGCTGCTTCCGAACAAAATCCTGCCGCGCAAGCCCGAACAGGCCACGCACAGATCGGAATCCGCGGCACTTTCCGCCCCCATCGTACTCAACAACACGGCCCTGCCCCCTTGCCTCGACGCCGGGGCCATCGAACGCCTCAACGTTTCGCCGGAGACGTACCAGAAAATCCTGCGGGGCTATGTGCGCAACACCTCCGAAGCCCTGCCCGCCCTGCGCAAGGGGCTGTACCTCGATCCCGCCATGCCCGAACAGGCGCTGTGCCGCCCGGCGTGGGAATGGCTTATCCGCGAGGCCCACAACCTGAAAGGCGCATCCGCCAACGTGGGGGCCATCGCCGTGCAGCAGGACGCCCACGCGCTGGAGCTCGCGCTCAAGCAGTTCGTCAGGCAATCGGGGAACGCCTCCGTCGAAACGGCGGCGCTGGCGCAGACCTTCTCCCCGCTGCTCGGCGCGCTGGAGGAGGCCTTCGCCACCGTGCAGACATCCGTACTGGAAGCCCTCCCTGAAACGCCGCAGCCACAGGAAGCCCCGCCCCAGCCCGTACAGGCCGGAACGCTGAATGAAGATCAAAAAGCGCAGCTGCAACATTTCAAGGAGATGCTGGCCCTTGCCGATCCCGAGCGGATCGCGGAGGCGCTCATGCCGTTGACGGCTTTCCTTCCATCTGCTCTGATGGAAAAACTACAGCAGGCGATCGATTTCTACGATTATGACGAAGCGCTGGCGCTGCTTCCCCCGGATACGCTGTGATGGAGCCTCTGCTTATGGAAACGGAATACGAAAAGCCCCTTGTCCTCGTCGTGGACGATGATCCCACCAACCTGCGGATACTCGTCAGCAAGCTGAACCGGGAATACCGGCTCGGCGTCGCCAAAAGCGGGACAAAAGCACTGGAATACATGGGCAAACAGATCCCTGATCTGGTACTGCTCGACGTCATGATGCCGGACATGGACGGCTATGCCGTCTGCGAGCATATCAAGCGGGATCCCCGGCTGTGCGACATCCCCGTGGTCTTCATTTCCTACGTGGACGATCCCAGCCAAAAAACGCGGGGGTTCGAAGTCGGCGGCGTCGACTACATCACCAAGCCGTTCCATGACGCCGAGGTGCTGGCACGCGTGCGTACGCACATCATGAACAAGCAGATGCGCGAACAGCTCAAACGCCACAACGCCGAAATCGGCAAGGAGCTGGACGAGCACCGCCGCCAGCTGCTGGCCCTGCTCGACAACCTGCCCGGCCTCGCCTACCGGGAAACCGTCATCGGAGGCATCCCCGACGCCCGCCGCGCGGTCAGCTTCGTCAGCGACGGCGTGCTCGGCTTGACGGGATACGCGCCGGACAGGTTCATGGGCGAGGAACGCCTCGGCCTTTTGGACATCGCCCACGAAGAAGACCGCGAAACCATCCGCAGCGCCATCGCAGCGGCCCTCAAGGAGCACCGCCGCTGGGAACTCGTCTACCGCATCATCACGGCATGGGGCGAGGAAAAGTGGGTGTGGGAGCAGTCCTCGGGCGCGTTCGACGCCTCGGGCACGCTCATTACCATTGAAGGGCTCGTCAACGACATTACGGAAAAACAAAAGAACGAGCTCGGCATCCGCAGGGAAAACGAAGAGCTCCGCGAGCGCCTCAAGGCCCGCTGCTTCAACAACATCGTCGGAGATTCGCCGCCCATGCGCGAGGTGTTTGAGCTCATCGCCCGCGCCGGGGCCACGGAGGACTGCGTGGTCGTGTTCGGAGAATCCGGGACGGGCAAGGAGCTGGCCGCCCGTGCCGTGCACGAATGCAGCGCCCGCTGCGACAAGCCGTTCATCGCGTTGAACTGCGGGGCCATCCCCGAAAACCTCTTTGAAAGCGAGTTCTTCGGCTACAAGAAAGGCGCATTCACGGGCGCGCTGGCCGACCGCAAGGGCTGCCTCGACCGGGCCGACGGCGGAACCCTCTTCCTCGACGAGCTTGGGGAATTGAGCCTTTCCGCCCAGACCAAGCTCCTCCGCGCCATCGAAGGGCAGGGCTTCACCCCGGTCGGCGGCTCCGACCTGCACAAGCCCAACTTCCGCATCATCGCCGCCACCAACCGCAATCTGGCCGAACGGGTCGCCTCGGGGCAGATGCGCGAGGACTTCTTCTACCGCATCCACGTCATCCCGATCCACCTGCCCCCCCTGCGCCAGCGCAAGGAGGACATCCCTCTGCTCATCGAGTACTTCCTCAACGCCTATCCTCGCGTCGGGGATCTCCCCGCCCTCAACGGCGAGGTCATGCAGGCGTTCATGCAGTACGACTGGCCGGGCAACATCCGCGAGCTGCACAATACGCTGTACCGTTATCTGACGCTCGGCAAGGTCCAGCTCGGCACATTGCAGGTCGGCTCTGGACAGCTTCCCGCGGGGGGGCAGACAGGCACCGGCGAGGCCGAACACCGCCAGGCCCTGCCGCAGGAACCGCTGGCCTCGGCGCTGGACCGCTTCGAGCGGGAATACCTGCTCGAAACCCTCCGCCGCAACGACTGGAAGCGGGCGGAAACGGCGGATATCCTCGGCATCGACCGCCGCACCCTGTTCCGCAAGATCAAGCAGTTCGATCTGGAGGACGAAGAGGGCAAATAGCCCGGTTCAGGAAACGCCGCGCTCTGGGATTCCACCAACGCGAAAGCCTTTGGGAAAGGGGACTGACCCGATCCGTCCGCTGGGTTTGGGGAACAAAAGGAAAAGCTTTTCCCCGGAAAGCCCCCCCTGCCCCAAAGCTTCCGCATGGTGTCAGGGAATCAGCCCTACCACGTGCAAAACGGGCGGCTCGACAGTGCGGAATTGGCATACCGGCGGTCGCCCGTCACCTCTTCCCCGATCCATTCGGGCCGCTCAAAGGCTTGCCCCTCGTCGGTAAGTTCGATTTCAGCGACGACAAGCCCCGCGTTGTCCCCGAGGAACTCGTCGACTTCCCAGACAAAGCCCTGATAGGGGATTTTATAGCGGATCTTGTCGATGAGGGATGGCAGCGCCAGCGTGTCGAGCATCCTGTCGGCGTCCCCGCGCGGGATCTCGTACTCGAACTCCTCGCGGGAAAAGCCCCGTGTCTGCCCTTTGATGGTCAAAACGCCGCGTTCGCCTTCCGTACGCACGCGGACCGTGCACGGGTGCGTCTGCAAGTAGCCCTGCCGGAAACGCACGCCTTCGGCGAGCCCGCGCCATGCCTCGCTTTTGACAAGAAATTTTCGCTCGATTTCCACGTTCATGTCATCCTCCCATACGGCCCGATGCCGTATGCTTCCCCTCTACCGCGTTTCGGCCCCGGCGTACAGGCGCGGCGTTTTCCACCGGAAACGCCTTCCGTATGCGGGACGTTTTCCGGGATCCGGGTGCAGGGGAACATCCCGCCTCCCTTTCCGTTTGGGAATACGTTTTGACAGCCGCTTGCGTAACAAGGCGAAACGGTGTACAGATACCGATTCCGTCATTGTTGACGCGCCCCTTTTTCCGGCCTGCCCTTCCGGTCTCGTCCGGCCAATCTCCATGAGGATACTTTCTTGAAAGATCTCGTTCGTAACGAAAAGCTTCGTAATATCGCCATCATTGCTCACGTTGACCACGGCAAGACCACGCTCGTGGACGCACTCTTCCGCCAGAGCGGGATTTTCCGAAGCGACCAGCAGGTCGATGACCGTGTCATGGACAGCATGGATCTGGAACGGGAACGCGGCATCACCATCTCCGCCAAGAACTGTGCCGTGAGCTGGAACGGCGTGAAAATCAACATCATCGACACCCCCGGCCACGCCGACTTCGGCGGTGAGGTCGAGCGCGCCCTGTCCATGGCCGACGGCGCCATCCTGCTGGTCGACGCGGCGGAAGGCCCCCTGCCCCAGACCCGTTTCGTGCTCCGCAAGGCGCTGGAACGCGGCCTCAAGATCATCGTGGTCGTCAACAAGATCGACCGTAAGGACGCCCGCGCGCAGGAAGTGCTGAACGAAGTCTACGACCTGTTCATCGATCTCGACGCCACGGAAGAACAGCTTGAATTTCCGGTGCTCTACGCCATCGGCCGCGACGCCGTGGCCATGCGCGAACTGGACGCCCCCCGCGTGGACCTCTCCCCCCTCTTCGAAACCATCCTTGAAGTGGTCCCCGGCCCGTCCTACGATCCCGAGGAGCCTTTCCAGATGCTGGTTTCGGACCTCGACTACTCCGAATACCTCGGCCGCCTCGCCGTGGGCCGCAGCCTGCACGGCACGGTACGCTCCAACGAGGCGATGGTCTGCGTCAATGAAGCGGGCGTCCCCGTGCCCCTGCGCGTGACCCGCCTGCAAGCCTACGAGGGCCTGCGCCTCGTCGACATCACGGAAGCCATGCCCGGCGACATCGTCATCATCGCGGGCATGGACGACGTAGCCATCGGCGACACCATCTGCACCAAGGAAAACATCCGCGTGCTTCCGCGCCTCCGCGTGGACGAGCCCACTGTGGCCATGCGCTTCACCATCAACACGTCGCCTCTCGCCGGGCGCGAAGGCAAGAACGTCCAGTCCCGCAAGATCCGCGACCGCCTGCTCAAGGAAGCCCTCATCAACGTGGCCATCAAGATTGAGGAGCCCGACGAGAAGGACAGCTTTATCGTCAAGGGCCGCGGCGAGTTCCAGATGGCCATCCTCATCGAAACCATGCGCCGCGAAGACTTTGAGCTCTGCGTGGGCCGCCCCGAAGTCATCTTCAAGCGGGACGAGAACGGGCAGCTCCTTGAGCCCATCGAGCAGCTTTACGTCGATTGCGACGAAAACTTCATGGGCGTCGTGACCGACAAGATCGCGCAGCGCAAGGGCCGCATGGTCAACTGCGTGAACAACGGCACGGGCCGCGTCCGTCTGGAATTCTCGGTCCCGTCCCGCGGGCTCATCGGCTACCGCGACGAGTTCCTCACCGACACCAAGGGCACGGGCATCATGAACTCCCTGCTCGAGGGCTACGAGCCCCATCGCGGCGATTTTCCGAGCCGCTTCACGGGCTCCATCGTGTCCGACCGCGCCGGGAATGCCGTCGCCTATGCGCTCTTCAACCTTGAGCCGCGCGGCCAGCTTTTCGTGGTGCCGGGCGATCCCGTCTACGAAGGCATGATCGTCGGCGAGCACAACCGCGACAACGACATCGACGTGAACCCCACCAAGGAAAAGAAGCTCACCAACATGCGCGCATCCGGCAAGGACGAGGCCGTTGTCCTGACGCCCGTCCGCCCCATGACGCTGGAGCACGCCCTGCATTTCGTCCGTGAAGACGAGCTGGTCGAAGTGACCCCCCACTCCATCCGTCTGCGCAAGGCCGAGCTGAACGCGCTCAAGCGCTACCAGTCCGCCGGCAAGAAAAAGATCGCCAGCCCTGGGAAATAAAGCTTAAGATTGGAGAGGGGGAAGGGGAACCTTTCTGGAGAAAGGTTCCCCTTCCCCCTCTCCAA